>Ga0098069_100182_pt1 | contig 35424 bp, 30 predicted proteins | sample 27_taG_FD_92584 | JGI IMG/M metagenome (GOLD analysis project Ga0098069, IMG submission 92584) | Marine viral communities from Cariaco Basin, Caribbean Sea - 27_WHOI_OMZ | ecosystem: Environmental > Aquatic > Marine > Oceanic | place: Caribbean Sea: Cariaco Basin | collected 2014-11-09
CAGTAACAGGAAAAAAAGAGCCGGCATCAATATTTTTGCAGAACCCTCAATCCCTTTTTTGACACCCTGCAGTACGATAACGGCAGTAATAGCCATAAACCCAAAGCTAAACCAGAGGTTATCAGAATAATCGGCTACGTATTCTCCAAAAAAGGATGAAAAATCATATTCTTCCAATAGGTTTCCGAAGGCTGTTTCAAGAAAATAACCGAAGGCCCAGCCAGAAACCACATTGTAGAAAGAAAGGATCATGATGCCCGAAAGAATGCCGAACAGCCCTACAAGCCCCCAGGCTTTTCCGCCGTATTTTTTATAAGCCCCGTAAGGGTTCGACTTTGCACTTCGGCCCAGGGTGATCTCTCCCAGCATTACCGGAAAACCAATAAGGAAAATCCAGAAAACATAGATTATTAAAAAAGCGGCCCCTCCGTTTTGTCCTGCCACATACGGGAACTGCCAGATATTTCCCAGGCCTACTGCCGATCCTGCGGCTGCGGCTATAAAGCCTAACCTGCTTGAAAAACCACCTCTTGCTGCCATTCGGCAAAAGTAGATTATTCTTCCTAAATTTTTGAGGGAATTTTGCAGGCTTTAAAAAATAGCTCACCGTATTATGCCATTGAAGACGAGGTAAGGTGTCACCAAAAAATAACCGGGTTTTATAACCTGCTCCTGGGAATAAAAAAAGCTCCCGCGAACACGGGAGCTTAGAATGGAATTTAAAAAATTGTTTAGGGCTTTACTGCTTCGGGTTTTACTTCTTCCCCCTGTTTATTGATCAATTTAACTTCATCAAAGCCCATATCTTTGAACTGCTCAAACTGGGTAGCGGCATCTCCCACCACCAGGTAAGCCATTTTTGACTCGTCAAGATATTTTTGGGCAAGTTTTCTATGCTGCTCGAGGCTCATGTTGCGAATCACTTCCTCCTCCTGTTTTATATAATCGGCCGGAAGGTCGTAAGCGCTTCTTTCCTGAAGCATGCCCAGCAGTGAAGATTGTGTTTCAAAACGGCGGGCATTAGATTTGATTAGGGCATTTTTGGTGAACTCGAGATCTTCGGGGGTGATCCCTTCCCTGTATTTGGCGATCTCATCTTTAAAAATACCTACAGATTCTCCCGTGGCATTGGTGCGCACGCTGGAAGAAGCAGTAAATGTGCCGGGGATCTTAGAACCGCTAAAGCCACTTCGGGCCCCGTAGGTATATCCCTTTTCTTCCCGTAGCACAAGGTTCACGTTACCCGAGAAAGAACCTCCCAGCTTGTAGTTCATCACCTCGGCAGGGAAGAAGTCTTCGTTAGTGCGCGGCAGCGCGAGGTAACCTATATTGATCACCGACTGCTTGGCGCCGGGTACATCTACAAAGTAAAGGGAAGCTTTATCCCTGTTGGTCACTACTTCAAATTCAGGGATGTTAACCTCTTTAGGTTCCCAATTGTCTTTGAGGTCGGCGAGTACTTCCAGTGCCTGATCTTTTGAGATATCGCCCACAACATGGAAACGACTCACGCTAGGGGAAAAATATTTGTTGTAGTAATTTTTAAGATCCTGCATTTTAATGGCCTCTACAGATTCTACGGTGCCCGAAGTTGGGTAGGCAAACGGGTGGTTCTCGCCGTAAAGGAGTTTGTCATACACCTGGCTGGCAATGACATTTGGATTTGCCTCATTTCTTTTTATGGAATTGATTGTGCTGGTTTTGATGCGGGCCAGCTCTTCCTCATCCCACCTTGGCTGCAGGAGGATCTCCTCTACCAGGTCAATGGTTGCTTCAAAATTCCTGGCAAGGCTGTTTCCCCTTATCACGATAGACTCATCTGTGGTGTACATATACAGGTTAGCCCCAAGAAGGTCTATGGCCTCTTCAAGTTCGGCAGGTGTTTTATTGGCAGTACCTTCCATCATAATATCGGTCATCAGGTTTGCCACTCCGTTTTTACTGAGGTCGTCAAGTAAATGTCCGCCTTCAATCACCAGGCTAAAGTTTACCAGTGGCAATTCGTTTTGCTCAATGCCATAAACCTCCAGGTCATTTTCGAGCACCAGGTTCCATGATTCAGGCACATTTAAGCCCGGAGCCTCTCCCAGTGCCGGGGGTGTAGACCGGTCGATTTTTGAAGGCGTCTTTTCGATCGTCTTTTCTGTGGTGGTTGCAACTTCGGTCTCTACGTTTTCGGTAATTTCTTCTTCTACCACCTGGGCTTTTTCAGAATTTTCAGCAATAAGCTCGAGCTGGCCTTTAGGCACAAAGCTGGTCATCACGTAAGGCTTGTCTTTGATGTAGGTGTTATATACCCGCATCACATCTTCTTTGGTCACTTTTTTGATGTTTTCAATATCTTTTTCAATGTAACCAGGGTCCCCGGTGAATACATCATACTGTGCAAGCTGGAAAGATTTGCCCAGCACGCTGCTTATGCCGTTGTAAAAGTCGGTTTCAAGCCCGGCTTTTATGCGCTCAATGTCGCGCTCTGTGACTCCTTCTTTTTCAAATCGAGCAAGGGCTTTTTCAATACCGGCTTCAACACTGTCTAAATCTACCCCTGCGTTGGCAGTGACCAGGATTCGAAATTTTCCTGCAATTTGTTCAGAGCTGTTGAAGGCCACTGGTTCTGAGGCCAGTTCTTCTTCTTTTACAAGCACTTCATAAAGCGGCGCTTCTTTTCCTTCGGAAAGGATCTCTCCCAGGAAATCGAGTGCATAGGCATCGGCAGTATAATGCTCCACTGTTGGCCACACCATGTTGAGCTGAGGTGCGGTAGCAAAGTTGTCTTCGTGGTAAAGTCGTTTGGTTTCTGAAAGCTTTACATTCTGAACTTCAAGCGGGGCAACTTCCTGGCGCTTTTTGATCTCACCAAAATACTTTTTGATCATTTCTTTGGTCTCTGCCCTGTCAAAATCTCCGGCAATGACCAGGGTGGCGTTGTTGGGTCCGTAGAATTTGTCGTAGAATTCTTTCACGTCTTCTACGGTGGCATTTTGAAGGTCTTCAAGCTCCCCAATTACCTGCCAGCTGTAAGGGTGGCCGTCGGGGAAAAGGTTTTTATCAATCACCCAGCCGGTGTGCCCGTAAGGGTTGTTATCTACCCGCTGACGCTTTTCGTTTTGTACTACCTCCTGCTGGTTGGCAAATGCAGCTTCAGTTACTGTATTGATGAAATACCCCATACGGTCAGATTCGAGCCAGAGCACCATTTCAAGTGCATTTTGGGGCACTACTTCGTAGTAAACTGTTCCATCCTGCCAGGTGCCGCCATTCAATGTCCCGCCTACATCCTGAATCTTTTTGAAGAACTGGTCCTGGGGAACATTTTCAGATTCCTGGAACAGCATGTGCTCAAAAAGGTGCGCAAATCCTGTGCGGCCTTTTTTCTCGCGGTTAGAACCCACGCCATACTGAATGGCCACAGAGACAATAGGATCCGATTTATCCTGGTGCAGTACCACGTTAAGGCCGTTGTCGAGTTCATATTTCTCGTACTCAATAGACAGGCCCTGGTCCTGGAGGCTGTCTGATTCCCTTCCCTGAAGGTTTTCACAGGAAGTAAAGGTTGAGGTTAACAAAGGCAACATAATGGCCATTGCGAAGAACCTTACTTTTTTCATACTTCGTTTGTTTTAGTTAAAATTTGGCTAAATAAAATGCGTGCTAAATAGTAATGTGTCTGATTTTCAGCAGTAATGTTACAAATTTTAATAAAGCGAATGCAAACAAAATCATCAAAGCTTCAAAAGCTGAGGCTGCATCTTCTATTCCTGCGAAAAAAATTTAGGGAGTTCAGAATTATTTATATTCAGAAATAAGGCTGTTCCACTCCATGGTTTTGAGGCTGCCAACCAGGATGGGGTTTACTCGGTCTAAAAGTTCAGAATTCTTTGGGAAGCTGTAACTGTAGTAATCTTTTTTGAGGCTGTTCTCCAAAACTGTAAGCTCCTCCTGCACCTATTTTTCTTCGATATAATAGCTCAAAATAGGTTTGTCGTACACGAGTAGGTTCTTGTCATTTTCCAAAAGCGCATCTATGCCCTCACCGGCATTGGGAACTTTGTGCGAATCAATATTGTATTGATCGAGCAATTCCTGCGCACTTGAACTTCTTACGGTATATACCTCAAATCTTTCCAGATCCCGAACGCTGCCAATATCATCCTGAATATTTTGCACGGTAAGGGAGGAGGCGATACCTGCAGTAAGGGTAGAGATCATAATAATGGCCATGAACATCCAGATAAAGCCAATCACCCTACCGCCTAAAGTGCGGGGAGATTTATCACCGTACCCAACAGTGGTCATGGTAACCGCACTCCACCAAAAGCCCTGGAATATGCCCCTGGGGCCGGGTCCAAATTCTTCCTTGTTCTTTTTGTGCTCAAAGACCCACACCAGCAGTCCGAAAATAAAGATCACCCCCACCAGGATAAGGATAGCCGAGAAGAAGTTCCAGCTAAAGATATTAGACAGGTATCTCCAGACGGCAGAACCACTTTTCCTGGCAATACCGGTATAGGAAATAAAATAAGGTTGAGAAAAATCCATTTTCTGCATTCTCCTGTCGGTTACTGTAATGGGGTTGATGCTTAGGTCAACCTGTCCCTGTTCTACGGCCTGTAAAAGGGCTTCAAGGCTTTCATATTGCTTGAATTCATAATCGGCATCCAGCTGCCTGTTCACCAGTCTCCATGAATCAATGCTAAGGCCCGCGAAATCACTGCCTTCTTTTATCACAAAAGGAGGGGCCTCGGTGACTCCTATAACAAGTTTGTCCCCCGCGTTGAGAGAATCCTGGGCGTTGGTATTTAAAAGGCTTAAACAGAAGAAAAGGAAAAGGAAAATTTTATTCATAAGATCTAAAAAAGGACCTCAATTTATAAAATTATAAGCAAAACAGCTTTTCGCGAGAAAAAACAGGGAAGAAGGCAGAATATCCTGTAATTTTGTAATAAAAATATTATTTTGAAGAGGTTGGGAAATTCAGAACCTGTAATTTATATATTTGATTACCAGGAAGAAGATAGAACTTCTCATTTTCAATGACAGTCAGCTTGTTTATTATTTTTAATTATTAGAATATTGTGGATATGGGTAAACGGGGAAAATACCAGATCTTACTTATTCTGTTTTCAACTCTAAGCTTCGGATTTTATCCGAACGCTATCTATGCGCAGGAGTCACATCCGCCGCCCCCAATGATGCAGAGTACCCAGGATACCACTGATAACGGATGTGGGGAGACCGATGATGAGAGTGGGACGCCGCCCCCGCCACCGGGTTTTTGCTTACCCATAAACGATTATTTACTGCCCCTGTTCCTTTCGGGGGTTGCGCTGGGTGCTTTTCAGTTATTCAGGTTAAAAAAGAAAGAAGAGGAGCTTAAGAATTTAACTGAGTAAGTCGTTTTACGTACTTTCCAATCACATCAAATTCGAGGTTTACCCTGGTTCCCTTCCCGATCATTTTGAAAGTAGTATGTTCAAAGGTGTAGGGTATGATGGCCACGCTAAAACTATTCCTGCCCGAATTCACCACGGTAAGGCTCACGCCATTCACGGTAATTGATCCTTTTTCTATGGTAATGTTCTGCAAATTAGGGTCGTATTCAAAGCTGAACTCCCAGCTTCCATTCTTCTCGGCTACTTCAGTACACAGGGCTGTTTGGTCTACATGGCCCTGCACAATGTGACCGTCAAGCCTGGCGCCCAGTTTCATTCCGCGTTCCAGGTTCACCACATCTCCTTTCTTTAATGCTCCCAGGTTGGTTTTTAAAAGGGTCTCGGCAATAGCAGTTACCGTATACTCGTCTTGAGCAATATCTACTACAGTAAGACAAACGCCATTGTGAGCCACGCTTTGATCTATTTTTAATTCGGAAGTAAAGTTTGCTCTAATACTAATATCGAGGTTGTCTTCACTTTTTTTTAGTGCCGTAACCACTCCCAGTTCTTCAATGATCCCTGTAAACATTCTCCTATTATTAATTACCTTTGCAGGTATAAAATTAGTGTAAATACAGGAAATCATTATGAAATCATCCGACAAAATAAAAGTGGGAATTAGTATTGGAGATCTCAACGGGATTGGAAGTGAGATCGTGCTTAAGACTTTTGAGGATGTTAGGATGATGGAACTCTGTACCCCGGTGGTATTCGCATCGGCCAAAACGATCACCTTCATTAAGAAAAAGCTGAACATAGATATTGCTTTTCAGGGAGTTGATGATGCGGCACAGGCCATAGACAATAAATTTAATGTGGTGAATGTGTGGAAGGAGAATGTTACGGTGAACTTTGGGGAAGAAACAGAAGAGGCCGGGAAGTATGCCTTTCTTTCTTTACAGGCCGCAACAAATGCCCTAAAGAAGGGGGATATTGACATTCTTGTCACCGCGCCTATAAATAAACTCAACATACAGAGTGAGGAGTTCAAATTCCCCGGCCATACAGATTACCTGGCAAAGGAACTGGAAGGCGAAAGCCTCATGTTCATGATCACCGATACCCTTAAAGTGGGGTTGTTAACCGATCATGTGGCGGTTAAAGATGTGGCCGCGGCTATCACGCCTCAGCTTATTGAAAAGAAGGTTAGGATCATTCATAAAACCCTGCAGCAGGATTTCAGGATTTCCCAGCCTAAGATAGCGGTTCTGGGGATAAATCCGCATAGTGGCGATGGCGGGGTTATTGGCAAAGAAGACGAGGAGGTCATGAAACCCACCCTCGAAAAAATAAGGAACTCCGGAAAGCTCATTTTTGGCCCCTATTCTGCCGACAGTTTCTTCGGAAGCGGTAACTACAAGAACTTTGATGCCATTATTGCTGCTTACCACGACCAGGGATTAATTCCTTTTAAAACCCTTTCCTTCGGAAGTGGTGTGAATTTTACGGCAGGCCTCAGCAAAGTGCGCACCTCGCCCGATCATGGCACGGCCTATGAAATTGCCGGCAAAAATGAAGCCGATTACCATTCATTTAAAGAGGCTGTGTTCAAAGGAATAGACATCTTTAAAAGCCGTGAGGAATATGAAGAGCTCACTCAAAACGTGCTGAGAAAACAAGGTAAAAAGATATAAACAAAAATTTGTTTATAAAGAATAGGCAATTCATTAATTTTTATATCTTTGCACCCGCCTTATCCTGAGGGGTAGGCACTTGAAACTGATGATGAAATGAGGAAACTAAAGGAGTTTACGATCCCATTTGTGGGTCTTAAACAAGGAAAACACCAGTTCGAGTACGAGATTGACAATAAGTTCTTTGAACATTTTGACTACGATGAATTTAACAGTGCCAACATCAAGGTAGATCTTCAGTTTGAGAAGAAATCTACAATGTTGGAGCTCACTTTTAAAGCATCGGGAACAGTAAACGTTTATTGTGACCTTACAAATGAACCTTATGACCAGCCAATAGAAAGTCAGCTATTCCTGGTAATCAAGTTTGGGCAGGAGTATAACGACGATAATGAGGATATTCTTATTTTGCCGCATGGTGAGTACGAGGTGAATATCCAACAGTACATTTATGAAATGCTGGTTTTGGCTGTTCCGTCAAAAAGAATTCATCCCGGGGTGCTTGACGGCACTTTAGAGTCAGATGTACTTGAAAAACTCGACGAATTAAGTCCGCGTGAAAAAGAGACTAAAACAGAAGAGGACATAGATCCCCGCTGGGACAAATTGAAAAATTTATTAAACGATAAATAATACGCAGCCATGGCACATCCTAAGAGAAAGACCTCAAAAACGAGGAGAGATAAAAGAAGAACGCATTATAAAGCCTCTGTACCGCAAATAGCTACAGATCCTACTACAGGAGAAGCTCATTTGTACCACAGGGCACACTGGCATGAAGGTAAATTATACTACCGTGGTCAGGTGTTAATTGATAATACTGAAGAAGTAGAAGCTTAGTAAACAAGAGCTTTGAAAATATTCCAAACTCTCACATCGTGAGAGTTTTTTGTTTTAAGTTGATAAAGTGCTAAAAACACCTTAATTTGCACCGCTGTATTTAAAGTTTTATTAGTTTACTGTTTTTCAGTAATTTAACTATTTTGCAGGGGCATTAAATGCATTTTTATGAGTAAAACAACAGCAGCGATTACAGCTGTAGGCGCATATGTACCGGAATTTGTTTTGTCAAACAAGATCCTTGAGACCATGGTGGACACCAACGATGAGTGGATCACCTCAAGAACCGGCATAAAAGAGCGCCGCATCCTTAAGGATGCTGATAAGGGAACTTCCTACCTGGCCATAAAAGCCGCCCAGAACCTCATTGAGAAATCGGGAATCGATCCTGCCGAAATTGACCTCATCATCATGGCTACTGCAACGCCCGACCTTCCGGTGGCAGCAACAGGAGTTTATGTGGCCACTCAGATAGATGCCGTAAATGCCTTTGCTTACGACCTGCAGGCAGCCTGTTCCAGCTTCCTCTACGGGATGTCTACCGCAGCAGCATACATAGAAGGTGGCAGGTACAAGAAAGTACTGGTCATTGGTGCCGATAAAATGTCTTCAATTATTGATTATACAGACAGAACTACCTGTATCATCTTTGGGGATGGCGCAGGGGCTGTGTTGTTTGAAGCCAATGAAGAAGGCCTTGGGCTACAGGATGAGATCCTTAGAAGTGATGGTGCCGGAAGAGAGTTCCTCAAGATCTCTGCCGGAGGCTCCCTTATTCCTGCTACGGCACAAACCGTGGCCGATAAGCAGCACTACGTTTTCCAGGATGGAAAAACGGTTTTCAAATTTGCCGTCACCAATATGGCCGATGTGAGCGCCAAAATCATGGAACGCAACAATCTTACAAAAGAAGATGTAGACTGGCTGGTGCCGCACCAGGCAAACCGCCGTATCATAGATGCAACTTCCAGCCGAATGGGGCTCGAAGATTCAAAAGTACTTATGAACATTCACAGGTATGGCAATACCACTTCGGCTACCTTGCCTTTACTATTGAGTGACTTCGAAAAACAGCTGAAAAAAGGGGATAATCTCGTTTTCGCTTCCTTCGGAGGTGGCTTTACATGGGGTTCCATTTACCTCAAGTGGGCTTATAATTCTTAAAAACACCCAACACTAAATAATATGGATTTAAAAGAAATTCAGAATCTGATCAAGTTTGTGGCAAAATCTGGTGCCAGCGAAGTAAAGCTGGAAATGGACGATGTAAAGATCACCATTAAAACCGGATCTGACGAAAGGGAAACCACAATCCTTCAGCAGGTACCCATGCAGGCTGCACCACAAGTGCAACAGCCGGTACAGCAGCAACAGCCTTCTGCTCCACAACCGCAGGAGACCCCTGCAACCGGGGGCGATGCAGGTGCCGCGCAGGAAGATAAAGGATATGTTACTATTAAGTCTCCCATAATAGGAACCTTCTATAGAAAACCATCTCCAGACAAAGGACCTTTTGTTGAGGTTGGAGATACTGTTAAAGTAGGCGATGTTCTTTGTGTGATCGAAGCTATGAAGCTTTTCAACGAGATTGAAAGTGAGGTTTCCGGAAAGATCGTAAAAGTACTGGTAGATGACTCATCACCGGTAGAATTTGATCAACCTCTGTTCCTGGTAGATCCGTCATAATAGCTGTAAGGAGCTACCCTAAAGCCAAAACTATACAGTATGTTTAAAAAAATATTGATTGCCAACAGGGGGGAAATTGCCTTGCGCGTTATTCGCACCTGTAGGGAAATGGGCATAAAGACCGTTGCGGTATACTCTACCGCCGATGCCGAGAGTCTGCATGTTCGTTTCGCCGATGAAGCAGTATGCATTGGCCCTCCTCCCAGTAACCTTTCCTATTTAAAGATTTCAAACATCATCGCAGCAGCCGAGATTACCAATGCCGATGCTATTCACCCGGGATACGGTTTTCTTTCTGAAAATGCCAAATTTTCGAAGATCTGTGCAGAACACGACATCAAGTTTATTGGTGCTAGCCCCGATATGATAGACAAAATGGGAGACAAGGCCACGGCCAAAGCTACCATGAGAGCTGCCGGGGTTCCCTGTGTTCCGGGCTCTGAAGGCGTTCTCGAATCTTACGAAGAAGCCGAAAAGATCGCCGATGATATGGGCTATCCCGTTATGCTTAAAGCAACCGCCGGTGGTGGTGGTAAGGGAATGCGAGCCGTATGGAAAAAGGAAGACCTGCGCAAAGCCTGGGAATCTGCCCGGCAGGAAGCAGGAGCCGCCTTCGGCAATGACGGGATGTACATGGAAAAGCTCATTGAAGAGCCACGCCATATCGAGATCCAGATCGTGGGAGACAGCTCGGGAAAAGCCTGTCACCTGTCAGAAAGGGATTGCTCTGTACAGCGCCGCCATCAAAAACTTACCGAAGAAACCCCGTCGCCATTCATGACCGATAAACTTCGGAAGCAAATGGGGGAAGCTGCAGTTAAAGCAGCCGAGTATATCAAGTATGAAGGGGCCGGGACCGTAGAATTCCTTGTAGACAAACACAGGAACTTCTACTTCATGGAAATGAATACCCGTATCCAGGTAGAGCACCCAATCACCGAGCAGGTGATAGATTACGATCTTATAAGGGAACAGATACTAGTGGCAGCCGGGGTGCCAATCTCGGGTAAGAACTATGAGCCACAGCTGCATTCCATTGAGTGCCGAATCAATGCTGAAGACCCATACCACGATTTTAGGCCTTCTCCAGGAAAGATCACCAACCTGCATGCGCCCGGGGGGCATGGGGTGAGAATAGATACCCACGTTTACAGTGGATATGTTATTCCGCCTAACTATGACTCCATGATTGCCAAGCTTATTACCACGGCTCAAACCCGTGAAGAAGCGATAAGCAAAATGAAACGTGCGCTAGACGAGTTTGTGATTGAAGGGGTAAAAACTACCATTCCTTTCCACAGGCAGTTAATGGATGAACCCGATTATGTTTCGGGGAATTACACTACCAAGTTCATGGAAAGCTTTAAGATGAAGCCCATAGAATAGCCGCAAAAAATATTTGTCTCTAAGATATTAGGCCTCACAGGTTTTCAAAACCTGTGAGGCCTTTTTTATTTATGGGCTTGAATCCCGATCCTTGGAGGGCAGCAGTCTTTTTTTATACCTTTAGATGCTTCGGAAGTTTATTTGCTGAAGTTTCAAAAATGACATTTTCATGAGCTTTTCTTTTTGGGAACACGATTCCTGGTTTTCTAATATTGATTTTACCATTGTTGGCAGCGGGATTACCGGCCTTACCTGCGCCCTGCAGTTAAAGACCCGCTACCCTGAAGCTAAGGTGGTAATTCTCGAACGGGGGCTGCTGCCCAATGGAGCCAGCACCAAAAATGCCGGGTTTGCCGCTTTTGGCAGCCTTAGCGAACTTCTTGACGATTTGCAGCAGCATTCCGAAGAAGAAATGCTCGAACTGGTAAGGCAAAGGCTAGAAGGCCTCGAATTACTCAAAAGAACCCTGAGCCCCGGCAGCATAGATTTGCAGGTTCACGGCGGGTATGAACTCTTTACAGCGGCAGAAGGGAATCTTTTTGAATCCTGCCTCTCAAAAATGGCAAAAATAAACAGCCTTTTATATCCCGTTTTTGGAGAGGATGTTTTCAGCGTTACCAGCAATACCTTCGGGTTTGTAAAAGTGGAAGACAGCCTTATCTACAATAAATTCGAAGGCCAGCTGGATACCGGAAAACTGATGAGCGCCTTGCTTCAGAAGGTGCAGGCGGCGGGTGTTAAGATCCTCAATTCGGTTACCGTAAATGCTTTTGCTGAAGTAGGCGATTCCGTAGAAATAGAAACCGAACATTTTAGCTTCTACACCGGCAAACTGCTTATTGCCACCAACGGTTTTGCCTCGCAACTGGGTATTCCCGAAGTAAAACCCGCCCGGGCACAGGTGTTGATCACAGAACCTATCCCAAACCTGCATCTAAAAGGAACTTTTCACCTTGAAAAGGGCTTTTACTACTTCCGGAATATTAACAACAGGATACTTTTGGGTGGCGGCAGGAACCTAAACCTGAAAGGGGAAGAAACCACCGAAATGGCATTGACGGCACTCGTACAGCAGCGGCTGGAAAGCCTGCTCAAAAATGTCATTTTACCCGACACTCCTTTTAAGATCGAAAGGAGGTGGAGCGGCATCATGGGAATGGGCGGGCAGAAGAAACCGGTGATCAAAAAGGTTTCCGATAATGTTTACTGCGGAGTGCGCTTAGGCGGAATGGGAATAGCAATTGGCAGCCTGGTAGGAAAAGAGCTGGCCGGTCTAATTGAATCACGATGAAAAGAGTCTTCATGTTTATTGGAAAGCTTATTTTGGGGCTCATCCTCTTCAGCATATTCATGGTGCTGGTTTACAAGTGGGTGCCGGTTCCATTTACTCCACTAATGGCCATCAGGTATTTTGAACATCCCGATGAAAAGATCTCTCACGATTGGGTGCCTTCCGAAGAAATTTCAGATAACCTGAAGCTGGCGGTAATTGCGAGTGAAGATCAGAATTTTCCGAAGCATAACGGGTTCGACTATGAGGCAATTCAAAAGGCGATGGAGGAGAATAAGAAGGGCAAAAGAGTAAGAGGGGCCAGTACCATTTCGCAGCAAACCGCCAAAAATGTCTTTTTGTGGCCACAGCGCAGCTGGTTCAGGAAAGGCCTGGAAGTTTATTTTACCTTCTGGATCGAACTGCTGTGGAGTAAAGAGCGTATTCTTGAGGTGTACCTTAACAGCATAGAAATGGGAAAAGGCGTGTACGGGGCCGAAGCCGCAGCCCAATCCTGGTTTGGAAAAAGCGCAGAAAACCTTACGGCCTATGAAGCTGCTGCCATTGCGGCCGTACTCCCAAATCCGCGGGAATACAGGGCCAACCCTGCCAGTAATTACATCAGGGGAAGGCAAAGCTGGATTGTGAGGCAAATGAGGAACCTTGGCCCTATAAATCTTTCGGAATGAATCTGCAGCTAAAAAGGCAACTTGTGGAGGCCTGTGAGGCTTATGTTGATGCAAAGCTCGGCAACGTGCAGCAGGTGATTCGCGAACTTGAGGCTGCCCTAAAACTGGAGACCAAATGCTCTATGGGCGACAAGTATGAAACTGAAAGAGCCATGCTGCACCTGGAATTTGAGAAAGTGGCAGGCCAGGCCGAAGGTTTTAAAAAACTCAAAAGAACCCTGAAAGATGTCCCCCTTCAAAATACCGGGCCTGCGGCTGGCTTTGGAAGTGTCGTGAAAACTACAGTGGCTAATTATTTTATTGCCATTCCTGCCGGTGAAATTAGTGCGGGCAATGAGAAATTTTATGCGGTGGGGGTAGGCGCACCTATAGCCCAAATTTTTACAGGAAATACGGCAGGAAGCAGCGTGAAATTCAACGGCAGGGAAATACAGATGGAAGAAGTTTTCTAAAGGGAAATCTCTGCATTTTGGAATGGCATAATTTCTACGGAAGAAATTCCCTCTTAGCCTGACCTTTTTTCAAGTAAACCCTGTTCGATATGTAAGCGAACAGATTTGCCTTTTTCCAGGCCTTCAGGATGTTCCACGAAAATGGATTTCCCTTGCATTTCAACTTCAGTAAGAAAAAAACTTCCTTTAAAAAACACATTTTTGACTACCGCCCGGTACTTACCATTACTGGATAAACGTATATCGTGTGGATAAAGAATTATTTTCTTTCGCGGGGGCTGGCCTTCAAAAAACAGGGAGGCCGGGAGCTCATTTACCTCCCCAAAAAGGGATGCGACATAAGCGTTTGGCGGATGGTTGTAAAGTTCTATGGGAGATCCCATGGCTGTGATCTTTCCGGCTTTCATCACGATGGTCTTATCGGCAAAAGAAAGGGCATCTGTGCTGTCGTGGGTGGCTACCAGTACGGTAGTGCCCGATGCTTTAAGGTGGCTGAAGAGATTTCGGCGCAGCTTGTTCTTCCTGAAATGGTCAATATGGCTAAAGGGTTCGTCGAGGAGTAATACTTCGGGAGGATTGGCCAAAGTTCTTGCCAGTGCTACCCGCTGTTGTTGGCCTCCACTCAGGAATTTTGCTTTTGTTTTTGCCAGTTCCTTTATTTCTACCAGGGCGAGAAGTTCATTTACGCGTTGTTGTTTCTTGCGGGGGTAGGCGTTGGAGAGGTATTTCCCAACATTTTCGGCTACAGTAAGGGGTGGCATAAGGTCGAAATCCTGCGTGAGGTATTTCATGAAATCTTCACCGGGAACGAGGTTGAAGTTTGGCCCCAGCAGCTGCTTTTCTTTCCAGAAGATCTTTCCGTTTACATCATGAAGCCCGTAGAGAGACTGGAGCAGGGTACTCTTGCCGCAACCGCTGGCCCCAATGATTGATATATTCTCCCCTTTTTGGATGTTAAAGCTGAGGTTCTTTAACACCGGTTTGTCTCCATAAGCAAAAGAAAGGTTTTTGACCTTTAGCATCTTCTTTAGGTTAAGGCTGTAAAATTAAAGCTTTAATAATAAAAAGAGGCTGTCTCAAAGCCTTATTTCCGCTAAGCTGAACCTTGATAAGCACCTGGTGCCGGTTGTGATGAGCACGCAGGTTCCTGGCAATAATTCAGAATAACTTTAAAGTGCTTTAAAACAGCCTCTTCAAAAAGGTCTGTAAAAATGCTATTTTACAGGCTTAGGGAGTTTGTTGAATCCCATGTTGTAAAGTGTAAAGATAAATATGTCGGCATACTGTTCAATGGTCTTGCTCACCGGTGTACCCGCACCGTGGCCTGCATTGGTTTCAATCCTTATTAAAACAGGATCGTCGCCTGCCTGTTTTTCCTGAAGCTCAGCCGCAAATTTAAAAGAGTGTGCCGGTACCACGCGGTCGTCATGGTCTCCGGTAGTCACTAAAGTAGCCGGGTATTCTTCTCCGCTCTTCACGTTGTGAACAGGAGAATATCCTTTCAGGTAATTGAACATGGCTTCACTGTCTTCGGCAGTACCATAGTCATACGCCCAGCCCGCACCAGCTGTAAAAGTGTGGTATCGCAGCATATCAAGCACACCCACTGCCGGCAGGGCAACTTTCATAAGGTCTGGCCGCTGGGTCATGGTAGCCCCTACTAAAAGTCCGCCGTTAGAGCCGCCGCGAATGGCCAGGTAATCCCTGGAAGTGTATTTGTTTTCGATGAGGTATTCTGCAGCGGCAATAAAATCGTCAAAAACGTTTTGCTTCTGCATTTTAGTACCGGCATCGTGCCAGTCTTTCCCATATTCCCCGCCTCCGCGCAGGTTGGGCACGGCATAGATTCCGCCCTGTTCCATCCACACGGCATTGGCAATACTAAAGGAAGGGGTAAGGCTTACATTGAACCCGCCGTAACCGTAAAGTATGGTTGGGTTCTTCCCGTTCATTTCGATCCCTTTTTTGTAGGTGATGATCATAGGCACTTTAGTGCCGTCTTTAGAGGTGTAGAAAACCTGCTCGCTGGTGTAGTTATCGGGGTTGAAGGCCACCTCGGGGCGGTTGTACAATTGTGATGTGCCGGTTTCTACATTGTACTTGTAGATGCTTCCGGGGGTTACGTAGTTAGTAAAGCTGTAGTAAAGGTCTTTTTCGTCTTTTTCCCCGCCAAAACCGCCGGCAGTTCCAATCCCGGGAAGATCAACTTCCCTTACCAGTTTTCCTTCATAATCGTACTGTTTTACGTTAGAAACCGCGTCCTGCATGTATTCGGCAAAAATATATCCGCCTCCGGTTGACGGGCTTAGTACATTTTCGGTTTCAGGAATAAGGTCTTTCCAGTTTTCAGGCTGTGGGTTTTCGGCATCTACGGTAACTATCTTCCTGTTTGGTGCGTCAAGATTGGTCACTATGAACAGCTTGCTGCCGCGGTTGTCTATTACGTAACTTTCGTTGTCTTCGTGCCCAACAATCGTATCAATAGTAGGATTGTCTTCTTCGAGGTCTATCATGAACAGTTTGCCTCCCGAAGTTGAGGTTCTGGCCGAGATGAACAGGTAGCGGTTATCTTCTGAAACATTCCCGCCCACGTAACGGTGCTTTTGCTCGGGAGTGGCACCAAAGATCACTTTATCTTCACTTTGGGGCGTGCCCAGTTTGTGGTAGTAAAGCTTATGCTGGTCTGTTTTTGCTGAAAGTTCGCTTCCTTCAGGTTTGTCGTAGCTTGAGTAATAGAAGCCTTCATTGCCTTTCCATGACAGGCCGCTGAATTTTACATCAATAAGCGTGTCTTCTTTGATCTCACGGGTTTCGGCGTCCATAACGATGATCTTTCTCCAGTCGCTTCCACCTTCAGAAATACTGTAGGCAAGGGTCTTTCCGTCTTCAGAAAAACTCATTCCGGAGAGAGAAGTAGTGCCGTCTTCACTAAATTTATTCGGATCTAAAAACACTTCGGGCGTGGCATCTTCCGATTTTTTGCGGTAGATCACACTTTGATTCTGGAGTCCGTCGTTTTTGCTGAAGTAAATCCAGCCGCCTTCTTCACTTGGGGCACTTATTTTCTCGTAATTCCAGAGTTCGGTGAGCCTTTGTTTTAGTTCATCCCTGAAGGGGATCTGTTTGAGATACTCAAAAGTGACTTCATTTTGGGCTTTTACCCAGGCTTCGGTCTCGGCGCTGCGGTCATCTTCGAGCCAGCGGTAAGGGTCTTTCACCTCGTTGCCAAAATAAGTGTCTACGGTATTACCTTTTCGGGTGGTGGGATATTCCAAAGCAGTAGATGGGGTTTGAGTGGTTGTCCCCGGGACAGGTTCAGTTTGTTGTTGTGAACTTCCGCAGGAGATCAAAGCTCCGGCAGCCAGGGCAGTAATTAATATTCTGTTCATTTATCAGTAGTTTAAGAGGTCCTAAAATAGGCAATTTTCTCATTAAAAGATGTAAGAAAGGCTGCACAAGAAGTATGCAGCCTTTAAATTATGACTCTTCAAAAATGCCATTTTTGGCACCTTTTATTTTAAACGAGTTTATTATCTATCAGATATTCGGCGATTTGCACTGCATTGGTGGCAGCACCTTTTCGCAGGTTATCGGCCACGATCCACATGTTGAGCGAGTTGGGCTGGGAGAGGTCGCGCCTTATGCGGCCCACAAAAACATCGTCTTTACCTTCGGCATAAATTGGCATGGGGTAAGTGTTCACGTCGGTATTATCCTGCACGCTAACACCCGGAAATTCCTTAAGCAGGCGTCGAACCTCGTTCACGTCAAAATTTTTGCTGAAAGTGATGTTTACCGACTCGCTGTGGCCACCCACTACCGGGATCCTAATCGCGGTGGCAGTTACTTCTACCGCATTGTCTTTTAAGATCTTCTTGGTCTCGTTGGTGAGTTTCATCTCTTCCTTGGTGTAGCCGTTTTCTTCAAAAACATCACACTGCGGAATGGCATTTCGGTGAATGGGGTATGGATATGCCATTTCGCCCTGCTCGCCCTTGTATTCATTTTCTAACTGCTGCACCGCTTTTACGCCGGTGCCGGTTATAGACTGGTACGTAGAAACCACCACACGGGTAATGCCGTACTCCTTGTGAAGAGGGGCAAGCGCCATCACCATTTGAATGGTTGAACAGTTGGGGTTGGCGATAATTTTATCTTCGGAAGTCAATTCTGAAGCATTGATCTCGGGCACGATAAGTTTCTTCTCCGGATGCATTCTCCATGCCGAAGAATTGTCTATCACGGTAGTGCCTGCTTCAGCGAATTTTGGCGCCCATTCGAGGGAAGTTTCACCGCCGGCCGAAAAAAGGGCAATATCTGGCCTTTGTGCCACAGCCTCTTCCAGGCCAATCACTTCGTACTCTTTGTTATTGAAGCTTATCTTGTTGCCTACAGATCTTTCTGAAGCTACCGGAAGTAGTTCGGTAACCGGAAAGTTCCTCTCTGCCAATACTTTTAACATTACCTGGCCCACCATCCCGGTAGCGCCTACAACTGCTATTTTCATGTTATATTGATTTAAAGACCTCCCAGGCTTCAGAAAGCTGTTAGGCTTCCATTCCCTGATCGTCTTGATATTTTATACAAATGTATTGTACTACATATAATAAAAAGAGTTGGCGCAAAGAAATTCTGCTGCAAATGACTTTTTATAACCACTTTGTACAGTTTGTTAAATATGAAGGGTTTTAGTAAAAAAAGACCCCCGGTTGTTCCGGGGGTTTAAGGTTGAGATATGTAGCGTAGCGGTTACTACGTGCTGTTATCTGTTTTGCAGCACAAAGTTAATGTTTTTGTGCTCGTTATATGATACTTAAGGTGCCAAAAATGACAGTTTTAGCTGTTCTTTTTTCTCAATTCATCCCTTATTTCGGTGAGCAGCTGTTCCTGGGAAGGGCCTTTAGGTTCGGTAACTTTTGGAGCTTCCTTCGCAGTCTTGGTTCTTTCATAAGCCCGTAACACCAGGAAGATAAAGAAAGCCACAATCACGAAATAAATAATGGCCTGAATGACATTTCCGTAGGTGAGCACGGCAGCTTCGGCTTCTTTTGCGGCGTCAAGGGTCTCGTACTCATTGCCGTCAAGCGAAATGAACTTTTGGGAGAAGTCTATTCCCCCGGTAATCACGCCAATAATTGGCATAATGATATCGGCCACCACAGAAGACACGATTTTGTTAAAAGCGCCTCCTACAACAACTGCTGTAGCCAGGGCGATAATGTCACCTTTCATTAGAAAAGCCTTGAAATCCTTAAAAAATGCCATTTTTCAAATGTTTTGATTTAGTAGGCTAAATGTATGAATTAATCTGTAACAAGCACTCTTTTCACTCTTTGGGAGATACCGGTGATTAGTTCATAAGAAATGGTATTCCCCTTTGCCGCAAAATCGGTAGCATGCTGTGCTCCTCCAAAAACAATCACTTCGTCACCTTCCTGGCAGTCAATTCCGGTTATATCGACCATAACCATGTCCATGCACACATTCCCTATAATTGGGGCATAGCTGCCGTTGATGATCACCCCTGCGCGGCCTTTGCCGTACTGCCTGTTGATCCCGTCGGCATGGCCAATGGGAAGTGTGGCCGTTTTTGTCCGTTTTTCGGCGATAAAGGCGCGGTTATAACCCAGGGACTGGCCTTTCTCCAGCTCATGGATTTGCGAAACTATGGTTTTAAGCGTTCCAATGGGCCTTAATTTTTCATCATTGGGCTCATCATTTCCGAAGCCGTAAAGCCCGATCCCCGATCGCACCATATCAAAATGGGCTTTGGGGTAGTTAATGATGCCCGAAGTATTGCAAATGTGCAGCATGGGCCTGTACCCCAGCTCATCGTAGAGTTTCACTGCAATTTTTCTGAAAGTGTGGATCTGCATGAGGGTAAATTCCCTTTCCTTCCAGTCTTCACTTGCTGCCAGGTGAGAGAAGAAAGATTTTGCTTTCACTGAAGTGCTGCCGCTTAGCAGGTTTTTCACTATACCGGTCTCTTTTTCTGAAAAGCCGAGCCGGTTTAAGCCGGTATTGAATTTAATATGCACGGGATAAGCTTCCTGGTTCTTGCCTTCAGCTGTTTTGATGAACTCCTTCAGTACAAATTCGCTATAAAGGCTGGGCTCCAGGCAGTGCTCTATAATCTCTTCAAAATTTAGGGACTGCGGGTGCAGTACCAAAATTGGGGTTTCAATTCCTGCTTCCCTTAACGCAATACCTTCCGAAGTATAAGCAACCGCAAAATAGTCGGCGCCCAGCTCCACGAGTTTATGGGCTATGCCGGCTACGTCACTTCCGTAGCTAAAGGCCTTGACCACGGCCATGAACTTCACATCTTCATCGAGTTTTGACCTAATATATTTATAGTTGTGCGCTAAGGCATCGAGGTTGATTTCAAGTACGGTCTCCCTGGCTTTCGGCATGTTCACTTCTTTTGGTGTCTTTTAGTTCTTCGGGTTCTGTAACCTCGAAGTTTTTTAGTTTTTCCCTTAAGCGGGCTTTGTAAAAGGCTCCGCGGCTCAAAGGTTCATATTCTTCGGTCTCTCCCAGCATTACCAGGTCTTCGTTTGAAGTTTTGCGGTAGCTGTACTGGGCGAGGTTCCCGGTGCGGGTACAAACGGCGTGTACTTTGGTCACATATTCGGCAGTGGCCATTAAGTTGGGCATGGGCCCGAAGGGATTGCCTTTAAAATCCATATCCAGCCCGGCAACGATTACCCTAACGCCCCTGTTTGCAAGGTCATTGCAAACGGAGACGATTTCTTCGTCAAAGAACTGGGCTTCATCTATACCCACCACATCGCAGTCATCGGCCAGCAGGCGTATGTTGGCTGCGGCAGGAACAGGTGTAGATCTTATTTCGTTAGAGTCGTGCGACACCACCATCTCTTCATTGTAGCGGGTGTCTATAGCCGGCTTAAAGATCTCGACCTTTTGTTTGGCAAATTTGGCGCGTTTGAGCCGGCGAATAAGCTCTTCGGTCTTCCCAGAGAACATTGAACCGCATATAACTTCAATCCACCCAAATTGCTCTTTATGATTTACTGTATTTTCGAGAAACATTTTGTATTTTTCAAGACCAAAAAGCGGACTTCGCTTTTGATAAAGGTGACACAAATTTATTAAAAATACAACCGTATTCGGGTTGCAAGAATGAAAGTTATGAAAAAGCAATTGAAAGAGGAATTAGTAGCTTTGGCCGAAAAAGTTGCTCTTTTAAAAGATCAGGAACAGGTCGCTACCGGGGAATTGAAAGAGCTGGCCAGGAGATTATACGAAAAGCTTACCGTCTATAATTTTACTGAATCAAATTTATACACTGCTTCTGAGATCAGAGAGCAGGAAGCTGTGAAAACTGCTCAAAAAGTGGAAGCCCCGCAAGAAAAAGAACAGCCTGTAAAAGTTTCCGAAGAAAAAAAGCAGCCTGTAGCAGTGAAGCAGGACGAAGAGGCTCCCGAACCCGATGAATACAACCCCACCGGGCTCGAATACAACGATTCTGAAGAGATCACCGAGCCCAACACCGAAAAAATAAAGGATATTGTAGCACAAATGCCACCTGAAACCCAGCAGATAGACGATCTTTTTGCACATATTGAACCTCGCGACTACAAGAAGAACGATATGAACGATATTGGAGGGGTGCATTATGACAACCTGCCGCAGTTTGAACCTGTGAACAGGGCAGGCTCTGCCCAGGAAAAGCCCAGGTCCCTCAACGACAGGCTTAAAAAAGGGATCAATATTGGCCTTAACGACAGAATGGCCTTTGTAAAGCACCTTTTTGACGGAAGTACTTCAGATTACAACAGGGTGTTGTCCCAGCTTACCACCATTAGAACTAAAGAAGAAGCTTTCAACTTTGTCGCCAACATGGTAAAACCCGATTATAATAACTGGGAAGGCAAGGAAGACTATGAAAGCAGGTTCCTGGCTATAGTTGAAAAGAACTTCGAGTAAGGCTCTATGGCAAAACTCTATCTTGTGCCCACGCCTATAGGCAATCTTGAAGATATTACTTTTCGCGCCGTCAGGGTTCTGAAAGAAGTAGACCTAATCTTAGCTGAAGATACCCGCAACAGCGGAAAACTGCTTAAACACTTCGAGATCAATACTCCCATGCAGAGCCACCACATGCACAATGAACACAAAACTGTGGAAAATGTAGTGCGGCAAATTCAGAATGGGAAAACCGTGGCATTAATAAGCGACGCCGGAACCCCGGCAATTAGCGACCCCGGATTTTTATTGACCCGCGCCTGTGTTGAAGCCGGGCTTGAAGTAGATTGCCTGCCCGGGGCAACTGCTTTTGTTCCGGCATTGGTAAATAGCGGTCTTCCCAATGATAAATTTGTTTTTGAAGGTTTTCTGCCGGTAAAAAAAGGAAGGCAGACCCGCCTGGAATTCCTGGCGCAGGAAACCCGTACCATAATATTATATGAATCGCCGCACAAGCTCCTCAAAACGCTTGGCCAGATAAAGGAGTATTTTGGGGAAGACCGGCAGGTTTCAGTTTCCCGTGAAATTACCAAGCTACACGAGGAAACTGTGAGAGGAACAGCAGCTCAGGTTCTTGCGCACTATGAAGAAAAACCTCCAAAAGGGGAGATTGTGGTTGTTGTTGCAGGGAATAAATAGCTATTCTGTAACCTCGATTTCGAGTGTGATGATTGTTTCAGAAAAAACCTCTGCTCCGTTAGAATCAGCTCTTTTGATCTTCACTACTTCGGTCCCGGTAAATCCGCTTTCTGGAGCATAGACATAGAAGATGCCTTGCTCGCGGTGCTTGATTTCACTCAGAACTGCATGTGCTGCCTGTTCTGAAATACTGAAACCGCCTTCAGTGGGTATTGCTTTTGAAAGCAGGTGCTCAAGAGTATCGGCTTTTGAAATGGAAATCGTTTCTTCAGGTGCTTCTGTTTCTACTGAAGTTTTATTTTCGCAGGCCAGGAAAATCAGGGAAATGGCGAATAAAATGATCTTTTTCATGGAGTGTGATTTTTAATTCAATTAATAAAGAAATAATTAATTGCTTGAATAAATCTTTACAAAAGATGAATTTCGGCGTCAGATTTTCCTTCAAGTTCTCGATGAGGTCGGTTTGTAGGACGTAAATTATAAAGAACAATCAGTATTTTTGAAAAAAAATCTATGCGCTGGACTCTCAAACCCAAACCCGATCCCAAAACCGTAGCACATCTTGTAGAAGTCCTGGGCGTGGAGGAGCCTATCGCTTCTTTACTGGCTCAGCGCGGTATAGAAACATTCGAGGAGGCCAAAAAATTCTTTCGTCCCAGTCTTGAAGACCTTCATGACCCGTATTTAATGAAAGACATGGAAGCGGCGGTAAAGCGTATTGAGCTCGCCCTTCAAAAAGGGGAAAATATCATGGTCTTTGGAGACTATGATGTAGACGGTACTACCAGTGTGGCACTGGTTTCTTCTTACCTCAAAAACATCTATCCCAATATTGCGACTTACATTCCAGACAGGTATGAAGAAGGATACGGAGTGTCTTATAAAGGGATAGACTTTGCGGCCGATAATGACATCAGCCTTATCATTGCCCTTGACTGCGGGATTAAAGCCATTGAAAAAGTGGCTTATGCCGCCGGGAAAGGGATCGATTTTATCATTTGTGACCATCACAGGCCGGGGGCAGCGATCCCTAATGCGGTAGCCGTGCTCGACCCAAAAAGAGAAGATTGTGAGTATCCTTACAAAGAGCTCTGCGGGTGTGGTGTGGGTTTTAAGCTGTTACAGGCGCTAAATGAAAAGCGGGGAGAGCCTTTTGAGCTGCTTATCCCATACCTTGACCTGGTGGCCACGGCTATTGGGGCCGATATAGTTCCGGTGACCGGAGAGAACAGGATTTTGGCTTACCACGGCCTGCAGGTGATAAACCTTGCACCGCGCCCCGGGATAAAAGCCATTCTTGCCCAGGTCAAAAAAGAGCAGCTCACACTTACAGATGTTGTATTTATAGTGGCGCCGCGCATCAATGCGGCCGGAAGAATGAAGCACGGGTTGCACGCCGTAAACCTTTTAACTGAAGAAGACCCCGAAAAAGCAAAAGAATTTGCTGCGGAAATTGAAGCCTACAACACAAGCCGCCGCGATACCGATAAGGTCATTACCGAAGAAGCACTTGCCCAGATTGATGAACTAAGGGAGCAGGATCGCAAAACCACGGTAGTGTACCGGGAGAACTGGCATAAAGGGGTGATTGGAATTGTGGCGTCAAGGCTTACCGAAACCTACTATAGGCCTACCCTGGTCTTTACCCGTAGCGGAGAGAAACTTGCGGCATCGGCACGGTCTGTAAGCGGCTTTGATGTCTACGACGCTCTCGAAGGCTGCAGCGAATTCATTGAGCAGTTTGGCGGGCATAAATATGCGGCGGGTTTAACCCTGCTTTCCCACCAGTATGATAATTTCAAGCGAAAATTTGAAGAAGTGGTTTCGGCTACAATAGATCCGCGCCTGCTAACGCCCGAGATCCAGATCGATGCCGAAATAGACTTAAGCGATATTACGGCTAAATTCCACAGGATCCTCAAGCAGTTTGCCCCTTTTGGCCCCGGGAATATGTCGCCTGTTTTTATGACTAAAAATTTGCGCGATACCGGATATGCGCGTTGCGTGGGGGGTGAAGACAAGCACCTGAAAGCCCGCTTTTTTCAAAAAGGGAATGACCGCAGCTTTGACGCCATAGGTTTTGATTTGGGCAGGAAGTGTGAGCTGGTGAGTGAGGGCAAAAAAGTGAAAGCTGCCTTTTGTATAGATGAAAATGAATTTCAGGGCAATGTGACGCTGCAGTTGAGACTAAAAGATTTAGAGGTAAATTAACCCCTCTTCTGTTAATATTGTTGCTGAATTCTTACAGCCTGTATTCTTCATTTGCTGTTCAACAATTTTCCATGTACTTGATCTAAAAAAGTTTTTGATAATGAGATGTTTAGCTACTTTAGAAGAGCCATAACATAAGTAGGTTAAGTTCATGGTAGATTTGGGGCAAAAAAAGGTGGAGTCATCCACCTTTTTTTATGCGTGACATTCAGCAAAAAAAGAAGCTGCCTTAAAAGCCCTTTTTCGAAAATCCGGAGTTTAGGTTCTTTTGAGTTCTTAGGCCTGAAAAGAATCCGGAAGTACGTTTTAGGTTTTAAGACAGCCTGTCTTCTTAAAATCTTTGTTAGATCTTAATTATTTATGTTGTGCATATCGCTTGGACACTTCTTCCCAGTTGATCACATTGAAGAATGCTTCAATATAAGCAGGACGCTGGTTTTGATACTTCAGGTAGTATGCATGCTCCCATACATCCATTCCAAGGATTGGGTATCCGCCGCAACCAACTCCCGGCATTAGGGGATTGTCCTGGTTTGGAGTAGAGCACACTTCCAGTTTTCCGCCTTCTTTTACACAAAGCCAGGCCCAACCAGATCCAAACTGGGTAGCACCGGCTTTAGAGAATTCATCTTTAAAAGCTTCAAACGATCCAAAGTCCCTGTCTATTGCAGAGGCCAGATCTCCCTGAGGCTTTCCACCGCCATCAGGTCCCATAATTTCCCAGAAAAGGTTGTGGTTGAAATAACCACCGCCATTGTTGCGCACAGCCTTATCTTCCATGTCGAGGTTGTTCAGAATATTCTCGATATTCTTGCCTTCCATATCTGTGCCTTTAATGGCATCATTTAATTTGCTGGTATATCCTGCGTGGTGTTTATCGTGGTGGATCTCCATTGTTTTTGCGTCAATGTGAGGCTCCAATGCGTCTACTGCATATTTTAATTTTGGTAACTCGAAAGCCATAGTTAAATCTTTTTTACATTATTAATTAGGTCAACTTCAAATTTAGAGATAAACCTTTTTAATAGGAATTATAAAATGTTATAAAATCCTTAAAGATGTGGCTTTTTAGGAAACTTAATTAGATATACCGAAAAATTATTCCATTTCTTCGGCATATTTTCTTGCTAATGAACAGCTAAGAGGAGGTCATTTAAACAGCATTTCTTACATTAGTGGAAAAAATTTGAAGGACGCTAATATCTTCAGGATTTATGATGCTTCGGCCGGGTCTGGCAAGACCTATACCCTTGTAAAACAGTATCTTTTGCTCCTGCTTTCTTCGCCCCGCGTAGACAGTTATAAAAACATTCTTGCCATAACTTTCACCAATAAAGCTGTGGGGGAAATGAAATCGCGCATTGTTGAGAGCCTGCATGGGCTGGCAAACCCCAGCCGCAATTCAAAAGAAAATGATTTACTCATGGCACTTTCTGAAAGTTCGGGAATGCCGGCAGAGCGTATTCAGAAGAAAAGCAGTGATATCCTGAAGCATATTATCCATAATTATGCAGCGTTTGAAGTTTCTACCATAGACGGGTTTACCCACAGGGTTTTGAGAACTTTTGCCAAAGACCTCGGGCTGCCCCTCAATTTTGAAGTTGAACTTAGAACCGACGAAGTAATTGGGGAGGCCGTAGACAGGCTCATTAGCAAAGCCGGTAAAGACAAGGCGCTCACCCGCATTTTAGTGAATTTTGTGCTCTCCAGGACCGATGATGACAAAAGCTGGGACATAGCCCGTGATCTTTTTGCCATTGGCCGTTTACTCACCCAGGAAACCAGCAGCAAATTCCTGGAGATCCTAAAGACAAAAAAACCTGAAGATTTTGAAGATCTCAAAAAGAAGATAACGCAGGAACAAAAAAAACTGGAAAATGCGGTTGTTGAGACAGCGAATTATTTTTTCGGCTTGCTTGATGAAAACGATCTTGACAACGGCTGCTTCAGTGGTGGTTATTGCCCTAAGTTTTTCCTGAAACTTCAAAAAGGGGATTTTAACGTGAACTTTTCCGCAGGCTGGCAAAGGGACCTGGCAGAAAAAGCCCTTTATCCTTCCAGACTTGATACCGCAAAAAAGCAGGTGCTCGATAAGCTTCAGCCGCAAATTGTAGAGCTGTACATGCAGGCAAAAATACTCATCACCCGCATACAATTTCTGGAAGCGGTAGAGAAGAACCTCGTGCCGCTGTCGCTTTTAAATGCCATACAGGCACAAATTGAAGAGATAAAAGCTGAAAATTCGCTGGTGTTGATTTCAGAATTCAATGCCACCATCAGTAAGGCGGTGAAAGATCAGCCCGCGCCTTTTATCTATGAAAGGCTGGGAGACCGCTACCGGCATTATTTTGTTGATGAATTTCAGGATACCTCCCAGTTACAGTGGGAAAATTTGATCCCGCTTGTTGACAATACACTTTCTATTGAACACCCGGCCGGCGAATTTGGTTCCCTTACGCTGGTGGGAGACGCAAAACAGTCTATTTACAGGTGGCGTGGCGGTAAAGCCGAACAATTCATGGAGCTGTGCCAAAAGCGGCATCCGTTTAGCGTTGAAGAGCTCGAAATGCTGGTGTTGCCAAACAACTACCGCAGCGCGAGAACGGTAGTGGAGTTCAATAATGATTTTTTTAAGTACGCTTCCGGGTTTTTTCTGAATGAAACGCATAAAAACCTGTTTCTGAACAGCGGGCAGGGGGTGGTGAACTCAAAAGAGGGTTATGTGAACATATCTTTTATTGAAGCCGAAAATGCTTCCGAAGAAATGGAGGCCTACCCCAAAAGAGTATTCGAAATTATTGAGGAAGTGCAGGAAAACGGCAGGCGGCTTTCAGATATTTGCATCCTCACCCGAACCCGACGGGAGAGCATAGCCGTTGCCAATTACCTGAGTGAACATGCCGTGCCGGTGATTTCTGCGGAAAGCCTGCTCATCAAGAGGTCGCCAAAAATCAGGTTTATAACTGCCATTTTACAGTATTGCCTTGACCCGGGCGACAGGTCGCTGAAATTTGAGATCCTCGATTATCTTTTGTCTGAAAACATTGAGGTAGAAAATGACTTCCAGTTTCTGGAAGAGCATTTAAAGCCTGAAGGAGAGGGGTTTTTTAAAGCCTTGGAAAAAAACGGGATCAGTTTTTCACCGGTGGCAGCCACGGCAATGTCGGTTTATGAGGCAGTTGAATATATCATCAGGGCTTTTTCACTGGAAGCAGTTTCTGATGCTTACCTGCAGTTCTACCTCGATTTTGTATATGAGGTTTCCAGTTCTGAAGGCGTGGGTTTTTTCAGCTTTTTGGAACAGTGGGAGCGAAAGAAAGACGAATTGAGCATAGTGGTGCCACAGGGGGAGAATGCCGTGCAAATAATGACCATTCACAAGGCAAAAGGCCTTGAATTTCCTGTGGTAATTTATCCTTTTGCCAATACCCAGATTAACGATACTGCCAGGGAACATTTTTGGATAGAACTGCCCGAAAACCTCAATAACAATGTAGAGATCGCGTACCTGCGCGCGGCCGACAAGATGAAGGAATGGGAGGGGGAAGCCCCTAAAATCTATCATGAGTTGAGTTGTAACAGTCAGCTTGACGCGCTCAACGTGTTGTATGTGGCCATGACGCGGCCCGAACAGCAGTTGTATGTCATTTCAAAGATGGACCTCGATAAAAAAGGCAATGAGAATACCAACCGCATTTCAGGTTTGTTGATCTCTTACCTGCGCTCTACAGGAAAATGGGATGATGGTCACGTATACCACTTCGGAAACCCGCATGAAATTATTTCCGAAGAAAGAAAACCGGCAAACACTTTTGAGCAGGAAAGTTTCTTTTCTTCCCCAACCCAGGGCAATGGGATTTCCATCATCACGCGCTCGGGGCTAATGTGGAATACCAGGCAACAGCAGGCCATTGAAAAAGGTCAGCTTATCCACGATCTTTTTGCAAAAATAGATACCGAAGCAGATGTGGAGCGGGTGCTTGAAAATGGCAAAAATGACGGACTTTTTGCTTCCGAAGAAAAAGAAGAACTCAAAAGGTCTATTCTGGAAGTCACCGGCCACGGGGAGTTAAAAAAGTATTTCGCACAGGGGGTCGTGAATTTTAACGAGCGGGAAATCATTTCTGAAGACGGAGCTATTTTGAGGCCCGACAGGCTGATTTTTTCAGGTCAAAAAGTAAGCATCATTGACTACAAAACAGGTGCGGCAGATCCAAAACATAAAGCGCAGATTTCAGAATATGCTCATATTCTGGAAAAAATGGATTTTGAGATCGAAAAGAAGATCCTGGTATATATAAACGACCAGATTGAAGTAACTTTTGTGTAAAAGAATGTAATTTTGTAAAAAACCAGTCAGTATGTACGGAAAAATGAAAGAATACCTTGAAAAGGAAATAAAAAATATCAAGGAAGAAGGGCTTTACAAAAAGGAAAGGATCATTACATCTCCACAGGGCGCAGAGATTACTCTTGAAGGTGGGAAAAAGGTCCTTAATTTTTGTGCCAACAATTACCTTGGGCTGTCTTCACATCCTGAAGTGATACAGGCGGCGAAAGACGGTATGGATTCCCATGGCTTCGGAATGTCGAGTGTAAGGTTTATATGCGGTACTCAGGATATCCATAAAGAACTGGAGCGCAAGATTGCCGATTTCTACGGAATGGATGACACCATTCTTTATGCTGCTGCATTTGACGCGAACGGCGGCGTTTTTGAGCCACTTTTGACTGCTGAAGACGCCATAATTTCTGATTCCCTCAACCACGCCTCCATTATTGATGGGGTGCGGCTGTGTAAGGCGGCACGCTACCGTTATGAAAACGGGAATATGGAAGACCTTGAAGAACAGCTCAAGGCGGCTAATGAAAAAGGGGCCCGTTTTAAAATTATCGTTACCGATGGGGTCTTTTCTATGGATGGGCTTGTGGCACCCCTTGATGAGATCTGCGACCTTGCCGACAAATACGATGCTTTGGTGATGATAGATGAATGCCATGCAACAGGATTTATAGGCCAGGATGGGATTGGAACTCTTGAAGAAAAAGGAGTATTGGGCCGTATTGATATTATTACCGGAACCCTTGGGAAAGCCCTTGGCGGTGCGATGGGCGGTTATACCGTGGCCAAAAAAGAGATCATAGAGATCTTGCGTCAAAGGTCAAGGCCATACCTTTTCTCCAATTCACTGGCCCCCGCTATAGTGGGAGCTTCAATCAAAGTTTTTGAGATGCTGACTAAAGACGATTCGCTTAGAAACAAGGTGAAGGAGAACACCAAATACTTTAAACAAGGTATAAAAGATGCCGGATTTGAAATTATTGACGGGAAAGCTGCCATAGTGCCGGTGATGCTTTATGATGCCAAGCTTTCGCAAAAAATGGCCGACAGGCTTCTGGAGGAAGGTATCTATGTAATTGGGTTCTTCTATCCTGTAGTGCCAAAAGGAAAAGCGCGAATAAGGGTCCAGCTATCGGCTGCCCACACCCGTGAACATTTAGATAAAGCTATTGCCGCCTTTAAAAAGGTGGGCAAAGAGCTTGACGTGATCAGGTAAATTAAAATAAAAAGCTGTTTCTTTGCGGAAGCAGCTTTTTTACTGTCTTTATACCCTCTTCATTCTTTGAAGATTATACCTCTCAAAAAGGCCTTTTTGGAGGCGTGATCTACCTGCTGATGCAACTTAAAATTTTGTTAAAATTTTGATGTTTTCTCAAAATTATTGTGTCCAAAATCTTTTCTGACTGCCCCGAATGCCAGTGTTATTAAGAAAACTTTATTATATTGGGCTTTGTTAATAGTGAATATCGGTCTACTTTTGTTTCTGCTAACTAATTAAAATTAAACTCTGCAATATGAAACATCTAAACAGATTATTATTGGCTTCATTATGCATCCTGAGCTTTAGCACCATGCAGGCGCAGGATGACAATAATCCCTGGGCTATTGGAATAGGAATAAACGCAGTGGATTTTTACCCTACAGGTGAAGACGCACCTCTAGGTGGTTATTTTGACGAATTCTTCAACACCGGAGACCACTGGAACGTACTTGCGGGTATTTCCCGAATCTCTGTTGCCCGTAACATTGGCGCAGGATTCTATTTTGAAGCAGCTGGTTCGGTTAACCAGATTGGTAAATATGGAGATGAAGGATGGGATGACCTTATGTACTACGGTCTTGATGGTACTTTTAACTACAGCTTTCGCAATGATGCCAACGCAGGTTGGTTAGATCCTATTGTGGGAGTTGGTGGGGGTTACACCTGGATAGACGAAGAAGGTTTCGCAACTCTTGATGGTACTGTGGGTTTCAACTTCTGGTTCACAGATAACCTTGCCCTTTCAATCCAGACTATCTACAAGCATGGATTTGATGACGATATGAACTCACACTTCCAGCATGCAGCAGGGATCAAATTTGCATTTGGAGGCCAGGATACTGACGGAGATGGTATCTACGACAAAGATGACGAGTGCCCTGAAGTAGCCGGATTGGAACAATTTAACGGGTGTCCCGATTCTGACGGTGACGGAATTCAGGATAGCATGGACGAATGTCCAAACGAAGCAGGTCTTGCACAATTTAATGGTTGCCCAGATACCGATGGTGACGGGGTAGCCGATCCTCAGGATGAATGTCCTACTGTAGCAGGTCTTGCTGCCATGAACGGATGTCCAGATGCCGACGGGGATGGAGTTAAAGACAGTGAGGATGAATGTCCTAACGAAGCAGGTCCGGCAGAGAACAATGGTTGCCCATGGGAAGATATGGACAATGACGGTGTGCTTGACAAAGATGACGAATGTCCTGAAGTAGCAGGAACTGCTGCAAACAACGGATGTCCTGAACCAACTGTAGAAGTTATCGAAGAATTGAATGAATATTCAAGAACTATTCTTTTCGATCTTGATAAAGCTACAATCAGATCTGAATCTGAAGAAACCCTTCAGGCTATCGCAGATATCATGATGGAGTATCCTAACACAGTTTTCCATATTGGAGGACATACGGACAGCACCGGTAGTGAATCTTACAACGAGAAACTATCAAGAGAAAGAGCACAGTCTGTAGAGACTTTCCTTGAAAACGCTGGTATTCCTTCTAACAGATTGACTTCTGAAGGATATGGAGAATCTCAGCCAATCGCTTCTAACAGCACTGCTAAAGGAAGACAGGAAAACAGAAGGGTAGAGATATCTTTAGATAAAGAAAAAGAGATGAGAGATAATCAGGGAGGAATGTAACCTGGCTTTCATTAAATTTATTTAGAAAACGCCCCGGTTTGACCGGGGCGTTTTTTATTTTTAAGGCATGATATCATTTATTGAACAGGTTCTTCAGGAATTATTGTCCCGAAACACTAACATCTCTGAAACCACCTTTATCCTGCCCAGTAAACGGGCAGGTGCCAGCCTGGTAAACCGGCTTTCAAAGCTTAGCTCAAAGCCTATGTTTGCTCCCAGGGTATTGAGTATAGAAGACTTTTCCGAAGAAATAGCCGGCCTTAAATCTATTGATAATATTACGGCGCTTTTTGAGTTTTACTCGGCTTACCTGGCCTGTACCCCAAAGGAACAAAGTGAAGGCTTTGAGACATTCTCTGCCTGGGCGCAAACGCTGCTGTACGATTTCAATGAAATTAACCGCTACCTCATAGATTACAAATCTTTTTTTGGTTACCTGGGCGATATCCAGGAAATGAACCACTGGTACCTTCAGGAAGAGCGCACGCCGCTTATGGAGAACTACCTGCTCTTCTGGAATAAACTTCCGGAGTATTATGAGGCCCTGCAGCAGCAACTTGAAAAAAAGCAGCTGGCTTACCAGGGAATGGTCTACAGGCGGGCTTCTGAAAAAATTTCTGAATATGCCGGCAAGTTTACAGGGCCTTTTGTGTTCATAGGTTTTAATGCGCTAAATACTGCGGAACAAAATATTCTTCAGTTTCTGCTGGAAGCCGGTAAAGCTGAAGTTTTCTGGGATATAGATGAAGTCTTTCTCAAAGATGAACAGCACGACGTATCTCTTTTTCTTCGGAATTACCTTAAAACCTGGCCGTACTTCCGGGACAATAAACCTCAATTTGTTTCCCGTTCCTACAGCGAGGCCAAGAACATCAGGATGATTGGGGTTCCCAAAAATATTGGACAGGCAAAATACGTGGGGGAGCTGTTGTCAAAATTGTCTCCCGAAGCACTAAAGGAGACCGCGGTGGTGCTTGGGGATGAAAGCTTGTTGCTGCCGGTGTTAAATTCCCTGCCGCCCAATGTAGACGAGGTGAACATCACCATGGGTTTTGCCCTGCAAAATGCCCCCATTGCGTTCCTGTTCGAGCACCTGTTGAAGGTACACAGCCTACAGGGCGACGGCACCCACTATTACAAAGATCTTATGCTGGTGCTAAGCCATCCGCTGGTACAGCAGGTAACAGGTGGTTTTTCCCGGCGTTTGCTCGAAACTATCCGCAAAGAGAACCTGGTGTACATTAAGGAAGCAGATTTGTTCAAAGCTGTTCCTGACGAATTTAAACCGCTGTTTAAGGCTTGTTTCGGAGATTGGAAGAATGACCCTAAAATCGCATTGCAAAACCTTCAGGAGCTTATTATGCTCTTTAAAAACAGGCTGGATCATGACCGCGATAAGATTACCCTTGAATTCCTCTACCAGTTGCATTTGTTGCTCAACCAGATAAACAATCTGGTTTCAGAATATCCCTACATAAATTCTGTGAAGATCCTGTTTTCTGTTTATAAGGATTTCCTGTCTTCAAAAACTGTGGATTTCCGCGGAAAACCTTTTTCAGGATTACAACTTATGGGAATGCTGGAGTCGCGGGTGCTGGATTTCAAAAATGTCATTCTCACCTCGGTCAATGAGGGAGTGCTTCCGGCTGGGAAAAGCAGTAATTCCTTCATTCCTTTTGACCTTAAATGCGCGTACAAACTGCCTACTTACAAAGAAAAAGATGCGGTGTATACCTATCACTTCTACCATTTGTTACAGCGTGCCAGCCAGGTGCATTTGCTGTACAATACTGAAAGCGACGGACTCAATGCGGGTGAAAAAAGCCGTTTTTTACTGCAGCTTGAAATGGAAGCCCAAAAGAACCATCACATCGAGAACTTCAGCATTAGCCCTGTAGTTCCACCAGTGGCCTCACAGCTTAAGACAATACATAAATCTGCCGGGGTCATTGAAAAACTTAAAGCAAGGGCGGCAGAAGGCTTTTCGCCCTCGGCACTCACCACTTATATCAGGAATCCGCTTGACTTTTACAGGCAGTACGTGCTGGGGATCAGGGAGCGGGAAGAGGTGGAAGAGACTGTTGCCTATAACACGCTGGGAACCGTGGTTCACGATACTTTAGAGACTTTTTACAGGGAGCTGCTGGGCGAGGATGTAAGTGTTGAAAAACTGGAAAATGCCCTGGAAAAAAGCAACGCCGAAATTGAAAAGCAGTTTAGGGAACACTACACCAAAGCCCCGCTCAACAGCGGACAAAACCTGCTTATTTTTGAAGTCGCCCGCCGCTATGTGCGTAACTTTTTAAAGTCTGAAATAGATCTTTTAAAACAGGGGAATTCCCTAAAGATCCTGAAGATAGAAGAGAAACTGAAGGTGCAGATCCCTATTGAAGAGCTCGATTTTCCCGTATTTTTAAAAGGAACTGTAGATCGTGTTGATGAATTCAACGGCAAGATGCGCATCATAGATTACAAGACCGGAAAGGTTGAGCAGAATAAGGTGGAGGTTGTAGACTGGGACGAGATAAGTTTAGATTACGACAAGTACAGCAAACCGTTCCAGATCCTCACTTATGCGCTCATGATGCATGTAGATTCGGCACTGCCACAAGACCTGGAGGCCGGGATCATTTCCTTCAAAAACCTGAAAGCCGGGTTCCTGCAGTTCTGCAAAAAAGACAAAAAAGGATATGGCGCCAAAAAAGACACTAACATAACTTCGGAGACTTTGGATGAATTTAAAATTCAGCTTAAAAACCTTATTTTAGAGATTTGTGATCCCGAAGTTCCCTTCGTGGAAAAAGAAATAAAACAAAATTCATGGTAGTAAAAAAGCAGAAGAATATAAGCCTTCCGGGCCTTCACGGGCGGCCAATCCCAACCGATGTATTTTCTTCGGAAGAAGAAGGGTGCAAACCGGTAGTCTTGTTCTGTCACGGCTATAAAGGCTTCAAAGACTGGGGCGCCTGGAATTTGATGGCAGCCGAATTCGCCCGAAACGGGTTCCTCTTTGTGAAATTCAACTTTGCCTTCAACGGCGGCACCCTTGAAAACCCTATAGATTTTCCCGATCTTGATGCGTTTGGGGAGAACACCTATACCAAAGAACTCGATGATCTAAAAGTCTTAATTGACTGGATAAGCAGCGAAAATTTCCCGTTTGCCAACCAGGCCGACCTTTCCCGTCTCACTTTAATGGGGCACTCCCGGGGCGGAGGTATTGCGGTGGTTAAAGCTGCGGAAGATACCCGTATCCAAAAGCTCATTTCACTTGCGGCAGTAAGTGATTTTGAAGACAGGTTCCCCAAAGGCGAAGAACTGGAGGCCTGGAGGCAAAAAGGAATCTCTTATATAGAAAATTCCCGCACCAAGCAGAAAATGCCGCACCTGTTCGATTTTTATGAAGACTTCAAGCAAAATGAAGAGCGGCTGAATATTGCCAGATCGGCTCAAAAATTAGATATTCCTTTTCTAATTGTTCACGGCACCAATGATCCTACGGTGGCTGTAGATAATGCGCATCAACTGCATGAATGGGCTTCAAAATCAGATTTGTTTCTGCTTGAAGGCAGCGATCATGTCTTTGAAGCTTCGCATCCGTGGGAGCGGGAAGATTTGCCGCCAGCCATGAAGAAGATCATAGAAAAAGCAACCGGGTTCATTAAAAAATAAGCTTCCAAAAATGGCATTTTTGGGAAGTATTTCGACAGCTTTTTAGTGATCGTTTTTGAGATTTAACAGCAGACCTCCCAGGTTTCAAAAATCTGGAAGGCCTTTATACGTAAGCAGTTAAAAATACCCGGAAACAAAAAAACCACCGCAAAACGGTGGTTTTTTGTGGAGAATATCGGAGTCGAACCGATGACCTTTTGGCTGCCAGCCAAACGCTCTAGCCAGCTGAGCTAATCCCCCATTGATGAGGGCAAATTTATAAAATATATTCCA
>Ga0098069_100184_pt1 | contig 35381 bp, 38 predicted proteins | sample 27_taG_FD_92584 | JGI IMG/M metagenome (GOLD analysis project Ga0098069, IMG submission 92584) | Marine viral communities from Cariaco Basin, Caribbean Sea - 27_WHOI_OMZ | ecosystem: Environmental > Aquatic > Marine > Oceanic | place: Caribbean Sea: Cariaco Basin | collected 2014-11-09
ATATCTTAAAGGAATAAATGTTAAAAATTTTAAGATGTATTTCATTTAAAACTCAAATTTCAGTTGTACTTCAATTTCTTTTTCCTCTTTTGGTTTCTTTTGGTTTTTATCGGTATTTAAATTGGAAAGCGAAATTCCCAAAAGTCGAACCGAATCTTTCATTTTTTCCTGGTATAATAATTCCCTGGCATTTTCTAGGATCAATTCTTTGCTGGAAATATAGAATGAAATAGTTTTGCTACGGGTTTGCTGGGTAAAGTCACTGTACTTTATCTTAAGGGTAATGGTTTTCCCGGCAACCTTGCTTTTTTTGAGTCGGCGTTCTATTTCTTCGGCGATATTTTCCAATCTTTCCAACATGAAAATTTCCGAAGAGATATTTTCATTAAAAGTGCGTTCGGCACCCAGGGATTTTCTTATTCGGTTTGGTTTTACTTCACTTAAATGAATGCCACGAACCACGTTGTAATAATGCGCACCGCTTTTCCCGAATTTTTCGGTTAAATATTCCTGAGATTTTTTTTTCAGGTCTTTCCCGGTAAAAATACCCAGCATATACATTTTTTCAGCAGTGACTTTACCTACTCCGTGAAATTTCCTGATGTCTAAAACTTCCAAAAAGGCTTCCACTTCTTCAGGATTTACCGTTTTCTGCCCGTTAGGCTTATTAAAGTCACTGGCAATCTTCGCGATAAACTTATTGATAGAAATCCCAGCTGAAGCATTCAAACCGGTTTTTTCTTTAATTTTCTCTCGTATTTCTTTAGCAATAAGACTTGCACTAGGGTTTCCTTTTTTATTTTCGGTAACGTCCAGGTATGCTTCATCTAAAGAAAGCGGTTCCACCAGGTCGGTATATTCATAGAATATTTCCCTGATTCGTTGCGAGATTTCACGGTATCGGTCAAAACGGGTTTTTACAAATATTAGATGCGGGCAATTGCGCTTGGCAATCACGCTGCTCATAGCGCTTTTGACTCCATATTTGCGCGCTTCGTAGCTTGCTGCGCTAACTACACCTCTTTCTGAACTTCCGCCCACAGCAATGGCCTTACCGCGTAATTCTGGATTGTCCAGTTGCTCAACCGAGGCATAGAAGGCATCCATATCTATATGAATGATTTTGCGAAGTGGAAGTTCTTGATTCACTTTACAAAGTTAAAGAAACTTCAAGTTGTCTGGAAAACTATTTATTTCCCAAACCTGTTATAAAATCTTTCAACTTCAGAAATTTAAAAATCGTAACTTTATAAAAATCAATTAAAAAAATGAAGAAAGAGAAGGAGCTTAAGCAACGGGTTTTGGCTTACGTTCAGGAAGCTGATGAAGAATTACTTCATCTTATAGCAGAAGTGGCTGAAACTTATAAAAAGCAAAAAAAAGGTGATTGGTGGGATAAGCTTAGCGACATTGATAAAGCTGCTATTCAAAAAGGCTTAGACGATGCCAATAACGATAAGGTATTGGCTAATGAAGATGTTATGCGAATGTTTAAAAAATGGCATTAGAGATCTTTTGGACAGATACTGCAAAGACAGGTTTGCAGAGAGTGCTGGAATATTTGGAAGAAAATTGGACTGAAAAAGAAATACTTAAACTCGAAGAAAAACTTAAAGTAGTTATTCAAATTATTATTTTAAACCCAGAATTTTTTCCTAAATCCACTCAAAACCCTAAGCTTTTTAAAGCTTTGATAGATAAAAATAATTACATAGTTTATAGAGAAAATAAAGAGAAACAAAGAATCGAAATAATTAATTTTAGAGGAACCAGACAAAGACCGGTTCATTAATAAATAGTATATGCCAAAAACAGCAATAATTTTAGGAGCTACCGGCCTAACCGGAGGAATGTTACTACAGCAATTACTTGAAGACGACAGGTATGAGAAAATCAAACTTTTCTCAAGGAATTCAGTAGAAATAAACAATCCTAAAATCGAAGAACATTTAATAGATCTTTTTAAGCTCGAAGAGCATAAAGATAAATTTACCGGGGACGAGGTTTTTTGTTGTGTGGGTACCACCAAAAAGAAAACCCCAGATCACAACACCTACACCAAAATTGATCGCGGAATTCCTGTAACTGCGGCCAGGCTTTGTAAAGCAAATAATATAGATACTTTTCTGGTAGTTTCAGCACTTGGAGCGAATCCCAAAAGCAGGGTGTTTTATAACCGTATCAAAGGGAAAATGGAGAAAGAGGTATTAGAGCAGGAAATTAAGAATACCTATATCTTACAACCCTCGCTTATTACCGGCGAGCGGAAGGAAAGCCGAAGCTTTGAAAAAGTTGGAAAAGTAATGCTCAATTTTATAAATCCGTTTTTCCTGGGAACTTTACGTAAATACAAGTCTATTTCGGCTGAAAGTATTGCCAGGGCTATGGTAGCCATTGCTAATAAGCCCGAATTGGACGTTGAAAGAATTCCTTCAGATGAAATTAAAAATATAGCACACAATAATTAAATGCAGGAAATTGAACGTAAATACCTTGTACTTTCTAATGATTTTAAAAAGGAATCATTTAAAAATTTCAAGATAAAACAAGGATTTTTAAATACCGATCCCGAACGTACAGTGCGCTTAAGAATTACCGGTGATAATGCGTTTATTACTATTAAAGGGAAATCTTCTAAAAACGGACTTACACGTTTTGAATGGGAAAAGGAAATTGATATAAGGAAGCCGAAGCGCTATTTGGACTTTGTGAACCTGGAATTATAGAAAAAACCCGCTATTTGGTGAAAGGCGGTGATTTTGTTTTTGAAATTGATGAATTTCACGCTGAAAATGAAGGTTTAACCGTAGCAGAAATAGAATTGAATTCTGAAACCGATACCTTTAAGAACCCCAAATGGCTGGGAGAAGAAGTAACGGGAGATATAAAATATTATAATTCCCAATTAAGCAAGAACCCGTATAAAAACTGGTAAAATTTAATATGAAGAAATTAATTTATATACTCGTTTTTCCGTTTTTAATACTTTCCTGTAAAGATATTCCAGAACAGGAGCGAGGTATTCCCGGGCCAGAAAAAGTTGAGAAGAAAAAGCCCAAAGCCAATATAGATTCTATTGCGAACCATTTAAATGAAAAAGGTTATCAAACTTTTACCAACAAAGAAGGAGACAGCACTTATTTGATGCAGCAATATTATATGGTTTTTCTGAAAAAAGGTGAAAACCGAAGCCAGGATTCTACTGAAGCCGCAAACCTGCAAAAAGAACACCTGGCTTATTTGAGCAGGATGGCGGAAGAAGGTTATGCCAGTTTAATTGGACCCTTTGGTGGGGACGGCGATATTCGTGGAATTGCGGTTTATAATACCGCCACCCTGGAAGAAGCCGACAGTTTGGCCAAGCAGGATCCTATGGTAAAAGCCGGTAGGTTGGAAGTGGAAGTTAACCCCTGGTGGACCGCAAAAGGAGGAAAGTTGAACTAGAGCTAATCAAACAGAAATTTTAAATGTTTGAATGATGAAGATTGAGGAAGTCGATGAGGTAACTAAAGGATTTTTCAAGTTTTAGAGCATGAAATACAAGCCGGAAAAATTGAATATACCTGGAGCGGGAAGGGTAAATTTATTATAGACCATACAGAAGTTGATCCTGATTTTATAGGTAAAGGCCTTGGAAAGAAAATGGTGAAAGCGACCGTAGATTTTGCAAAAGAAAATAAACTAAAAGTTATTCCGCTATGTCCTTTTGCTAAAAGCCTGATAGAAAAAACGCCTGAATTTCAGGAAGTGCTTAGCAAGGCTGATGCTGAAGAACTTTAAAGGAAGGTCATCTGAGGATTTAAAAGTGCCAGATCTTGATAAGCTGTAATTGATGAACTGCTAATTATAATACATCATTGCGAACCCGGTAAAGCAATCTATTTTCAGTAAGATAATATTTTCTGAAATAAATTTAATAAAACAGTAGATTGCCTTAGAGCCGGCTTCGCAATAACGAACTTCTTTACTCGATAATCTTGATTAAGTATTCCGAAGTTTTTGCTTAGGATTTAGAATTGATCACTTGAATTATTTCTGCCTTTTGCAAAACTCCAGATTGCCTCCAAAGTTGTTGTCCGTTTTTAAATAAAATCATTGTAGGCACGCCACGCACCTGGTATTTCCCTGCCAGCTCCTGGTTTTTATCTACATCTATCTTTACGATCTTCACCGCATCTCCTAACTCGGCTTTTACCTCTTTTAAAATTGGAGCCAAAGTTTTACAAGGCCCACACCAATCGGCATGAAAGTCTACTAAAACGGCTTTTTCATCTTTTATAATTTCGCTAAAATTGCTTTTCATAATAATTAAATTAAGCTTTCTTAAAGTTACTGAATTTCCTGCTTTAGTCGAAAATAAATTGCTCTTCCAACAAAAAACAGCCACGAAATAGAATTCCGTGGCTGCCTCTTCAACAATTAATAAAACAAATTCAACAAAAATTATTGCCAGCCTCCACCAAGGGCTTTATAAAGGTTTACGATGGAATTCAATTTATTGTATTCAGCACTAATCAAATTAAGCCTTGAGTTTAGTGCATTCTCCCTGGCAGTTAAAACTTCCAGATAATTTACGAGTCCGTTATTAAGCAATTCTTCTGAATAGCCTGAAGCCTTATTGTAAGCTTCATATTCGTTTTCAAGAATATCTATGCGTTCGGTACTTGCCTGGTAATTAGAAAGTGCATCTGAAACTTCCCTGCCGGCCACCAAAATGGCTTGTTTAAAGTTTAGCAAAGCTTCTTCTTGTTGTGCCTGCGAAACTTCATACTGGGTTCTTATTTGCCGCTTATTAACAATTGGCTGCAAAAGCGAAGCACCCAAATTTGCAGAAAGGGAATTGGCATTTAATAATTTATCCAGTTCTAAACTTTGAAAACCACCTGAAGCGGTTAATGTAAGCGAAGGATAGAAGTTAGCGCGAGCCGCATTAGTAAGTTCAAAAGCATTAATTAATCCATACTCGGCGGCAATCACATCTGGCCTGTTTCTTAGCAATTGTGATGGCACTCCTGTATTCAACGGACTTACAATATTTTGTTTTGATAAGTCAGTTCGTTCTATTTCCTGTGGCCCTGCTCCCAGTAAAATGGAAAATGAATTTTCCAACAAGCGAATTTGGTTTTCAAGCTGTACTACTAAAGCCTCGGCTGTATGCAACTGCGCTTTGGTTTGTTGCACACCAACTTCAGTCACATTTCCGGCATCTTTAAGGGCCATTGTAGTTTCCAGGCTGCTTTTTCTGGTTTCCAGGGTTTCTTTTGCAATTCTAAGTTGCTCGTCCAGGCTTAGTAATTGATAATAATTATTAGCAATATTGGAAATAAGTTGAGTCTTTACCGCTTTATGAGCAGCTTCACTTTGTAGATAAGCTGCGGTAAAAGCACGATCGTTACTTCTTATTTTTCCCCAAATATCAGCTTCCCAGGAAAGATTCCCGGTAACGTCGTATTGGGTAATACTTCCGTCAAAGAAAGGACCAAACTGGCTGTTAGGAGATAAGATTTCATGATTTACGGCCGGCCCTGCACTTAGCGTAGGGAAATAACTCGCTTTCCCTTGTTTTACATAAGCTTCGGCTGCCAACATTTGCTGTATGGCAATGCGTATATCTATATTATTCTCCAGGCCTTTTTCAATATGATTTTTCAGAATAGGATCGGTAAAAATTTCCGTCCAGGAAATAGTGGCCATATTTAGGGAATCTTGCGGAAGATTATCTGTTCTATACAATTCTTCAGAAATCTCTTCTATTTCAGGACGTTCGTAATCTTTGGCTGCAAAACAGGAAACCAGTAAAAATGGTAAGGCTCCCCCAAGCAAAAGTTTATATATACTGTTCTTTCTCATTGTTATTCTTTTTCAGAAATTGATTTGTTTTCTGTTTTAGCTGCTTCTGGTATCCCGGTTATTTTTTCCTGTAAATGTTGGAAAATGATATAAAGAATTGGAATAATAAAAACTCCCAATATGGTACCAACTAATAAACCTCCAACAGCTCCCGTACCTATAGAACGGTTACCTGCAGCACCTGTACCACCGGCAAAAACCAAAGGAAGTAAACCAATAATAAAGGCAAAAGATGTCATTAAAATAGGTCTTAAACGAACTCTGGCACCCTCTAAGGCGGCATCTACAATAGAAAGGCCTGCCTGCCTTCGTTGCATGGCAAACTCTACTATAAGAATTGCGTTCTTAGCCAGTAGCCCCAGCAGCATTATTAAAGCAATTTGGAAATAAATATTTGCCTGAAGCCCTGTGAATTTAGTCACCAGGTAAGAGCCCATTACCCCAACCGGCAGTGAAAGTAGCACTGCGAAAGGAATAAGGTAACTTTCATACTGAGCTGAAAGAATGAAGTAAACAAACAGAATACTTAAAATCAAGATAAAAGTAGTCTGTGAACCTGCTGAAACTTCTTCCCTGGTAAGTCCGCTATAATCTACGCTAAAATTAGAGGGTAGTGATTCTGCGCTTACTTCCTGTACTGCGGCAATAGCATCTCCAGAAGAATAGCCCGGAGCCGGGGCACCGTTTATAGTTGCCGAATTAAACAGGTTAAACCTGGTTACCGATTGCGGACCATAAACCCGTTTTAAGCTTACAAATTCACTTAAAGGCGCCATTTCTCCCTGAGAATTTCTTACAAATAGAGAATTTAAATCGTCGGTGCCGGCGCGATCTTCAGGTAAAGCCTGAACATACACACGGTATTGTTTACCAAATCTAGAGAAATCTGCTGCGTAAATACTTCCAATATATCCTTGCAAGGTTGAAAAGATGGTAGAAATATCCACGCCTGCTTCTTTAGCTTTCGGAATATTTAAATCCATTTCATATTGCGGATAATTTGTGTTGAAAGAACTTTGTGCATACTGAATTTCCGGTCTTTGGGAAAGCGCTGCAATATAATTTTGGGTTTGGGTATCCAGTTCCTGGAAACTACCACCCGATCTATCTAGCAATTTAGCTTCGAATCCCCCTGAAACTCCAAAACCTGGAATACTGGGAGGAGAAAAGAATAGCATTTCGGCATCAGAAAATGAAGCGCCAATCTGGAATAATTGTCCCTGGATAGATTCTACCGATAGGTGATCTTCTTCACGTTCACTCCAGTCGTCTAATTTAATAAAACCAAGTGCATAGTTACTACCGGCTCCACCAATTAAACTAAAACCATTTACCAAAGAAACACCCTGTACACCTTCAATTTGTTGAGCTTTTTTCTCTAGTTCTGAAGTAATTCCCACGGTTCTGTCTAAAGATGCACCGGCAGGTAATTCAACATTTACAAATAATATTCCACGGTCTTCATCTGGTACAAAACCGGTTGGAGTAGTCTTAGCTCCCCAAAATATAGCAAGTACCGCAGCTACAAGAATTAGCCCTGTAATCCACTTATGTTTACTTAAAAATGAAAGGGAATTCACATATTTATCAGTAGTTACTTTAAAAGCGGTATTAAACGAACTAAAAAAGCGCTGTAAAAAATTCTTTTTCTTATGTTCTTCGTCTTCACGATGTGGTTTTAAGAAAATGGCACAAAGCGCAGGACTTAAAGTTAAAGCGTTAACTGCTGAAATTGCAATAGCTACAATTAAAGTCACACCAAATTGTTCGTAGAAAACTCCTGTGGGGCCCGTGATAAAAGTTACGGGAATAAATACCGCTCCCATTACCAGCGTAATAGAAATAATCGCCCCGGTAATTTCATCCATTGCTTTTCTTGTACCGCTTATGGCATCTTTAGCTCCTTCTTCCATTTTAGCGTGTACGGCTTCTACAACTACAATGGCATCATCTACCACAATACCAATAGCCAGTACCAGCGCAAATAGCGTCAGTAAGTTTATAGAGTACCCAAACAGGTTTAAGAAAAAGAACGTACCAATTATGGAAACCGGTACCGCAATGGCAGGAATAAGGGTAGACCTAAAATCCTGAAGAAATATAAAAACTACAATAAATACCAGTATAAATGCTTCAATAAGCGTTAAAATCACTTTATCTATAGAAGCGGTAAGAAATTCATTGGTATCAAAATTTATATATACCGAAAGCCCGGTTGGAAAATCTTCTTCCATTTCATCCAGCTTCTGGTGAATATTTTCAATAATTTCCTGGGCATTAGAACCTGGCGTTTGGTAAACAGCCATATTCACTCCCGGTTTTCCGTTGGTATACCCAATCACATTATAACCCTCGGCATCAAGTTCAACTTCTGCAACATCATCTAACCTTAGGTATTGCCCATTATCAAGGGCTTTAATAATAATATTTCGGTATTGATCTTCGTCCTGGTATCTTCCGCTATAACGCAGTACATATTCAAAAGCTTCAGCATTATTTTGACCTAAAGATCCCGCAGCAGCTTCCTGACTTTGTTCATTAATGGCTCCAATAACATCTGAAGGGATTAAATTATAAGCCGCTAATTTTTCAGGCTGAAGCCAGATTCGCATCGCATATTTCTTGGCGCCAAACACATTTACGTTTCCAACCCCGTTAATACGCTGTAATTCTGGAATCACGTTAATATTCAGGTAATTCTGAATAAAAGTTGCGTCATATTCTTCGTTGTCTGAAACCACAGTAAAGAACATCAATGCACTGGTTTGTTCTTTTTGCGTGGTTACCCCAGATTGGGTTACTTCCTGCGGCAGTAAAGGTGTAGCTCTCGCCACACGGTTTTGAACGTTTACCGCGGCGATATCTGGATCTACTCCCTGGTCAAAGAATATTTGTATGCTGGCGCTACCGTTGTTACTGGCTGTTGAGGTAATATAATCCATTCCCTCAACCCCGTTTATTTGCTCTTCAATAGGAATAATTACACTTTCCAGTACTGTTTGAGCATTTGCCCCCGGGAAATTAGCCGAAACCTGAACCGTTGGAGGAGCAATATCTGGATATTGCGTTACGGGCAGTGTTGAAATTCCCAACACACCCAATACCACAATTATAATGGAAACGACCGTTGATAATACCGGTCTTTCTATAAATTTCTTTAGCATCTTAAAGTCTTATTTAAATACTGTATTAATAGAATTCGCAATACTATCAAAAGGAATTTCTTGCGGTTTTATTGGAGTGTTGTTTCTTAGTTTTGCCACGCCCTGAGCAACAATTTTATCGCCTTTCTTAAGGCCCGAATCAACAACAATAAGATTATTTACTCTTGAAGTTTCTGTGATAGGTGTAGAAACAGCCAAACTATCACCCTGAACTTTGTAAACGTAAGTTCTTCCCTGCTGCTCATAACTTGAGATTTCGGGTACTACAATTACGTCTTCAAAAGTTTGTGGCACTCGAATCTTACCACTATTCCCGTTAGATAATAGTTGATTTGGGTTAGGAAATTTGGCCCTGAAGGTTACTGTACCTGTTGAAGGATCAATTTGTCCAGAAATTGTTTGAATTTTTCCTTTTTGTTCATATTCTTTACCATTGGCCAGGATTAAACTTACCTCCGGGAAATTAGATATCTTTTCTTCTATACTGCTGCCCGAAGTTTCCTGAAGAAAACTCATATAATCTTTCTCGTTCATAGAAAAGAACGCATAAACCTCATCGGTTTGGGAAACCGTAGTAAGCGGCGTAGGGTCTCCGGGAGAAACAAGTGCTCCATTTCTAAAATTAATATTACCTACATAACCATCTACCGGGCTTTTAATATTTGCATAATCAATATTTGCAGCTATACTGTTGTAGTTTGCCTGGGCCTGGGAGAGCTGTGCTTTTGCAGTTTGTAGTTGTACTTCACTAATAATATTTTTTTCAACTAAAGGTTTTAGTTTTTCAACTTCAACCCGGGCGGCATTTACATTTGCCTGGGCGGCTTCGGCATCGCCAGATAAAGATTCTGTTTCAAGCTTAAAAAGCCTTTGTCCTTTTGTTACTTTTTCTCCTGCATCTACTAAAACATCTGTGATATAACCAGAAACTTTTGCTCTAACCTGACTGTTTACCACACCCTCTATACTGGTAGGATAGGAAGTGAAACCGGTAACTGTCTTTGTTTGTACCTCTAATACCGGGAGTGGTTGTGCACCCTGGCCCTGTGCTGCTTGCTGTTCTTCTTTCCCGTTAGAACAGGAAGTGAAAACGGCAGCACCTATAAACAGACTGAAATAAATTATCTTTTTCATTGCTTTTTATTGTAATTAATGGTTGTTGATGTTCTTCTTTAATTTATTAAGCGCTGCCGTTGCTTCATCTAAAAAGTCTAACAGGCTTTTTTGAAATTCCATATCAAAAGGTGGATTTTCTTTATTCAATTCGTTGCTTTTCAGTTTGTATTCCAACACTTCTTTATGAATGCATTTTTGTGCTTCCCACTTTGCGGTTACCTCATCGATATGATTTTCCATCAGGTCCGGTTTCACTATAAAATACCGCTTTCTATCTCCAGATTTTGTGTAGTATTCAATACGGTTTGTTGTTTGAAGATGTTCTAAATGAGTAGAAACCGTACTCTTTCCGGCATTTAAATCTTTTACCAATTGTTCAAAAGTGATTCCTTTTTTATCGGTAACAATAAGCGTGGCAAAAATCCTGGCTGCAACCGGAGCTAACTGATGCTCTTTTTCAAACTGAACGCCCAATTTTTCAATTAAACGTGTTTTTTGTGCTTGTAAGTCCGTATTATTCATTTTAATAAATTGAAGGCGCGAAATTAATATTTAGTTCCGAATAACCCGAACCAAATCTCTAAAAGGTTTGTTAAATTGCATCGGGAAGCGATTTCAGGAAGTTTAATTCGTCTGATTTTAGAACGAAGCCTGCGCGAATCATACTTCGGTTTTCTTCAAAATTAATAAGGCTTTCTGCATTTCCTTTATACCACTCCAGCATTACCTGGAAATTTGAAGAATTAAAAGGTTTATAAAGAAACCTGGTGCGCACCGTTCCATTCCAGTCTTTAATTCCCTTTCTAAGCATAAGATCTACCAGTAATTTTTCTGGAATTAAATTGTAAGTAAGACTTATTTTTCCGTAGCCTACATAATCAATTAGCTCGGGATTATCCTTTTTATATTTAAATGGCAACCAGCCTTTTACGCTAATTAAAAGGTTTTTATTTATCGCGGTGTGATAACTTAAAGAAAGAGAGTTCCAGCTTCGGGAATATATACTATCCCGGCCGTTAGATTCGTGTTCCAACTGTAAATAGGCCATTCCTGACAAATCATCATTTCTATTATAAACGGGTTTTCCTAAGCCTACCCCGGGATTAAAATTAAGTTCGCGAAAGGGGCTTGAAAACTCATAAATATTCCAAAAAGCTTTTTGGGTATAAGTGAGAAACAAGTAGGTGTCAAACGGTAGGGTATTACGCGTAATTAATGCTTTAAAACTAATTTGATATTTTGCATCTGCAGATTTAGAATTGAGATCTTTATTTGTAGAAATTCCCGTGATAAAATAATTATCCTTATGAATAGAAAAAGTGGGCATATTTTCTATGGTATCATTTATTTTTTCCCGTGATAAACGTTGTGAAAAAACCTCTCCATAACAGAATATAAAGACCAATATTATAATTACGCCGTACTTATTTTTCATTTGTAAATTATTTAGAAAGTTTGCAAAATTATAATTAGTTCGGAATTTTCCGAACTAACGAATTCTAAAATTGAGTTAAAAAAAAGCCCAACCGTTTAGGTTGGGCTTGTAAACATCTTATTTAAGGAAGGTTATTCGCTATAAATTCCTATTTCCAGGTCGCCGTCTTTATTCATTTTTGCACGGTACATTCCCGCGGTATTAAATTCCATGGAAACATTCCCATTACGATCTATAGCAATAATGCCACCGTTTCCTCCCAGTTGGGGATTTTTGTTTTGAATTACTTCTTTTGCAGCTTCAGCAAGGCTCATTTCTTTATATTCCATCATTGCTGAAATATCGTAGGCTACCACGCCCCGTATAAAAAACTCTCCCCAGCCGGTTGCTGAAATCGCTGCGGTTTTATTATTAGCATAAGTTCCGGCGCCAATAATGGGAGCGTCGCCTATTCGGCCCCATTTTTTATTGGTCATTCCGCCGGTTGAGGTTCCTGCGGCCAGGTTTCCATTTTTATCTAAAGCAGCACAACCAACCGTACCAAATTTAGAATCTTTAATAAACGGATCTACAAAAGCAGTCTTCCCATCGTGATCAAGCTCTGTTTTTTCTGAATTTCTTTCTTTTAAGCGTTCTAAACTTTTAAATCGGTTTTCGGTATAGAAATATTCAGGATTTACAATTTCCAGGTTTCGTTCTTTAGCAAATTGTTCAGCTCCTTTTCCCGAAAGCATTACGTGTTCTGAATTTTCCATCACTTCCCAGGCTAGGTTTATAGGGTTTTTTACGGTAGTTACTCCAGACACTGCACCGGCATTTAAAGTTTTTCCCTCCATGATAGAAGCATCGAGTTCATTTTTACCTTCGTTGGTAAATACAGCTCCTTTCCCGGCATTGAAAAGTGGGGAATTCTCCATGATATTTATAGTTCGCTGTACAGCTTCAATTGCAGTTCCGCCATTGGCGAGAATTTCGTGCCCTGTTCTTATAGCCTCTTCCAATTTCGCTTTATAGGCCTGTTCAAGGGAATCGCTCATGTTTTCCTTTAAAATAGTTCCCGCACCGCCGTGAATTACAATGCCGAAGTTTTCTACGGAATCCTGAGCTTTTTCGGTTTCGATAGTTTCATTTGTTTGGGTTTCTTTTTTAGCGGAAGTATTACAGGCTAAAAAGAGTGATAAACTGAATAAAAGGAATATTCTTTTCATAAATGGTGTGATTTTCAGTCGAAGATAAGCATTTGTACAAATTATTGAGTTTGCGCCAGGGATAGCAGCGTAAATCCCACAGGCGCCAGCAGGCGACGAGGAATTGCAGCGAATAGCCCGTTAAGGCGCCCAAAAAGATAAGAAAATCGTCCTTTTTTTCGAGCTTTAAGTTGTAATTTTAAGCAATATAATTTTGAAATCATGGCAGTAAATAAACCTTTTAACCTTAATAGATGGATTGAGCAAAACCGCGAATCGCTTAAGCCGCCGGTTGGTAACCGAAATCTTTATAAAGAATCTGAAGATTATATAGTGATGGTAGTGGCCGGGCCCAATGCCCGTAAAGATTATCATTATAACGAAACAGAAGAGCTTTTCTACCAGTTAGAAGGTGAAATAGAAGTGCATATCCAGGAAGACGGCGAAAAAAAGACGATGCAATTGGGCCCTGGAGATATGTACTTGCATCCAGGAAAAGTACCACATTCACCGGTGAGAAAAGAAGGTTCTATCGGACTCGTTGTAGAACGAAAACGCGTGCAAATTGATGCCAAAGATGGACTTTTATGGTTTTGTGATAATTGTAACCATAAATTGTATGAAGTCTATTTTCCGTTAACCGATATTGAGAAAGATTTTCTAAAACATTTTAAGCATTTCTACGGAAGTAAAGACTTACGAACCTGCGATAATTGCGGGGAAGTGATGCCGGTAGACGAACGTTATGTTGCTGGGACAGATTAGCGTTAAAAATTTAGTATTTTAGCAGGAAACACACAAAAGAACAGATAAAATTTACAAATTAATGAGTGAAATAGCAGAGAAATTCGGAATTAAACAAGCTTTAAAGGATCTTGGCTTACAGGAAACCAATAATGGAACTTCTACTGGAAAAGATTTTTTTAGTAATGGTGAAGTAATTGAATCGTATTCTCCTGTAGACGGTGCTTTAATTGGAAAAGTAAAAGCCACTACTAAAGAAGATTACGAAAAAGTAATTACTACTGCCATTGCAGGTTTTAAAGAATGGCGCACCTGGCCGGCACCTCAGCGCGGTGAAGTGGTTCGCCAGTTTAATGATGAATTGAGAAGATTAAAAGAACCTTTGGGGAAATTAGTTTCTTACGAAATGGGAAAATCTTACCAGGAAGGTTTGGGCGAAGTTCAGGAAATGATAGATATCTGTGATTTCGCAGTGGGTCTTTCCCGCCAGTTACACGGATTAACCATGCATTCTGAACGCCCGGGACATAGAATGTACGAGCAATACCATCCGCTTGGAGTAGTTGGAATTATCTCGGCATTTAACTTTCCGGTTGCTGTTTGGTCGTGGAATACGGCTTTGGCGTGGGTTTGTGGAGATGCTTGCGTTTGGAAGGGATCCGAGAAGACTCCATTAACTTCTGTTGCATGTCAAAATATTGCAGCTAGAGTTTTTGCTGAAAATAATGTTCCGGCAGGAATTTCTTCATTGATCACCGGCGATTATAAGGTGGGTGAAATGATGACCAACGATAAAAGAGTGCCGTTAATTTCGGCTACCGGTTCTATTAGAATGGGAAAAATAGTTGCCCAGGCAGTTGCCGCAAGATTAGGAAAATCGCTTCTTGAATTAGGAGGAAATAACGCCATAATCGTAACACCAGATGCCGATATTAAAAATACGGTAATCGGTGCTGTGTTTGGAGCCGTAGGAACTTGCGGGCAGCGTTGTACTTCTACCCGAAGATTAATAATTCACGAATCTATTTATGATAAAGTAAAAGATGCTATTGTAAAAGCTTATAAGCAATTGCGAATTGGAAACCCATTAGATGAAAATAATCACGTGGGGCCTCTTATCGATAAAGATGCGGTAAAAAATTATCAAAACGCTTTAGATAAAGTAGTAGAAGAAGGTGGTAAGATCTTAGTTGAAGGTGGTGTTTTGGAAGGCGAAGGTTATGAAAGCGGATGCTACGTAAAACCAGCCATTGCCGAAGCAAAGAATGAATTTAAGATCGTACAGCACGAAACTTTTGCACCGGTGCTTTATATTATGAAATATTCAGGAGATGTTTCTAACGCCCTGGAATTACAGAACGGCGTTGTGCAGGGACTTTCTTCGGCGATAATGACCAACAACTTAAGGGAAGCCGAACGTTTTCTTTCGGTAGAAGGTTCAGATTGTGGGATTGCAAACGTGAATATTGGAACCTCTGGTGCTGAAATTGGCGGTGCTTTTGGCGGTGAAAAAGAAACCGGAGGCGGAAGAGAATCTGGATCTGATGCCTGGAAGATCTATATGCGCAGACAAACAAACACTATTAATTATACTACTGAACTACCGTTGGCGCAGGGAATCAAATTTGATTTGTAGTGTTTAAAGGCTATTAAAGCTTGATTAGACATATAATTCTAAAATCTTAAACCTCACAGTATTAAAAACCTGTGAGGTTTATTTTTTCTCAGATTTTAGCATTTCCCTAATTAGACCTTCAATAATAATTTTATATTTTGTGGTCATCAAAAAAATAGAAAATGAGTAAAATCGATAACGAAACCATTAAGAAAGAGCATAAAAAGCGCCAGGAAGATTTTGAAGAGGAAGACGTGCATAATGTGCTGGAAGATGAAGAAGATATAAAGTCGAAGTTTGAAAATAAAGGAAAGCTGCAACGTTATGTAGACGATGCCCAACTACTTTTTAATTTGCTAAGAGATTATGCAAATGGTAATTATAGGGAAGTTCCTTTTAATGTAGTTGCGGCTATTGGAGGAGCGTTGCTATATGTGCTTTCGCCATTAGATCTAATCCCAGATTTTATTCCGATTGTGGGCTATTTAGATGATGCGGCAGTAATTGCGTTCTGTCTAAATCTAATTGAAAAAGATTTGATCTCTTATAAGGTCTGGAAGAGAAATACTGCTTAAGTTCTTGATCACTAATTAAAGCTCAATAAAAAAAACCCGCTTCAATTGAAGCGGGGTTTTTTTATAATATTATAGGTAATTATAGTCTTCCGTTAGCTTCAACCCATTTAAAGGTGTGTTGATCTTCCGGAATAGCCATTCTTCCTGCGATTCTTCGCATTCTGTCTGGTAATTTCATTAAATAATCCCTTGCTTTTTCGGCCTCGTCTGTTAAAGAGCGCATTTTGTCTATTTCCCAGTAGCCATTAAGTTTCTCCAGGATTTCAATATAATCGTAGGTGGTGTAAACGCCAAGACGCTGTGCTGCATTTGAGAAATTTTCAAAAGCTTCAGCAATTCCCTGTCCGCTTTCACGTAAGAACTGAGCAGGCATTACAATTTTTTTCTTCATCATATCGTGAAAAGCCAGCATCATTTCGCTGGGATCGTGTTCAAAAATAGTTTTCACGAATTCACGATAAGCCATATAATGCCTCATCTCGTCGCCGGCAATGATGTTACACATCTTCCCAAGCATTTTGTTTCCTTTTTTCTTAGCTAATTGCCCTACGCGTTTATGTGAAATATTAGTCGCTAATTCCTGAAAACTGGTATATACAAAGTTTTTATAAGGATCACGACCGGTACCAATATCAAAACCATCGTTGATTAAATATTGCGTTGTTTTTTCAATCTCGCGCATATTTACTCTACCAGACAAATAAAGATATTTGTTAAGGGTATCTCCATGGCGGTTTTCTTCTCCCGTCCAGTGGCGAACCCATTTAGACCAGGCGTTTTCCTCTCCGCGGCTTTTACCGTGTTGCTCCACACCTTCCATATCCATAAGCCAGGATTCGTAAGTTGGCAGGGCTTCCTCAGTAACCATATCTGCAACTAAAACTACCCAAAAATCGTATTCGAGCTCTTTGGCTTCTTCCCGAATTTGGTTGATTTCATCCATATAATTTTCTCCCTGTAAATTAGGAAGAAGGTCGGTGGGTTGCCAAATATCTTCTACGGGAATAAGGTATTCTTTAATGAAACCGTCTACCTGTTTTTCAACGGTATTCATCACTTCTAATCTAATATTGTCGAGGGCCATTCTAGTTTTTTTTGGAGCAGAAATCTAAAAAATCTGCCGATATTAATCAACTCTTAAGAAAGAATTGTGCTAAAAATATTCTATTCGGGAATTTAGTGCCTAAATAAAAGTCAAAATCCCTGAATTACAAAGATATAAAGAGAAAATGCGTTTTGTGGTAAAATCGTCTTAATTTCTACCTTCTTCTTCTGGATACAATTTAAATACAGGATCACTTTGCCAAATTTCCTTTGTGTTTACCTCTAAAGCCGATAATTTTCCCTTAAAAGCAGCACCGGTGTCTACATTCCAAATGTTTGCACGTTTTACGGGAGCTTCTTCATTAATTCGGGTTACCGGCGTATGCCCAATAAAAATTTCATCAAAAATTTGAAGGCGTTTCGGGTAGTTTGTGTCGCCTGGTTCAATATTCTTATCTAATGAAAGCGCCATTTCCCATAAAGTTCTATCCCAATAAAAGCCTGTTTCATGATACTCCTGTTCCGGGCCGTGTTGACTTGTAAACCCGGCGTGTACAAAAAGCCTGTTCTTTTTATCTACGTAGTAATTTAGCATCTGGTTATAAAACTCGATATGCGCTTCAATTTCTTCCGAAGAAAAATTTCTATAGGCGTCAATACTGGATTGCCCGCCATGTTCCAACCATTTTTCATTAAGCTCCCCGGTTGCCAGCCAACGATGGGTTAGATCGTCGTGATTTCCTCGTAGAAAAATACAGGTATTTTGTTTTGCTAGGTCTATTAGGTATGAAACTACATTGGCTGAGTCGCTCCAACCATCTACATAATCTCCCAGGAAAATAAGTTCATCTTCTGGAGTTACCTCTATTTTTTCAAGGAGCTGTATTAAAGCTTTTAATCCGCCGTGAATGTCTCCAATAGCAATGCTTCGGCCCATATTAATTGTATTTTACTTTTCTTAAAATTCGCATACTTTCTTTATAATAATTATAAACTTCCTGGTTGTAGTCTTTTAAATACGGTTTTGCTTCTTCCAGTTTGTCTATTGCCTGTTCAAAGTTATTTAAATAGCAAAGTAAATAAGTTGAAGGCAAATTTTTTAGGTCTTTTTTTTGTTGTTTATCTAACGGAAGCTTCTTTTTTAGCCTTTCTACCAGTTTGCTGTTTGTGTTGTAAATATGATACAGCGTTTTTTTGTCGAATTCCGGTGGCTCAAATAACAACTTACTTTCAATATCGTAACTCACGCTATCTTTAAAACTGATGGTGACCTCCTCCAAAGGGTAAAACTGGTATTTATCGTGTAATCCCAATTGAACGTATTCCAGAATTTTGAACTCTTCATCGGTTAGGCTAATGCTCACCTGGTCTAAATCTGAATAGAACAATTTCACCTGTTCGTTGATGAGCTCTATATCTACCCGGGAATAAAAAGTTTCGTGTTTTGCCTGAATCTTTTTCCCGGCCCAGCAAACCACAAAATATTCTTTAAAAACTTTATAAGTGGCGTTGTAATCTTTTCTTTTCTGAAGAAAATCGAATACACCATCTAGCGTCAATTCAATATTATTATGCGAGTGTTTTTCTATAGAATTCACTATTTCTGAATTCACATCTCTGATCTCCACACCAAAAACCTTAGGCATACTAATGCTGCCATCCCTGAGAAAAACAGAACCTCCGTAATACTTCCAAATGTTCTTTTTAAGCGAGCATATTTTCCCGTGATTTGGTCTAATACTCACCAAACCCACCACCAGGTTTCCCGGTAAATGCGGAAAAGGAATATTTTCATAAGAAATTAATGGCGGATTGTTCAAATAAGCATTTACCAGATTTTGAATTTTACTGTCATCAAAAAAGTCGGTGCCCACAATGCTGTTATCTTCATCCTGGACCCCAATTACGATATAAGAATTGTTTTCGGGATTGGAATTAGAAAGTGCACAAACGTGCTTTAAAAACTTGGCTTTCCCTTCTCTTTCGCCAATATTGAGTTTCAACTTTTTGTCGTAAAAGCTGTTCTCGTCGTTGTGAGCGAGCAGGTTTTTAATTAAAAGCCGTTTGTTGATCATATCATTCTTTATTCACCGTAGTGCTATTCGCCTGCGCTGTTGGCATCACCACTAGATCTGCAATATTTACGTGATAAGGTCTGGTGACCACAAACCTGATAATATCTGCGATATCTTCCGGGCGTAAAGCTTGAAAACCTTCATAAACACTTTTAGCCTTTTCTGTATCTCCTTTAAATCTTACTTCGCTGAATTCGGTTTGCGTAAGGCCGGGGTTTACGGCACCAACTCGAATTCCATGCTTGTTGAGATCTATTCGCATGGCCTGGTTTAAGGCATCTACTGCATATTTGCTGGCACAATAAACATTGCCGTTGGGATAAACTTCTTTCCCGGCGGTAGAACCAATATTAATAATATGCCCGGTTCCCTGGCTTATCATTTTCGGAAAAATCGCTTTGCTAACATATAGCAGGCCTTTTACGTTAATATCCAGCATCATATCCCAGTCATCTATATTTCCATCCTGGATTGGATTTAAACCGTGGGCATTTCCGGCATTATTGATAAGAATATCTATTTTTTGAAATTTTTCAGGAAGGCTATTGATCTTTTCAAAAACCACTTCCTTATCACGAACATCAAAACTAAGCGTGTGCACCGCGACTCTTTTTGATAATTCTTTTTTTAATTCAGCTAATCGCTCTTCTCTTCTTCCGCAGAGAATAAGATTAATCCCTTCCCGTGCGAACGCACTCGCCGTAGCTTTTCCTATTCCACTGGTTGCTCCTGTAATTAATGCAGTTTTCATAAATTATTTTTCTAAGTACTAAAGTATCTACAAGTAAGTAGCTTAGGCTTACATATGCAATTTAAAGTCTTGTTAAATTTAATTAATCTGGGGTCTTTCGTAAAATTTAATCGGCTATACGGCGTTTTCCTGTCTAAACAATTAATAAACCTATTTATGAAAAGAACGATGAAGCACCTAAAGTTAAAAAGCTTACTGCTTGCTACAGTAATCGCTTTTGGATTTACAAGTTGTAGTGATGACGATGAGAATAACGTTGCAGAGGGTAACGCCCAATTAACCGTGAGAATGACAGATGCTCCCGGTGATTTTGATCACGTTTGGGTAGATGTACAGGATGTGATGATTAAAACCGAAGCCGCCGTTGGACAGGAAGAGGCTGAGTGGGAAAGCCTTGATAATGTTGAAACCGGCCGTTATGATCTTTTACAATTAACCGGAGGAGTTTCTCAATTATTGGTAGATGCAGAAATTCCTGCAGGTTATCTTGATCAAATAAGATTGGTTTTAGGTCCCGATAATGTAGTTGATATTGCGGGTGAGGAAATTGCCCTTGCTACTCCAAGTGCGCAACAATCTGGCTTAAAACTAAATGTAAAACAGGAACTTGAGGCAGGAGAGCATTATGAGTACCTTTTGGATTTTGATGTAGACGAATCTGTGGTAATTACCGGTAATGCAGGCTATATTTTAAAACCGGTTATTAGAGTGTCGGCTATGGCCAATACAGGTTCTATTATGGGAAAAGTGCATCCTACCAATTTTCAAAGTTTGGTAAAAGCACAAAATGCCAGTCATACTATTTCGGCTTATACCGATGAATCTGGAAATTTTGTTTTACATGGGGTTCCGGCAGGGACTTACCAGGTAACTGTTACTCCAGAGGCTGCAGCCGGCCTGGAAGTAATAAATAAAGATAATATTGAGGTGGAAGAAGATGCTGATGTAGATCTTGAAACAATTTATTTGGAATAATTAAAATAATTCCCTTATAAAAAAAGAGCGGCTTTAAAAGGCCGCTTTTTTGTTTTTTAACCATACATTAACAGCCAATACGCTAATAATTTTCCAATTTGCGGCCACGAATTTAAGGTCTTTAATACTTATAAAATGATAGATAACAACGCCTCTGTAGACATTGCAAGTTTAAACGAGAAAATTGAGAGGGAAAGTGCTTTTGTAGATTTACTAAACACCGAGGTGAATAAGGTAATAGTTGGACAAAAGCATATGATGGAGCGTTTGCTAATTGGTTTGTTAGGGCAGGGTCACATTTTGCTAGAGGGTGTTCCCGGTTTGGCAAAAACCCTGGCTATTAATACACTTTCCCAGGCCGTTCACGGTAGTTTTAGCAGGATCCAGTTTACGCCAGATCTTTTACCGGCAGACGTTGTTGGAACCTTGATTTATAATATGAAGCTGAATGATTTCAGCATTAAAAAAGGTCCCATTTTCGCGAATTTTGTACTTGCAGATGAGATTAACCGTGCCCCGGCAAAAGTGCAGTCGGCTTTGCTGGAAGCTATGCAGGAAAAGCAGGTAACCATTGGCGAAGAAACTTTTATTTTAGATAAGCCGTTTTTGGTAATGGCTACTCAAAACCCGGTAGAGCAGGAAGGAACTTATCCTTTGCCAGAAGCACAGGTAGACCGTTTTATGCTTAAAACCGTAATAGATTACCCCGAAATTAACGACGAGCAGTTAATTATGCGCGCCAATTTAAAGGGAGAATTTCCAAAAGTAAATCCTGTGGTAAGCATAGAGCAGATTTTACGTGCTCAGCAAGTGGCCAGGGAAGTTTATATGGATGAAAAAATCGAAAAATATATCCTGGATATTATTTTTGCAACCCGTAATCCTGAAAAATATAATTTAAAGGATCTGAAACCACTTATTAGTTTTGGTGCTTCACCAAGGGGAAGTATTAATCTTGCGCGGGCTTCAAAATGCTATGCTTTTATAAAACGCCGCGGTTATGTAATCCCGGAAGATGTTAGGGCAGTGGTTCTTGATGTACTTCGCCATAGAATTGGAATTACCTACGAAGCCGAGGCAGAAAATGTCACTTCAGAAGATATTGTACATAAGATAGTGAACGAGATAGAGGTGCCTTAAGCTATTAATTTTCTCTTAATTTTCGCATTTCCCAATAATTTGTGTAAAAACACAATCGTTTCCTAATGGATACTAAAGAGCTTTTAAAAAAAGTAAGAAAGATTGAAATAAAAACCCAGCGTTTGAGCGATCACGTTTTTGGCGGGGAATATCATTCTACTTTTAAAGGCCGCGGAATGACTTTTAGTGAAGTTAGGCAGTACCAGTTTGGAGACGATGTTAGAAATATAGACTGGAACGTTACCGCGCGTTACAGCGAACCATTTGTAAAGGTTTTTGAAGAAGAACGCGAACTTACCATGATGCTTATGGTAGATGTTTCGGGTTCAGAATTCTTCGGAACAAAAGATCAGCTAAAAAAAGATGTGATTACCGAAATTGCGGCGACTTTGGCTTTTTCGGCAACCCAAAATAACGATAAGATCGGGCTAATGCTTTTTTCAGATAAAATAGAGCTTTATATTCCGCCTAAAAAAGGACGCTATCACGTGCTGCGAATTATCAGGGAATTAATAGAATTTAAGCCGCAGTCTAAAAAAACCGATATCGCGGCAGCCATAAAATATCTCTCTAACGTGATGAAGAAAAAGGCGATCGTCTTTATGCTTTCAGATTTTATGGACGACGACTACCAGCAAACTTTAAAAATTGCAGGCAACAAACACGATGTTACCGGCATTAGAGTTTTTGATCCCGCCGAGGAGGAAATTCCAAATTTAGGATTGGTACAAATGTTGGATGAGGAAACCGGGGAATTTGTTACTGTAAACACCGGTTCAAAATCGGTTAGAAAAAATTACGCTGAATATTATCGCGGCCGTGCGGCTTATTTTAATGAAAGTTTCACCCTAAGTGGAGCCGGCGTTATCAATAATCGCGTAGATGAAAGCTACGTAAAAAAATTACTGGGTTATTTTAAAAGAAGAGGTTAAGAAGAATGAAAAATAGGTCTTTAACAACAATTACTATTTCTAAAGCGGCAAGTTTGCTGCTTTTTCTGTTGTTATCTTTTCAGTCTTTTGCCCAGCAACCAAAAGTAAATGCCGAAATAGATTCAACCTCGATCAAAATTGGAGAACAGGTTATTTATAGCCTTGAAGTGGAGACCGATTCTACCAATTTGGTGGTTTTCCCGGAAGGGCAAACTTTTGATCCTATGGAAATGGTGGAGTCTTTGGGAGCGGATACCACCACGGTTGAAGATAGGTTTAAACTTTTAAAGAAATACTCGCTTACCCAATTTGATTCCGGTTCCTATACTATTCCGCAGCAGAAAATTATAATACAAAATAGGGAATATTTAACTGATTCTTTTAGAGTTGAAGTGGCCGATGTAAAAGTAGATACTACTCGCCAGAAAATGTATCCTATAAAACCGGCTGTAGATGTGCCAAAGCCCTTTGAGGTGCCGAACTGGGTTTGGTGGCTGCTTGCTGCATTGGTTGTTCTTGCGGTTGCCTTTTATTTCTTCAGAAAAAAGAAGAAAAAGAAAGAAGAGGAAAAGGAATTGCCGCCTTACGAGCAGGCTATGCTTGAACTTAAGCAATTAGATAATTCATCCTTACTGCCAAATAGAGAAATTAAAGAATATTATTCTCAGCTTACGTTTAGTGTTAGAAAATATCTCGATAGAAAGATTTATGACCGGGCGCTAGAAAGCACCACTTCAGAACTTATCGCCTATTTAGAATTAAGAAAACAAGCGGGCGAATTAAGTTTGAAGGATAAATCTATAGATAATCTTCAGCAGTTATTAAAACGTGCCGATTTGGCCAAATTTGCCAATTCAAGACCCGATGTGATTACTGCAAAAAGCGATCGTACCAAAGTAGAGCATCTTATTAAAGATATTAGGCAGGTGGTTCCCGAACCGACAGAGGAGGAATTGATGCAGGATGAAAATTACCGAAAGGAAAAATTAAAGAAAAAAAGAAGAAATAAGATTATTGCCATACTTGGCGGAATTGTGGTCCTGGCTATTATAGTTATTACTGTACTGGTAAATACTAAAGGTTTTGACTATGTACAGGATTCAGTTTTAGGGAATGAAACCAAAGAATTGCTGGAAGGCGACTGGATTAGAAGTGAATATGGTACGCCGCAAGTGACCATCACTACGCCTGAAGTGCTGGTAAGAAAAACGGTAGATCGTGATGACGAACTCCAGGAAATGTTGTTGGGAAGTGAGACTTTTGATGCCGGAACCCTGGAAGGGAATTTATATACTTTACTAATTACCGGCCCGGTAAACCCGCAAGGTGATTTTGATTTACAAAAAGCAGTAGACGGTATTTATGAGTCTCTGGAAGCCCAGGGTGCCCGAAATATCATTATGAAACAGGAAGATTTTTCTACTATAAATAATACCGAAGGAATAAAGGTTTTTGGAACTTTTGATCTTGAAAATCCGGTAACCGGCGGGCCAATTAAAAAGGAATATGCAATTCTGAATTTTGGTGCAAACGGCGGTTTCCAGCAAATTATGGTAGTGTTTAATGAAGATGATGAATATGCCGAAGAGATTTCTCAACGTATAGAAAGTTCGGTGCAATTAAAAAATCAGGCTAATTAATGTTTGCTAATTATACATTCGAAAATCCGGAGTTTTTCTGGCTGTTATTGCTGCTTCTGCCGGCAACGGCCTGGTATTTCTGGAAACGTAAGCAGCAAACTCCGGAGCTTAAAATGTCTAGCGTAAAAGGTTTTAAAGTAAAGCAATCGCTGCTTTCAAAATTAAAACCCGTGCTTTTTGTACTGCGCTTACTGGCTTTGGCGCTTTTAATTACTGCTATGGCCAGGCCGAGAACGGTAGATGTTACTACCCAAAGCAGCAATATTCGAGGAATAGATATTGTGATGGCTATAGATGTTTCGGCAAGTATGCTGGCTCGCGATTTTGAACCTAACCGCCTGGAATCTGTAAAAGAAGTAGGCGCAGAATTTATTGAAAATCGGCCAAACGATAGGATTGGCCTGGTGCTTTTTGCAGGGGAAAGTTTTACTAAAACACCAATTACCAGCGATAAAAGTATTGCCTTAAGAGCCATAGAAGAGATTGAGTATAGCGACGTTCTACAAAATGGTACGGCGATTGGTTCGGGTTTGGCGACTTCTGTAAACAGGTTGAAAGATAGTGATGCCAAAAGCAAGGTGATTATTTTATTGACCGACGGGGTTAATAATTCAGGGTTTATAGATCCTAAAATTGCCAGTGAACTGGCAGTGGAATTCGGGATTAAAACCTATACTATTGGGGTGGGAAGTAATGGTAATGCATTAACCCCCGTAGGAATTTTGCCAAACGGAAGATTTCAATATGGCGTACAAAAAGTAGAAATTGACGAAGCGCTATTACAGCAAATTGCTGCAGATACCGGCGGGGAATATTTTAGGGCTACCAATAACGAAAAACTGGAGGAGATCTATGAAGAAATAGATAGCCTCGAAAAATCTGAAATTGAAGAATTCAGATATTATAATTATACCGAAAAATTTAGACCTTATGTTTTATTGGCGCTAGGTTTGCTGCTTTTTGAAGTGGTTTTGAGATATACTGTATTTAAAGGTTTTATTTAAATCTGAAAGGAAGTTTAATGATCTTAGAAGAGAAAATATACTTATGGCTTTTACTGCTTATTCCGGTGGTACTTCTTGTGTATCTTGTTTTTAGGATATGGCAAAAGCGCGCTCGTTCTAAATTTGCCAAGCCAGAACTTCTAGGTTACTTATCACCAAACAGGTCTTCATTTAAACCACTTTTAAAAGTGCTATTAATCGTATTTGCACTGGCCGCTTTAGTAGTTGGCCTTGTAAATCCTAAAATTGGATCACAATTAGAAACCGTAAAACGTGAAGGGGTAGATATTGTTTTTGCTGTAGATGTTTCTAAAAGTATGGAGGCCGAAGATATTGCGCCAAGTCGTTTGGAAAAATCGAAGCAATTGGTTCGGCAAATTATTGGCAACTTAGGAAGTGACCGTGTAGGGATTATCGCTTATGCCGGTAGTGCTTTTCCGCAGTTACCAATTACCACAGATTACGGCTCGGCTGAAATGTTCCTGGAAAGCTTAAATACCGATATGATCTCCTCACAGGGAACGGCAATTGGAGATGCCATAGACCTTGCAACCGGCTTTTTTGACGATAACCAGCAAACCAATCGGGTGATGTTTATTATTAGTGATGGCGAAGATCACGGCGGGAATATTGAAGATATGGCCAGGCAGGCTGCCGAGGCTGGGATTAGAATTTATACTATTGGAGTAGGAACAACCAAAGGAGGGCCAATTCCTATTAAAAGAAATGGGGTAATTCAGAATTATAAAAAAGACAACCAGGGAGAAACGGTTATTACCAAACTAGACCCAAGCATACTTCAGGAAATTGCTGAAGAAGCTAACGGCGAGTATATTGATGGAAGTGTTACCGCAGAGGTTACCGAGAAAGTACAGGAAGAGTTACTTACCATTGAAAAAACAGAATTTGAAGCCAAACAATTTGCCGATTATAAATCGCAGTTTCAGTGGTTTGTTGGTCTGGCAATTTTATTGCTGTTGCTAGACGTATTTATGCTGGAACGAAAAACAGGATGGATAAGAAGGCTTAATTTATTCAACGAAAAAAGAAAAACAGAGGAGTGATAGCATGAGAGGTTTTTCAGCAAAAATATTACTCGATAATCGAGATTTAAATGCTTCGGGGCTCGCTTCGAAATTTAAATATTCCTTTTTCTCCGAAGACCTCATGGGCATTATTCGAGTTGGTTTATTTATGATTTTCGGCTTGTTATTTTCATTTCAAGTTGGTGCTCAGCAACAAAATGATAAGGAAAGAGAAAAGGCCCGGAAAGAAGCACTGCAACTTATGCAAGAAGCTGAAGAAGCGATGGGAGATAATAATTTCCCCGAAGCAGAAGCCGCTTATAGAAAAGCGATTGCCAAAGACCCAGAAAGTAGTGCTGCGCGTTATAATATGGGAAATATGTATTACACCCGAGAAAACTCGCCGCAAGCCGCACAACGTTTTAAGCAGGCTGCTGAGGTTGCCGATACAAAAGAGGCAAAGCACCAAGCCAATCATAATCTTGGGAATGCCTATATGAAGCAAAAAAAGTATCAGGAAGCCGTAGACGCTTATAAAAATGCTTTAAGGAATAATCCTACCGATGATGAAACCCGTTACAACCTGGCGCTAGCCAAGAAAATGCTGGAAGAACAACAGCAAGACCAGAACCAGGATGGTGGCGATAATGAAAACCAGGATCAAGAAAACAAAGATCAGGAGAATCAGGATCAAAATCAGGAACAGGAAAATAAAGAGAACCAGGATCAACAAGATCAAAGTGGCGAAGGGGATAATGAAGGAGATCAGGATCAGCAGGATCAAGATCAGGAAGAAAAGGAAGGCGATCAGGATGAGAAAGAGCAGCCAGATGGCCAGGGTGATCAGGAAGAAAAGGAAAAGCAACCGCAACAGGGCCAGCCGCAACCAACGCAAGGGCAGTTGTCTCCAGAGCAAATACAGAGTTTACTGGAAGCTATGAACAATGAAGAAAGAAAAGTGCAGGATAAAATAAATGCAGAAAAACAAAAAGGTGCCAAAGTGAAAACTGAAAAAGATTGGTAAAATTTTTGATACATTTCTTTCCAAAATCATACTTATCTTAAAGAAAGGGATTTTATAAATGAAGTTGAAATTTTTAATACTTAGCATTTTATTTTTTACCGGCCTTGGTTTACAGGCCCAGGTGAGGTTCGAGGCCAAAGTGAGCAAGGACAAACTTGGGGTAAACGAACGCCTTAGGGTAGATTTTGAAATGAACCAGGATGGCGATAATTTTCGGCCACCTTCTTTTGATGGGTTTACCGTAGTGGGCGGCCCCAACCAGGCGGTGAGTAACCGTTGGATTAATGGCGACCGTACGTATTCCAAAACCTATTCGTATTACCTGCAACCAAATTCACGGGGAAGAAAAACCATCGCCCAGGCAGAAATTACCGTAGACGATAAGATCTATAAAACTACCCCGGTAGATGTTGAAGTTACTGCCGCGGTAGAAAAACCTACTGATGGCGATGATTCAGAATTAATAGCTTCAGATAATCTGCATTTGGTGGCAGAGGTTTCTGATGCGACACCTTATTTAAATGAAGGAATTACGGTTGTATATAAGCTATATGTGAGTCCGCGGATTAGCGTTAGTAACTTCCGGGAAGTAGACAGTCCTAAGTATACAGATTTCTGGAGTCAGAATATCGAAATTAGGGAATTAAGACCAGAAAATGGAGAATATCAGGGAGAGCCTTACCGTTATGTAGTGCTTAAAAAAGCAGTGCTTTATCCGCAAAAAACGGGAGAACTGGAACTCGAACCGCTTACCTTGTCGGTTTCAGTAGATGTGCCCAGTGACAGGCGTGATATTTTTGGAAGCAGAATTTACAAAACCGTAAATAAAACGGTTGCTGCCGGTACCCGGACAATAGATGTTAAACCACTGCCAGATGGGAAACCGGCAGGATTTACCGGTGCGGTTGGGAAATTTAGTATGGATGTTAGTACTACCAAAGAGAAGCTGAAAGCTTCAGAATCTTTGGAGGCTAAAGTGGAGATTAGGGGAAATGGGAATTTAAATTTATTTGAGTTACCGGCTTTAGAAGTACCATCTTCCCTGGAAATGTACAGTCCTGAAAGAATAGAGAACGTTACCACTACACTTAACGGGAAGCAGGGAAGTATTATAGATAATTATACTATTGTGCCAACACGAAAGGGCCAATATCCTATTAAACCGCTAAATTTCTCTTATTTTGATCCTCAGAGCGAAACTTATAAAAGCCTTTCTTCGCAAGAAATTGTCATAGAAGTGGAAGAAGGTCCGGCCACTGGAGGGAATGTTATCGCAGGTAATAACAGGCAATCTGTTAACCTTCCTTCAGAGCAATTTAGATTTATAAAAACAAGTACTAATTTAAAGCCTTTAGATCAGCAGGCATTTTTTAGATCCTGGACTTTTTGGGGTTCTTTGTTTTTACCTTTTGCAGCAATTCCATTATTTATTCTATTCGGAAAAAGAAGAGATGCTAAAGCAGCTGATGTTACCGGAAACAGGAGAAAGAAAGCCGATAGGCTGGCAAGAAAATACCTTTCTGAAGCGAAGAAGAACCTTGGTGACCAGCAAAGCTTTTACGAGTCGCTGGAACGGGCAATGCATAATTACCTGAAGGCCAAATTACATATCCAAACTGCCGAAATGAGTAAGGAAAGGATTTCAGAAATACTAAGAGAAAAAAATGTGGCTGATGAAACTTCAACCGAATTTATCGAGGTATTAAAAAGTTGCGAATTCGCACGCTACACCCCGGCATCAAATACTGCGCAGCACGAAGATTACGAGAAGGCAGTGAAAGTAATTTCCAAACTTGACAAAGATTTGTAATATGAAAAAACAGGTATTTATATTACTCCTATTTTTATCGACTTTGGCGCAGGCTCAAAACCCAGAGCTTTTTGAAGAAGCTAATAATGCCTATGCAAACGAGGATTTTGAAACTGCCATAACCAAATATGAGAAGATTCTTGAGAACGGGGAGACTTCGGTGGCGATTTATTATAACCTTGGGAATGCACATTATAAACTAAATAATGTAGCTTCCAGTATTTATTATTTTGAAAAAGCGCTTCAGTTAGATCCTACAGATGAAGATGTGCAAAACAATATAGAATTTGCACGAAGTATGACTGTTGATGATATTCCGGTGAACGAAGAAACTGGTTTTCAGAAGAAATTTAATAGTTTAATTTCTACTTTTTCCTATAATACCTGGGCTTACCTGGCTATCGCCCTGTCAATAACTTTTGTGATTTTATTTTTACTTTATTATTTCAGCCGAAACTCTTTACAAAAGCGCATCTTTTTTGGAGTAGCGATATTTATTTTTCTCTTAGGTGGCATTTCAGTGTTTTTCGCATTTCAGCAACAGGAAATTCAGTTTAATAATCAATTTGCTATAATTTTTGCTGAAGAAGCTCCGGTAAAAAATGAGCCATCACCACGGGGAGAGGCAGCATTCAGTCTTCACGCCGGTACTAAAACCAGGGTTCTTGAAGATTACCAGGAATGGGTGAAAATAGAGCTTCCTAACGGAACACAGGGATGGATAGAAAATAATTATTTGAAGCGACTATAAGGGATATTGATGTCTGTTTTACATTAAAGTATGAGTTTTCTTTTTAGTTAGAAGCATTTCTTAGTATTTTTGCCGTTATGAAAAGAATGGCTTACATACTAACCTTCGTATTTATGGCGTTTATCGCAACGCCAAGTATTGTGGCCTATATTGATAATTCTGTAGATGTTTCTTTTGCATTTAATGTAAATGAAGAAGAAAGTTCTTCAAAAAATGAGATCAATCTGGAATTTAATCTGGAGGAACATCATTCAAATTATATTAGCATACAGTATCTACAGGAACATACACATACCGAAGACATTTACACAGAAAGCTATCCAATAGTGTTTCTGGATGTTATTTGCCCACCGCCCAAAAGCGCATAATCTAATTTAACTTTTACTGAATTTTTATAAGCTTTCTGCAATTTTTTGTAGAGAACACACCTTGATATTAGAGTCTTTTTGTGTCAAAAATTCTATTCGATTATTTAAAAATTAGATTACTTAGATCAATACAATTCGTTTAAAACCAACTTCAGGTATATTAATTCCTGAATAATTGATCTCAACTTCATAAAGCGTTTTATATGTTTAAACATCTTAATAAAGATTTCCCGGCAAGTATTGTTGTATTTTTTGTAGCCATTCCATTGTGTTTAGGAATTGCACTTGCCAGTGGAGCTCCATTGTTTGCCGGTTTAATTGCCGGTATGGTTGGAGGTATCGTGGTAGGTAGTATTTCAAATTCTCAACTTGGGGTAAGTGGTCCCGCAGCAGGCCTTGCAGTAATTGTTTTAAGCGCCATTCAATCGCTTGGCAGCTATGAAATATTTTTGGTTGCTGTGGTAATAGCAGGACTTCTTCAAATAGTAATGGGAGCTTTAAAAGCCGGGATTATTGGGTATTATTTCCCTTCTTCGGTAATTAAAGGTATGCTCGCCGGTATAGGTATTACCATTGCAATTTCACAAATTCCAAACGTTTTGGGCTTTTCCAGTGATCTGGAAATTTTTTCCATTGATGGCGGAATTGGTTCTGCGTTAAGTAAAATTGCTGATAACCTTCACTATGGTAGTATATTAATCACTCTAGTGGCCCTGGCAATCTTACTATTATGGGAAAAAGTTCTTACTAAAAAGAGTAAAATATTCAGCATTGTTCCGGGACCTCTAGTAGCCGTTGCTATGGGGGTAGTTTACTATATTGTTGTAGATGGTCCAGCTTTTGGAATTCAGGATTTTCAATTGGTAACTGTACCGGTGCCAGATAGTGCCGCCTCTTTCTTTGGACAATTTTCTATGCCTAATTTTGCTGAGATCGCTAATTCTGAAGTATGGGTTGTTGCAGTAACCATTGCTATTGTAGCCAGTTTGGAAACTTTATTAAGTGTTGAAGCTATAGATAAAATAGACCCGTTAAAAAGAACAACCAACACCAACCGTGAGCTATATGCACAGGGAGCCGGTAATATGATTTCCGGACTTATTGGTGGTTTACCGGTTACCCAGGTAATTGTGAGGAGTTCTACCAATGCTCAATCTGGAGGTAGAACAAAAATGTCTGCCATCTTACACGGTTTTCTTATTCTTTTCTCCATTATTGCTATTCCAACCGTATTGAATATGATTCCTTTAGCTGTACTTGCCGCAGTTCTTCTACTGGTGGGCTATAAGTTGGCTAAACCGGCTTTATTTAAGCAAATGTTTAAATTAGGAAAGGGACAATTTCTTCCTTTTATAGTTACTATTCTGGGGGTTGTATTTTTAGACCTTCTAATGGGAATAGGGCTTGGTCTGGCAGTTGGTATAGGTGTTATTTTAATTAATAGCTATAAAAACTCTCACTTCTTGCATAAAGAAGGTTATGAAAATAATGATGGTAATTATAAAATCACCCTTGCAGAGGAGCTTTCTTTCCTGAACAAAGGTGCTATCTTAAGAGAATTAAACGATATACCCGATGGTTCTACCGTATTGATTGATGTTAGGAAGACCAAAGTGCTGGATTATGATGTTTTAGAAATTCTGGATGAATTTGCTGTAAAAGCAAAACGTAAGGATATTACCATTAAACTGGTTTCCGGTAGAGGAGAAGTTACCAATCCCGATAGCTTTAGAAGATATTTTGGCCTGGACGTTCCGCTTTAGAACTTTAAGCCAAAAGCTAATTTTGCAAAGAGGAAGTCTATACTTTAGACTTCCTCTTTTTTATTTTCAAAAAGTTTACTTTCATCATCCAGCAGGTCTCTTTCCCTGGCTTCTCTTAAGATTGAAGGAAGCACTGCTGGCGCAATAACTCTAACCGGAGCATACAGTTTAGAGTCTTCAAGTTTTTCTTTGCTAACCAGTTCTATCTCTTCATTGGTAGCTACAAAAAACATAATTATTACACTGGCTATAAAAGCCATTTTTAATAATCCGAAACCGGCACCTAGTAATTTATTTACGATGCCCAGCGCGACAAAACCGGCCATTTTAGTTAAGATCTTTCCTGCCAGCGAGATTAGAAAAACAATAAGAACAAAAGTGATGGCAAATGCGATTAGGTTTACATATTCTGAATCCCAATTCATATTTTCAGAAAAGAAATCACTTAAAATATAAGAGAAATGGATAGCGCCGTAAATTCCGGCTACAATGCCCACCAGGGAAGCGATCTCGGCCAGAAGCCCTCTAAAAAATCCTCTAACGAGCCCATAAAGCAGAATTAAGGCCAGGACGATGTCTACTGTATTCATGTTTCAAATATAGTAAAATACCCGTGGTAAGCTTCCTATAGCTTATAGTGAATAAAACTATGATTTTGCATAGAAGATGAGCTAACATTTTAAGTGTCTCCAGAGGGTTAATTCAAAAAGTAAGATATTATCTTTGTGGGCATGACACGAGACGAAAATTTGAAAGTTAGATGGGATGGTTTGCAAAAAAAGCTTTCTAACCAGTTTGCCGATGGAGAATCAATGGATCTGGATGCGATAATTTATGTAATTGGCGTTCAGGAATTAGGGCAGCCTCATAGAAAATTCAAAAAAGATCATAAAATAGATCTAATGCATATTGCTATTTGCCGTTTGCTGGAACCATACGGTTATTATGAATTTGATTATTTTGATGAAGATGGCTGGCCACATTATAAGATTTTGGAACAATTACCTACGCTTAAGGCCGGTGAGCAATCGGTTTTAATGAAGGAAGCCATCGTAAATTATTTTATCAATAATGAGTACATAGATTAAAGGCGCCACGTGCTGCCTAAAACTACATTTTTACTAAATTTGCCCTTCTGAAAAGAAAAGGATCTCATGATAGATAAAATTAAGCAACATATAGCTGAAGTAGAAGCTTTTAAAACCGAATCGGCTAAAGAAGTAGAAGCATTCAGAATTAAATACCTGGGAAAAAAGGGAATTTTAAACGATTTCTTCGCTTCTTTCAAAGAAGTACCTAACGAGCAAAAAAAGGAATTTGGCCAGGCGGTAAACTCGCTAAAAAAGGCCTCTGAAGCCAAAGTTGCTGAGTTGAAAGAAAACCTGGAAAGCAAACAGGAAGAAAAAGGAATTTACGGTGATCTTTCAAGACCGGGAGAACCTATTGAAATTGGCTCAAGACATCCTATTTCTATCGTTAAAAACCAGATTATAGAGATCTTTTCTAACATTGGTTTTAATGTTTCTGAAGGACCCGAAATGGAAGATGACTGGCATAACTTTACGGCGCTTAATTTGCCAGAATATCACCCGGCACGCGATATGCAGGATACCTTTTTTATTCAGACAGATCCAGATATTTTATTGCGTACCCATACCTCTTCGGTACAGGTACGATATATGGAAAATAACAAACCGCCAATTAGAACAATTTCTCCGGGACGGGTTTTTAGAAACGAAGCGATTTCTTCACGTTCCCACTGTATTTTTCATCAGGTGGAAGGACTTTATATTGACAAGAACGTAAGTTTTGCCGATCTAAAACAAACTCTGCTTTATTTTACAAAACAACTCTTCGGAAAATCTAAGATTAGATTAAGACCTTCATATTTTCCATTTACCGAGCCAAGTGCTGAGGTAGATATTTACTGGGGGCTGGAAACCGAAACCGATTACCGAATTACCAAGGGAACCGGTTGGTTAGAGATTATGGGCTGCGGAATGGTAGACCCAAATGTGCTAAGAAACTGTGATATAGATCCAACCGAATATTCGGGTTTTGCTTTTGGGATGGGAATAGAACGTATAGCCATGTTGCTTTACCAAATTGGTGATATTAGAATGTTCTATGAAAACGATATTAGATTTCTTGAGCAGTTTAAATCCTCATTTTAACTAAAAAATTCTGGCGCAAAATCCAGAGCTTAATACAAGTGAATTATGAATAGAACTGGATTAATTATTATTGGTATTCTTGCGCTGGCAGTTATTATTATTTTGGTAGCTGTAAAAATAATTGAATTTGCATTAGGTGCGATTTTATTAGGGGTAGCTGCAATAATTTTATGGGGATTGTACAGATGGGCTAAAAATAAGATAGAAGATTAGTGAAGAAAGATATTGACATACCTGAAGTAGAAAACGTATATGTGGCGGCCGTAAAGGTCTATAATGAATCTTTTAAAGTAGAAGAGTGGAACGCTTATCTTATAAACGATAGGGACGAAGCTATTGAGATGGCTTTAATTGTAAGTAAAGGCTATGATAATAAGAAAGAAACCTCTGTTATACGCCATAAGCTGGAAAAACTTCCCTCTAAGTCTTTTGCTAAAATTGAATTTATTCAGGAAGAAGTGCTCGCCCTCAATAACCAGTTTCAGGTTACTTTTTTTGCTGATGGTAAAATGTTTGAAAAGAAATATTTATTCAGAAAAAATAGCGTAAACGAACAGGCTTTACGTGAAATTCCTATTATCCCAAATAAAGGAGTTTTAGCCGAATAACAGGCTTAAGTAAGCTTCTCTGCCAGTTTCTTAATTACTTTTTTAGGGTTTTTTCCTTCATAAAGAATTCCATACACCGCATTAATTATAGGCGTTTTAGCGCCTTTATCTTTATTAATTTTATAAGCACTTTCTGTAGCGTAATAACCTTCGGCAATCATGCTCATTTCCATTTGGGCGCTCTTTACGGTGTAGCCTTTCCCAATCATATTCCCGAACATACGGTTTCGGCTAAATACGGAATATCCGGTTACAAGAAGATCTCCCAGGTAAGCAGAATCGTTTATGTTACGCTTCATACTATGTACTTTCTTGATAAAGCGTTTCATCTCTTTTATGGCGTTACTCATCAACACACTCTGGAAATTGTCTCCATAGCCCAATCCGTGCGCTATACCCGCGGCAATGGCGTAGATATTCTTCAGCATTGCTGCATATTCGGTTCCGGTTACATCATCGCTTAATTTGCACTTAATATATTCGCTGCTTAAATTATCAGCCAGGATTTTTGCCTTTTTCTCATCGGTACAGGCAATGGTAAGGTAAGAAAGCCTTTCCAGGGCTACTTCTTCAGCGTGACAAGGTCCTGTGATCACCCCAATATTATCGGC
>Ga0098069_100185_pt1 | contig 35350 bp, 40 predicted proteins | sample 27_taG_FD_92584 | JGI IMG/M metagenome (GOLD analysis project Ga0098069, IMG submission 92584) | Marine viral communities from Cariaco Basin, Caribbean Sea - 27_WHOI_OMZ | ecosystem: Environmental > Aquatic > Marine > Oceanic | place: Caribbean Sea: Cariaco Basin | collected 2014-11-09
TATATCAATATTGATCCGGTGCAGGCCTTGTTGAACCCTGCCTGGTTCACACAGGCTTTGCACATGACCTTAGCGGCATTTGTGGCCACGAGCTTTGCGGTGGCAGGAGTACATGCTTTTCAGATTTACCGCAATAAAAGGCCCGAACTTCACAAAAAAGCGTTTAAAATCGCCATTGTATTTGGTGCGGTAGCTGCATTTCTTCAGCCTTTGAGCGGAGATCTTTCAGCAAAAGATATTGCAGGGCGGCAACCGGTGAAACTGGCTGCCATGGAGGCGCATTACGAAACTGATACCAATGTGCCGCTTTATATTGGAGGGATAGTAGATGAAGACACACAAACAGTTTCTCATAAAATAGCAATTCCCGGGGCGCTTTCTTTTCTAGCCTTCGGGGATTTTGATGCCGAAGTTGTGGGATTAAAGGATTTCCCGGCAGATGAACTTCCGCCAGTGGCAGTGGTGCACTACGCTTTCCAGGTCATGGTGGGAATCGGGACCCTGCTCATGCTGGCCGGGTTGCTTTATTTTATTAGCCTTAAGTACAAATCACTTTTAAAACGGAACTGGTACTGGCTGCTCTTTGTCTTTCTGGCCCCTTTGGGCTTTATTGCGGTAGAAGCTGGCTGGGTGGTGACCGAAGTAGGCCGCCAGCCATGGATCATTTACGGTTTTATGAAAACCAGCGAGGCCGTTACGCCCATGCCGGGAATGGAATTTAGTTTTTATATGTACGTGGTGGTGTACCTCGTGCTTGCCCTTACCGTCACCTGGCTGATGAGAAGACAGATCAAAGTACTTAATTCCGAAAAAGATTAGTTATGCTTTATGTAGTCCTTTTCTTCCTGTTATTTTCCCTGTTGCTTTACGTGTTACTAGGCGGTGCCGATTTTGGCGCGGGGATAGTAGAATTATTCTCTTCCCCACGAAATAAAAGAACCACCCGGGACACCATCTACAGGGTGATGGGGCCGGTGTGGGAAGCCAACCACATCTGGCTCATCATCCTTATCGTGATCTTATGGATAGCCTTTCCGGTTTACTTCAATGTGATCGTAATCTATTTGCACGTGCCCTTTGTGCTTGTTCTGCTGGGAATCACCATGAGAGGCGTCGCATTCATTTTTCGGCATTACGATGCCATTGTAGACGAGTCGCAGGTGTGGTATAACTGGATGTTCAGGATATCAAGCTTTATCACTCCGGTTTTTTTAGGTATGTCTTTTGGTGCCCTCATAGGCGGAAAGATCATTCTTGCTGAAGATTTTGCCAGGTACAGCTTTGTAGACCTTTACATGTTACCCTGGTTCAATGTCTTTACGCTTTTGGTGGGGCTTTTCTATGCGGCACTCTGTGCTTTTCTTGCCTCCACTTTGCTCATTGGTGAAACTGAAGGCGAGGTGCGAAAGATCTTCAGCCGTAAATCGGCTTATTTTACAATCGCCCTGGTTGTTCTGGGTTTTATTCTGATTATTTACGGCTATGTGCAAGACGTGAAGTTTATCAGGGATTTTATTCATAATCCCGTTTCACTGGCTGCAGTTGGGCTATCGGCCTTTCTTTTGGTTCCGCTATGGCGGGCCATTAACATGCAAAACCGCATCGCCAGTAGGTACCTGGCAGGTTTGCAGGTGGTGCTGGTACTTTTTGCTGCCCTTTATGCCCATTTTCCATACATAATCATTACGGCAGAAAAAGAGCTGAGTCTGTTGGAAGGGTTACCGCCTCAAAGCGTAATAAGTAATCTCGGGATGATGTTGATCATTGGAGGAGGTGTGATCCTTCCGGGGCTTTTTCATTTAATGAAGTCTTTCGGCATGATCAAAATTTTGAAGACTGGAGAAGACGAGATGGGAAAATAATTTTTAAATCTTTATTTTATTCTCATGATACCTTTCCGGAAGGTGAAATTTACTCAGGTGTATATACTAATTCAGAAATATGGCTGTTCCCAAAAAGGATAAGATATTTGTCGCACTTCAGGTTTTGCTTATGCTCGTGTGGTTCATTCCGGTAGCAGCCTGGCATTTTGAATTATCAAACAACCTTCACGGGCTGGGGCTGGGATTTGCTGTGATAGGTTTTGTGCTGGTGCTTATGGCCTTTGTGCAGCTTAATTCGGCCCTATCGCCTTTCCCCAGTCCTGTAAAAGGGGCAAAACTTATCACCAGCGGGGTTTTTGCCTTTGCGCGCCATCCCATTTATACCGGTATTATTTTTATGGCTTTTGGCATTTCCATCTGGCTGGGTTCGGGGTATAAAATGCTTATTTCTTTGCTGCTGTACCTGTTGTTTTACTTCAAAAGCAGGTATGAAGAAAAACTGCTTTTAAAGATCTTTCCTGAATACGTATTTTATAAAAGGAATACCGGCAGATTTTTTCCTAAATTTAAAGGAAGAATTTGATAAGCCATGATGAACAGGTTTGGAAAAACCCCGGCCGGCAATCGCCTGCAGCGCATAAAGAACTCACCTAATTACCGGGAGGGCAGTTTTAAGAATGTAGAAGAAACTTCGGTAAACCCCGGAGATACCTCTGTGTTCACCATTCTCAAAAAGATGATTTTCAGGCCGTCTTCGGTGAGGCCTTCGGGCGAACTGCCGCACTTAAAACCCAATCTCAAAAAGCTCCCTCCAAACAAACCGCAGTTGGTGTGGTTTGGGCATTCGTCATACCTGCTTCAAATTAATGGCTTTAGGGTGCTGGTAGACCCTGTTTTTAGCGGAAATGCATCTCCCTTTCGCTTCTTCGGAAAAGCTTTTGAGGGGGCAGATATTTTTAATGCTGAAGATATGCCGAAGATCGACCTGCTGGTCATTACACACGATCATTACGACCATCTGGATTATCCCAGCATCAAAAAACTGCTGCCAAAAGTTGAAAAAGTGGTCACTACTTTGGGAGTTGGGGCGCACCTGGAAAGCTGGGGTGTCAAAAATGGCAAAATTCACGAGCTCGATTGGTGGGAGGCGGTGCAGCTTTGCAAGGGGGTGAAAATGACCTCCACCCCGGCGCGGCATTTTTCGGGCCGCAGCTTTAAACGGGCTCAAACCTTATGGTCTTCTTTTGTGCTCGAACTCTTTGACTTCAGGATATTTCTTGGAGGAGATTCGGGTTACGACAACAGCTTTAAGAAAATTGGGGAGAAATTTGGGCCTTTTGACCTTGCGCTGCTGGAGTGCGGGCAATTCGGGAAGTACTGGCCTCAAATCCACATGTTCCCGGAGCAAACGGTACAGGCCGCGCAAGACCTGCAGGCAAAAAAGCTGGTACCGGTGCACTGGGCAAAATTTGTTTTGTCATACCACCCCTGGAACGAGCCCATACAGCGTTTTGTCACGGCGGCCAGAGCATCGAAAATAAATTATGTATCTCCAAAAATCGGGGAAATTGTAGATATTTCTTCGGAATATCAACAGGAGCCATGGTGGCTTTTTGAAGAAAACAAAACTGAACAATATGAACGGGAGTCGGCAACACTGGGATAAGGTATATTCTGAAAAAGCACCTACAGAGGTGAGCTGGTATGAACCCATGCCTCAAATCTCCCTTGAGCTTATAAGGAGCTGCGGAATTTCAAAAGACGCAGCCATAATTGATATTGGCGGAGGGGATAGTTTCCTGGCCGAATTTCTTATTTCCCTCGGCTATACAAATGTGACCGTGGTTGATATTTCTTCTAAGGCCATCGCCCGTGCAAAAGAACGCATGTGTGAAAAGGCCGATGAGGTGAAATGGATTGTAGCCGATGTTTCAAATTTTGAACCCGAGAGGCAGTACGACCTTTGGCACGACCGGGCTGCTTTTCATTTTCTTACTGCAGGGCAGGAAAAGCAGGCTTATTTGGAAAAGCTGAAAAATGCTGTAAAACCGGGCGGCTATGTAATTATGGGTACCTTTTCGGAACGAGGCCCTGAAAAATGCAGCGGGCTCGAAGTGCAGCGGTATTCAGTGAACAACCTGTGCCAGCTGTTTGAGAAGGAATTCAGTATGTTAAACGGGAAGAATGTAGACCACCAGACTCCTTCGGGAAAATCACAGAACTTTACTTTTTGCAGTTTTCAGAAGAAACAATAAAACAACTACCATGAAAGAAATGTGGGATGAACGCTACAGTACAGAAGAATATGTTTACGGCGAGGTTCCGAATGAATATTTTTATTCGAGATTTACGCAATTTGACCCGGGCGAAATTCTCTTTGCTGCTGAAGGTGAAGGCCGAAATGCAGTCTTTGCGGCAAAATGTGACTGGAAGGTAACAGCGTTTGACCAAAGTGAGGCAGGTAAAAGAAAAGCTTTAAAACTGGCTGAAAAACATAAGGTAGCCTTAGATTACAGGGTAGGGGACCTGCCCTCCCTGGGGTTTGAAAAAGGGGATTTTGATGCCATAGCCCTGGTCTATGCTCATTTTCCTGTGGAAGTGAGGAAAAAATACCACGAATTATTGATTTCCTATCTTCGAAGGGACGGATTGATATTCTTTGAAGGATTCAGCAAAAAACATAAGAAATATCAGGAGAAAAACCCGAAGGTTGGGGGTCCCAAAGAGGAAGCTTTACTATTTTCAATAGAAGAAATAAAAGAGGATTTTGGAAGCCTTAACTTTCTTGAACTGTATGAAACCGAAGTAGATTTAAAAGAAGGGACCGGGCATGACGGCCTGGGGGCAGTAATTCGATTTGTGGCCCAGAAAAAGTAATAAGCTGTGCCAGCTTTTTTATGGCAAACATCAGGTTTGGGATATTATGGGTTTAGTAAACTGCTTCAGCTTGTGATATTTCCGGGAACAAGCTTATAATTAGCAGACAGGGTTTTGGGGAGAGCCTGCTTTTAAGTAAATTAGAGGTATTGAAATTATTTGGAAACCAATATGCAACTTATGAAAACCAGATTGCTCAACACCGTATTAATTTCTGCTATATTTTTGTTCTTCGCCTGTGGTGAAAGTACAAGTGTGGTAGAATCGGGAACTTACCAGGGAACCATCCAGGAAGTAGAACCCTCCAAAACGGAGATCTATGTGGAAACTGACGACAACCAGATACTCGAGCTGTATTTTACCGACAGTACCGAGCTTAGCCGCAATGGGAGCAGGGTAGAGTTTTCTGTACTTGAAGAAGGTATGGAAGTAGAAGTTGATGTGGAAAAAGAAGGTAAACGCCTTAATCCGCTTGCTGTGCGGGTGCTGCAATAAATATGGAAGAAATACCCGATTTTTGGCGGACAGAGGTTTTTCATCCTCTGTCTGTCCATTTCCCCATCGCCCTGCTGGTGGTAGCCTTACTCTTTAAGGTGGTTGCGCTAAAATATTCAAGAGAAGTGTGGGAAAAAGGAGGGACGGTTTTATTGATAGCCGGGCTGGTCACGCTCTGGATCGCCGTTTTTACCGGTGATCTTGCCGATGGGATTGTCTCCCGAAAAATTTGCGATCCTACCATCTTAAAGGAACATGAGAATATGGCCTGGGCCACTGCCTGGTTCTTTTCTGCAGGCCTGGGGGTAGATCTTTTAAGACAGCTCAAATATCCCATTTTTAAGAATATGTTTTTCAGGTTGATCATGATTCTCCTGCTGGCCACCGGTACCGGTACCCTTACCTATACCGGCCATCTTGGGGCTAGCCTTGTGTACCAACAGGCTGCTGGGGTTTACGTTCCTTCACAGGATTGTGCGGAATTTGAATAGCTTAAACATTGAAAATCATCATGATAGTCTTCTGTAACTCTTGTTACGGATCATCCTTCCAAAAAAAGGTATTTTTGCTTTAGTTTTTTATCGGGAATGCCCGTAGCCGAAGAATTAAAATTACAAAACATGAAAATCAAACAATTTAAAGATAGTCCTCTCGCACATTATTCTTATGCCATAGTAAGTGATGGTAAAATGGCCCTGGTAGATCCGGGTCGCAACCCGTTGCAGTATTACCGGTATGCCGAAGAGGAAAATGCAAAAATTGTCGCTGTCTTTGAGACCCATCCTCATGCCGATTTTGTGAGTGCGCATTGCCAGATCCACGAACAAACAGGTGCCACTATCTATGTGAGCAAACTTCTTGGTGCCGATTATGCGCACAAGGCTTTTGATGAAGGAGAGTCTTTTAAAATGGGGCAGGTAAGTTTTAAAGCTCTTAATACCCCCGGACATTCACCAGACAGTATCACTATTGTTGCTGAAGATAAGGGGGAAGTAGCCCTCTTTACCGGAGACACGCTGTTTATTGGAGATGTAGGCCGTCCCGACCTTAGGGAGAAAGTAGGGAACATGACTGCCAAACGTGTAGAACTGGCAAAGGCCATGTACCATACCATGCAGAACAAATACAACGATCTACCGGGTGAGGCATTGGTTTACCCGGCACACGGGGCAGGTTCTCTCTGCGGAAAGAACATGAGCACAGCTTCCAGCAGCACCCTTGAGAATGAACGTAAATACAACTGGGCATTTCAGGAGCAGACAGAAGAAAAATTTGTGCAGACTATTCTACAAGACCAGCCATTTATTCCGCATTATTTCGGGTTTAATGTTGATGTGAACAAGACCGGAGCCGAGAATGTGCAGCAGACCAAAGCGGCCGTTAAACTTCAGCTTTTGGCAGATAAAGTGGAAGAAGGAATCACAGTGGTTGATGTACGTGATGGCGATATCTTTAAAAAAGGGCATTTATCGAACAGCATAAACATTATGGCCCGCAGTGAAAATGATAAATTTGAAACCTGGCTGGGGGCCATTGTAAAGCCTGAAGAACCTTTTTACCTGGTGGTAGAGGGCGTAGCGCAGGTGGGCGATATTTTGGAGCGTACGGCCAAGATAGGTTATGAAAAGCAGGTGAGGGGTATAGTGACCTTATCCCAAAATGTCGTGGAAAACTCTGCTCAGTTTGATCTTGAAGACTTCAAAGCCCATAAAGAAAAATACACCATTGTTGACATCAGGAATGAAAGTGAAGTAGCCCAGGAGAAGATCTTTGATGCCGCGATTAGCATTCCTCTAAACGAATTAAGGGAACGCGCTAACCAAATCCCTGCAGATAAACCTATCCTGGTGCATTGTGCAGGTGGTTACAGGTCTTCAGCCGGAAGCAGCATCCTTGAAAACCACTTTCCGAAGACAAAAGTTTTTGATTTAAGTGAAGACATTAAAAAGTTCAGCTAACCTTCAAAGATGAAGTTTTACACCAAAATTCCGAAGCGGCTAAAATACTTTTACTTGCGCGAACTGGTTCAGTACAAATGGGCTTTTAGGCAGGGGGATTTTATACATGCCTGGCATCATCTTGAGCGGGCGCATATTATAGGGCAGGCTTACCCATATGAACATTCGTATGCTCACTGGCTTATGCTGAAGTTTGGGATAGCTGTAAAAGATGCCAAAGAAATCCTGGGCAGTTGCCCCGCCTGCTGGTTGGAGGTGTTAAATCTTTTGTGGGAAAGATCCCTTTGGGAAATACAGGAGGCGCCAATGTTCCGCCTTTGCGGCCCATGCCCGTACCACAGGATATTCAGGAATTGTTCAGGTAATGAGGCTTGAAATATTGAGTGAAAAAGTCACCTTTGGGTGACTTTTTTTTTGCCTGTTATTCAAAATTTCTTAAAAATCCCGGATTATTATTTTTTATATTTACCAAAAAGCGCATAAAAACCGCAGAAATGGAAGAAAAATATAAAGTAAAGGTAAACGACAGCATGCAGTTTGAGTTTAGCCGGGAACAAATAGAAGTTCTTGATTTACAGGCTAATGCTTCGGGCGCTGGCCACGTACTCCAAAAACATCGTTCGTTTACAACCAGCATTCAAAAATCCGATTTTCTAGAACGTTCGTATACAGTAAGAGTAAATTCGGCACTCTATGAGGTGAAAATTTTCAATGAGCTCGACCTGCTCATTGAAGACATGGGCCTTAGCCTTGCCGCTGCACAGGTGATCAACGACATTAAAGCCCCCATGCCCGGCCTAATCCTCGATGTACAGGTAACACCTGGAGATGAGGTGAAAGAAGGTGACTACCTTTTGGTCCTTGAAGCCATGAAAATGGAAAATACTTTGACCGCGCCACGTGACGGGGTCGTAAAGACCGTAGAGGTTCAAAAAGGGCAAACTGTAGACAAAAACCAGTTGCTTATTGAAATGGAATAAATTTTCGTTCAGGGTTTAAAATTTATAGTTTGTCATTCCACCCAAAGGGAGGAATCTTTTATGGTCGTTTAGCAGAATCAACTAAGGAAACAGAGGTAATAAAATGAAAAAGATATTAGTAGCAAACAGGGGTGAAATAGCCTTGAGAATCATGAAGACGGCCCAAAAAATGGGAATTAAGACCGTGGGCGTGTTCTCTACGGTAGATCGTAACGCGCCTCATGTGAAATTTGCAGATGAGGCCGTTTGCATAGGAGAAGCGCCTTCAAACCAGTCTTACCTGCAAGGGGACAAGATCATTGAGGTCGCAAAAGAGCTGGGTGTGGAGGGGATTCATCCCGGCTATGGTTTTTTAAGTGAAAACGCCGAATTTGCCGAAAAAGTAGAAAAAAATGGCCTTACCTGGATTGGTCCGGGTTCAAAGGCTATCAGGATCATGGGGAGTAAGCTGGCTGCAAAAGATGCGGTGAAGAAGTACGACATTCCCATGGTGCCGGGAATTGACGAGGCGATCACAGATCCCGATAAAGCCAGAAAAATAGCTTCGGAAATCGGATTTCCCATTTTGATCAAAGCATCGGCCGGAGGTGGCGGGAAAGGCATGCGCATCGTCGAAGAAGAAAAGGACCTTGAAGACCAGATGAAGCGCGCCATTAGTGAAGCCGAATCGGCTTTTGGTGACGGTTCTGTCTTTATAGAAAAATATGTGGGGAGTCCGCGGCACATCGAGATACAGGTACTTACCGATACCCACGGCAATTTTCTGCACCTTTTTGAGCGGGAGTGCAGCATTCAAAGGCGCCATCAAAAAGTGGTGGAAGAAGCACCTTCAGTAATTCTTGATGAAGACCTGCGGAAAAAAATGGGGGAAGCCGCTGTAAAAGTGGCCAGGGCCTGTGATTACGTGGGTGCAGGTACGGTAGAATTCCTCATGGACGAAAATAAAAACTTCTATTTTTTAGAAATGAACACCCGCCTGCAGGTAGAGCATCCCGTCACCGAATTGATCACCGGGATAGACCTGGTAGAGCAGCAAATAAAAATTGCCCGGGGCGAGGCTTTGGCATTTTCACAACAAGACCTAAATATTACAGGCCATGCCGTTGAGCTTCGGGTCTATGCCGAAGATCCTTTAGAAGATTTCATGCCCAGTGTTGGCCTGCTCGAAAAGTACCAGGGGCCTACAGGAGAAGGGGTGAGGCTTGACGACGGTTTTGAACAGGGCATGGAAGTTCCCATCTATTACGATCCCATGCTGGCCAAACTCATTACCTACGGAAAAACCCGTGAAGAAGCCATTCAGCGCATGCTGAAGGCCATTAGTGAATATGAAGTAAAAGGTGTTGATACCACTTTATCTTTTGGAAAGTTCGTATTTGAACACGAGGCTTTCAAAAGTGGCAATTTTGATACACATTTTGTGAAAAAATATTATTCCGCAGAAAAACTGGAAGCTCAAACCCGTGAAGAAGCCGAGCTTGCTGCCCTTGTGGCACTAAAGCAATATTTGAAAGACAGGGAACAACTGCGATTACCCAACAAGTAAAACCGGAAGCAAAATTTATGAGCGACAATACTAAAAAGCTGGAAGAGAAAATTGCCGAAGCCCTAAAAGGCGGCGGCGAAAAAAGAATAGCAAAACAACATCAACAAAAAAAACTTACTGCCCGTGAACGGGTAGATTATCTGTTGGATGAAGGTTCTTTCGAAGAGATCGGGATCCTTGTGACGCACCGTACCACCGATTTTGGGATGGAAGAGCAACAGTACTACGGCGACGGGGTGGTGACCGGCTACGGTACCATAAACGGCCGACTTGTTTATATTTTTGCACAGGATTTTACCGTTTTTGGGGGCTCCCTGTCTGAAACCCACGCCGAAAAGATCTGTAAAGTGATGGACCATGCGATGAAAGTAGGTGCTCCCGTCATTGGGCTCAATGATTCGGGGGGAGCCAGGATCCAAGAAGGGGTGAAGTCGCTTGGAGGCTATGCCGATATTTTTCACAGGAATGTCCAGGCTTCAGGAGTTATTCCGCAGATATCAGCCATTATGGGGCCCTGTGCCGGCGGGGCAGTTTATTCCCCGGCCATGACCGATTTCACATTCATGGTTCAGGATACAAGTTATATGTTCGTTACCGGCCCAAACGTGGTAAAAACGGTGACCAATGAAGAAGTGACTTCCGAAGAACTGGGTGGTGCCAGCACCCACTCCACAAAAAGTGGGGTAACCCATCGCACCGCGGCAAATGATATCAGCTGTCTGGAAGACATCAAAAAGCTGCTGAGCTACATGCCGCAGAATAACAAGCATTGCCCTGAAAAACTGCCTTATGAATTTGGGGATGAGCTGCGCGAAGAGCTGGAATCTATAGTACCCCACAGTTCGCACAAGCCTTATGATATGCACGAGGTGATCAAAGGAATTATAGACGAAAATAGCTTTTTTGAGATCCATAAAAATTACGCCGATAATATTATTGTGGGTTTTGCACGCCTGGGCGGCAGGAGCATTGGTATTGTTGCCAACCAGCCTATGAGCCTTGCAGGGGTCTTGGATGTTGAATCTTCCAGAAAAGCGGCCCGTTTTACACGTTTCTGCGACTGTTTTAATATTCCGTTGCTCGTTCTTGTTGATGTGCCGGGCTTTTTGCCGGGAACAGACCAGGAGTGGAACGGGATCATTCTTCACGGCGCAAAATTACTTTATGCTTTAAGCGAGGCCACCGTACCACGGGTGACCGTGATTACACGCAAAGCCTACGGCGGCGCTTATGATGTAATGAACTCCAAACACATTGGAGCCGATCTCAACTTCGCCTGGCCTACTGCCGAAATTGCCGTAATGGGCGCAAAAGGGGCCAGTGAGATCATTTTTAGAAAAGAGATCAAAGCTGCGGAAGATCCTGAACTAAAACTTTCAGAAAAGGAAAAGGAATATGCCGAAAAATTTGCCAATCCGTTTAAGGCGGCACAACGCGGATTTATTGATGAAGTGATCAAACCCAAAGACACACGGAGAAAACTTCTGAAAGCCTTTAGTATGCTGGAGAACAAGGAAATATTGAGAATTGACAGGAAACATGGAAACATACCACTCTAAAGGTTTAAAGTTTAAAGTACAAGGGCTGTGGAGCAACCCCCGCCCTTTACTGCCTCATGTCTCAAGTCTAAAATCTCAAGTCTAATATCTCATATCTCCTATCTCAAATCTCCTATCTAAAAAATGAAGTTTCAAAAGATTGTCTGTGTAGACTACACCAAACTTGAACCCTGGGCACTGGAAGAGCTTCAGGAAATGAGTGAGGAAAAAATCGAAGTGTATGATGATTTTCCAAATTCAGAAGAGGAAGTCCTGCAACGAATAGGAGATGCCGATGCTGTTTTTGTTTCCTGGAAAACTGAAATTCCGGAGGCGGTGATCAGGCAGTGTGCAAACCTTAAATATATTGGTATGGCCTGCAGTTTGTACGATGACGAATCGGCTAATGTGGCGGTTAATTTTGCACGCAGCAGAGGGATCACCGTTACCGGGATTAGGGATTACGGAGATCCGGGGGTGGCCGAATTCATAGTTGCGGAATTGATAAGACTTTTTCACGGCCTGGGAGAGCATCAATGGAAAGAAATGCCGGTGGAGCTAACTGGTAAGAAAATTGGGATCATTGGCTTTGGGGTAACCGGCCAGTTGCTGGCAAATTGCCTTAAACCCTTTGAACCACAACTGTTTTACTACAGCCGCACCCGAAAGGAAGAGCTTGAAAACGGGATAAAATACCTGCCCCTGCAGGAATTATTGCAGACGGCAGAGGTGATTTCCCTTCATCTTCCCCGAAACACCGTACTTTTAAACAGGGCCGAATTTGACATTTTTGGCACCGGAAAGATCCTGATCAATACTTCCCTCGGGCTTCCTTTTGAAGCACCTGCTTTTAAGCACTGGATAAAAAAGGAGGGGAATTTTGCCATTTTTGACGGGGATGGGAAGAAGGAACTTTCCGCAGAAACAGTAGGACTGTCACGGGTGATCGCATCGGGGAAGAGTGCCGGATGGGCTGCAGAAACCCAGAGAAGGCTTTCAAAAAAAGTACTGCAAAATGCAAAAGATTTCCTGCAGTAATCCCGGTATCAGGTTTTCTAATGATTTGTCAAAAAAGGTGAGTATAGGAAGCCTTATCTTTGCCTAAAATTTTTCTATGGAAATGATCCTTGAACCCTGGCCCTGGTATGTGGCCGGCCCCTTAATCGCTTTGGTGATGTTCCTGCTCATCTTTATGGGCAAAAAATTGGGATGTCTTCTAACCTTGAGACCATGTGCACGGTTTGTGGTGCCGGTAAGGTTTCGGGTTATTTCAAGGTAGACTGGAAAGCCAGCCGCTGGAACCTGCTGGTCATTCTGGGGGCGGCAATAGGAGGTTTTGTAGGCGCACATTTGCTGTCAAACGGCAAAGCGGTAAATATTTCAGAAGAAACTGTCTCGAACCTGCAAGAACTGGGTTTTGTGAGTGCCGGGGAGGCTTATCTCCCCGAGAGGCTTTTCAGCCTTGAGGCTTTAAGCAGCATAGAATCTGTGGTGATCTTACTTGTGGGCGGGCTGTTGATTGGGTTTGGTGCCCGTTATGCTGCCGGGTGTACCTCGGGGCATGCTATTTCTGGTTTAAGTAACCTGCAGCTGCCGTCATTGATCGCCGTGATTGGTTTTTTTATAGGCGGGCTGGTGATGGTTCATTTATTATTTCCAATAATATTTTAAGATGAGAAGAACAGCAGGTTACCTGGCAATAGGGATATTTTTCGGAATTGTGATGTACAAATCGGAAGCGGCATCCTGGTTTCGGATCTATGAGATGTTCAGGTTTGAATCATTTCACATGTACGGCATCATTGGCTCGGCATTAATTCTGGGAATTATTGGAATTCAAATCATCAAAAGAAAGCAATTAAAATCTTTTTTTGGAGATTCCATAAAAATAGCCTCTAAAGAAAGAGGCTTCAAAAAGTACTTTTTTGGAGGTATAATTTTTGGATTGGGCTGGGCTCTGGCCGGTGCCTGTCCGGGGCCAATATATACACTTATCGGAGCGGGCTACATTTCCATCATTGTGGTGCTACTGGGGGCGCTGGGGGGCGCTTTTCTCTACGGATTGCTTCGGAAGAACCTGCCGCATTAATGGCTGATGCCGGCTACAGGTGATCTCCCCACTATAGAAAGCTCGTAGATAACTCCTTCACGCCATTTTGTGCCGTCAAGCTTCTGAGATTGCAGTTTTTTCCGAAGTAAATTGCAAATTTCAGGCTTTCCTGAAGCTACACTAACATACTGAATGCTTTTATCTTCAGCAACAGAAAAGAAAACAGTGACAGTACTTCCTTCTTCCAGGTTTTGGTGGGCATCCCGAAGTATATGCTCAATTTCGGCAGAAAGGCCGTTAAGGTCGTATATCTTTTTAATCCCTTCAGCATAAATAACAGTGCCTGCACTAATTGCTAAAGTCAGCAGTAAAAGTTTAAAAGGTTTCATAGCGCATATTTTTAAAAGTTAGTAATCAATTTCTTCGGGGGATTTTGATCTTTACTTAAAAGACTGCCTGATAATGAAAACGTTACAGGGGCATGAGGTAATTTCTGTAAATCTTTTCCTGTTAAAAAGACGGGTAGTCAAAAATGCTATTTTTGAAGATCATTTTCCTGTGACAAGTAGAAGGAAGGAAGTGAAATGTGGAACTTAACCGCCAGCAGCCGTATAGCGATCACAGTGACCGAGGTGATTACGTAGATCACATCTTGCGGCATTCCAATTTCGTAAAAAATGACAAAAGCCAGTCCGCCCACGATACAGGCGGTCGCATAGATCTCTTTTCTGAAGATCACCGGGATCTCGTTACAGAGAATATCCCTTATTACCCCGCCAAAAGTACCTGTCATGGCGCCAAGGGTAATAGAAATGATAGGGTTGAGGTCATTTTGAATGCCTATTTCAACACCTGTGATGGTGAAAATTCCCAGCCCGATGGAGTCGAACAGGAACAGCGATTTTTTGAGGTGGTCAAGCTTTCTTCTGAAGATAATGGCAAAAATAGTGACTACGCCAATGAGGTAGATATATATGGTATTCTCCATCCAGGTCACCGGCGTGCTACCTATCAAAATATCCCTGATGGTACCGCCTCCAATGGCCGTTACAAATGCGATGATGAAAATGCCGAAAAGATCGAGCCGGCGGTTCATTGCCGAGAGTGCCCCCGAAATGGCGAAGGCCACGGTTCCTAAAAGATCAAGGATATTGAATAAGGAAAGTTCGATCATGCCGCAAAGGTAGTGTAATAGCAGGAGCTTCTAAAACAGGTTGGTAATGGCTTAAGTTATTCCTGTATAACAAATCTGTATGTTCAAAGTCTTAAGTTTTCTTTGAAAGTTACTACTTTTACCGGAAGAAATTTTAATATCATGAGTGAAACCAGAGAGAGAATCAAGTGCCTTATTATAGGTTCGGGTCCTGCGGGTTATACCGCGGCCATATATGCTGCCAGGGCAGACCTTAAGCCCGTAATGTATACCGGAATGGAGCCCGGCGGACAGTTAACCACGACTACCGAAGTTGACAATTTTCCTGGCTATCCCGAAGGTGTTGATGGCCCTGCCCTTATGATGGACCTTCAGAAACAGGCTGAAAGATTTGGGACACAGGTGCGCATGGGAATGGTGACCGAGGTGCAGTTTAGTAAAGAACATGGCGGGATTCACCAGGTATGTGTAGACAACTCAAACTGGATAGAAGCCGAAACCGTGATCATTTCTACGGGAGCTACGGCCAAATACCTGGGGTTGCCTAGTGAGCAACGTTTACGGGGTGGCGGTGTTTCGGCCTGTGCTGTTTGTGACGGTTTCTTTTACAAGAACCAGGAAGTAGCCATTGTTGGAGGAGGAGATACAGCTGCTGAAGAAGCCACTTACCTTGCAAATATTTGTACCAAAGTGACCATGCTGGTTAGAAAAGATGAACTTCGTGCTTCAAAAGCTATGCAGCACAGGGTATTTAATACTAAGAACCTGGAAGTGAGATTTAATTCTGAAGTTGATGAGGTGCTTGGAGAGCAGGTGGTAGAAGGTTTGAGAATAGTGAATAACCAGACAGGTGAAAAAGAGGACATCAAGATCACCGGATTATTTATTGCTATTGGGCACAAACCAAATACCGAAATCTTTAAAGGGCAACTTGATATGGACAATACAGGTTACCTTATCACATCTGGTAAAAGCACCAGGACCAATATCCCGGGAGTTTTTGCATCGGGAGATGTGCAGGATAAAGAATACCGACAGGCCATCACCGCTGCCGGTACCGGATGTATGGCTGCACTGGATGCAGAAAGGTATCTTGCCACCGTAGAGAGCAATGAAGAAGTGAGTACAAAATAATTTATACCTAGTTAAAACGAGAAAGGCTGCCAAATTTGGCAGCCTTTCTCGTTTTAATGAGATTATATTCAGCAATCCCGGGAAACCGAAGTTGAAGAAATGTTTTCAGTTGCGGCTTTATCAGGTAGCCCGTGTTTCACTTCCTCTTTGGTAGAAATCAAAATGGCGAGGAAGCCGGCAATGATAATTTCAATAAGTACACTCATTCTACAGAGATTGAATCGGTTTCAGGAGTTGACTGTTCTGTTGCAGGGAAATCTTCTTGAAAAGTATCCTCATTTGTTTCTCCAGTATCCCAGTCGGTTTCAGGTTCGCCCCAGGGGTCTTCTTCTTCGGCGGGGCAGTCAAGGCATTCAGCTCCCTCCCGGGTGATCTTAAGGTACTGTTCTTCATACCCGTTATGCAAAATATCGCCAAAGTAATCTGAATTCCTGTGGAAGGAGTAAGTATTATCGGCAGCGTACAACACCGTGCCTACAGGCAGGAACAGGGTAACCTGTACCTTTTGCTCCCGGTATTTGTGCCCGGGGCTTGTGGTTAAGATACCGCTAAGGTCCAGGTTTCCGTTCGAGTAATTAGTATGATATTTTATTGCGGAAGCTCTTTCCCTGGCTTCGTCATAAGATTTGCCTTCGGCAATTTTGATGATCTCCATTCTTCCGGTTGAGTCTGTGGTAGATTTTACGATCAACTGTACATTCTGCGACCAGATCACTTTGTTTTCTTTGTCGTCATAGGAAATATTGAAATCACCAGAACGATAGGGAGTAGAATTGAACTGCGGATCTCCTATCATATTCACGTACAAAGTATCATTTGCCGTTACAGGAAGGTTTTCAGAAATTCTTACCTCGCCGTCAAAAGCCCTTTCGGTAGCCTGCTGAATTCCGAAGAAAATGAGTCCGAGTACAGAGATAATCCACAGGCCTAAAAGTACCAGTTTTGCCGTTCTTCCAATTGACCTCAGGTTTTTAACCAGGATCTTTAACCCTAGGATAAAGAGGAAGAAGAACGGGATTCCCACGGCAAAGAATGCGAGTAAGGAAATGATCCAGATACTATCGGCACCCGGGCCGGCAATTTCCACAAAATCTGTCCATGGTGCTTCAATGATTCCGAAGGTACCTATGGAAAACAGCCCTATAAACAAACCTATAAGCGTGGCCCCGGCAATGAGGATGAGGAATATCCCGATGAGCTTTACGAACAGGTTGAGAATGAATTTAACGACATCACCTACTGCGGTCGCGGCCGAGTTTGCACCCGAGCGGGCCTTATAACCGTACTTCTCGTAGTTGATGTCTTTCATCTTTCCCGACACATCATCGAACCCCTCCCTTATTTTGCGTTCAATGTTGCTTATGGTCACCGGTTCGCCACGCATGGCGAGTTTATCGGCAGTGGTTCTGGCTTCGGGAACAAAGATCCAGAGGGCGATATAGATAAGGATGAAGGCACCTGTAGAGAAAACAGTGAGCAGGATCCAAAGAATTCTTATCCATAAGGCACTTATGCCGGTGTAATGACCAAGCCCAGATGATACTCCGCCAATATAGCTGTTCTCGGTATCCCGGAAGAGTTTTTTGCCACGGGTTTTTTTATAGACCGGTTCATCTTCAAAAATTTCGTCATCTATAACGTAATCTTCAGGTTGCCCCATTACAGAGATCACCTCGTCAACTTCCCTAATGCCTATAACCTGTCTTTCATTTTTGATCTTTTCAGAAAATAGTTCGGCTATTCGGGCTTCAATATCATGAATGATCTCCTCCTGGCCAGAGGTGTTGGTGAGAGACCTTTTGATGGCCTCCAAATAGTGCTGCAGCCTGGCATAAGCATCTTCATCAATATGAAAGAAAATGCCGGCAAGATTTATATTGACTGTCTTATTCATGATTTTTAGGTTTTTGGGTGGTTACGATTGTTACTGCGGTTTGCAGTTCTTCCCATGTGTGGGTGAGTTCTTTAAGGAATATTTTTCCGGTCTCTGTGAGGCCGTAATATTTTCTTGGTGGCCCGCTGGTTGATTCTTCCCAGCGGTAGGAAAGCAGACCGGCATTTTTGAGCCGGGTAAGCAAAGGGTAAATTGTACCTTCTACCACCAGGAGTTTGGCGCCTTTTAAGGTGTCCAGAATTTCGGCTACGTATGCATCATTGTCTTTTAAAACAGACAAAATGCAGTATTCCAAAACACCTTTTCGCATTTGTGCCTTCGTGTTTTCAATCTTCATAGTGTTGGGTTTTGAATGTTGTTGAACTGTTCATTTTTTGATTGATTGATGATTGGTAAAAAATTGATGAGGTTATCTTTAAGCAGTTTCATTTTCAGGATCACCTGAAGCTGTAAATATATCTTTTGTTTTACTGGCGTTTAAAAAATTGATGGCCAGTGGGTATTTGAAGTATTTCCCTTCGCCAGCCTTGATGGTAGCGGAAACTACTCCATAAATATTAAGTACAAAAAGAGAAATAAGCAGGAATGCCATCACCATAATATAAATGGTAACAGGGCCAGCTTCAACAGGGTTTCCAATCCATTGATGGTGATCATTAAAGTAGAAGGAATCTTCAAAGTTTATATTGAGCCCAATAAGAATTGCTCCTGCAACTCCTAACATAAGAAGAAAGATCGCATAGAGGAACAGGCTTATTTGGAAATTTAGTGCCTGTTTGCCATGCTCGTTTACAAAAGGATCATTCTTTTTTGCGGTCCAGAAGATCAAAGGGAAGATGAAATTTCCCAGCGGAAAAAAGAATTGGGTAAAGGTAGATAAGTGGATTAAAGCAGCCACTGTCTTGTCGGGATTTGTTGATTGATTGTTCATTTTGATTGATTTTCTAATACAAATATATATCTTAAAGATGGTATTATGCAAAACAAAGTACTATAATTTTTTTCCGGAAGAGGAATTTAACATTTGAGCATGTTATTAAATTTGAATACTTTTAGAGAAATCTTTAACAAGTATGGAAGTTTCCTCCAAAAAACTGAATTCCTTTTTAATGTTCAAATTACCCAGTGCCTGGCTTTGCGGAGTAAGAGTGAAGGAGATTGATCAAAACCACTGTCATACAACAGTAAAGCACCGGTGGATCAATCAGAACCCTTTTAACTCATTGTACTTTGCAGTACAGGCAATGGCTGCCGAATTAAGTACCGGAGCTTTGGTAATGACTTCCATTAGGGCTTCAAAAAAGCCGATTTCCATGCTTGTTGCGCAGAATAAAGCAAAGTTCACAAAAAAGGCAACCGGAAAAATTAGCTTCATATGTAATGACGCTCACCTTATTTCGGCTGCCATAGAAGAGGCAATTAAGACAGGCGAGGGGCAGACCTTCTGGATGCGGTCTCACGGGGTGAATGAAGATGGCCAGGAGGTTTCAGTATTTGAATTTGAATGGACAATTAAAGTGAAGTAAGCAGTATTCAGTGCTCAGTGATCGGTTCACAGTGGGCAAGTAAATAGAAGATTAGAATATAGAAACCCAAACCTTGAAACTTTGAAACTTAAACCTTAAACTTTTATAAGATGAATGCACATGAAATAGATTACGAGATATTTGGAGAGGAGATGCAGTATGTAGAGCTGGAGCTCGATCCTCAGGAAGCAGTTATTGCCGAAGCAGGTAATTTTATGATGATGGACAACGGCATTAAGATGGACACTATTTTTGGGGATGGCTCCAAACAAAATGAAGGTTTTCTCGGAAAAGTTCTGGGTGCCGGAAAGAGATTGCTCACCGGGGAAAGCCTTTTTATGACAGTTTTTTCTAATGAGGTTTCGGGTAAGAAAAAGATCAGCTTTGCGTCTCCTTATCCGGGGAAGGTGATCCCATTAGACCTTACCGAATTTGGCGGTAAATTCATTTGTCAGAAGGATGCCTTTTTGTGTGCTGCCAAAGGAGTGGCTATTGGGGTGGAGTTCAGTCGCCGACTTGGCCGCGGGTTCTTTGGAGGTGAAGGCTTTATTATGCAGAAACTGGAAGGTGATGGGATGGCTTTTGTACATTCGGGTGGTACAACTGCAAAAAAAGTGCTGCAACCTGGAGAAAAGCTGAAGGTGGATACAGGCTGTATCATTGGTTTTACAAAAGAGGTAGATTACGATATTGAATTTATAGGAGGCATCAAAAACAGCCTTTTTGGAGGGGAAGGATTATTCTATGCCACCCTTACCGGCCCGGGAACTGTTTTTGTACAATCTTTGCCTTTTAGCAGGCTGGCGGGGCGCATACTGGCTGCAGCACCACAGGGTGGTGGGAAAGACAAAGGAGAAGGAAGTATACTGGGAGGCCTTGGGAATATGGTAAGTGGGGATAATCGTTTTTAGAGTGTTAAATTAGCTTCATCATGTACCGTATTTTAGAAAAAAGTTGTATTTTTATACCATTAACGAAAACGATTTCGCTTATAGGTAACCACTCCTTATTCTAACCAAGGTTAACTAATTTTATCATTATGGCAAGAGCGATGTTCGAGTACACCAAGACCGTACTAAGCAAAGTAAGTTTTGATGTCACTCTGTTCTGCAAAGAGGTGAAAAAGGCACTTCAACGATTATTACCTTATGAGATCGAAGAGTTGAAACTGTACATTTTTTCACTAATTCGGCAAAATCCCGAATTGAACCAATGTCTTATTTACTTAAATCCTTAAAATAAAAAGAGACAGCCTGAAATTTTATTCAGGCTGTCTCTTTTTTTATATACTTACTGAAATTTACTTCTTGTGAACGGGGCTTATAATCTGGACATTTTGAAAGGTTATGGCACCTTTAACCACCCCGGCTATTGTGCTGCGAAGGGCTTCAATGATCTGCATCTTTAACTCGCTCTTGTTGTAGATAAGGCTTACTTCCCTTGCAGGAGATGGCTCTGCAAACATTTTAATATTCTTCTGGTCATCGCCCTTTAAATCTAGAGTGTGCAGGTAGGGGAGCAGTGTCATTCCCAATCCTTCATTGGCAAGTTTGATCATAGTTTCAAAGCTGCCACTCTCCAGCTGGAAGTGATCGTCGGTTGATTCTCGTGTGGCTTTACACAAATTAAGGATTCCGTCTTTAAAACAGTGACCATCTTCGAGCAGCAGGATGTCGTCAAGATCGAGATCTTCAACTTCCAGTTTATTCTTTGAGTGCAATCTATGTCCGGCTGGGATGTAACCTACAAAAGGTTCGTAAAAAAGCACCTGTTCCTTGATATTTGGAAGGCTAAGCGGGGTAGCAGCAATCGCCGCATCAAGATGCCCGTCTTCCAGCTTCTCAATCATCGCTTCGGTGTGCAGCTCCTCTATCTTCAGCTTTACCTTGGGGTACTTCTTGATAAAATTGTTCAGGAACATAGGCAGTAACGTAGGCATGACCGTGGGGATCACTCCCAGCCTGAAAAGTCCGCCTACAAAGCCTTTTTGTTGATCTACAATGTCTTTGATCCTGTCACTTTCATTTACGATATTTCGCGCCTGCTGAACAATTTTTCTACCGGTAGCAGTAAGTTCAATCGGTTTTTTGCTGCGGTCAAAGATCAGCACGTCCAGCTCATCCTCAAGTTTCTGGATTTGCATGCTGAGGGTGGGCTGTGTTACAAATACTTTTTGTGCAGCTTTCGTAAAGTTTTGATGCTCGGCAACCGCTAAAACGTAATGTAACTGGGTAATAGTCATAGATGTCTATATTTAAGTAGCTGCAAAAGTATTTATTTTTTCTATAGGATTAACAAGAAAATTTATTCCCGGCTATAACGGGAAAGGCTTCAGTATTTTTTCTGAAGTTCTAAAACCTAATTACATCGCTCGCAATAAAGGAATATCAGGCTTCAAAAATGGCATTTTTGGAGCCTTTTTTCAGCCTTTTTTCTGAAATTAAAAAGGCTGCCTTGAAAGCCATACGTTGTATACACCTGAAATCCTTCAGGAGCTTTTTTTTCTGAAAAAACCAGATTTAAAAGCTTCCGAAGGGGATTCGGAATGGCGTACAGCGGCTTTTAAGGCAGCCTTTCAGCAATAAAATATCCGACGGATTATGCTCCCTGCAGGATGCTGTTAAGCGTATTGCTTGGTCGCATTGCTGAAGTCACTTTCTCTTCTTCGGGTTTGTAATATCCTCCTATATCTACAGGTGAACCCTGAGCATCAATCAATTCCTGAAGGATTTTCTCTTCATTATCCTGAAGTTTGCTGCTCACCTCTTTAAAATGTGCTTTTAGCTCCTGGTCTTCCTCCTGTTCTGCCAGTGCCTGTGCCCAGTATAATGCCAGGTAAAAATGGCTGCCGCGGTTGTCGAGTTCGTTGACTTTTCGGGAAGGGGATTTGTCTTTTTCCAAAAATTCTTCGGTAGCCTTATCCAAAGCGTTGGCAAGCACTAAAGCTCTCTTATTATTGTATTTTTCACCCAGATGCTCAAGGGAAACAGCCAGGGCAAGGAATTCTCCCAAAGAATCCCAGCGCAGGTGGCCTTCTTCCACAAACTGCTGCACGTGCTTTGGAGCTGAACCTCCTGCACCAGTTTCAAACAAACCACCACCGTTCATAAGAGGAACTATAGACAGCATTTTTGCACTTGTACCCAATTCGAGGATAGGGAAAAGATCTGTAAGGTAATCCCTGAGTACATTCCCGGTTACAGAAATGGTATCTTTTCCGGCCTTTACACGTTCAAGCGTGTAATGAGTAGCATCTTCAACAGACATTATTTTGATCTCCAGGCCTTCAGTATCCTGATCTTTAAGATAAAGCTCAACTTTTTTAATGATCTCTGCATCGTGTGCACGGTCTTTATCAAGCCAGAAAACGGCAGGGGAATCTGTGGCGCGGGCGCGGCTTACCGCAAGCTTCACCCAATCCTGAACCGGTGCATCTTTGGTCTGGCAGGCTCTCCAGATGTCTCCTTTTTCAACGTCGTGTTCCATGAGAACTTTTCCGGCTTCAGTAACAATTTGTACCTGCCCGGCTTCCTTAATTTCAAAAGTCTTGTCGTGCGAACCGTATTCTTCAGCTTTTTGAGCCATGAGTCCTACGTTTGGAACTGTACCCATAGTGGTAGGGTCAAAAGCGCCATTCTCTTTACAGAACCGGATGGTCGTTTCGTAAAGATCGGCATAACTACTGTCTGGGATCACTGCTTTGGCATCCTGCGGGTTGCCTTCGGCATTCCACATTTTTCCTGAAGTCCTTATCATTGCAGGCATAGAAGCATCAATGATCACGTCACTTGGCACGTGCAGGTTGGTTATTCCCTTGTCGGAATTTACCATGGCCAGATCGGGCCCATCTTTGATATCCTGTTCGATCTTTGCATTGATCTCGTTCTTTTTATCTTCAGGAAGCTTGTTGATAGCGCTTAAAACGTCACCAAGACCGCTGTTTGGATCGGCACCGGCTTTTTGTAGTTCAGCACCATAGGCTTCAAAAATGTCTTTAAAGAAAACTTTTACTGCATGGCCAAAAATAATAGGGTCTGACACCTTCATCATAGTCGCCTTCATGTGCAATGAAAACAACACGCCCTTATCTTTAGCGTCTTTTACCTGTTCTTCGAGGAACTTAATGAGGGCTTTTTTGCTCATAAAAGTCCCGTCAATAATTTCCCCTTTTTGAAGCTTTAGACCTTTTTTCAGAATATTGGTTTCTCCCGAAGCAGTTTTAAGCTGAATATTTACAGTGGTAGCTTCATCTAGCGTTACAGATTTCTCGTTGTGCCTGAAATCATCCCTGCTCATGGTAGCCACGTGGCTTTTGGAATCTTTGCTCCATTCACCCATGGAGTGTGGATGTTTTTTAGCGTAGTTCTTCACTGCCTTGGGGGCACGACGATCAGAATTTCCTTCGCGTAGCACCGGGTTCACTGCACTACCTTTTACTTTGTCATATCTGGCCTGAATTTCTTTTTCCTCATCTGTCTCGGGCTCATCGGGATAGTTAGGTAAGTTGTAGCCTTTTTTCTGTAGTTCCTGGATGGCAGCCTTTAACTGCGGAATGGAAGCACTAATGTTTGGCAGCTTGATGATATTGGCTTCAGGTTGCTTGGCGAGTTCCCCCAATTCAGCAAGATCATCAGAAACTTTTTGATCTTCATTCAGCCTGTCGGGGAACTGGGAAAGAATCCTTCCTGCCAGTGAGATATCCCTGGTTTCCAGTTCCACATTGGCGGGCCGGGTAAAAGACTCTACAATGGGAAGTAAGGAGTATGTGGCGAGGGCTGGAGCCTCATCTGTTTTGGTATAGATAATTCTGGTTGTCTTTGACATATTGGAAAATTTAATTTTTGATCAAGAGTGTGCAATTTAGCATTTTTCGGGCTTATTTCACAGGTGCAAAGGTTAAGATACTGCGCAGAACAGGCATAAAAAGTGCAAAAAAAAGCCATTTCACTATTTTCATAATGAAATGGCTCTAATGAAATAACAATTCTTTGCTGAACTATTACATTCTCAAGTGAAATCTATATTTCACAAGCAAGTTGTTATTTCATCGGGACAATTTACATTTCCCAAAAGAGTGTGTGTAAATCATCCAAACGTTTTTACCCGAATTAAACCAAACTATGACTGGCATATTGTTATTCAAAATGGTAAAAACTTATGTAAAGATCTTGCTCTACATGGAGTTAAGAAGAATTCCTGGCGACATTCTTAAACTTAAACTCTGTAATAAATTTACAAAAGAAAATAATTATATGCAAATATTTAAACTTCAGGGAGTTATAAAAGTTTCACATAGGTTGATTTAACAAAAAAGCCTCAATAAATGAGGCTTTTCTAAGGAATATTTTGAAAGATTATCTTCTTCTTTCTTTAATACGTGCTTTTTTACCAGTAAGCTCTCTAAAGTAGTAGATTCTTGCTCTACGAACTTTACCTCGCTTGTTGATCTCAATTTTTTGAAGAGCCGGTAAATTAAGCGGGAAAATACGTTCTACACCAACAGTACCACTCATTTTACGGATTGTAAAAGTTTGAGAAGCTCCTGTTCCTCTTTTCTGAATAACAACTCCACGGAAGAACTGGGTACGGGTTTTTTGACCCTCAGTAATCTCGTAATAAACAGTAATAGTGTCTCCGGCTGAAAATTCAGGGAAATCTTTTTTTGTTACAAATTCGTCTTGTACAAATTTAATTAAGGATTCCATATTTCTAATGGTTTAAAAATAAAGTCTAAAGCAACATTCACGGTGATCGCCAGAGGTTGGTCCAGAACGAGTGCAAAAGTAATAAATTTTGTAATTCTAAAAAGTAATGCGATCAATTATTTTTCTTCCTCGCTAAGCAAGTCGGGACGAAGGGCCAAGGTGCGGGCATAGGCCTGTTCTTCCCGCCATTCTTCGATCTTTGGCGTGTTACCCGATGTTAGGATTTCGGGTACCTTCCAGCCTTTGTATTCGGCTGGCCGGGTGTAGATAGGGGGTGCAAGCAAATTATCCTGGAAAGAATCTGTGAGCGCTGAGGTTTCATTTCCCAGAACTCCCGGCAGGAGACGAATTATTGAATCGCATAACACCGCAGCCCCAAGTTCACCTCCCGAAAGTACATAGTCACCTATAGAGATCTCGCGGGTAACAAAATGTTCCCGCACTCTTTGATCTACGCCTTTGTAATGGCCGCAAAGAATGATGATGTTCTCCTTAAGGGAAAGTTCGTTGGCTATGCCTTGTTTCAGCGTTTCTCCATCGGGTGTCATGTATATGACCTCGTCGTAATCTCTTTTGGCTTTCAATGCTGTTATGCACTTGTCTATGGGTTCTATCATCATCACCATTCCGGCGCCACCGCCAAATTGATAGTCATCTATTTGTTTATAATTATCGGTGACGTAGTCGCGCAGGTTGTGCAGGTGTATTTCCACATGTCCTTTCTCAATCGCTCTTTTTAAAATGGAAGCTTCAAAAGGGCTCGTCAGGATCTCGGGAACTACAGTAATGATATCAAATCGCATGGAACAGGAATTTAGGCGGAAGAATTTTCAGCCTGTAAATTTAGCTAAAACCTAAGGAATATTGAGCTGTTACTTTGCGACTTTGAGCTGTTTGTTCTTTTCATCCTGAAGAAGCCGTCCCAGTCTTTGTTCTTTTTCAAGGGATTTAGCACGGTAAGCATCAAACTCTTTTTCAAGTTCGGCAAGATTTTTACGGGCTTCGGCGGTGTGTATATGGCTTCTTTTGAACCTCACCACAAATAGGGCCAGTGCCAGTACCAGGATGCCCACAAGGCTCCACATGGCAGTGTTGTAAGTAGCCTTGCTAAGCGACATTCCCAGCACGGCAATTTCGTCTTTCTCGGCGCTTAAAGTGGCAAGCTGCTCTTTGAGGTTTTCCAGTTCAGCCTCGAGAGTGGCAATTTTTGCATCCCGCGCTTTTAAAGTCTCTTTTGAAGTAGCTATTTCCTCCTTAAGTTCAATTATTCGATTGGAGGTTAGCTCCTGTAGGGTGGTAAGTTGATCTGTGTCAACTACTTTGTAGCCTTTAAAATTGTTGGAGTTTGTAATTAACTCCTGAAATTTTTCAGCAATAGTTGCTTCGCCGGGCGTTTGGGCTACTGCGGCGGTTACAGTTAATAGAATAAAGAAAGCAAATAAAATATTTTTCATAGCAGGTATTAATTTCTTGGTCATTATCACAACGAACACCCAAAAATGATATTGTTGATTGAAGTTTAATTTTTTTTCTTCTTTAACTTCCTGTAAATAAGCAGGAGCCAAAATTGCGGTGGCAAAATTAAAGAATAATCCCAGCCAGACTCCCTGAACCTCAACAATTTTTTAGTTAATTTTCTTCAGTTGCAGTGCAAACTTCAAAAGGCAACTTCAGCAGAAATTTCTTTTAGATTCATTCCTCTCAAAAAGGGTGAATTTTGAAGCCTTTCAGAAATAACCGGCAATAAAAAAACCCGTTACCAGAGGCAACGGGTCCCATCACTAATTAAACTCAGGTTAATAATAGGTAAACCTTCTAACTTTTGCAATGTATTTTGCCAGGCGTATTACCTGGTGACTATAACCGTACTCATTGTCGTACCAAACATAAAGCACGATGTTTTTTCCGTCACCAGAAACTATGGTGGCGTTGCTGTCGTATATTGAAGGCTGTGCCGAGCCCACTATATCTGTAGAAACCAGTTCGTTCTCTATAGAATATTTTATCTGTTCAACCAGGTCTCCTTCCAAAGCATACTTTTTAATGATCTCATTTATTTTTTGCCTGGTTGTTTCGGTTTCCACTTCAAGGTTGAGGATTGCCAGAGAGCCGTTGGGCACCGGAACCCGAATGGCATTAGACGTGAGCTTGCCTTCAAAAACAGGTAGGGCCTTTGAAACGGCTTTGCCGGCACCGGTCTCGGTGATCACCATATTTAAAGCCGCCGCCCTGCCTCGCCTATATTTTCTGTGCATGTTATCTACAAGGTTCTGGTCGTTGGTGTAGGCATGAATGGTTTCAAGATGGCCTTTTACCACCCCCAGGTCTTCCTGTACCGCTTTTAAAACCGGCGTAATGGCATTAGTGGTACACGAAGCTGCCGAGAAAATAGATACTTCGTCTGGGTTGTACTCCCTGTGATTCACCCCGTGAACAATATTTGGAATCCCCTTACCGGGCGCTGTAAGCAGAACTTTTGAAGCTCCCTTTGAGCTAAGATGCCTGTTAAGGGCTTCTTCATCCCTAAATGCGCCGGTGTTGTCAATTACCAGGGCATCCTTAATGCCATAGGTAGTGTAATCAATCTCTTCGGGTTCACTGGCGGAGATCATATGTACGGTGGTGCCATTAATGATAAGGCACTTTTTTTCTGAATTATACGATACAGTTCCTGAAAAGTCACCGTGTACAGAATCATTTTTGAGAAGGCTTGCCCTTTTTTCAAGTACGGTCTCATCGATTTTTCCGCGGGTGACTATTGCCCTTAGCCTAAGCTGGCTGCCTTTGCCTGTGCGGGTCATAAGCTCACGTGCCAGTAATCTCCCAATGCGCCCAAACCCGTAAAGCACAACATCTTTTGGAATAAGTTCTTCTACTTTTTTTGCATCCTTAAGTTTAGCCGATACAAAAGCTGTGGCATTTGAATATTTTTGGTCTTCGAGGTGGTATTCATAGGTAAGTTTCCCAATGTCCAGCTTTGCAGGAGGAAAATCGAGCCTTTTAATGGCTTCGGCAATCTCTACCGAGTCAAAAATGGAAATTGGCTTTTGTACAAATTCCCCGGCGTATTCGTGCAGGTCTAAAATGTCGCTCACATTGCGGTCAATAAGCTGATTTCGGAACAATACCAGTTCAATCGACTTATCATACCAGAGGTCACTCACCGTTTTGATGAATTGTACAGCTGCCCTGCGACGATCTGCCTGAAAGGCTAATTCTTTTTCGTAAACTTCGTTAGAGTTCATTTCCTGTTAGTGTTGTTTTTTAAATTGGGGCAAAAATATATATTTCAAACGTTTTCGTAAAGGGTTTTAAACAAAAAAATGAGGCTGTTCACCAGCCTCATTTTAATTTGAAAATATTATGTATTGGGTTAGGAATTTTCTGAAACTGACTTCAGAAAAAACAATTCAGTAAATTCTAAAACCCTTTCAATTTTTGACATTTTTGGCAGCTTATCTCCAAACGTATTTTTGCTTTTCCCCATCGGGAGTTACAAAAGTTACTGAAATTGGTTGCCCCGGCGCTCTTTGCTCCATGATCTTTTCAACATCTTTGATGTTATTCACCTGGACATTATCTATGGCGGTGATTATTGTACCATACAGCTGCTCATTTTGCATTTGAGGAGTAAGCCCCCTGGTGATCTTCACCCCGTGAGAGACTTTTCTCTGTTTCAGTTCATCTTCACTGGCATTAGTGACTTCAAGGCCAATGGCTTTTATTTGGTAAACTTCATATTTTGTAAGGGTCACATCAAATTCCCTTGGGTTGCCATCGCGAATTACCTGTACGCTAACCACATCATTTGGCCTTTTTGACCCTATATACCCAATCAGGTCTGAAAATTTACTGATCTTCACATTATCGAGCTGGGTGATCACATCTCCCGATCGAATTCCTGCTTTGGCTGCACCGCTTCCGGCTTCTACCTGGTCTACATACACTCCTTCAGAGATCTGGATGTTGTATTCTCCCGGCAGGTTTGCGGCCTGTACACCTCTTATTCCCAGCACGCCCTGCTGTACATCGCCGTATTCAATGATGTCTTCCACAATTTTCCTGGCGTTGTTAGAAGGTACTGCAAAGGCATATCCCACATAAGTTCCGGTTTGGGAAGTGATCGCGGTATTGATCCCAATAAGTTCTCCGTAGATGTTCACCAAAGCGCCACCGCTGTTACCGGGGTTTACTGCGGCGTCTGTCTGGATAAAGGAAGAAATGTTGGCATCCATACCCAGGTCTCTGGATTTTGCTGAAATAATTCCGGCAGTTACGGTAGAGGTAAGGTTAAACGGGTTACCAACTGCCAAAACCCATTCTCCAATTTGTGCATTGTCAGAATTTCCGAAGGGCAGGTAGTCAAGACTTTCAGCATCAATTTTCAGCAAAGCTATATCCGATTTTGGGTCGGCACCTATAACTTCTGCCATGTAGTTCTGGTTGTTGTTAAGGGTTACCTGGAGTTGGGTGGCGTTTTGTATCACGTGGTTGTTGGTGACAATATAACCGTCGGGAGATATGATCACCCCGCTTCCCGTTCCCTGTAAAGCCTGTGTGGTGCTCGAAGAAAAAGGGGACCTCCTCACCGTTGCCACATTTTTTACGTGCACCACGGCGTTGACCGATTTGTTGGCGGCTTCGGTAAAATCTGCATTGGCATCGGCAGGAAGCGAATTTATATTAACAGGGGTATAGGCCGGGATGCCGGCACTTTCCTGGACAAAGACATTATCTTCATCAATGAAAAGCAGGTATCCCGCAAGAGTAAGAACTCCGCTTAAAACAGAGATCATAAGAAAACTGGCAAATCTTTTCATGTTTGGTATGTGTTTTATTAATGTAGAAAAATTCAATTTTACCGGTACCTTTCATAATAATCCTTAATATTATCCATTCCCGCTTTTTTTCTATTATTGTATCTTTGGCCCCTCAAATCATCCAGATGAAGCTGAATTTCTATAAATACCAGGGCACGGGAAACGATTTTATTATGGTAGATAACCGTACTCCGGTTTTATCCAAAAATGATACCAAATTAATAAAGTTCCTTTGTGACCGTAAGTTTGGCATTGGAGCAGATGGGCTCATTCTTCTTGAAAAACCTGAAAATTCCTGTGATGATTTCAAAATGGTGTATTTCAATGCCGATGGTAACGAAAGCAGCATGTGTGGCAACGGCGGCAGGTGCCTGGTGGCATTTGCAAAATTCCTGGGAATTATTTCTGAAAAGGCTGCCTTTACGGCCATCGATGGTTTTCATGAAGCCGTGATAGAAGATGAGAAAGTAGGCCTTAAAATGATGGATGTGAAAGGAATTTCTGCAGTTGGAAATGCATTTTTCCTCAATACAGGTTCCCCGCACCATGTCATTTTTTCAGAAGGAGTAGAGCAAACCGATGTTAAAAGAGAAGGCGCAGCCATTCGATATTCTACCCAATATGAATCTAAAGGTGGCACAAATGTCAATTTTTCCTCATTTTTAGGGGCTTCAACTTTTAAGGTGCGCACCTATGAAAGGGGAGTGGAAGACGAAACCCTTTCCTGCGGAACCGGAGTTACTGCGGTGGCTGTTGCTGCGCATTACTCCGGAAAAACAGCTTCTAGCAAAGTCAATTTAGAGACTCCGGGAGGTAAGCTAAGCGTGAGCTTTACGCCTGAAGGTGACAAATACACCAATGTGTGGCTAACCGGACCTGCACAACAGGTCTTTAAAGGCGAAATAACATGTTAACCCTTCACGGAAAACTCGTTTTTCTAAGGGCTTTGGAGCCCGAAGACCTCGAATTGCTCTTTGAGGTGGAGAACAACGAGGAGTTCTGGGAAGTGAGTGCTACCAGTGTACCTTTTTCGCGCTATGTGCTTAAACAGTATCTGGAAAATTCCCATCGCGATATTTATGAGGTTAGGCAGCTAAGACTGGTGATTTGCGATAATTCTGCGGAAGCTGTGGGGTTGATAGATATTTTTGACTTTGACCCCCGAAACCGGCGTGCTGCCCTCGGAATCCTTATTATTAACAGAAAAAACCGCAAAAAAGGCTATGGCACCGAAGCTTTAGACTTAATTTGCAAATATTGTTTCACTCATTTGGGCCTTCACCAGGTTTATGCAAACGTGGGCAGCGATAATGCTTCGAGCAGGCTGCTCTTTGAAAAAGCCGGATTTTTACTCACTGCCAGAAAAAAGGACTGGAATTTGGTGGAAGGTGAATACAAAGATGAAATTACTTATCAACTGATCAATTAATGTACATCAAAAAAATCTTATTAATAATTGCCATTTTTGGCATCCTGGCGCTGGCAGGTTTTTCCTGGTACGTCTATGACGTGATCTTTTCGCCCAATACCGCTTTTTCTGAAGAAACAACAGAATTTTACGTGCCTACAGGATCAAATTATGCCCAGGTGAGAAGCATGCTCGAGCCCCGGCTTGAAGATATGGGGGAATTTGATATTGTGGCTCAAAAAAAGGGTTATACCAATAACGTGAAGGCCGGAAGGTTTATTCTGAAGAAAGGAATGAACAACAACGAGATTGTAAACACCCTTCGCAGCACAAACGAGCCGGTATGGGTGACTTTCAACAACCAGGAGCGGCTTGAAGATCTTGCCGGAAGGGTCGCAGCCCAAATAGAAGCCGATAGCCTTCAGCTGCTGGAAAGTATGCGAGATTCGGCATTTTTGAACCACCACGGATTTGAGAAGAGGAACGCGATCTCCATGTACATTCCCAATAAATATGAATTTTTCTGGAATACTTCCGCAGAAGAGTTTAGGGAGCGAATGAGAGAAGAGTACGAGCGTTTCTGGACCGAAAAAAGATTGGCAAAAGCTGAAGAAATCGGGCTCAGCCCCCATGAAGTTATGGTACTTGCCTCTATTGTGCAAAAAGAGACTGCCAAAGTAGACGAGCGGCCTAAAGTTGCCGGGGTGTATATGAACCGGATCAATAAAGGCTGGAAACTGGAGGCTGATCCCACCGTGATCTACGCCCTAAAAGACAGGCTGCAAAATTTTGATACCATTATTAAAAGGGTGCTGTATGTTGATCTTGAACTCGACTCGCCTTACAATACTTATAAATACAGGGAACTTCCTCCCGGGCCAATTGCCATGCCCGACATTTCTTCCATAGACGCGGTGTTAAACTATGAAGATCATGATTACTTTTATTTTGTGGCCGATGTTGAGAATTTTGGATATCACAAGTTCGCCAAAACACTTGCGCAGCACAATGCCAATAAACGCGCGTATGTTCAATGGATCAATAATCAGAAAATCAACAGGTAAGCAGAAATATTCAGGAAAATCTCTCCACAATAAAACCCTTTTTGGCACGTTCTATGCTTTAAACCGGTCACCTGAGAAAAACAGGTTCTCAGGAAGTTTAACAGGCTGATAATTAGATTTTTAAAAAATGTAGTACATTTGTCGGCCGTTTCGGGGAAATCTTCGTGATTTTCCTGAGCAAAAACAAAAAGGATGAAGAAGAAAGTTGCAAAATTTTCAGTATTACCGGTTGTAGGGGCATCTATATTTTTCTATAGTTTCTCCACCAACAAAACAAAAGATCTGAATGCCGCTGTGCTAGAAGAATTCAGAACCGTAAATGAGGAGTTGAACTTTGATGTTCCCTATACTCCAGATGTTACAGTTTTTGATCCGCAGCTTAGGTCTTACCCTCAATTGGGAAAATCATACGTAGCGTTTAAAGAAGCTTTGGGCTTTAAGGAATCTGGCGGAGATTACAGTGTGGTCAATGAATTTGGCTACATGGGGAAATACCAGTTTGGTAGAGGTACCCTAAAATTAATCGGGATTAAAGACACCAACCTTTTCCTTAATTCCCCCGATCTTCAGGAAGCTGCGTTTTACGCAAATTCGTCACGAAACAAATGGATCCTGCGCAAGGATATTGAGAAGTTTCAGAATCAAATCGTGAACGGCATCAGAATAACTGAATCTGGTATCCTGGCAGCAGCACATCTTGCGGGGCCAGGAAATGTCAAAAAATTTTTAAGAAGCAATGGAGCCAACAGCTTTAGTGATGGCTTTGGAACTTCAATAAAATATTACTTTAAGAAATTTGAAGGTTTTGATACTTCTTTCGTGATTCCCGACAGGAAAGCGAAGGTCAATAATCCTTCTGTAATATAAAGATAGTGGGCCTTTTATGAAGGTCCACTTTTGTTATACGCCAGTCGGCCGCAGTTTTGGTCACTACATATTCTGTAGGTAAAGTAAGGTCGCAGGCTATACAAATTCGGGTTCCGGGGTGCAGCACCTGAATAAGGTCATCCAGCATTTTATTGTTCCGGTAAGGAGTTTCAATAAAAGACTGGGCCTGGTTCTTTTCATGAGAAATCTTTTCCAGGTTTTTAATTTCTCCTTTTCTGGCAGCCTTATCAATGGGAAGATATCCGTTAAAAGCAAAGTTTTGACCGTTCATGCCCGAGGCCATCATGGCAAGAAGAATAGAGGAGGGGCCAACCATTGGGACTACCTGTATCCCTTCGCTGTGGGCAATTTTCACCACTTCGGCACCGGGATCTGCAACGCCGGGGCAACCTGCTTCACTTAACAAACCTACATCTTTACCTGTTTTGCAGGCTTCTAAAAAAACTGAAACTTCTGCAGGATCGGTATGTTTGTTCAGAATAAAAAACTGAAGTGATGGCTGAGATTTCTTCGGAACAAGTTTCTTTATCGCCCTGCGGGCGGTCTTTTCATTTTCTGCAATAAAAATGTCAAGTCGCTCTACCTGGTGTTGCACCGTAGCCGGTAGAACTTCAAGCGGTTCATTGTCACCCAGAGTGGTGGGCAGCAAATATAATTTTCCGGAATAGGAGAAGGGAGAGCTCAATCTATTGGTGTTTTTCAGCTATGATGGTGCAGGCTTCGTCCAGCATATCGTAAACTTTTTTGAACCCGTTGGCACCACCGTGGTAAGGATCGGGCACTTCAACATTTTCTCCGGGAAATACTTCATTGAGAATAAGAGAGACTTTTTCTTTGTCCTGTTCGTTTCTCGCTAAAGATAAAACGTCCTGGTAATTTGACATATCCATCACGTAGATCCTGTCAAAATTATCGAAATCTTCTGCGGAAAACTGTCGCCCTCTTTGTGACCTGATGTCGAGATTATTCTGCCGGGCAATATCTACCGATCTGGGGTCTGGGCAATCATCTACATGATAGTTGCTCGTTCCAGCCGAATCGACAAAAATTTTTTCTTCGTCAACTTTAGATTTTAGAATGCCTTCGGCCAGGGGTGACCTGCAAATATTTCCAAGGCACACCATCAGGATCCGGGTTTTCATATTAAAGAGTTAGTTTTTTGTTGATATCCTCAACAAATTTCTGGAATTGCTTATCGGTTGAAGCTAAATTGTCAACTGTTTTGCAGGCATGCAGTACGGTGGCATGATCTCTCTTTCCAATTTGAGAACCTATACTTGCCAAAGATGCCTTGGTGAACTTTTTTGCAAAAAACATGGCCAGCTGTCTCGCCTGCACAATGTGTCTTTTCCGCGTTTTGGATTGAAGGGTTTCCACATCCATCTGGAAGTATTCGCTCACCACCTTCTGGATATAATCTATGGAAACTTCGCGCTTGGTATTCTTTACGTAGTTGTCGACAATTTTCTTTGCCAGCTCAAGGGTGATATCTTTCTTGTTGAAGGAAGAATGGGCTATTAAAGAGATAATTGCGCCTTCCAGCTCACGGATGTTGGTCTTGATATTGTTGGCAAGGAATTCCACGATCTCTTCGGGCATTTCTACGCCGTCGCGATAAAGTTTGCTCTTGATGATCTGAACCCTTGTTTCGGTATCCGGGTGTTGCAGCTCGGCAGAAAGACCCCATTTGAATCGGGAAAGTAATCGCTGCTCAATGTCCTGCATATCTACCGGAGCCTTGTCACTGGTAAGGATAACCTGTTTCCGGTTTTGGTGAAGGTGGTTGAAGATGTGGAAGAAAACATCCTGGGTTCCGGCTTTTCCAGAAAGCAACTGTATGTCATCAACAATTAATACATCTATGATCTGGTAGAAATGTATAAAATCATTCCTATTGTTCTTTTTTACCGATTCAATGTACTGTTGCGTAAATTTTTCCGCAGAAATATAAAGCACGGTTTTCTCGGGATATTTATCTTTAATTTCTATCCCTATAGAATGTGCGAGGTGCGTCTTTCCCAGGCCTACACCTCCAAAAATGAGCAACGGGTTAAAGGAAGTCTCCCCGGGTTTATTGGCCACTGCTAAGCCGGCAGATCTGGCAAGCCTGTTTGAATCCCCTTCTAAAAAGTTGTCAAAATTATAACTTGGATTCAGCTGGGATTCGATCTTTACATTTCTAATGCCCGGAATGATGAACGGGTTTTTTAACTCGGGGTTCTTGTTCTTAATAGGCACGTCAACTTCCTGGGAAGCAACATTAGAACGGTTGGTACTTGGTATCTTTTCTGTAAAAGGTTGTTTGTTTCCGTAAGTATTTTCCATTCTTATGACATACACCAGTTTTGCCTGATCCCCAAGCACCCTATTTAACGAAACTTTAAGAAGTTTAACATAGTGCTCCTCAAGCCACTCGTAGAAAAATTTTGACGGTACCTGAATGCTTAAGGCGCTGTCTGAAAGTTTCACTGCCTTGATAGGTTCAAACCAA
>Ga0098069_100186_pt1 | contig 35216 bp, 36 predicted proteins | sample 27_taG_FD_92584 | JGI IMG/M metagenome (GOLD analysis project Ga0098069, IMG submission 92584) | Marine viral communities from Cariaco Basin, Caribbean Sea - 27_WHOI_OMZ | ecosystem: Environmental > Aquatic > Marine > Oceanic | place: Caribbean Sea: Cariaco Basin | collected 2014-11-09
TCCAAATAGAATCGATTTTTTAGTGGCTCATTTTCATCCGGCTACAGTGGTTCACTTTGCTCCGGCCAAGGTGGTTCAGTTTAATCCGGCCAGGGTGGTATACTATGACCGTTTTTTGCAATATAGCCAGGAAAACATTTGCTACAACAGTTTTGCTTTATAATGATGTTCCTATGGAAATAGTAAGTGAGTTGTTGGGGCATTCAAGTATTCAAATTACTCAAAACCATTACGGCAAAATACTGCAAAAAAAGGTAGGAATGGAAATGAGGAGACTATCTGATAAATTAAATGGTCAGGATACGGAAAACCGTAATGAATAACCTCATAAAAGAAATAATTTAGTTAGGGAATTTAAAAAGCTCAAGAATCGAGGTGTTTAAAGCCTTTGAAATCTCATTACAGTTAGAAATAGAAGTATTTATTATTCCTCTTTCTATTCTGCTGATTTGAGAAATTTCTACACCGATATCATTAGCTAATTGAGCTTGTGTAAAACCTTGAGCTTTTCTAATTCTTCTAAGATTTTTTCCGAATGCGATTAAGAAATCCTTTTCACCTAAATTTTCCACGTGTTAAAAATCGTGGAGCTCACAAGTTAAATTATAGGCATATTTGCCTATTTTTAGCTAATTTCAAAATTTAACCCTCTAAAAATGAATTTAAAAAATGAATACCCAAACTATTTGCGTGCGATAAACCAAATGAAGGATACTACAGATCTTACTCTGTTTCGCAGTAATTCTAAGGTATTGTCTCACATTATGTCCTATGTAGTCTATGGTAATAAATTGGCAGATATTTATATAGATCTAAATAAGCACGAAGATTTTATTTACATCTCCTTTTCTAGTTATAAAGGATTGACTGAGAAGGCAAAAACTACTGGCGAAAGAATTTATAAGGACCTGTCCGTTGAAGAATGGATTGGAACAATCGCGAACGTAATGAACAAGCATAATGCTAATCCTCGGCACGCTCAATTAGCAATAAATTTAACTCGCAATAAGATAGGTAGCAGCCAAACGCATTCTGTAAAAAATTCAGGATGTATAATCACTCTTCTTTTATTTTTTACACCTGTTGCTTCCTATTTCTTTTTAATCTAAACAAATATTTAAAATTATGAAAGCAGTTAATCACTCCTGGTGGATAGGAGCTATTATTTCCACAGTTTTAACCTTTGTATTCTTAGGTAATGATTCCTCCCTTAATGTTGGTGTGCTACTTTTTATGGGTATTGTAAGTGGTGCCTTTTGGGGATGGTTAATAGGTTTAATTATCGATAAATTTTGGGAAAATAAAAAAACTTCTTCTTCCAAAACTTCGGGAAAAATTTCTAAAGATGATCCAGAATCAAGTGAAGTTGTAAATCAAACGGTCTCTCCTCCATTAAATAAACAATACAGTAGTGAATCTGAGGATACTAATGGTCCAGCATTTTTACCTTATGAAACTATCGTTAAAGATATAGCCCACTCCAATAAAGTCATGATTACGGAATTTTTTCAACAATATTTGAATAACACTATTTATAAATATATCGATAAGAATAAAAACTCATTAAATGACCCAATTTTTAGTTCTATGAAAATTATGAATTTAATTCAAATTACTTCAGAAGAGATTAAGCCTAAATTAATGCAAATAAAAGGTAACTTATCAGAAAATGATGTCGATAATATTATTAAAGAAGTTAACTCCAAAACGGTTGAAAAGATTTTTGATTAATACTTTTTATCTTCTTCTATGAAGGTAGGCTCGATTAGTTTACCTAAGCCTATTCCGCCGTCTATATTTAGCGGATGGGCTAGAAAACCTATGTATGGAACTGTCCACCCAAATACTGCGGCTGGAACCCTAAAACAATTTAGTATAAGTATGATGTTCCCACAACCAAAAGCATTATTTCTTTTTCCATTTCTATAAGCTTCGATTAATTGCAGGATCTTGTCTAATCTAAAATTTTTTTTAAAAAAATCTGTTTTTTTCTGTGAAAGCGTAATATAACCTATAAAAGGCACCCCCTATACTTTAAAGACTGGGTTTGCCCCCGCATGGGCTCAGAGGATGTTAGTTAAATACTGCTTTAGTATACATACTATGATATCCTAAGCCGCCCTTCGGGCTCTCAGCCCCAACTCTTTTAGGATTTTGGGGATATTCTCCAGATAACTAAAAATTGATAAAACTATGGTTACAATTGTGTCTTACAAATCCTTTGAAAATGAGGAGGAAGAAAAGTTTTTCGCACTCGTGGTACAAGGAGGTTTAGAAACTGTTAAAAGTAAAGAAACTGGCCAAAATTACTTTACGGCCCGAACAGCACAGGTGAATTGCACCTTTGATGAGGATACTTGTAAATCCTTAATTGGTAGTCAGATTCCAGGTTCTATAAAAAAGATAGAAGTAGAGCCTTATGAATATCCAGATTCTCAAACAGGAGAAATAATCACTTATTCTCATAAAAACGTATTTGTAAGTGGGGCGGAGGATATTCTGGAAAAAAATTTAGAAACAGAAGAAGCAGTGATTTAAAAACAACTGTATTTAACAAATTAAGAAGGAGCTTTTATAGCTCCTTTTTTTATGTCTAACCGTTAGCATTAGTCTTTATATGAAGAATGATGATAACCACTAATAATTAAATAATATGAAACTACAGCAAGGGCAAAGAAGCCAGGTAAAACTACGGATAGGCTTAAGTGGCCCAAGCGGATATGGTAAAACGTACTCTGCATTACTTTTGGCTTATGGGATAACAAATGATTGGAATAAAATCGCAGTAATCGATACAGAAAATAATTCGGCTAGCCTTTACTCACATTTAGGTGAGTTTAATGTTTTGAGTTTGGACGAACCTTATTCACCGGAACGATATGTTAAAGCTATTCAAACCTGTGAAGAAGCCAATATGGAGGTTATCATTGTTGACTCTATTAGCCACGAATGGTCAGGTAAAGGTGGTTGCCTTGAACTACACGAGAAATTAGGGGGTAGATTCCAAGACTGGGCTAAAATAACACCTCTGCATAATCAGTTCCTTGATGCATTAATTCAGTCTAAAAGCCACATCATTGCCACAACCCGTAGAAAAGTTGACTATTCGTTAGATCGTGATATGAATGGTAAAACAAAAGTAATGAAACTTGGTACTAAGGAAATTACAAGGGAAGGCTTTGAGTACGAGCTAACTGTAAATTTTGAATTAATCAATGATAACCACCTTGTGAAAGCCTCAAAAGATAGGACAGGTTTGTTTATGGATAAACCCGAATTTGTAATAAATCATGCTACCGGGAGAAAACTTAAGAATTGGTGCGCAGAAGGTATTTCCCTTGAGATGGTAAAAAAAGAAATTTCCAAATGCCATCACCTAGCTGGGTTAAAGCATTTATATCGAAAATATCCTGCGCTTTCAAAAGAAATCTATCCTTTAATTATGGAACGTAAGCGGGTTATTGAAGATGCCAATGACCAGATTATTGATGAGAACAAAGTTGAACAACAAAAAGCAATAGAAAATGGAATTAATCACGAGTAACCCTCTACACAATATAGTAGATGAAAGAGATGTGATATCAAGCTCTAATACGAGTTTTATAGAAGCCAATACAAAAGAAGTAACCCTTGAGCATTTAAAAAAGGATTGTATAATCCCAGTTTTTGCAAAGGATAACGAAAGTACTATCAGTCATTATGAATTTGTACAGAAAACTAGGGAAATAGCTCAGGATTTATTTCCTGAGTTCAATATTTCTGAGCCTGATATTAGGACTTCTCATTTAATTAAGGGTAGAATTCCTTCAGCTATAGGAAAGCCGGCGAAGGAATTAAAAGAGCACGAAAAAACTCTATACTATGAGCGGTGTGCATTCGCTATGGAAATTCCCCAAGTAGTGGAAAATGTGAACGGAAATAGACTAGCATTAACTATTGGTGGAGTTAGGGCCTATAACCAGGAGAATCTTTATAGTAGAAAGAGTCCTGAAAAATTCAAGATGTTCATAGGTTTTAAAAATATGGTTTGCACCAATCTATGCATTAGTACAGATGGTTTGGCAGATCAGATAAGGGTTAATTCAGTTGACCAATTATCTGAAGCGGTGGAAAACTTATTGAACCAGTATGACCGAATGAAGCATCTGGGAATGATGGAGCGTATGAGTAGGTATGAACTTACCCAAACTCAATTTGCACATTTCATAGGAAAGCTTCGTATGTACCAGTTTATGGATAAGACGGAGCAGAAGCAATATTTCCCTGTTTCCTTGAATGACAGCCAAATTAATACGGTTGTGAAGAATTATTATCACGACCCTAATTTTTCACGAAAGGGAGATGGGTCAATTAATATGTGGAGGATTTTTAATCTGTTCACTGAGGCAAATAAGTCCTCTTACATAGATAATAATCTGGAACGGAATGTAAATGCGTATGACCTAACCAATGACCTGGTTAATTCATTGCAAAACGGAACAGGAAATTTCTTCCTACATAATTAATTGTATAGCTTTTTCGTAATGAGCGACGATGAATTAGCAGATGTCCTTAAGTATAGCTCGCCCGATACCCTCTACATAATAACCTGGAATAATTTACTTAAAAAACTTCTCTGTCCATTTCAAGTGGTGGTTAAACACCAAATTGGGGAACTTGAGAAGGGAGAGGTGGTGTGGGTTAATAGTGTAAAAGTAACGGCAAGATTAAAAACCGTGTTTATCGTAAAGGGACGAGCTTACTATTATTCCCATTTCGAGATTGTGGAACCGGTATAGGTTCTTGGAGTTATAATGTATTTTGATAACCAAACTTTTGAGACGGCTTCTCCATTTAAAAAGCCACTGAAAACGTGCTGTACAGCCTAAAATGAAACCGGCATTTCTCTTTTAATGAGTTGTGCCGGGTGCATTTTAGATTCAAATCTTCTATTTATAAATGTAAATTTACGCATAAACGCTATAGATGAGTGAATAGAGGAGACTCATTATTAGAGATTTGACTTGCTTTCGCTATCGTTAAACCTTATATTTGTACCACTTCACAGATATTAAACTCTGGCATAACGATCTTTCCTTTGCCAGGTAAATACCAAAAATTAAATAATTGTAAAACCTTTAAAACTTAGAACTTATGAAATAAACAAATAGAGAATTCCAGAAAATTTTAATACCAGTAGTGGATGCGACCGTATTAAAGCTCACTGATTAGAGAGGTCTCTAATTACAGTACGCTTATTTGTGCTCGGCAGTTGAAGGAAATAGTAATGATGAAGAGCGCAGAAACGATAATTTTTTACAAATGAATATTGAAAATTACTTAAGAAATAAGTATGATTTTAAATACAATGAAATTTTAAACCGAACTTTTTATAAACCTAAAGATCAAACAGATTTTGGAATACTCCAGGGCTATGATTTTAATTCTATGTTCCGCGACATTCAGAACAACGATATTAAAGTTGCAATTGGGAACCTCAAAAGCCTACTGGAATCCGACTTCGTTCCAAAGTACGATCCTTTTAAAGATTACTTTACCGGGCTAGCCAAATGGGATAGAAAAACTGACCATATCAATAAATTGGCAAAGACTGTAATAACAACTGATGAGGATTTATTTTACTGGGCTTTTAAAAAATGGTTAGTTGCTCTGGTGGCTTGTGCTTTAGAGCCAAATACGGCTAATCATTCTGTACTCATTTTTACGGGAAAGCAAGGACTTGGGAAAACTACCTGGATGATGAATCTAATTCCAGAAAAACTTAAGGAATATGGTTATTCGGGGAATATAAATCCTTCCAATAAGGATTCCACCATTTTGATTTCAGAAAGATTGCTAATTAATATGGATGAATTATCCTCCTACAGCAAATCAAAAGTGGAGGCATTCAAAGAACTTATTACCAAAGAGGTTATTACAGAACGCAGACCGTATGGCTATTTTTCTGAGAACTACATTAGAAGAGCATCCTTTTGTGGTAGCGCAAATCATAACGAGATACTAATGGATGTTACAGGTAACCGTAGATTCCTTGTGTTTGAAGCTCTGGATATTGACTTCGATCACGGAATTGATCTGGATCAGGTGTATAGTCAGGCATACGAACTGCTACAACAGGGCTTTAAACATTATTTCGATAAAGATGATATAGCTCGTATAGAAAGTAATAATGAGAAATACAAGCAAACTTCGGCGGAGGAGGAATATCTCGATAAATTTTTTGACTTACCACTGGCAGGTCAGGAAAATCAGGTAAAATATATGAATGCTACCGAAATTATTGAATACATAAAATTCAATTCTAAGGGGTATATCAATTTTACGGCTACTAATCTTGGGAAGCTTTTAAAATCAAAGGGTTTTGAAACTAAAAAGGTAGATGGTTTAAAAAAATATATCGTGAGTTTAAAGTAATCAGGTAACCCGGGCAGGTAAGGTAAGGGGAAATAGCAAAAAAATATTATAAGAAAGAAAAATTAAACAAAAAGTTTGAAAAAATTGGTTGCCTGCCTTGCCCTTAAATTAATAAATATGGAACATGAAAATAATATCCAAAATCTGAAAAAAGGGATATATCAGTACGATATTAAAACTGGTCGACTTCTAGCTACTTATTCTAGCGTAGAAGCGATAAAAAATAAGGAAGCTGACTCAAAAACTATAGAAAAAGCCTGTAGGGGGGATCTTAAAACTTCTAATGGTTATTGTTGGAGTTACGCTTTGGCAATCAACTTTAAGCAGAACTGTGATAAGCGAAAAAAGCAGGTCTTTTTATTTAATAAAGACGGTGAGTTTTTAAGTAGTTTTAATTCAGTGGCGGAAGCTTCTAGGAAAACTAAAATTAATAAAACATCTATTGCCAAGTGCTGCAGAGGAGAGTATAAGAAAGCTGGTAATTATTACTGGGAATATAAATTTAAAAATAATAGGATTAATGAAAAGAGGAGTGATTTATAAAGCAACTAATCAAATCACAGGCGAGGCGTACATTGGTATTACTACAAATTCTATAAGACAGCGAAAATTAGATCATACCGAAAGGGCTTTAAGAGGAGAACCTGGGAAATTTTATGAAGCGATTGCCACTTATGGTTCTGAAGCTTTTGCCTGGCAGCAAATAGATTCCACTTATAACAATGATGAATTAGCGGCTAAGGAGAAGGAGTATATCCTTACGTTCAATACCCAAGAAGAGGGTTATAATACTGATGCCGGCGGTGGCATTGAAAAAACTGTTTATCAATTTAAACTGGATTCTCTAGAACTGATAAACGCTTTTCCTAATCTACAAAGTGCCGCTAATATGGTTAATGCTACTAAGCAGGATATTTCCAGGGCCTGCTTAAGTGCCAATGGAGAATTGCAAGGGTTTTATTGGAGCTATAACAAGTCAGATATCTTTACTCCCAAAGGGGACTTACGTAGGAAACGGGTTTCTCAGTTGGATTTGAATGGTTGTTTTCTTGCGGAGTTTAATTCCGTAGCTCAGGCATCGAGGAAAATTGGGTTAAGCCGAACGTGTATAGCGAGAGTATGCCGAGGGGAAAGAGAGTCATCTGGCGGATTTAAATGGCAATATGCAGTGGATGATGAAAATTAAAATTTTTAACGAATAAAATTTAAAATGATGAGAATAGAAATAAGAAAGAATATGGTTTATTTATTTAACCCGGGAGCAACTTCACCTATAGATTATTTTACAAAAAGTGATATTGGTAGGTTGTTGGAAGGAACCAAAGTTTCGGAGTATATATTCCTTTTGAGTCGGAAATCTTGGATGGATAAATATACCCTATACAAACTGGCACAAATAATACAGCGGCAATTTCCTAAAAATAATATAGATTGGTGGGAAACTTTTTACCCTATTGAAAAAGAAAAACTATTAAATTCTTTGTTTAAAGAGTTGCAGGGCAGTAGTCTAAATAAGGAGCAGGAGAAGCGCTCTTTTAGTGAAAATTTAAAGTTGAAACTACAATTAGGAATTGAAATAGAGAAAGAAGGGAAGGATTTGATTTTGGATAAATTGAAAGTGAATCTGAAATACTACAATTTAAATTAAATAGTACTTAAAAGGGCAGTCAGAAATGGCTGCCTTTTTTATTCTAGGAGGGTAAATACCCCGAGGCTCGCCTCGTTAATAAATGTTACAAAGTTTGAAAACGTGTTCTAATAAAATGCATCGTGGGCTTGCCCCGATGAAATTTACTGTAGAGGGTTAGGTAAAAACTCTTTGGTATTTGTTAACATTTAAGTACTTTTACCCATACCCTACCTAAATTATTTTACACCCTAAATAAATGTTTGAACAAACCTTCAAGAATATAGATGATATTCTGTACAAAGATGCAGGAGCCGATAGCGAATTAGATTACATAGGCCAAACCTCCTGGGTACTTTTCCTTAGGTATTTAGATGAACTGGATAATGAAAAAGCAGATGAAGCCGCTTTAGAAGGAAAAGACTATGAGTACATTCTAGATGAAAAATACCGATGGTCTAACTGGGCGATGCCTAAGGATGCAAATGGGGATTTAGATCATCATATAGCTATGACAGGTCCAGACCTGATTGCATTTGTAAATAATGAGCTATTTCCTTATTTAGCTGATTTCAAATTAAAGGCTAAGGACAACCCAAAAACTATTGAATATAAAATTGGTGAAATATTTAGCGAGATAGGTAATAAGGTGCAAAGTGGATATAACCTAAGGGAGATACTTTCTTTAGCTGATACTTTGCCATTCCAATCCACAAAAGATAAGCACGAGCTAAGCCATTTGTATGAAACCAAGATTAAAAATATGGGGAATGCAGGTAGAAATGGCGGACAGTATTATACTCCACGTCCATTAATTAGGGCGATGGTGCAGGTAATTAACCCCAAGATTGGCGAAACAGTGTATGATGCAGCAGTAGGTTCAGCAGGCTTCTTGTGTGAGGCTTATGAGTATATGTATGAGAAGATGGATAAAACCACTTCTAACCTCAAAACCTTGCAGGAAACTACCTTTTACGGAAAGGAGAAAAAGAACCTTGCCTATGTTATTGGCGTGATGAATATGATCCTCCACGGGATCGAAGCTCCTAATATTATTCATATCAATACGCTAACGCAGTCTATACGTGATATCCAGGAAGAGGACAGGCACGATGTAATCCTGGCTAACCCACCATTTGGGGGAAAAGAACGCAAAGAGGTACAGCAGAATTTTGATATTAAAACTGGCGAAACTGCATTTCTGTTTTTGCAGCACTTTATTAAAAGCTTAAAAACTGGAGGTAGTGCTGCTATTGTTATTAAAAACACCTTTTTAAGCAATACCGATAATGCCTCTGTAAGCTTAAGAAAACACCTTTTGGAAACCTGTAACCTGCATACAGTCTTAGATATGCCTGGTGGCACTTTTTTAGGTGCTGGAGTAAAAACCGTGGTTTTGTTCTTTAAAAAAGGAGAGCCTACCAAAAAAATTTGGTACTATCAGTTAGATCCTGGTAGGAATATGGGGAAAACCAATCCTTTAAACGATAAGGATTTAAAGGAGTTTGTTAAGCTGCAATTAAGCCAACCTGAAACCGAGAAATCTTGGAATTTAAAGCTGGGAGATATAGATGATACTACCTATGACCTCTCAGTAAAAAATCTAAATACTCCTGAAGAAGCACCTTTACGGGCTCCCGAAGAAATTTTACAGGAGATGAAAAGCTTGGACAAGGAAACAAATCAATTGCTAACTGAAATTGAGAAGTTGATATGAAGGAGGGCTGGGAAAGAAAAAAAATGAAAGATGTTGTTTCATTCCAAAGTGGAAAAACTATACCGAAAAATTTAGAAAAAAAAACGGGTGATATTCTTTATATAAAAGTTGGAGATATGAACCTGCTCGGAAATGAAATCAATATTACAACATCCAGTAGGTATGTCAACTTCAGCGATATAAAAAAGAGTCAAATAATTCCAATTGGATCCGTTATTTTTCCAAAGAGAGGAGGAGCTATTGCTACAAATAAAAAAAGAAAAATTGTAAAGTCTACCATAGTTGACTTGAATACAATGGCTTTAATTCCTTCAAAAGCATTATCTGATGAATACTTTTACTATTGGTTTAAAACCATAGATTTAAATAAGCTAAGTAATGGAACTAGTGTTCCTCAAATAAATAATGGCTCATTTAATGATGTTTTCTTAAGCTTTCCTAAATCACTTCAAGAACAAGAGCAAATCGTCCAAATCTTAGACCGGGCATTTGAAAAAATAGATCGTGCCATTGCTAATATAGAGCAGAATATTAAATATGCAGAGGAGTTGTTTCAATCTAAGCTTAATGAGGTTTTTAGCCAAAGAGGTGATGGTTGGGAAGAGAAAACTATTGAAGCTATATCGAAAGTAATTAATGGATTTAGTTTTAAAAGCAATGACTTTTCAGTTGATAACCAGGTTAAAGCTATTAAAATCACCAATGTTGGAATACAGGAGTTTGTAGAAGATTTCTCCAATAATTTACCGGGGTCATTCCTGGAAAAATATAATAAAGTGAAAGTTTACGAAGGAAATTTAGTAATAGCTCTGACCCGTACAATTATAACCGGCGGGTTAAAAGTGGCTAGAGTACCTACAAGCTATAATAACTCATTATTAAATCAACGGGTTGCTGCAATTGTGCCAAACTCAAAAGTAGTAGATAGCGATTATTTGTATTATTATTTCAGTTCACATAGGGTTTATAATTATGTCCTTTCCAAAGTGAATACTTTAATGCAGCCTAATCTTTCTATAGGTGATTTAAAGAAAATGCCGATTCCTTTGATTGATTTAGAGCAACAACAAAAAATTAGTAATCAAATTGGAATTTTATCTGAAGAGACTAATTCTTTGATTACGAATTATAAGATTAAATTAAAAAATTTGAGGGATCTCAAAAAATCTTTTTTAGAAAAAGCCTTTAAAGGGGAGTTGGCAAGAATCAACTTTAAAGTGAATTATTAAATATATTATAAATATATATCAACTTTAAAGTTTATATGTATCTTTGTAAAGTAATTACAGTAAATGGCTAGCAAATTTGATGTAGAACTATTTCTAAAACAGCTAAAACAACACTTAGAATTTTGGGAAATAGTTTTTATAAACCGGCCCAAAAATCAGCTACAAACTTTAGCAGATTTAGAAATTACGCCCAAAAAGCGTGAAGAAATTATAAAAAATCTAACCTATAAAGATTACAACAGCGGCCCCAAACCGGAAACTCAATTTACAGGAGGAGAAATGTGGATTTTTGGTAAAATGATAAAAAATCAAGAATTATACATTAAGCTTACCATAAGCGCCAAGACACAGAATGTAATCTGTATTTCATTTCACAAGGCAGAACATCCAATGGATTATCCGCTAAACTAAAAGAACGAAATTATGAAAAGTCCAATAACAGGTAAAGAAATGATACTGTCTGTTAAAGATAGTACGGTGAACTTTAGGAATGAAGAATTTACAATTAAGTATAAATTTTATTTGTGTGAAGATACCCAGGAAGAGTTTACAACTACGGAATTAGACACTTTAAATTTAAATCAAATTCATAATCAGTATAGAGATAAACATAATCTTCCTTTCACAGATGAGATTAGTCAGTTCAGAGAAGATTTAAAAATTTCTGCAAAATTAATGTCTAAGGTATTTGGCTTTGGCACCAATGTTTATAGCAATTATGAAAATGGGGAAGTACCAAGTTTATCAAATGGTAAAATGATTTATCAATCAATCAATAATTTAAGATTTTTAAAAACATTGGTTGAAGACAGCAGTGACCTCAAAGCTTCTGAGAAAGCAAAACTATTCGAAGCCATTAAAAAGCTTAGAGGAAAAGCTGAGTCTTATACACAACAAAAGCATTTTTTAGCTTTGGTTCAAAAGGAAAAATTTCCTAATAATCGTTCAGGATATAAAAATTTAAACCTTGACAAATTTGGTCAAATGGTTGGTTTTTTTGCTGAATCACAGGAGCCCTCAGAAGTAAAGTTGAATAAATTACTTTTTTATGCAGATTTCTACCATTTTAATAAAACAGGATATTCTATAAGTGGTGCACAATATAGAGCAATTGATTACGGCCCGGTACCGAATAATTATGATATACTTTTTAATTATGCAGAAAAATCTGGGGTAGTTCGAAAAGATTATAGGCAATATTCGGAGAATATTCACGGTAAACATTATATAGCTAATGAAGACTTTTTATTGAATAAAGATTTTTTTACTGAAGAAGAACTGGAATCCTTAAAAACAGTTGCTGCCAGGTTTAAAGATTTTAGTGCAACCAAAATAAAAGATGTAAGTCACGAAGAAGATGCGTGGATTTGTAATAGTGAAGAAAAATCTATAATTGACTACTCATTAGCATTTACACTAAAAAATATTTAAGTATTACCGAGGAATATTTCCCATTGAAAAACTTCGCTACTTTAATGCCTCTCTTCTAAATTTACATCTATGAACGAAGCCCAAACCGAACACGACTATATTGACCCAGCTTTAAAAGAAGCGGGGTGGGGAGTAGTTGAAGGTAGTTTTATTAAAAAGCAGTTTCCAATAACCCAGGGAAGGTTGTTAGGTAATGGCGTACGGCAAAAGCCCCTAAAAGCAGATTATGTTTTACAGTATAAAAACAGAAATTTAGCTGTAATAGAAGCAAAAGCAGCAGATAAATATTATACCTCAGGACTTGCACAGGCTAAAGATTATGCAAGCCGCTTACAAATTAGATTTACTTATGCCACCAATGGCTTAAAAATATATAAGGTAGATCTGGAGGATGCTAAGGAAAAGGATGTTACGAAATACCCTTCCCCACAGGAATTATATAATTGGACATTTCCACATAAAATAGAATGGAGGGAAAAATTATTTGAAATTCCATTCGAGGATAGAGGCGGAACCTGGCAACCTCGGTATTATCAAAATAATGCCATAACAAAAGCCCTGGAAGCTGTTGCAGATAAAAAGAAACGAATACTTCTAACATTGGCTACAGGAACGGGAAAAACAGCCATAAGTTTCCAAATTGCCTGGAAATTATTCCATTCTAAATGGAATCTTTCAGCCCTGGATAGTAGAGAATATCACCCCAGAAGACCACGAATATTATTTTTAGCCCATAGAAACTTACTGGCAGATCAGGCTTTTAATTCTTTCAGTGCATTTGAAGAAGATGCTTTAGTTCGGATTAAACCGGATGAGATAAAAAAGAAAGGGAAAGTCCCAAAAAATGGCAGTATATTTTTCACAATTTTTCAAACCTTTATGAGCGGTCCGAATGATTCTCAATACTTCGGGGATTATCCTAAAGATTATTTTGATTTTATAATTATAGATGAATGCCATATAGGAGGAGCTAACGATGAAAGTACCTGGCGAGGTATTATGGATTATTTTAGTCCGGCAGTACAATTGGGGTTGACAGCAACTCCCAAAAGAGATGTAAACGTAGATACCTATGATTATTTTGGTAAACCTATTTATGAATATAGTTTAAAAGAAGGTATAAATGATGGATTTCTAACACCATTTAAGGTTAAAGAGTTCAGCACTACTATAGATGAATATACCTACGATCCTGAAGATGATATAGAAGGTGAAATCGACCCTGACAGAAAATATAAAGAATCAGACTTTAATCGAACAATTAAATTACCTGACCGGGAGCAGTATCGTGTGAAGCTCTTTATGGATTTAATAACTGAGAGGGAAAAAACCTTGGTTTTTTGTGCAAACCAACCTCACGCTGCTCAGGTAAGGGATTTTATAAACCAATACAGTAAAAGCAAAAACCCATTATATTGTTGTAGGGTTACTGCTGATGATGGAGGGATTGGAGAACAGTATTTACGGGATTTTCAGGATAACGAAAAATTAATTCCGGCTATACTTACTACAAGTCAAAAATTAAGTACTGGAGTAGATGCTCCTGAAATAAAAAATATTGTGCTTTTGCGTTCTGTGAACTCTATGGTTGAATTTAAACAGATCGTAGGAAGGGGAACACGTTTATATAGAGGGAAAGACTATTTTACCATTTTTGATTTTGTAAAAGCTCACGAGCATTTTAATGATCCTGAATGGGATGGCCCACCTATACCGCCAAAAGATTCAGGACCTAAAAAACCAAAAGAACCTTGTCCTGTATGTGGTCAGGTAAGTTGTATCTGCATAAAAGAACCAGATGAACCTTGCTACCAATGTGGTTATGCTCCCTGCAGATGTAATGGAAAAAAGAATATAGTTAAAGTCAAACTTTCTGATAGAAAAGTCAGAGAATTGGATTCTATGGTTAAAACCAGTTTTTGGGATCCCAGTGGTAGCGGAAAACCCATTACAGCAGAAGCATTTATAAAGAGACTTTTTGGAGATATACCGGGTATAATTAAATCAGAAGACGAACTAAGAAAAATTTGGAGCATTCCATCTACAAGAAAAAAACTTTTAGAGGAATTGGAGGATAAAGGTTATTCAGAAGCTCAATTGGAAGATTTGAGAAGAGTGGTACATGGGGAAGAAAGTGACCTATTTGATGTCCTATCTTATATAGCTTACCATAAAGATTTAGTGCCACGTATAAAAAGAGCTGAAAATGCCAAAGTGCATTTAAAAACCTACTCTAGTGAGCAACAGGAATTTTTAAATTTTGTACTGAAACAATACGTAGAAGCGGGTGTTGGGGAACTAGATGAAAGCAAAATAAAAGACCTGCTAATTTTGAAGTACAATGCAATTGCTGATGCTAAAAGTAAATTAGGTGATATACCCACTATTAGAAAGACCTTTGTAAGCTTTCAGGAGCATTTGTATAATCAGATTAGGGCTTAGAAATTGAATGTATATTTTCTTAAACAAAAAGGATCACCCCTTGGATGATCCCTCTGTTAACTTAGATAAAACTTAAATCTTAAGATCTCATTTCGGAAACAAGTTTTTTAGTAGCATCTTTAATAAAATCTTCCAACACATCCTGTTCTACTCCTTCATAAGGCTCCTCTTCTTGTTTTTTTAATTCTTTTAGCTCCTTTCTGATATCCTTGAAAGATTTGGAGATAACACAACCTTCGGTGCACGGGGTATAATTAAATTTATACATACCAGCGTATTCATTATTGGCGATAGAGACAACTTTAAACTCAACAGATGCACCATATCTTTCATGGGTACCTTCTTTTTCAGTTTTTTCCCTGTCCTTTTTGTCGTAATAAGTGTTGGTCTCATAAAGAATACTAGGATCTAATTTTGTTAATTCAATAATTAAATCTGTATCTGATTTTTCTTTGATCTTTTCGTAGTCAATGCTATTATTATCATTTCCAATAATCTGATTGAACAACTGCCTATCTCTTACCACAAAACCGCTAGAAAGCAATTGGTTTTCTATTGAATTGTATAAGTAATCAACGTTTTCTTGATCTGTTGTGGTAACAGCCGCATTGGGAACTCGCAGTACAACTTTTGGACTCTTATTTTTATCAAGAAACTCTTTAAGGTTGTCTGTAGTGTAAACATCATTGGGTTTGTCTGAAAATTTTATCGTTTTGGTAGAGGAACAACTGGCAAAAATAATAGCCACAACGACGGCGGTAAGAAATTTAAATTTCATAAACATTAGTTTAATTGGTTAGTGATAAATGGGTTTTTAATGGAGAGTGGACTTGTGTTATAGGGAAAACAAATCTCGAAACTCCAAGGAATTAGTCCAAAAGTAAAATTTTCCAAAAGAACTGCCAATTCTTTCCGAAAGAATTGAACAAGTATTAAAATTGTTTTTAAATTTAGATAGTGAAAAGTTTATTAAGGCATACTTTTCGGATACCCATTAATGGTGATCCTTTGGAAAAGATTGTTATTACTGCTATAATCCTCCTTGGTTCGAGCCCAAGAGGGGGAGCTACTCGCGAAAAGCCTTACAGAAATGTAAGGCTTTTTTGTTTTATAGCTTTTTCTGGAAATATCTACATTACTATTCAATCAGAACAATTCTTAGTACTCTCAAATTGTACCTCTTCTAGTTGACTGAAAATTTTTCGGTTTAAATATTCCTCATCAAATTCTCCTTTATTTAATTATTTCTTTAGAATAAAGGTTTCAAGAAGTAACTTTTTTAAATTTTTGATACTTATTGTTAAAATATAATTAATCATTCATCAAAAAATTCATCACTTAAAATCCTCTTTGATTTTAGCGAACCCAATCTATTATGAAAAAAATACTACTTGTAATTCTACTATCAACTTTAGGATCTAACGCGATTGCTCAAGAGAACGAGCAACTAGATAACTTTGGAAAGATTGAATTGGGTTTTCATGGATTAAGTTTTGGATATGAATTGCCCATTTCGAATAAATTTGTTTGGGAAAATGCTATCGGCGCAGGAATGGGAATGAATGCAAGAGGCAATAGTGCTAACTATACCTTAGATGTTGTAAGACCTGTTCCTTTTTTGAAATCTAAACTTAAATTTGTCTATAATATTAATAAGCGAATTAAGAAGGAGAAAATTACTGTAAATAATTCTGGAAATTATGTGGCGCTGCAAACTAAATATTCATTCGGAAAAAGCGGTAGTTTCACATATAATCCTGCATTACTAACCGAAGTGGACTGGGGACTTCAACGAAGCCTGGGTGGCAATTTTATATTTAACACACATATTGGGCTTGGTTTTGTAAGTGATTTTGATACCAGTAGCACGGCTTTCTCGCCTACTTTTGGTTTGGCATTTGGATATCGCCTATTTTAATTTGTTTGAATTCTTGAGGTAGTTTTCGTAAATTCTGAATTATGAAAAAGACTATTCAGAATGTAGAAATTGAAGTTTCTAAAGGAGATATCGCCAATCAGCCCGATTTTGAAGCTGTGGTAAATGCAGCAAATGCTCAACTCACTACTGGCGGCGGCGTGGCGGGAGCAATTCATAGTGCTGCAGGACCGGGACTTTATGAAGAGTGTAAGCCCCTTGCGCCCATCTCTCCCGGAGAGGCCGTTATTACCGGCGCTCATAAATTACCGAACAAATATGTGATTCATTGTCTGGGGCCGGTCTACGGTCGGGATAATCCGGCTGACAAACTTTTGGGAAATTGCTATAAAAATGCGTTGAAATGTTCAGAAGATAAGCAGGTGAAGTCTGTGGTTTTCCCCGCTATTTCAACCGGAGTATTTGGTTATCCTATAAAAGAAGCGACCAGGATTAGTTTTAATACAATTTTAGCCGAAATCCCAAAGCTTAAACACCTGCAAAAGCTTAAATTTGTTTTGTTCAGTGAAGCAGATCTCAAGATTTACGAAGCGATGCTTGACGAAGTTTAAACTAACTAAAAGCTATGCTAGATTTTTCAGCTACTTATACCGACCAGTATCAACTGGCGATGGCGCAGGTATATTTTAAAAAAGGCCAAAAAGATTACACCGCAATATTTGATTATTATTTTAGAAAACTTCCTTTCAATGGTGGCTACGCAATTTTCGCCGGGCTTCAGGATCTGTTGGAGATCATTGAAAATATAAAATTTAGCGACAAAGACCTGGAATACCTTAAAAAGCAGGATTTTGATGATGATTTCCTTGAATACCTTAGAGATTTTAAATTCCGCGGAAATATTAATTCGGTTCAGGAAGGGGACGTGGTTTTTCCGACGCGGCCTGTTTTGCAGGTAGAAGCCAATATCATTGAAGCGCAAATAATTGAAACTATTTTACTGAATTTACTCAATTTTCAAACCTTAGTTGCCACAAAAGCGAGTAGGATAAAATTGGTTTCTGGAGAGCGCACTTTGTTAGATTTTGGTTTGCGACGGGCACAGGGGCCTGGAGGTTACTATGCTACCCGCGCGGCTATTGTTGGCGGTTTTCATGGCACGAGCAATGTAATTGCCGGTAGGGATTTTGATATTCCGGTTTCAGGAACTATGGCGCATTCCTTTATTCAAAGTTATGATGAGGAAATCACTGCTTTTAGAGATTTCGCTGAAGGAAGACCAAAAGATTGTGTGTTATTAGTAGATACTTACGATACGCTTAAAAGTGGTGTGCCAAATGCGATTACAGTCGCAAAGGAAATGGAAGAGCGCGACCAAAAATTAATGGCTATTAGGCTTGATAGTGGAGATTTAGCTTATCTCTCTAAACAATGCAGAAAAATGCTGGACGAGGCCGGATTGGATTATGTGAAAATTGCAGCTTCTAATCAATTAGATGAAAATGTGATAAAAAGTTTGCTGGAACAAGGCGCCAGGATAGATGTTTTTGGTGTGGGTACTAACCTTGTTATTGGAAGTCCCGATGCCGCTTTAGATGGGGTTTATAAATTAGCTTATTCCCACGGCAAACCAAGAATTAAAATTTCTGAAAGCATTATTAAGGTGACGCTTCCGCATAAAAAACAAGTATATCGTTTAAGGGATGCTGAAGGACATTGCGTTGGAGCCGATCTAATAGCTCTTTTTGAAGAAAATGATATTGAAAATATGATCCACCCCTTTGAACCTTACAAGCAGATGCGAATCGGGGAATTACAAAAAGAACCCTTACTTCAGCCAGTAATGGAAAATGGAGAAAATAAATTAGAGCATAAATCCCTTCAGGAAATTGCTGAATACAGTAAAAGCAGACTTGCAGAGCTTTCTATAGAATATAAACGATTCAACAACCCGCATATTTATAAAGTGGGGATTACAGAAGCTTTAAAAGCAGAACGGGATAAATTAATAGCTTCTTATCAAAAATAAGATTTATGAAAACGCTAATTATTGTAGATCCACAAAACGATTTTATGCCAGGTGGTTCCCTCGCGGTTCCTAATGGAGATGAGATTATACCGATAATAAACGAGCTTCAGAAAAAATTCGATCTCGTGATTGCCTCCCAGGATTGGCATCCAGCAGGTCACGCCAGTTTTGCCAGTAGTCATAAAGGAAAAAACGAGTTTGAAACCATTGAGCTAAATGGAATTGAACAAGTGATGTGGCCGGAACATTGTGTTCAAAATACCGAAGGCGCCGAATTTCATAAAGATCTTAAAACCGCGAAAATTGAAGCAATTTTTAGAAAAGGAACCAGTCTGGAAATTGATAGCTATAGTGCCTTTTATGATAACAGGCATTTAAAATCTACTGGCCTTTCTGGCTATTTAAAAGAGAAGAATGCAGAAGATCTTTATTTCTGCGGACTTGCAGCTGAGATTTGTGTTCATTTTACTGCCATAGATGCAATTAGAGAAGGTTTTAAGGCTACAATTATAGAAGATGCTACCCGAGCACTAAACGCAGCGGAATTTGGAAAAGCTAAAGCAGAATTAAAAGATTTAGGCGGTAAGATTATTACTTCTTCAACTATTGAAAATTGATATAATAAACATAGCCTACATTAAACCAAAAAATATAATCATTAAACTTATTTTGAGGCGCATTAATATTTAGTCCGTCAATCCAGTCGCTGCCATAATATTGTCCGCGAGCTTCAATTAAAAGGTCGTGTCTAAAACCTAATCTGTAACGAACACCAAGCCCGCCAACTATAGAATAGGTGCTGCCGCGTTCAAAATCCATTCCGCCTATAAAAGTTGGGAATACATTCTTGGGATTCTGTAATGAACCAAGGTCGGAATACGCATCAGCTTTATAAGACACGAAATGACCGCCTAAACTTACATAGGGTGAAAACATATATCCAGAATGCGTAAAATCTCGAATTCTAAAAGGATGGTATTCCAGGTGTATCCCGCCTTCAATAATTTCACTTTCCCCGTGCATTGCTCTAAGTAATTGCCCTCCAATAGTATTCTTTCTGGCTACAGGACCAAAATGTTCTAACTTGGAGTAGAAATAATCCAGCTCATTTCTAATTCTAAAGTGGTTGGTGAAAAAAGAAGCCGCCTGGGAGTAGTGACAGTCAGTTTTGTAGGCAAAATTCATATAATGTGAAATACCTATCCCGTAACCCGCATTGTTAAGGTTGTTTTTTACATTCCAGCGTTCCCCGTAATCTGTAAAAAAAGAAGCCGGGCCTGCTTTAACAGCAATTTCGTGAGCAATCCCAAATTGGGAATATCCCTTTACCTGGAAGAGTAATATAAAAACAATAAGAGGTAAAAATATCTTGTAATTGCGCATTACTTCAGACTTGGGCGAGCAACAAATATATAAAAACTACTTTAACAAAAAATTATAGATTTCATTCTGTCTGTAAATTCTTAAAATGGAGACGTTAATATTATATGAAAAGATAAAAATTTGAGGTCATTTTTTATAGAACTCATATATTTGCAACATAAAACACAGTTTTTTTTATAAACTATTTGTAGTATCACGCAATATGGAACAAAATATACAAGATTTCCTGGATAAAGTATCTCAAAGAAATCAAAACGAACCGGAATTCATGCAGGCAGTGCACGAAGTTTCTGAAACTATTATTCCTTTTATAGAAGAGAATAAAAAGTATCAAAACATGCAATTGCTGGAACGTATGGTAGAGCCAGAGCGAGTAATTATGTTTAGAGTGTCCTGGTTGGATGATGAAGGTAATATTCAAGTAAATCGCGGTTTTAGAATTCAAATGAATTCAGCAATAGGACCTTATAAAGGCGGATTGCGTTTTCACCCTTCTGTAAACTTAAGTATACTTAAATTCCTTGCTTTTGAGCAGGTATTTAAGAACAGCCTTACTACTTTACCCATGGGTGGAGGAAAAGGTGGATCTGATTTTGACCCAAAAGGAAAATCTGATAATGAGGTAATGCGTTTCTGCCAGAGCTTTATGACAGAGCTTTATCGCCATATTGGCCCCGATACCGATGTTCCTGCTGGAGATATTGGAGTGGGTGCCCGTGAAGTTGGTTATATGTTTGGCCAGTACAAGAGACTGCAAAATGAATTCACAGGAATTTTAACCGGAAAAGGACTTTCCTACGGTGGTTCCCTTGTTCGTCCTGAAGCTACAGGTTACGGGAATGTATATTTTGCTCAAAATATGCTAAGAACAAGAGATGAATCTTTTGAAGGGAAAACAGTAGTTGTTTCAGGTTCTGGAAACGTAGCACAATATGCTGCAGAGAAAGCACTGGAATTTGGAGCGAAGATCTTAACCATGAGTGATTCTGGAGGATATATTTATGATGAAGCCGGAATTGATGAAGAAAAGCTTCAGTTTATCATGGACCTTAAAAATGTTAGACGTGGTAGAATCAGTGAATATGTAGATGAATATTCTTCAGCTAAATACTTTGAAGGTGAAACGCCTTGGGGAGTAAAATGTGATGTGGCGCTTCCTTGTGCAACACAAAACGAACTTCAAGAAGCTGATGCTAAGAAATTAGTAGAGAATGGATGTATGTGTGTTGGCGAAGGTGCTAATATGCCTTGTACTCCAGAAGCTGTAGAGGTATTTAAAGAAGCAAAAATTCTTTTCTCTCCGGGTAAAGCTTCTAATGCGGGCGGTGTTGCCACCTCAGGTTTAGAAATGAGCCAAAACTCTATGCGTTACAGCTGGACTTCAGAAGAAGTAGATAAAAAGTTACACGAAATCATGAATAATATTCACGACCGTTGTGTAGAATTCGGAAAAGAAGAAGATGGTTATATAGACTACGTAAAAGGAGCAAATATTGCCGGTTTCGTAAAAGTTGCCGATGCTATGCTTGCCCAGGGAGTAGTATAGATCTCAATCATTTAACGATAAACTAAGGCCGCTTTTTTAGCGGCCTTTTTTAATTATCTTCGAAGAGAAGAAATTCTTAAAAAATGCTTGTTACCACTCCGGCAATTGTTGTTAGTGCCTTAAAATATGGTGAGGCCGATTTGATTGTAAAAGCCTACACTTATAGCGACGGTTTAAAAACCTATATGCTAAAAGGAGTCTTGAAATCAAAAAAAGGCAAATTCAAGGCGTCGCAATTCCAGTTGCTTACTCAGTTGGAGATCGTGGCGAACCATCGTAACCAGGGAAAGATGGAGTACCTTAAAGATGCGAAAGTGTTGCACACTTACACCAGCCTGCATACCAATATGGTGAAAGGTGCGATGCTTATGTTTTTGGCAGAAGTTTTAAAAAATGCAATTCGGGAAGAAGAAACCAATCCGCAATTGTTTAAGTATCTTGAAAACTCACTCATGTGGTTAGATCTGCATGATAAGATCGCCAATTTTCATCTTTTGTTCCTATTAAATTTAACCAGATATCTTGGTTTTTATCCTGACGCCGATGCGAAAGAGTTCACTTATTTTAATCTCTTAGAGGGGGTTTTCGAAATAAATAGCGTGAATAATTACTGCATCGATGGTCAAAATGTGGCGGTTTTACGGCAGTTATTAGGCATAAATTTTGATAAGTTGAATGAGGTAAAATTGAATCAACAAAGTCGGGCAAATTTCCTGAATATGCTGCTTTTATATTTCGAGTTGCATATTGAAGGATTTAAGAAACCAAAATCACTTGCCGTCCTCAACGAAATTTTTAGCTAAATGCGAAATTCAATAATAGGAGTAATTCTCCTTTTTTTTATGGTTAATAGTATCTACGCTCAGCAGATACAGGTTTTGAATGAAGAAAGTCACGAACCACTTGCCAGTGTGGCTTTATACAACGCTGAAAAATCTAAAAGTGTATTAACTAATTTTGACGGAGTAGCTAATATTTCAGTATTTGATAAAGATGAGGTTATTCATTTTAAACACGTGAACTTCACCGACAAAAGCCTCAGGAAATCGCAGATAATCCGGAATAAGAATAAAGTTTATCTAAAAAGTGATGGTAATGAGCTAGACCAGGTGGTTCTTTCGGTGGCTAAATTTGAAATGAATAAAGATGAAATTCCGCAGAAGATCGTCAGCTTTTCAGCAAATGATATTATTATGGCCAGCCCGCAGACTCCGGCCGATCTTTTGGAAAGCAGCGGTCAGGTTTTTGTTCAGAAAAGTCAGTTAGGCGGTGGAAGTCCAATGATTCGTGGTTTTTCTACGAATCGTCTTTTAATTACCGTAGATGGAGTACGAATGAATACCGCGATTTTTAGAAGCGGAAATCTTCAAAATATCATCTCAATAGATCCCCTGGCGGTAGAAAATACCGAGGTAATTCTCGGCCCAGGCTCGGTGGTTTATGGAAGTGATGCGATTGGCGGGGTGATGAATTTTTATACTTTGAAGCCGAAATTTTCCTTTACTCATAAAGCTTCGGTTTCCGGGAGCGTTTATTCCCGTTACGCTTCTGCTAATAATGAAAAAACCGTACATGCCGATGTGAATATAGGCCTGGAGAATTGGGCATTTTTAAGCAGTATTAGCTTTTCAGATTTTGATGATTTAAGAATGGGATCTCACGGACCTGATGAATATTTGCGAAACGAATATGCAGTGCGAAGGAACGGGGAAGATGTAGTGCTTGCCAATGATGATCCTCGAGTACAAAAGCCAACCGGATATCAACAAATTAATTTATTGCAGAAAGTAAAGTTTATGCCACATAAAGATTGGGACCTAAATTTAGGACTTATCTATTCTACCACATCAGATTTTCCAAGATTTGACAGGCTTTACCGAAAGCGCGATGGTGATTTGCGTACAGCAGAATGGTATTATGGCCCTCAGGAATGGTTTATGGGGAATTTTAAGATCAATAAAAAAGGAAACGGAGCATTGTATGATAAAGCCCAGATGACAATTGCTTATCAATTTTTTGAAGAGAGCCGTCATAACCGGGATTTTGGTGAAGATTGGTTATACAACACCAAAGAAAATGTAGATGCTTATTCGGTTAATTTTGACTTTGAAAAGACCTTTGAAGAGAGCCGGTTATTTTATGGAGCCGAATATGTTTTTAATAAAGTGAATTCTACGGGATTTGCAGAAAATATTTTAACTGAAGAAGAAAACATCACCGCTTCACGATATCCAGATGGTTCTACCTGGCAATCCATTGCGGCTTATACCACCTATCAATGGAAGATCCAGGAAGATCTTTCTTTTCAATCTGGAGTTCGGTATAATCATATTTTGGTGGACGCTGAATTTGACGAGAATTTATATGATTTTCCATTTAAAGAGGCTAATATTAATACCGGAGCTTTAACCGGTAGCGCGGGAATTAACTGGCAACAAAACAGTTTTATCGGGTGGCGATTGAATCTTTCTACAGCTTTTAGGGCTCCAAATATAGATGATGTGGGGAAAATTTTCGATTCTGAACCTGGAGCAGTAGTAGTGCCAAATCCAGATTTAAAACCGGAATATGCTTACAGTAGTGAGCTTGGTTTTGATTGGAAGCCTGCCGAAAATATCAGTTTTATCGCGACCGCATTTTATACATATTTAAATGATGCGATGGTACGCAGGGATTTCAAATTAAATGGAGAAACCGAAATAGATTACCAGGGAGAACCAAGTCGTGTACAGGCGATTCAGAATACCGTGAAAGCGCACGTTTATGGTTTTGAAAGTGGGATAGAAATCGATTTTTCGGTTGCACTAAGATTAACTTCCAAAATTAGCATTACCGAAGGAAAGGAAGAACAGGAAGATGGTTCTACCGCGGCATTACGCCACGCTGCTCCTTTTTTTGGAAATAGCCACTTAATTTGGCACAAAAAAAGATTGAAATTCGATCTTTTTGCGGAATATAATGGGCAATTTGATTATGAAGATCTCGCACCATCAGAACAGGGAAAAGCCTATTTATATGCTATAGATGATAACGGAAATCCTTATTCACCTTCCTGGTATAGCCTAAATTTAACCGGTCAATACGAACTAAGTAAAAACTTGCTGGCAACCGCTTCTTTAGAAAATATTACCGACCAACGTTACCGAACTTATTCCTCTGGAATCGCCGCTGCAGGTAGAAATTTAATTTTAGCGCTGAGGTATACATTTTAATCATTTTTCGTAATTCTCAAGGCTTTTAAAAATCTTTCAGAATTTATTTAGTATCAATTTCTTTTGGGTTAGCTTTTTCCGTTTTTCTAACCCGCTCTTTTCTTAAAATTGATTATTTTCGCGACTAATTGGAAATTTTGAAAAAATGAGCAATAAGTTCCCTGAATATAAAGGACTTGACTTACCAAAAGTAGCTGAGGAAATCTTGAGTTACTGGAAGGAGAACGATATTTTTGAAAAAAGTGTTTCTACACGAGAAGGCAAAGAAGCGTTTGTGTTTTTCGAAGGGCCACCTTCTGCGAACGGGCTTCCGGGAATTCACCACGTAATGGCGCGAGCTATTAAGGATATTTTTTGTCGCTATAAAACCCAAAAAGGATACCAGGTAAAACGTAAAGCCGGTTGGGATACTCATGGTCTTCCGGTAGAACTTGGTGTAGAAAAAGAATTAGGGATTACCAAAGAAGATATTGGGACCAAAATTTCCGTAGAAAAATATAACGAAGCCTGTAAAAATGCGGTAATGCGTTACACCGATGTGTGGAATGATCTTACCGAAAAAATAGGCTATTGGGTAGATATGGAAGATCCATACGTTACCTATAAATCAAAATATATGGAAACAGTTTGGTGGCTGCTTTCCGAAATTTATAAAAAAGACCTTATTTATAAGGGTTACACCATTCAGCCGTATTCGCCAAAAGCAGGGACTGGACTTAGTTCTCACGAACTTAACCAACCCGGAACTTACCAGGATGTTACCGATACCACGGTTACGGCCATGTTTAAAATCACTGATGCTTCAGCAGCTTCAGTTGAAAAGGACCTGGAAGGGGCATTTTTAATCGCGTGGACCACGACCCCTTGGACTTTGCCTTCTAACACTGCCTTAACCGTAGGGCCAAAAATCGAATATGTTTCAGTAAAAACATATAACCAGTACACTTTTGAACCAATCACTATTTTGGTTGCAAAGGCACTGGCTAAGGCTCAATTCGATAAAAAGTTTATTGAAGTTCAAACTGAAGAAGAACTTCAAGCTTATACTGAAGGCGATAAAAAGATCCCGTTTTTAATCGGGGAAACTTTTACAGGAAAAGATCTCGTTGGGATAAAATTCGAGCAGTTGTTACCTTATGCATTACCTGCAGAAAATCCTGAAAATGCTTTTCGTGTAATTGCTGGAGATTTTGTGACTACAGAAGACGGTACCGGGATTGTGCATACTTCGCCAACTTTTGGTGCAGACGATGCGCTGGTAGCTAAACAGGCTACGCCACAGGTTCCGCCATTATTGGTGAAAGATGAAAATGGAAATCTTGTTCCGTTGGTAGATCTTCAGGGGAAATTTAGACCAGAAATGGGCGAATTTGCCGGGAAGTATGTGAAGAATGAATATTATGATGAAGGGCAAGCGCCAGAGAAATCTGTAGACGTTGAACTTGCTATTAAACTGAAAGAAGAAAATCGTGCTTTTAAAGTAGAAAAATATGTTCACAGCTATCCAAACTGCTGGAGAACCGATAAACCTATTTTATACTATCCGCTGGATTCCTGGTTCATAAAAGTAACCGAATTCAAGGAGCGCATGCACGAATTGAATAAAGGCATTAACTGGAAACCAAAATCTACCGGGGAAGGCCGTTTTGGAAACTGGCTGGCCAATGCGAACGACTGGAATTTATCCAGAAGCCGTTATTGGGGAATCCCGTTGCCAATTTGGAGAACCGAAGAAGGGAAAGAGGAAAAGCTCATTGGTTCTATTGCAGAATTGAAAGAAGAAATGGCGAAGTCGGTTAAAGCCGGCTTTATGGATAAAGATATTTTCGAAGGTTTTGAACCCGGAAATATGAGTGAAGAAAACTACGATCTGGTAGATCTTCACAAGAACGTGGTAGATGAAATTACGCTTGTTTCAGATTCCGGTAAACCAATGAAGCGCGAAGCCGATCTTATAGATGTTTGGTTCGATTCTGGTTCTATGCCTTACGCACAATGGCACTATCCATTTGAAAATAAAGAAAAAGTAGAAAAAGGTGAACGTCAGGCCGATTTCATAGCCGAAGGCGTTGATCAAACCAGGGGCTGGTTTTATACCCTGCACGCAATAGCTACGATGATCTTTGATGATGTGGCTTATAAAAACGTAGTTTCTAACGGACTTGTTTTAGATAAAAACGGACAGAAAATGTCCAAACGTCTTGGGAACGCGGTAGATCCTTTTGAGACACTTGCGGCTTACGGCCCAGATGCCACGCGTTGGTATATGATCTCTAACGCCAATCCATGGGATAATTTAAAATTTGATATTGAGGGAATAGCTGAGGTGCGCCGTAAATTTTTCGGTACACTGTACAACACGTATTCTTTCTTTACTTTATATGCGAATATTGATAATTTCACCTATAAAGAAGAGGATGTTCCTTTAGCTGAAAGACCCGAGATAGATCGTTGGATTCTTTCTGAATTACATACTTTAATTGAGAAAGTAGATAAATTCTATGCCGATTATGAACCTACCAGGGCAACCCGTGCAATTTCAGAATTCGTTCAGGAAAACCTTAGTAACTGGTTTGTGCGTTTAAGTCGAAGAAGATTCTGGAAAGGCGATTATCAGCAAGATAAAATTTCGGCCTATCAAACCCTTTATACCTGTTTAGTGGAAGTGGCCAAACTGGGCGCGCCGGTGGCGCCGTTCTTTATGGATAGACTTTACAAAGACTTAAACAAGAGTACACAAAAAGAAAACTTTGAATCGGTACATTTGGCTGAATTTTCAAAGTATAATGATAAGTTTGTTGATAAATCTTTAGAGCGAAAAATGGAGAAGGCTCAAACCATTTCTTCATTGGTTTTATCGCTTAGAAAGAAGGAAATGATAAAAGTAAGACAACCGCTGCAAAGAGTAATGATTCCGGTGCTTGACGAACAGCAACGTGAAGAAATTCAGGCGGTTGAAGACCTGATAAAGTCTGAAGTAAATGTAAAAGAACTTCAGCTTATAGATGATGCTTCAGGATTACTGGTTAAGCAAATAAAACCAAATTTTAAGGTTCTTGGTCCAAGATTTGGAAAGGATATGAAGCTGGTAGTCAATGAGATAAATAAATTAACTTCTGAGGACATATCAAAGATAGAGCGAGAGGGCAATATTGCGATAAATCTTAACGGAGAAATGATTAAATTAGCTACTGAAGAAGTAGAAATTACTTCCCAGGATATTGAAGGCTGGTTAGTGGCAAGTAGCGGTAATATTACCGTAGCTTTAGACGTTAGTATCTCAGAAGAATTAAAAAAGGAAGGAATTGCCAGGGAATTGGTAAACAGAATACAGAATATGAGAAAAGATTCTGGCTTTGAAGTTACCGATACCATTGAAGTGACCCTACAAAGAGACGGTATTGTCGAGGATGCCGTTAACCAAAATATAACCTATATCAAGAATGAAACATTAACTGCAAGTCTCGAATTTGCGGAGGTGGTAACTGAAGGAGCCGAGGTGGCTTTTGATGATATTACCACTAAAATGTTTATTAAAAAACATTAGAATTATGGCAACTGAAGTAAAAGAACGGTATAGCGATGCCGAATTAGCTGAGTTTAAGGCCCTGATTAAAGGCAAAATCGCGAAGGCGCAGGAGCAATTGGAGATTTATCAGAATGCTTATAAAAATGATGGAAACAACGGTACCGATGATACCTCTCCTACATTTAAGGCTTTTGAGGAAGGTAGTGAAACGATGAGTAAGGAAGCGAACTCTCAATTGGCTATTAGACAGGAAAAGTTTATTCGTGACCTCAAAAATGCATTAAACCGTATTGAGAATAAAACCTACGGAATATGCCGTGTAACCGGGAAATTAATTGCAAAAGAGCGTTTAAAACTGGTGCCGCACGCAACATTAAGTATTGAAGCTAAAAATATGCAGAAATAATAAATTTCTGGATTTTATGTATACTACGTCCCTTTGCTTATGCCTTGGGGCGTTTTTATTTGAATAATTAATAAATTTGCTTGCGATAAGCTGATTTTTAGCCGTGTAAAAACTAAATAATATAGTATTTTAGCGGCGTTCTTAAATTCTACAGAGTTCATGTCCTTAAAAGAAGCGAGTGTTATAATCGTTTTGGTACTTTTAATAGACCAAATTTCAAAATTTTATATCAAAACAAATTTTTCGCTTGGCGAGGAAGTTCCGGTTTTTGATTGGTTCAGGATTTTATTTGTAGAGAACGAAGGTATGGCCTGGGGAACCAAGATCCCGGGGGAATACGGAAAACTTTTCCTTACGCTTTTTAGATTGGTGGCCATTGTTGGTATTGGTTACTGGTTATGGGATTCGGTTAGAAAAAATGGTTCCCGAATTTTAATTACCGCAATAGCCTTGATCTTCGCAGGTGCTTTTGGTAATATTATAGACTCTGTTTTTTACGGGATTATCTTTAATGATAGCTATGGCCAGGTTGCCGAATTTATGCCGGCACAAGGCGGCTACGGCACCTTATTTCACGGTAAGGTGGTAGATATGCTTTACTTCCCACTATGGCAGGGCAATTTACCCGAATGGATTCCCTTCTGGGGCGGAAATTATTTCACTTTCTTCGAGCCGGTATTCAATATTGCCGATACCGCAATTAGCGCGGGTGTAATTTTACTGCTGCTTTTTAATAAGCGTGCTTTCCCAAAAGAAGAAGATAAAAAAGAAAATAATTAAGCGGCGGCGTTCCCGTTGCGGTCAAAGATCTTCTCGAATTTCTTTAATTCTATCGGTTTGATTAAGTAATCTGTAACCAGGTTAAAAGATCTTGCACGTTCCAGATCTCTAGGATCTATAGAAGAGCTTACCACGTAAAATGTGATCTTCTTTTCGAAGTTATTCTTTATCTTAATAAATTCGTTTAGAAATTCCCAACCATCCATAACCGGCATATTAATATCAAGAAAGATAATGTCGGGTAGTACGTCTTCTGTAGCGTTTTCCAGGATCAATTTAAAATGATCTAAAGCTTCCCTACCGTTTTTAAAAATTAGAAGATTCTTTGAGAGTTTTTTGATTTCAATAATCTTCTTTACCAGGTTCACGTATATTTTGTCATCGTCAATAATACACGCCAATTCTACTTTTTGCCCCATGAGAATTAGTGTTTAGTTTTTAAAACTTAATCTTAAATGTAGCGCCTACATCTATAGTGCTGGTTACCGAGATTGAACCGCCAAGTGCCTCCACCTGGTTTTTTGTAATAAAAAGTCCAATTCCTCGTGAATCCAGGTTCTCATGAAAGGTTTTATACATCCCAAACATCTTGTCACCATATTGATCCAGGTCAATGCCTAACCCATTGTCACTAACCTCCAAAAATTGAGTTTCGTTCTTAATATAGGTCTGAATATAAATTACCGGTTTTCTACCAGGATGTTTATATTTTATAGCATTTGTGATTAAATTTAGCAAAATACTTTCAAGATACTCAGGTATATAGCTAATTTCTTTTAATGCGTGAAATTCAGCTACGATTTTTGCATTTTCTCGATTTATTAAAGACGAAGTTGAAGCTATTACCCCACTTAAAGCTTTTTCAAAAGAAACAATTCGGCGTTCTTTGCGTAAAATTGATTGTTTATTTACAATCTCGTTTAACTGATTTATTGCTGAATCCAAATTTTCAGAAATATCGGTGACATTCGGGATTAATTCAATTTTATCTTTGTTGGTTTTAGCATCTTTAAGCAATTCTACAATTAAGCAAAGATTGCTGCTATGGGAGCGCAAATTATGTGAAACAATGTGGGCAAAATTAAATAGCCTGGAATTTTGAGTTGCAATAATATCCAGGGAATTCTGTAAATTCAGTTCGTTGACTTTCTGCTCATTAATGTCCTGGAAGACACCGCGAATTCCTATGATCTCCTGTTCTTCGTTATACACCGGTTTTCCGGTAGCACGCACCCAAAAATCTTTGTGATAAAGATTCCGCATTTTTAATTCTACTTTAAACGGAATGCCATATTTCTCGCATTTTTCAAAAGCAGAAATTACTGTTGGATGTTCCTCTGGGGCATAAAATTTAAAATGTTCTTCATAAGGTGGCTGGTAATCCATGGGGCAGTCTACAATCTTTTTGGTAACATTATCCCAATAAATATTCTTGTTTATCGTGTCTATATACCAGCCGCCGGTATTGGTCATTTGTGCAGTCTCCCGGTAATAGAAGAAATTTTCTTCAATAGTATACTGGTCGCGCTTGCTTTGATGAATATTAACAAATAACAGTACAGCTGTTTCCCTGTTGTTCTCTTTGTTTTTAAGGTTTCGGCATTCAAACCAACGGTATTTCCCATTGTTAAGTTTGAGTTTAAGCTCAATGCTGAAAGCTTCATTTTCTTCGGTTAGTTTATCGAAATATACTCTGAAGTCGTAGCGATAGTCCTGATGCAAAATTTCTTTCAGGAAAAATTCAAAATGGGATTCAGAAAATTCGGGATTTCCAACGAGGGTATTGAAATGTTCTGACCAGGTTACCTCTTTATTTAGAAGATTAATCTTCCAATAAGCGATATCAAAATCTTCAAGAATACTGTTTAATTGAAGGTCGTTTAGCATTAAAGGGGCGAAAGTTTTGTTAAAAATAACAGAATACTTCCTAATTCCCTAATTTTTAAAGCTATATAATTTATTTGGCGTAACGCAATAATCCAGGGGAATGTCGGTGCTAAAAACTTCCTTAAATTCGGGTTCGGCTTCAAAAAATGAAAGCCCAATTTTTATCACCTCTGCTTTACATTCGCTAAGAAAATTATCGTAAAAACCCTTACCATAGCCAATGCGATGTCCCTGCTCGTCAAAAGCCAAAAGCGGGACAAAAACCACATCTATTTGTGATGGAGCGATAGGAATACCGCCTTCCGGCTCAGGAATATTCCATCTATTTTTTTTAACCACGCTGCTATCGGTAAGTAAAAAATGTTCCAGTTTATGCTCCTTGATATTGGTTTTAGATAGCACCACGTTTTTATCTTTTCCCTGGAGGATATGTAAAATGTTTTCGGTATCAATTTCTTTCTGTTCAGCAATACTTAGAAAGAGATGATAAAATTCTTTTTGCCAAACCGGTAATTGGAGTAATTGATTGGCAATTTCCAGGCTAAGCGCTTCTATTTTATCTTCGGAAAGCTCTAAACGTAAAGCTTTGTATTTTTTTCGTAATTCGGCTTTATTCATCTTTTGGTGGTGCTGAAATATGAAAAATGGCATCACCCTGGTACACAATAGGAGACTCGTTAATATTAATCACATATCCTGTATTAACCGCTTTAATTTTATGCCTGAATTTCCCGTAAGGATCGGTAATAGTGCCTATATATTCTCCTTTTTCTACGTGTTTTCCGCAGGGGATTTTTATATGTAAAAGTCCGCTGTATTTGGCGCGCATCCAATTAGTATTTTCAATTACAACGGTTTCCCCAATAGCATCTGGATACTCAAATTTTGGATTTAACATTTCCAGGAAGCTCAAAATTCGCATAGCGCCTTCTACGCCGTGTTTGGCTACGTCCTTATTACTGTCTTGAGATTTTCCGCCTTCAAAAAGTAGAACGGGAATTCCTTTTTTCGCACAGGTCTCCCGGTAAGATTTTGTAATGGTCTTAGAGTGTATGGTAAATGGAGCGCTAAAAATACGTGCGTATTTTAGGCTTTGCTCATCGCCTCGCTTTACCCTTATTTGTGGCGCATTAAACCTGCTGGCACCGCCGGTATGAAAATCAAGGCAAAAGTTAGCCAGGGGTAATATTTTTTTTACAAATTGGAATGCAAATCTACTGGCAAGAGAGCCGTGTTTAGTTCCGGGGAACATCCTATTGAGATCACGACCATCGGGAAATTCCCGGCGTAAATTTAGAAATCCAAAAATATTGACCACGGGAATACAAATAACGGTTCCTTTTTGAGGCCTATTGATTCCTTTGGAGATAATTTGTCGAACAATTTCTACTCCGTTAATTTCATCGCCGTGAATTCCTGCGGTTATTAAAACCACTGGGCCAGGCTTTTTAGAACGTTCAATAATAACGGGTACCTCTACCGAGGTAGTGGTGTAAAGCTTGGCCATATTAAAATTAATAGTGGCACTTTTTCCGGGCTTTACCTTCTCTCCCAGGATTTCCAGAACATTGTCACTGGTTATTTTTGCCATAGGCTAAACGTTCCGTTCTATATATCTTATTATGGATTTCGCGATATCTTTACCGGTAGCTTTTTCAATACCTTCTAAGCCCGGAGAAGAATTTACCTCAAGAATCAATGGCCCGCGAGCACTTTGTAGCATATCTACTCCGGCAACACCAAGTCCCATTGCTTTAGTGGCTTTTACCGCTGCAATTTCTTCTTCATCGGTAAGTTCTACAACTTCTGCGCTGCCTCCGCGGTGAAGATTAGATCTAAACTCCCCTTCTTTACCCTGTCTTTTCATGGCACCCACTACGTGGCCATCTACTACAAAAGCCCTAATGTCTCCTCCTTTAGCTTCTTCAATAAACTCCTGTACAATCACCCTGGCCTGTAAGCCATTAAAGGCTTCTATTACAGATTCAGCAGCATTTTTTGTTTCGGCTAAAACAACACCAACGCCCTGGGTTCCTTCTAATAATTTTATTACTAAAGGAGTACCCCCAACTTGTTTAATAACTCCTGAAACATCCCGGGAGTAATTGGTAAAAACCGTTTTTGGCAGTCCAATTTTAGCACGGGAAAGAACCTGTAAACTTCTAAGTTTGTCACGACTTCTTACTAAAGCTTCAGAATCTGTGGTGGTAAATGCGCCCATCATCTCAAATTGTCGCACTACTGCAGTACCATAAAAAGTTACTGAAGCACCAATTCTTGGAATTACCGCATCTACACCTTCTATATATCCACCTTTATAATAAATGTTTGGTTTGCGTTTTTCAATAACAATATCACATTTTAAAGGATCTACTACTTCTACGTCGTGTTTGCGTTTAGTAGCGGCTTCTACAAGACGTTTGGTAGAATAAAGGTGGCTGTTACGCGAAAGGATTTTTATTTTCATTTTTGCTTAAGATTGTAAGAAACGTCAGTTAATTCGGTGTCCACGATAAATTTTTTGGTAAGGAATTTTCGGCCAATTAATACCGGAAACCTCATTTCCTGTCGGGAAGACAAAGAAAGGGAAATTTTATAGACCTTATTAAAAATTTTAATGGTAGATATTACCTGATATCTTTTTTGAATTATACCATTGCTACTGCGAACAAAAACGATATCATAATCAGAAAAAGTAAATTTCTTTCCATTGTATAGCGGGTGCTCCTCGTCAAGGAAAGTGCATTCTAAAACTCCATCCTTTTCTACTATATTTTCGCAGTGAATAGACGAAGTGTAAGCGCCGGTATCAATTTTAATTGCGATATCATCTAAATGTAAAGCAGGAAAATCTGCTTTGTCAAAACGCCCAATTACTGTTTTCTCCATACCGCAAGGTAATAAAATACCCCTGCAATCATTTTATAGAAATTATAAAATTTAAAGCCTTTATGCCCGCAAATGAGCTTATTAACGGGATTTTCGAATTTTATTTAATATAAATTTAACATTTACAAGTCTCGGCAATTTTTAAAGCTACGCATAATAAATTCTACCTTTGGGGAGATGGAAACGCCAGCTTTAGAAGTACAATTAAAAACACTGCCCAATAGTCCCGGGGTCTATCAGTATTACGATAAGAACGGAAAGATACTATATGTAGGCAAAGCCAAGAACTTAAAGAAACGGGTTACTTCCTACTTTACCAAGCGCCACGATAGTCATCGTATTGGTGTGATGGTGAAAAAGATAAAGGAAATAAAGCATATTGTAGTAGAATCGGAAACCGATGCGCTGCTTTTAGAAAATAATCTTATCAAGAAGCATCAGCCGCGGTTTAACGTGATGCTTAAAGACGATAAAACCTATCCCTGGATTTGCATTAAGAATGAACGTTTCCCAAGAGTTTTTCCTACTCGAAAATTAATTAAAGATGGCAGCGAATATTACGGGCCTTTTACGAGTTTTAAAACCGTAAATACGCTATTGGAACTTATTAAAGGTCTATATAAACTTAGAACCTGTAATTATGATCTTTCCGAAGAAAAAATAAGAAACGGGAAATATAAAGTTTGCCTGGAGTACCATTTAGGAAACTGTAAAGGCCCTTGCGAAGCTAAACAGCCTGAGGTAGAATACAACAGCAATATTGAGGCAATTCGGCAAATTGTAAAAGGAAATTTTAAAGATTCACTGCAGCAATTTAAA
>Ga0098069_100188_pt1 | contig 35165 bp, 34 predicted proteins | sample 27_taG_FD_92584 | JGI IMG/M metagenome (GOLD analysis project Ga0098069, IMG submission 92584) | Marine viral communities from Cariaco Basin, Caribbean Sea - 27_WHOI_OMZ | ecosystem: Environmental > Aquatic > Marine > Oceanic | place: Caribbean Sea: Cariaco Basin | collected 2014-11-09
AGGGGCGAGTTACGCGCGTTGGTGGCGACCGCCAGTCTCGACCTGGGCGTCGACTGGGGGGATATCGACCTGGTGGTCCAGATGGGGGCCCCCAAGGGCTCCTCGCGGCTGCTGCAGCGCATTGGGCGTGCCAATCACCGTCTCGATCAACCGAGCCGGGCCTTGCTGGTACCAGGCAACCGGTTCGAGTTCCTCGAAGCCACCGCTGCGAAGGAGGCGGTCGACGAAGGCAAGCGGGACGGCGAAACCTTCCGTCCGGGCGGGCTCGATGTGCTCGCTCAACACGTAATGGCCTGCGCCTGCGCCGCGCCGTTCGACGAAGCGGGCCTGCTGGCCGAAATCCGGGCGAGCCTGTCCTATGCCTGGGTCGACGAAGCGGTGTGGCAGCGGGTGCTCTCATTCGTTGAAACGGGTGGCTATGCCCTCAAGGCCTATGACAAGTTCAAGCGGATCCAGCGCGACGGGGACGGCATCTGGCGGCTGGCCCATCCGCAGCAGGCACAGCGACACCGCATGAACGCGGGCATCATCATCGATTCCGAAATGCTCGAAGTGCGCATCAGCTCGGGTCGCGGGCGCGGGGGACGTAGCCTTGGCAAGGTCGAGGAACGGTTTGCCGCCTCGCTCAGTCCCGGGGACACCTTCGCCTTTGCGGGGATGAGCCTCGAGGTGGTCAAACTGCAGGATATGGAGGTGCTCGTCCGGGCGGCGAAAGCCAGTGCGACGATACCCAGCTACGGCGGCGCGCGCTTGCCGCTGACGACGCATCTCGCGGACCGGGTGCGCGCCATGCTGGTCGACCGGGCGGGGTGGGCACGCTTCCCTGATGATGTACGCGAATGGCTCGAGGTGCAGGATTGGCGCTCGCAGATGCCTGGTCCCGGGCAGTTGCTGGTTGAAAGCTTCCCGCATGCGAAGCGGCATTACAGCGTCTACTATACCTTCGAAGGCTGGAACGCGAACCAAAGCCTGGGGATGCTCATCACGCGGCGAATGGAAGATCGCGGGCTGATGCCCGGCGGCTTCGTCGCCAACGACTATTCGCTGGCTGTATGGGGGCTCAAACCGGTCAGTGATCCGGGGCCGCTGCTGTCACCCGATATACTGCAGGACGAATTCGTCGAATGGGTGCAGAATTCGCATCTCCTGCGCCGCGCGTTTCGCGAGGTTGCGGTTATCGGGGGCCTGGTCGAACGCCAGCATCCGGGCAAGCGAAAGACCGGCAAGCAGGTGACCTTCTCGACCGACCTCATCTACGACGTGCTGCGCAAGTACGAACCCGATCATGTGCTGATCGAAGCCGCCTGGGCCGATGCGCGGACGCGGATGACCGATGTCGGGCGGCTTGGCGATTTGCTCGATCGCTCGGCCGAGCAATTGGTCCACGTCGAACTCGACCGCGTGAGTCCGCTCGCCGTGCCGGTCATGGTGATGATCGGGCGTGAGGCGACGCCGCAAGGGTCGGTCGATGACGAATTGTTGCTTGAAGCGGAAAGCCTGGCCGGTTCGGCCATGCGCGTCGACGACCCACTTGCGGGGGACTGACGCGCAAAGAAAAAGGGGCGGATCGCTCCGCCCCTTTCCCGGTTTTTCGAGGTCTCGAAATCTCAGCTCTTGCCGAAGGTCCGATACTGTTCGTTGCCGACGAAGCCGAACTTGGTGACTCCGCTAGCCTTGATCAGCTGCAGCACCTTGGCCGCGAGATCGTAGCTGGCCTGGGCTTCCGGTTCGAACTGGAGTTCGGGTTCCGGATTGATGTTCTTCGATTCTTCCAGCAGCGTACGCAGCTGGCCCATATCGATCGCATTACCGTTCCACAGGATCTCGTTCTGCGCTGAAAGCACCAGCTTGTTCTTTTCCGGCTCGACGGTGATGTCTTGCGGAACGTTATTGGGTGCGGGCAGGTCGATATCGACCGAGTGCGTCGCGACCGGGATGGTGATGATGAACATGATGAGGAGAACGAGCAGGACGTCGATCAACGGCGTCATGTTCATTTCCATCATCGGCGCGCCATCATCCTTGCCGCCTGACATTGCCATAGTGGGTTACTCCCTAATCTGCTTTGTCGAACCGCGCGATCACGCGTTGGGATCAACCGGGTTCGAAATGAAGCCGACGGTGGGATAACCCGCCGCCTGGACGTTGTAGATCGCGCCGGCCACGCAGGACCACGGAGCGTTCACGTCACCGCGAATGTGTACCTGCGGGATCTTCTCCGGATCGTCCATGATGGCGTCGGGACCACCGGCACGCTGTACGATGGCATCGAGGCGTTCGAATGCCTGGTCATAGAGCTCTTCCGAGGTGACCGGGGTAACATTGCCGAAATAGACGCGGCATTGGCCGTTCCGCGAAGCGCCGGCGAAGCCGGGTTCGCCCGCGCTGACACCGTTCTCGTCGGTCGTGCTGACGGTCAGGAGAAGGTTTTCCACCTTGTCCTTCGATTCAGTCGATTCGAAAACCGGGATTTCCAGCTTTTCGATGGTCTGGATCGCGACCGGAACCGCGATGAGGAAGATGATCAGAAGCACCAGCATCACGTCCACGAGCGGAGTGGTGTTGATGTCCGACATCGGCGTGTCGGCGCCACCTCCTGTCGAAATCGCCATGGTTCAGTTCCTAACGTTCGAAATTCTTGGGTTCGATGCGGTGGGCGGGGGCGGCAGGAGGCCGCCCCCGGTCCGATCGATTACTTCTTGACCGTGGTGGTCGTCGCAGCGGGCTTGGCAGCCGGAGCGGTGCGGGCAGCCTTGCCGGCAGCCTGCGTCGACGTCGCGGTCATGTAGGTCGGCTTGACGCTGCCGGCCGAGTTGATGTTCGCAAGCAGATCGGTCGAGAACGCGTGGAGCAGTTCGGCGATGCGCTTGTTGCGGCTCTGGAGCCAGTTGTAGGCGAACACGGCGGGAACCGCGACGAGCAGACCGATGGCGGTCATGATCAGCGCTTCACCGACGGGGCCGGCGACCTTGTCGATCGATGCCGAACCGGCGATGCCGATGTTGATCAGGGCGCGGTAGATACCGATAACCGTACCGAGCAGGCCGACGAAGGGAGCGGTTGCACCGACCGTCGCGAGGAACGACAGGCCGCCCGCGAGCTTCGAGTTGATCGTGTCTTCCGAGCGCTGGAGCGAACCGTGCATCCAGTCGTGGGCTTCGAGCTTGTCGGTCATCTTGGCGTGCTGGTCTTCGGCCAGGATGGCGTCGTCGACGAGCTGACGCCATGCGCTGTTCTTGTCGAGCTTGGTCGCGCCGTCGCGCAGCGAACCGGTCTTCCAGAACTGCGTGCGGACGGCCTTGTACTGCGCCAGCACCTTGCGCTGTTCGAACAGCTTGGTGAACAGGATGTAGAACGAACCGACCGACATGATCACCATCACGCCGAGAATGAACCAGGCAACGAAACCGCCCTGTTCCATGGCTTCAAGAAAACCGAAGGAGTTCTCCGGTGCCGCATCAGCGGCAGCTGCAAGAAGTTCGAAGGTCATAACGAATGGTCCTTTTGAGAGTGTCTTTTGCGCCGGGTACCCTGACCCTGGGCAGAAACGAGGTTAGTTAAGCCGATAAACGATCGTCGTGGACACGGTGTCCTGGATCGGGTTGCCCGCAGCATTCAGCGCCGGTTCGTAACGCGCATAGCGGGTCATGCCGTCGCAAGCAGCCTGGTCGAGATCGCTCGACCCGCTGGAATTGCTCACGCGGCAGGATGCTACGCGCCCGTCGGTTCCGACCGTGATGGTCACGCCAACGTTACCCTCGATGCCTTCACGTTCGGCACGGCGGGGATAGTTGCTCTGGATGCGACGTGCCCAGCCGGCCTGACCCTTGGGCGATGCGCCACGTGCCTGCGAAGGCGGCGGCGGCGGTGCCGGGGGCGCAGGCGGCGGAATGACGAGCTGCGGCGGAGCCGGCGGCGGGATCGTCGTCTGCGTACGGATCGGAGGCGGTGCCGGCGCGATGTTGATCGGCGGCGGCGGTGCAACCGGCGGCGGAGGCGTGTCGGGCACGTTCTCCGGCGGCGGCGGCGGCTCTTCCTCGGGCGGCGGGGGCTCCTCGATATCGATCGTCGTTACGCGCTCGACCACCTGCTGGACCGCATTATATGCGAGACCGGTGATGAGAGCGTAACCGAGAGCGACATGGATGAGGGCAACAATGATGATCGCGACGATGCGATTGCCGCTCATCTGTTGGTCAGCATAAGCCATTCGGTTGCTTCACTCCATCGGTCACCCCGGAAATCCCGGGGCAATTGAAAACCCCTTTGCGACCCGCCGGATTGGCGCGACTTGGGGAATCGTTAACGCGTTCGCGCCGCTCGAGACCCTGAAGACTCTCGCGACGAAGGCAGACCGAAATTCTCACTAAGAACCCGGACGCCTCTCCCCAAGCAATAAAGTGTCATCCACTCGGGTCCGGTCCGACCCTTTAGCTACGATGCGAAGCGTCCGCAAACCCTTTATCGGTTAACCGCCAATTCAGTAGCTTGGCTGGAGGAACCGACCTTAACGCCGGTGGGTTCAGTGATTCGAAACCGTACCGCAAAATCGAAAGCTGCTCTTATGTCGATCTTACGCACCACCGGCCCGTTCCTGCTTCTCGGTGCAGCGCTCGCGGCAGCGCCCGTGACGGCCATGGCGCAGGACGGTGCGCGCACGGCGGAACTGACCTATGCCGACATGGTCGATCTGGCTGACGAGGCGCCGCTGGTGGTGCGCGCGCAGATCCGCCGGCAGGCAACCGTCGAACCGGAACGTTCGCCAGGTCTGCAGCCCGGCTTCGTCCGGCTGTATATCGAGGCCCGCACCTCGGCGCTGATTGCGGGCAATGCGCCGCTAGGCGAAGCGCTGCGCTATCTGGTCGATGTGCCGCTCAACGCGAAGGGCAAGCCGCCCAAGCTGAAGAAACAGGAAGTCATCCTGTTCGCAAGGCCCGTCGCCGGCAGCCCGGCGCAGCTCCAGCTGGTCGATCCGCGCGCGCAGTTCGCCTATAGCGAGGCGTTCGAGGCGCGCCTGCGTCCGGTGTTGGCCGAATTGCTGGCGCAGGATGCACCGCCGCGAGTCACCGGGATTCGCGATGCGCTCGCGGTCGAGGGTACGCTGGTCGGCGAATCGGAAACGCAGCTGTTCCTCGATACCGAAAACGACGGCCCGGTATCGGTAACGGTCGTGCGCCGGCCGGGGCAGGCGCCGCGCTGGGGGGTCTCGTGGACCGAGATCGTCGACCAGGCGGCGCGTGCGCCGCAGCCGGGGACGCTCGAATGGTATCGTCTGGCCTGTTCGCTGCCCGAGACGCTGCCCGAAACCGCGATTCTCTCGCGTGACGCCAACGCCCGCGCACTGGCGGCAGACGATTATGCCTTGGTGCGCGAGGACCTCGGGACCTGCACGCGAACGCGCGAGTAAAGGCGGGACTTCACCGCGGCCAAGACAAATTGTTTCCAACCCGCCGTATCGCTGCGCTAGGCGGCGGATATGGCAGAACCTCTTCGCATCGCCCTCGCCGGTCTCGGCACCGTCGGTACCGGCGTCATCGAACTACTCGCAGCCAACCGTTCGACCATCGAACGCCGTGCGGGACGTCCGCTCGAAATCGTAGCGGTGAACGCCCGCGACCGGGCGCGTGACCGCGGCGTCGACCTTTCGCCCTATGCCTGGGTCGACGATATGCAGGCGATGGCGCAGCGCGGTGATGTGGATGTCGTGCTCGAACTGGTCGGCGGATCCGATGGTCCTGCGCTCACGCTGGCGCGGGCAGCGCTCGATGCCGGGAAGGCTTTCGTCACCGCCAACAAGGCGATGATCGCGCACCACGGCCTAGCACTCGCCGAACAGGCGGCGCTGCGCGGCGTCCCGCTCAAGTTCGAAGCTGCGGTCGCGGGCGGCATCCCGGTAGTGAAGGGTCTGCGCGAAGGTGCGGCAGCAAACCGCATCGAACGAATCTACGGGATCCTCAATGGGACCTGCAATTACATCCTTTCCGAAATGGAGCATACCGGCGCGGATTTCGGCGAGATGCTCAAGGCGGCGCAGGAGAAGGGCTATGCCGAAGCCGACCCCACTTTCGACATCGAAGGCGTCGATGCTGCGCACAAGCTCGCGATACTGGCCGCGATCGGATTCGGCGCGCGGGTCGACTTCGCCAACGTCGAAGCGACCGGTATCGGCGAAGTGCGCGCGGCCGATATCACGCAGGCGGGTGCCCTGGGCTATGTCATCCGGCTGGTCGGGATCGCTTCGCTCGACGAAAGCGCCGACGAGACGCGATTGCTCCAGCGCGTGCGGCCCTGCCTTGTCGCGCTCGGCCATCCGCTGGCCGCGGTGACCGGGCCGACCAATGCAGTTGTCGCCGAAGGCAATTTTTCAGGCCAGCTGCTGTTCCAGGGAGCCGGTGCCGGTGCGGGGCCGACCGCCAGCGCGGTGGTCGCCGATCTCATCGACATCGCCCGCGGCGACAGCGGCGCGCCGTTCTCGGTTCCGGTCGAAGAGCTCGAGCAGTTCGCTCCGGCGGATCCCGGCAACCGCATGGGGCGCGATTACATCCGCTTCACCGTGAACGACCGCCCCGGTGTGCTCGCCGAAATAACTGCCGCGATGCGCGATGCCGAAGTCTCGATCGAGAGCCTGATCCAGCGCGGGCGCGATCATGCAGGCGGGGAAGTGCTGGTGGCCATGGTCACGCACGAAGGACCCGAACGCTGCGTGACCAAGGCGCTCGATTTGCTCAATGGCTCGCCTAGCCTGACGGCTGCGCCGCTGGTGATGCCGATCCTGGGCGACTGATTTCGTCCTCTTCGCCGGCCCTGTCGGGCGGGGGAGGCAGGCCGAGGTGGGCTTCGCGCGGGGACACTTCCGGCGCAGCGTTTTCGCCGCGCGGTGCAAGACCGCGGGAGACGCGGTCCGCATCCGAACCGGCCGGCGCTTCGGGCAGTGCCTCGATATCGATGATGAGTGCGGGCGGCGGCGGTTGGCCGAAGCCGATGCAGGCGCCCTTTTCGGGGTTCTTCTTGCACGATTCGCCAAAGTCGGGCGCTCGGGGATCGCCCCTGTTCATGGTCTCCGCCGCGTAACGCTGTAGCGCACGCTCTTCGTCATAGCCGAATTCGCGCTGGTCGCGCCGTGTACGGCAAACGATGATTTCACCCGAGATCGAGGCGGCTTCCTGCTCGTCGCTGCAGTCTTCGAACGGCGCGTCGTAATCCTGCTGCGGGATCAATATGTCGATCCGTTCGGGCGGGGCTGCGGCATCCTGTGCCGATCCGGGAAACGGCAGGCCCGCCGCCGCCATTGCCACGCAGGCCGCCCACCAGCGTCTCGACAATGTCAGGCTCCCTGTCTATCCGCCGCACGACCGCAAACCGTGTGGCCAACGTCATGCGCCACACACACGTGAGGGACTGAACCGACTATGAACTCGCCCGCCGAAAATCCGCTCGACCGCGTCCTGGTCCTCGAAATGGTTCGTGTGACCGAAGCTGCGGCAGTGGCCGCATCCAAGCTGATCGGGCGCGGCGACGAGAAGGCTGCCGATGCGGCTGCCGTCGAAGCCATGCGCAAGGCGTTCGATACGCTTGCTATCGATGGCACCGTGGTGATCGGCGAAGGCGAGCGGGACGAGGCGCCCATGCTGTTCATCGGCGAAAAGGTCGGCGGCGCGCCGGGTGAAGGCCCCAAGATCGATATCGCGCTGGACCCGCTCGAGGGCACGACCATCACCGCGAAAGCGGGGCCCAATGCCCTGGCAGTGCTCGCGGCGGCGGCAGAGGGCTGCCTGCTCAACGCTCCCGATGTCTATATGGACAAGCTGGCGGTGGGCCCGGGCTATCCCGACGGCATCATCGACCTGGCCAAGAGCCCGACAGAAAACGTGCAGGCGGTGGCGAAGGCCAAAGGCGTGGCGCCTTCCGACATCATCGTCTGCGTCCTCGACCGCCCGCGTCATGCCGAACTGATCGCCGAACTGCGCGGACTGGGCTGCGGGGTTGTGCTGATCGGCGATGGCGACGTCGCCGGTGTGATCGCGGTGACCGACGAGGACACGACGATCGATATGTACATGGGTCAGGGCGGTGCGCCCGAGGGCGTCCTGGCGGCGGCGGCGCTGCGCTGCGTCGGGGGCCAGTTCAACGGCCGGCTGGTGTTCCGCAACGATGACGAACGCGGCCGCGCGGCGAAATGGGGCATCGACGATCTCGACCGCATCTATACCCGCGACGATCTGGTGAAGGGCGATTGCATCTTCGCCGCGACCGGAGTCACGCCGGGTTCGCTGCTCGACGGGGTAAAGTATCTGCGCGGCGGACGCATGACGACCGAAAGCGTGGTCATGCGCTCGAGCAGCGGCACGGTGCGCTGGATCAAGGGCGAACATCGCGAGGGCTAGGCGTGGTCATGGCGGGGAAACGCGCCCGTCGGTTGTTGCATATCCGTGACGCTCGGCTAGGCGGGGCGCACATCCAGTTTGCCCGGGGATTCTCCGCATGAAAATCATGGCCGCCAACTCGAACCTGCCGCTTGCACGGGCCATTGCAGGTTATCTCGAAATGCCGCTGGTGGATGCGCAGGTGCGTCGCTTTGCCGACGAGGAGATCTTCGTCGAGATCCACGAGAACGTGCGCGGCGAAGACGTGTTCGTCGTCCAGTCGACCAGCTATCCGGCCAACGACAATCTGATGGAACTGCTGATCTGCATCGACGCGCTCAAACGCGCTTCGGCCCGGCGCATTACAGCAGTCGTGCCCTATTTCGGCTATGCCCGCCAGGACCGCAAACCCGGCCCGCGGACTCCGATTTCGGCCAAGCTGGTAGCCAATCTGATTACCGAGGCAGGGGCCGAGCGCGTGCTCGCGGTCGATCTCCACGCGGGACAGATCCAGGGCTTCTTCGACATCCCGACCGACAATCTGTTCGCCGCCCCGGTGATGGCGGCAGATATCCAGGCGCGCTACGGCGACGAGGACCTGATGGTCGTCAGCCCCGATGTCGGCGGCGTCGTGCGTGCGCGTGCACTGGCCAAGCGGCTCGACAATGCACCGCTGGCGATTGTCGACAAGCGGCGCGATCGCCCCGGCGAAAGCGAAGTAATGAATATCATCGGCGACGTGTCGGGCCGGCACTGCATCCTGATCGACGACATCGTCGATTCGGGCGGGACCCTGTGCAACGCGGCGCAGGCGCTGCTCGATCAGGGTGCGGCTTCGGTCGCGGCCTATATCACGCATGGCGTCCTTTCGGGCGGGGCCGTGGCACGGGTCGACAAATCCGCGCTCAAGGAACTGGTCATCACCGATTCGATCCGGCCAACCGATGCCGCCAAGGATTCCGAACGGATCCGCATTCTGACGATCGCACCGCTGGTCGGTGAAGCGGTCCGCCGCATTGCAGACGAAAGCTCGGTCAGCTCGCTGTTCGATTGAGCATGGCGACCGCTGCCGATCTCGCGCTCGCCAATCGCCTCGCCGACGCGGCGGGTGAAGCGATCCGTCCGCTGTTCCGCGGCGAATGGTCGCAGGAACAGAAGGCGGACCGCAGCTTCGTGACCGAGGCCGACCGCGTCGCCGAGGCGGCGATGCGCGCGATTCTCGAGAGCGAGCGTACGGATGACGGAATTATCGGGGAGGAATACGGCACACGCAACGAGGGTGCGGGGCGGCAATGGGTGCTCGACCCGATCGACGGCACCACCAGCTTCATCGCCGGTCGCCCCATTTTCGGTACGCTGATCGCGCTGATGCAGGATGGTTGGCCGGTGCTCGGCGTGATCGACCAGCCCATCGCGCGTGAACGGTGGGTCGGACGGATCGGCGAGGGCACCACCTTCAACGGCAGTCCGGTGCGCGCGGTTGCGTGCAAGGAGCTGTCCGACGCGGTTCTCGGCACGACCACGCCGCACCAGTTCTCCGGCGACGACGTCGACGCCTTCATGGGTGTCGCCAAAGCGGTGGCCGAGCGCAAGATCATCTATGGCGGTGATTGCTACAATTACGGGCTCGTCGCCTCCGGCCATGTCGACATCGTCGTCGAGGCCGGCCTCAAGCTCTATGATTTTGCAGCACTGGTGCCCGTGGTCGAAGGCGCGGGCGGGGTCATGAGCGACTGGCAAGGCAATCCGCTCGATGCCGAAAGCGATGGCCGGGTCATCGCGCTGGGCGATGCCGCACGGCTCGAAGACGTGCTCGAGGCAATGGGCGGGCCAGCCCACGACCATGGGCACTGATCGGCGCCAGGCCCGTTAGCCCGGCATGCAAACCATCTTGATAACCGGCGCCGCAAACGGGATCGGGCGCGCAACCGCAATGCATTTTCATGGCCTCGGTTGGCAGGTGATCGGTCTCGACACGGATACCGAAGCGCTGGCCGAATTGCGCGGCGCGCTACCGCGGGAAAGCGCGCTCTTCCTGAGCTGCGATGTCGGCCGCGAGAGCGAGGTAAGGAACGCGGTCGAGGGGATCGGCGAATGGCTGGGGGAGTGCCCGCTCGATTGCCTCGTCAACAACGCCGGTATCGCCGATCCCGTAGCTGGCCCGCTGGAGGAGCTCGAGCTGGCTGAATGGCAGACGTGGATCGATGCCAGCCTGACCGGCGCCTTTCTGGTTACGCGCGCTTCGCTGGCGTTCCTGCGGCGCAGCGGTGGCGCGAGTATCGCGAATATCTCATCCACCCGTGCGGTGATGAGCGAGCCTGATACCTTTGCCTATGCGGCGGCGAAGGGCGGGCTCGATGCACTCACCCATTCGCTCGCGGTCTCGCTTGGGCCCAGGATCCGCGCGAATGCGATACGTCCGGGCTGGATCGAAACCGGGCCGTGGCAGAAAGAGGGCAAACGGAGCCATCCCGAGCATCGACCCAAGGACCGCGAGCAGCATCCGGTCGGGCGCATCGGGCGGCCGGAGGATATTGCCGAGGCAGTCGCCTATCTGCACGCAGCGGGGTTCGTGACCGGGCAGCACCTCAATATCGACGGTGGCATGACGGCGAAGATGATCTACGAGCACTGACATGACAGTGGAGGGATCGCTTGCCGGGCGCATCGCGCTCGTTACCGGCGCGTCGCGCGGGCTCGGTTTCGAGATCGCCCGGCGCATGGCAGAACAGGGCGCGCGCGTCTGGCTCAACGGGCGTGGGGCCAGCGCAGTCGAAGCCGCCGCTGAACGGATCGGCCCTAACGCCCGGGCCTTGCCCTTCGATATCGGGGATGACCAGGCGAGCGCGGCGGCATTCGCGCGCCTTGCCGAAGATGGCCTCGATATCCTCGTCAACAATGTCGGGCAACGCGACCGGCGGCCGCTGGGGCAATTGCGACGGGCCGATATGGCGGCGATGCTCTCGACCAACCTCGTCGCGCCCTTCGATCTTGCGCGCCGCGCGGCGCCGCTGATGCAGGCGCGCGAATACGGGCGGATCATCAACATCACCTCGATCGCGGCCGATATCGCCCGGGGCGATGTGCTCTACACTGCCAGCAAGGGCGGGCTCGCCGCGCTGACCCGTGCGCTGGCGGCTGAACTGGGCGCCACCGGGATCACGGTCAACGCCGTCGCCCCGGGCTATTTCGCTACCGAAGCGAATGGCGAAATGAGCGCCGATCCGGAAATCGCACGGCACCTTGCCCGCCGGACCTCGCTGGGCCGTTGGGGCGAACCGGGCGAGATCGCCGGGGCAGTCGCTTTTCTTGCCGCGCCCGAGGCGAGCTATATCACCGGCCATACGCTGGCGGTCGATGGCGGTTATCTGACCCACTTCTGACTTGCTTTACCGCGCACAATCGCTATCAGCGCGCCCTTCACCGACACGTGATTCATCTGCCGGTCTGGCCGTAAGGGCTGCCAGGGCTGGTTGGACGTGTCTCTGTCAAGGAGATGAAAATGCCCAAGCTTAAGACCAAAAGCGGTGTGAAGAAGCGCTTCAAGATCACTGCGACCGGCAAGGTCAAGCATGGCGTCGCCGGCAAGCGCCACCGCCTGATCAGCCACAATGCGAAGTATATTCGCCAGAACCGCGGCACCACTGTCCTGTCGGAAGCCGACAGCAGAACGGTGAAAAAGTGGGCCCCCTACGGCCTCGACTGAGCGCGAATTAAGGAGAATACGAAATGCCTCGCATCAAACGCGGCGTCACCACGCGCCAGAAGCACAAGCGTCTACTGGATCAGGCGAAGGGCTATCGCGGCCGTCGCAAGAACACGATCCGCGTCGCCCGTCAGGCTGTCGAAAAGGCCGGCCAGTACGCCTATCGCGACCGCAAGGTTAAGAAGCGCAGCTTCCGCGCCCTGTGGATCCAGCGCATCAATGCCGCGGTCCGCGCCGAAGGTCTTACCTACTCGCAGTTCATGCACGGCACCAAGCTCGCCGGCATTGAACTCGACCGCAAGGTCATGGCCGACCTGGCGATGAACGAATCGGCCGCCTTCAAGGCGATCATCGATCAGGCCAAGAAGGCGCTGCCCGCCTAAGTCGCGGTCCGTGCCCGGAATTGCGAAGGGCGCTCCGTATGGGGCGCCCTTTTGCGTTGGGCCGCTTGCCGCCGTCCGCCAAGGCGTTATGAGCTTTTGGCAGGGGAAACGGGGGGCGCGTGGCCGAGGGTGATGTGATCGATGTGCGCTTCTTCGCACCGCCGGCCGATCTGGCGCATTGCTTCACGACATTCTACCGGCTGGAAGTGAATGTTCCGCCAGGCGAAAAGCTCGAGGACTGGCTACAGCCCGAATGGGGCAACCTTCGCTTCTTCACCGATGATCCTCCGACTGCGCAAGCGCTCAAGGGCCCGCGCGTCGATGGCGCCCGTTTCCAGGCGACCGGTCCCAGTTCCTGCATGACCCACTTCACGCTCGGCCGTACCCGCATGTGGGGCATCGGCCTGCGCCCGCTCGGCTGGGCAAGATTCGTCGCCGACGATGCCAGCGCACATGCCAACACGGTGGTCGATGGCGAAGCGGCACCGCCGTTCGCGTGCTTTGCCCCGCTATGCGATGTCCTGTGCACGCGGGCCCGGTCCGATGAAGAGCAGTTCGATGCGCTGGCCAGCTTCTTTCGCCAGCTTGCCGAACCTCCGCGCGACCAGCCGCGGATCCAGCGGGTGCACGAGGTCATGGTCGACCCGCGGTTGCTACAGGTCGAGGAGTTCGCCCGGCGCAGCGGCTTGTCCAAGCGAACGCTGGAGCGCGTGTGCGCCCGCCATTTCGGGTTCGCACCGCGTCTGCTGCTGCGCCGGCAACGGTTGATGCGCAGTCTTGCGGCATTCATGCTCGAACCCCGCGCCAGCTGGTCCGCAGTGATCGACCGCCATTACCACGACCAGTCGCATTTCGTGCACGAGTTCCACGCTTTCATGGGCTGCACACCGAGCGACTACGCCGCGCAGCCGCATCCCGTCCTGAGTGCGTTCATGGCCGAGCGCAAGCGGATATGGGGATCACCCGTACAGACGCTCGATCCGCCGACATAGCGGTCGATCAACGGATGCTTTTTTGCTAGCCGGGATGCCAAGGGCGTTTTTACGATGATTTCGACGCATCAGGGCCGGTCATATTCTTGCGCGGAGAACCCGCGATGAGCACGGGGGAGGCGCCGGCGGGTGTCGCGCTGCGGTTCTTCCTGCCGCCCCGCCGATTGCGTCCCTTCATCACCACCCTCTACCACATGGAAATCTCAGGTGCCGAGGACGAGCCGGTGGTCGACTGGCTCCATCCCGAATGGGCCAATCTGCGCATCATTCCCGAACGCACAGTCGCAGCCGGGATGCGCGGCCAGCCGCTCGAGCGCATGCCGCGGGCGGTGATGGCCGGGCCGACCAGTTTCGCCACGCATTTCAGCGCATACACCGGCCGGTCGTGGGGTATCGGCCTGATGCCGCGGGGGTGGGCGCGGCTGACCGATACGCCCGCCAGCGCCTACGCCGATCGGTACAGCGACGTCGAGAAAGACCCCGCGTTCGATCATCTGCGGAGCCTGTGCGCCTGTGTCCCCGCAGCGGACGGAAATCTCCTTGCCGAACGCGACGCCCTGGTGCGCGGACTGGACCGTCTGCTGGCGCAGCCCGCAGCGCGCGAAGAGGACATTCTGCGTCTGGAGGAGGCGCTGACCGACCCACGGTTCCACACCGTGGCCGAACTGGCTGAAGCGCTGGGGATGAGCCCGCGGACGATGGAACGGTTCTGCAGCCGGGTGTTCGGGTTCTCGCCCCAATTGCTGCTGCGCCGCCAGCGCTTCGTGCGCAGCCTAGCCAAGTTCATGCTCGATCCCTCGCTTAAATGGATCGACACGCTCGACGGACATTATCACGATCAGGCCCACTTCGTCCGCGACTTCAAGCGCTTCATGTTGATGTCGCCGAGCGAATACGCCAGCCGGCCCCACCCGGTGCTGGCTGCAGCAGCGCATGCGCGCCTGGCCGTGGCGGGTCAGGCGATGCAGGTCCTGCACGAACCCAGCGCCGATTGAGCACAGCGGATCGTGCGGGCCGATCACCAAACTGGGCTTTAGCATTGGGGCACTTGGCGCTAGGGCCAGCGGGTAGTCCCATCCGACAGTTCCAAGCCAGGCAGAATGACCGACCTCGACCAACTCAAGACCGATGCGCTGACGCGGATCGAAGATGCTCCCGATGCAGCTGCGCTCGAAGCGCTGCGGATCGAATTCCTCGGCAAGCAGGGGTCGATTTCGGGCTTGATGAAAACGCTCGGCAAGATGTCGCCCGAAGACCGGCAGGTTCAGGGGCCGCTGCTCAATGGCCTGCGGACCGCGGCCGCCGATGCGATTGCCGCGCGCAAGGAAGTGCTCGAGGATGCGGAGCTCGAAGCGCGCCTTGCCACGGAAGGCCTCGACCTGACGCTGCCGGCGTCAGTCATGCCGAGCGGCTCGGTCCATCCAGTCAGCCAGGTGATGGACGAACTGGCGGAGATATTCGCCGACCTCGGCTTCTCGGTCGCCACCGGGCCGGAGATCGAGGACGACTGGCACAATTTCACCGCGCTCAACATGGCCGAAACGCATCCGGCGCGGGCGATGCACGACACCTTCTATTTCCCCGACAATGATAGCGACGGGCACCGCATGCTGCTGCGCACGCATACTTCGCCGGTGCAGATCCGCTCGATGGTCGAGGTAGCTTCGAAGGATGCAGGGGGTGCGCCGATCCGGATCATCGCCCCGGGCCGCGTCTATCGCAGCGACAGCGATGCGACGCACACGCCGATGTTCCACCAGGTCGAAGGGCTGGTGATCGATCGCGATATTCACCTGGGCCATCTCAAGTGGACGCTGGAGACCTTTCTCAAGGCCTTCTTCGAACGCGACGACATCGTGCTGCGCCTGCGCCCGTCCTACTTCCCCTTCACCGAGCCGTCGGTCGAGGTCGATGTCGGCTGGCAGGATGTGAAGGGCCGCCGCGTGCTCGGCGGTGACGGCGATGCACCGGGCCATGGCTGGATGGAACTGCTGGGCAGCGGCATGGTCAATCGCCGCGTGCTCGAGTTCGCCGGGCTCGACGCCGACGAATGGCAGGGCTTCGCCTTCGGCGTGGGCGTCGACCGCCTCGCCATGCTCAAATACGGGATGGACGATTTGCGCGCCTTCTTCGACGGCGACGGACGCTGGCTCGATCATTACGGCTTCAGCCCGTTCGACCAGCCGACCCTTTCCGCAGGCGTAGGAGCGAAGGCATGAAGTTCTCGCTCGAATGGCTGGAACACTTCCTCGACACCGATGCTTCGGTGCCGGAAATCGCAGCCGCGCTCAACCGGATCGGCCACGAGGTCGAAGGCATCGAGGACCCGGCGGAAAGGCTCGCAGGGTTCCGCGTCGCCAAGGTGCTGACCGCCGCCAAGCATCCCGATGCCGACAAACTGCAGGTGCTGAGCGTTGACACGGGCGAGGGCGATCCGCTGCAGGTCGTCTGCGGCGCGCCCAATGCGCGTGCGGGCATGAAGGGGGTGCTGGGCCTGCCCGGCGCGGTGGTTCCGGCCAATGGCATGGAACTGCGCAAGAGCGCGATCCGCGGGGTCGAATCGAACGGCATGATGTGTTCAGTGCGCGAGCTCGAACTGGGCGATGAACACGACGGAATTATCGAACTGCCCGAGGACGCGCCGGTCGGCACCAGCTTTGCCGAATACAGCGATGCCTCGCCGGTGTTCGACGTCGCGATCACGCCCGACCGGCCCGATTGCATGGGCGTGATGGGTATTGCGCGCGATCTGGCTGCCGCGGGGCTGGGGACGTTCAAACCGGTCGACGTGCCTGCCATCACGGGTGACGGCGCGTGCCCGGTTGAAGTGAAGATCGAAGATACGGAAGGCGTCCCGGCCTATTTCGCCCGGGTGATCCGCGGCGTTCGCAACGGGCCATCGCCCGAGTGGATGCAGCGCCGGCTCAAGGCGGCCGGCCAGCGGCCGATCAGCGCGCTGGTCGATTGCACCAACTACCTGATGTTCGCGACCGGGCGCCCGGCGCATGTCTACGACCTCGCCAAGCTGAGCGGGGCAATGGTCGCCCGCCGCGCTGCCGCTGGTGAGAGCGTCGAGGCGTTAAACGAGAAGACCTACACGCTCGACGAGACGATGACCGTGATTGCCGATGGTAGCGGCGTCCATGATATCGGCGGGATCATGGGCGGTGCGCATTCGGGCGCGGCCGATGACACTTGCGATGTCCTGCTCGAGATCGCCTATTTCGATCCCGAGCGCATCGGCGTGACCGGGCGCAAGCTGGGTCTTGCCTCCGATGCACGTACGCGCTTCGAGCGCGGCGTCGACCCGGCGTTTCTCGACGACGGTCTGGCGCTGCTGACCGATCTGATCGTCCAGACCTGCGGTGGCCAGCCGACCGAGGTGGTGCGCGTGGGCGAGCCGCCTGCCGAAGCGAAGATCGTGGCATTCGATCCCGCGCTGACTGCGCGTCTGGGCGGTGTCGAAATCGGCGAAGTTGAACAGCGCCGCATTCTCGAAGCGCTCGACTTCACCGTCGGGGCCGACTGGCAGGTCACCTGTCCGCTACGCCGCCGTGATATCGAGGGCGCGGCCGACCTGGTCGAGGAAGTGGTCCGCATTTACGGTCTCGATCACGTTGCCAGCACCGCGCTACCCCGCGCCGAAGGCGTGGCCACGCCGACCGCATCGCCGCAGCAGCAGCTCGAACGCAAATTGCGCCGCGCTGCAGCGGCACGCGGACTCAACGAAGCGGTGACCTGGTCCTTCCTCCCCACCGCCGAGGCCGAGCATTTCGCCGACGGGGCAAGGCTGTGGGTGCTCGACAACCCGATCAGCGAAGACATGAAGGCGATGCGGCCTTCATTGATCCCCGGCCTGCTGTCGGCCGCGAAGCGCAATGCCGATCGCGGCAGCGACGGGTCGCGCCTGTTCGAGCTTGGACGCCGCTATTTCCGCGGCAAGGGCGGGGCGAGCGACGAAAAACCGACGCTGGGTGTCGTGCTTGCAGGCGACAAGACGCCGCGCGGCTGGGCGCAGGGCAAGGCCAAGCAATTCGATGCCTTCGACGCCAAGGCCGAAGCCGAAGCGTTGCTCGCTGCTGCCGGTGCACCGGTCGGCAATCTCATGGTGATGGGCGAAGCCGGGAACCAGTTCCACCCCGGCCAGTCGGCCACTTTGCGCCTCGGCCCGAAGAACGTGCTCGCCCGGTTTGGCGCGCTGCATCCCAAGACGCTGAAGACCTTCGATATCGAGGGACCGGTCATGGCAGTCGAAGTGTTCCTCGATGCCATACCCGCCAAGCGGGGCGGCGGCAGTTTCGCGCGCGCACCCTATGCGCCCCCGGCGCTCCAGCCGGTCACCCGCGACTTTGCTTTCTTCGTTCCTGCCGATCTCGCCGCCGGCGATCTGGTGCGCGCAGTGAGGGGGGCGGATAAGGCCGCCGTGGTCGATGCCCGCGTGTTCGACGTCTTTGCGGGCCAGGGCGTGCCCGAAGGCAAGAAATCGGTCGCGGTCGAAGTGGTGCTGCAGCCGGGCGACAAGAGTTTCACTGATGCCGAGATCAAGGCGATCGCCGACAAGGTGGTCGCCGCGGCAGCCAAACAGGGCGCGGAGCTACGCGGATGACCAGGACAGCTTTCGTGACCGGCGCCACGGCGGGCATTGGCGAGGCCACTGTCCGCACACTGGTGGCAAGCGGCTGGCGCTGTATTGCGACCGGTCGCCGCAAGGAGCGGCTTGATGCGCTGGTGGAAGAGTTGGGCGCGGACAAGGTCCACGCTGCGGCTTTCGACGTGCGCGATATCGAGGCGATGGAAGCCGTACTCGCAGCCTTGCCCGAACCCTTCGCCGGAATCGACCTGCTGGTGAACAATGCCGGCCTCGCCCGCGGGCTAGCACCCGCGCAGGAAGCCAGCCTGGACGACTGGCAAACCATGATCGACACCAATGTGACGGCAATGGTGGTGCTGACCCGCAAGCTCCTGCCGACGCTGATCGAGCGCAAGGGCGCGATCATTGCGATCGGTTCGGTGGCGGGCAATTATGTCTATCCCGGCGGCAACGTCTATGCAGGCTCCAAGGCCTTCGCGAACCACTTCACGCTCGCGCTGCGCGCCGACCTGCATGGTACCGGCGTACGCGTGACGAGCATCGAGCCGGGCATGGTCGAAACCGAATTCACGCTGGTGCGCACCGGCAGCCAGGATGCCAGCGATGATCTCTACCGCGGCGCGAACCCGATGACCGGGCAGGATATCGCCGACATGATCAAATGGGTCGCCGAACTGCCTCCGCATCTCAACATCAACCGGCTCGAACCGATGCCGGTGAACCAGGATTTCGCCGGCTTTCGGGTGGCGAGAGAGCACCACTGACCGTCACCCCCGCGACGGCGGGGGTCCAGCCGACCTTTCCGCCCGTTGATATGTTATCTGGATTTCCGCCTGCGCGGGAATGACGAGGAAAGTTGAAATGTCGAACCGCCGTACCTTCGCGATCATTTCGCACCCCGACGCGGGCAAGACCACGCTGACCGAAAAGCTGCTGCTGACCGGCGGCGCGATCCATCTGGCGGGCGAGGTCAAGGCGCGCGGACAGGCGCGGCGCGCGCGGTCTGACTGGATGAAGATCGAGCAGCAGCGAGGCATCTCGGTGACCAGCTCGGTCATGACCTTCGAACGCGAAGGCATCACCTTCAACCTGCTCGACACGCCGGGGCACGAAGACTTCTCCGAAGACACCTACCGCACGCTGACCGCTGTCGACAGCGCGATCATGGTGATCGATGCCGCCAAGGGTATCGAGCCGCAAACGCGCAAGCTGTTCGAGGTCTGCCGCCTGCGCAGTGTGCCGATCATCACCTTCGTCAACAAGGTCGACCGCGAGGGCCGCCCCGTATTCGAGCTGCTGGACGAGATCGCGGACATGCTCGCGCTCGATGTCAGCCCGCAGGCCTATCCGGTCGGCATGGGCGGCGAGTTCGAAGGCGTGCTCGATTTCGCCAGCGGCTGCGTCGCGCGGCCGGAGGGACCGAGCAAGGAATTCCTCGGCACGCGCGACTGCGATGCGCAAATCCCCGAGCGCTTCGCGGAAAACATCGAACTGGCTCAGATCGGCTATCCCGAATTCGATCTGGAGGCCTATCGCAGCGGCGACCTCACCCCGGTCTATTTCGGCTCGGCCCTGAAGAATTTCGGCGTCACCGAGTTGATCGAGGCGATTGCGAAATACGCGCCCCCGCCGCGTCCACAGCCTGCGGGAGATGAGCAGATCCCGCCGACCCGCGACGAGGTCACCGGCTTCATCTTCAAGGTCCAGGCGAACATGGACCCCAACCACCGCGACCGGATCGCGTTCATGCGGCAGGTCTCGGGCACCTTCAAACGCGGCATGAAGCTGACGCCGAGCGGGCTGGGCAAACCGGTGGCGATCCATTCGCCCATCCTGTTCTTCGCGCAGGACCGCGAGGTGGCCGATACGGCTGAACCGGGCGATATCATCGGCATTCCCAACCACGGCACGCTGCGGGTGGGCGATACGCTGTCCGAAAAGAACGTGATCCGCTTTACTGGCCTGCCCAATTTCGCACCCGAAATCCTTCGCCGTGTCGCGCTGGTCGATCCGACCAAGACCAAGCAATTGCGCAAGGCGCTCGATGACCTTTCGGAAGAGGGCGTGATCCAGGTGTTCTATCCCGAGCTTGGTGGGCAGTGGATCATCGGCGTCGTTGGTCAGCTCCAGCTCGAAGTGCTGATCAGTCGCCTGTCTGCCGAATATAAGGTCGAAGCCAAACTCGAAGCGTCGCCCTTTACCACTGCGCGCTGGGTCAGGGGGGATGCGAAGGCGTTGGCGGAATTCGAGAAATTCAACCTGTCGACGCTGGCCAAGGATCGCGACGGCGATTTAGTATTCATGGCCAAGAGCCCGTGGGACGTGAACTACCAGCAGGAAAAGAACCCCGACCTCACCTTCTCGGCGACGAAGGAGCGGTAGGCTTGCGGGCACGGCGGCGACGCGGCATGGAAATCGCATGACGCTACATGCCGGACCGACCTCGCAGACCTTCATCTCGCAGCGCCTGCGCCTGCACTATCTCGACTGGGGCAATCGCGGAAAGCCCCCGCTGGTCCTCGTGCACGGCGGGCGCGACCATGCGCGCAGCTGGGACTGGGTGGCCGAGCAATTGCGCGAGGACTGGCATGTGGTCGCGCTCGATCACCGAGGCCACGGTGACAGCGACTGGGTCAGCGATGGCAATTATTCGGCTAACGACATGGTCTACGACCTTGCCCAGCTGATCCACCAGCTGGGTGTCGGACCGGTTACCATCGTCAGCCACTCGATGGGCGGCAATGTCTCGCTGCGCTATGCCGGGACCTTCCCCGACATGGTCAAGAAGATCGTGGCGATCGAAGGGTTGGGCCCCAGCCCCAAACGGCAGGCCGAAATGCGCGCCGATCCCTATCCCCAGCGCCTCAACGAATGGATAGGCAAGAAACGCGCCGCTTCGGGACGCAGTCCGCGCAAATACGACAGCATAGAAGCGGCATTCGCGCGCATGATCGAGGAGAACAGCTACCTCACCGAGGAGCAGGCGCGCCACCTGACCGTGCATGGGGTCAACCGCAACGAAGACGGCACCTACAGCTGGAAATTCGACCCGCATCTCAACGTCTGGGCGGTCGAAGACATCGCCGATGAATTCCTCTACCAGACCTGGGCGGCGATCAGCGCGCCGACACTGCTGCTGTATGGCGCCGACAGTTGGGCCTCCAACCCCGAAGGCGACGGCCGGCTTGACCACTTTGCCAATGCCGAAGTGATCGAGTTCGAGAACGCGGGTCACTGGCTGCACCACGATCAGTTCGACCGCTTCATGGCGACGCTGCGCGATTTCCTCTGACGTGAACGCCGCGTGCAGCTGACTTTCGCCAGCTACAACATCCACAAGGGTGTCGGGCTCGATCGCAAGCGCGATCCCGAGCGCATCCTGTCGGTTCTGAACGAGATCGATGCGGACATCATTGCGTTGCAGGAAGCCGACCGGCGGATTGGCGAGCGCGCCAGCGTGCTCCCGCGCGCGGAGATCGACGACACCCACTGGCGCGTGATCGAGGTGGCCAAGCGTCCGCGCAGCATCGGCTGGCACGGCAATGCGCTGCTTGTGCGACGCGACCTCGAGATCCTCTCGGGCGAAGCGCTCGACCTGCCGACGCTCGAACCGCGCGGTGCCGCTTGCGGTGAAATCGTCGTCGAAGGCCGGCCCCTGCGGGTGATCGGCACGCACCTCGACCTGTCCGGACTGCGCCGCCGCGACCAGATCCGCTCGCTGCTGGCTTTCGTGGGCGCTTGCAACCGTGATCTGCCGACCGTGATCATGGGCGATTTCAACCAGTGGGGGCGCACCACCGGGGCCATGCGCGAGTTCTCTCCCGACTGGCAGATCGTCACGCCCGGGCGCAGCTATCCCAGCCGGCAGCCGGTTGCCACGCTCGACCGGATCGTGGCCAGCAAGCATTGGCGGCTGGTCGAAACCGAGGTCCATCATACCGGCCTCGCCGCCGTGGCATCGGATCACCTGCCGGTCATTGCCAAGCTGGAATTGCTTAAATAACAGGCAGGCGCCCAATCATTGGGCAATCAACTGCGCTCATCCGCTCCTCCTGCGTTCGATTTGTACCGAAATCGCGTTTGGCACGCACATTGCTGACTGTGATCCCGCCGGTGCTTGGCCGGTGGATCACACAGGGGGTGAAGGCGTGAAATTCATCATCGCAGTCATCAAGCCATTCAAGCTCGACGAAGTGCGCGAAGCGCTCGGCGGCATTGGAGTGGCCGGAATGACCGTTACCGAAGTCAAGGGTTTCGGCCGCCAGAAGGGCCAGACCGAAATCTACCGCGGCGCCGAATATTCGACCAACATGCTGCCCAAGGTGAAGCTCGAAATCGCGGCCAGCGACGATCTCGCCGCGCAGGTGGTCGAGACGATCCAGCAGACCGCCAGCACCGAAGCCATCGGCGATGGCAAGATCTTCGTCTTCGACCTGGCCAGCGCCACGCGCATCCGCACCGGCGAAACCGGCGACACCGCGCTTTGAGGGGGCATCCGCACATGACCAGAAAACATCTCTACACTGCACCCCTGGCGCTCGCCGGGTTGCTCGTTTCCGCCCCTGCCTTTGCGCAGGAAGCGGTCCTTCCCGAAGCCGCGGAAGCGGTCTCGGGCGGCACCGCCTATATCCTCAACACCCTGCTGTTTCTGATCGGCGGTTTCCTCGTCATGTGGATGGCCGCTGGCTTTGCCATGCTCGAAGCCGGGCTGGTGCGTTCGAAGAACGTCTCGGTCCAGTGTCTCAAGAACATCGGGCTCTACTCGATTGCGGGCCTGATGTTCTGGGTGATCGGCTACTCGATCGCCTATCCGGGCTTCGAAGGCGGGTTCATCGGCGTCGCCGATTTCCCCTATGCCATGCAGGGCGTGGGTGAAGCCGATACCGGCACCGGCTATTCGGTCGCCTCCGACTGGTTCTTCCAGATGGTATTCTGCGCGACCACCGCATCGATCGTTTCGGGCACCGTGGCCGAACGCATCAAGATCGTGCCCTTCTTCATCTTCGTCACGCTGCTGACCGGCTTCATCTATCCGGTTATCGTCAGCTGGGAATGGGGCGCCGGCTGGCTCGACGCCATGGGCTTCTCCGACTTCGCGGGTTCGACGCTGGTGCACTCGACTGGTGGCTGGGCCGCGCTGATGGGCGCGCTGATCATCGGCCCCCGTCTGGGTCGCTACACTGCCAAGGGCATGACCGTATTCCCCGGGTCGAGCATCCCGCTCGCGACGCTGGGTACGTTCATCCTGTGGCTCGGCTGGTTCGGCTTCAACGGCGCCTCGCAGCTTGCGATGGGCACCGTGTCCGACGTGTCCGACGTGTCGAAGATCTTCGTCAACACCAACATGGCGGCAGCTGCCGGCGTGGTCGTGGCGATCATCCTGACCCAGCTGCGCTATGGCAAGGCCGACACCACCATGGCGCTCAATGGTGCACTGGCTGGTCTCGTCGCCATCACCGCCGAACCGCTGACCCCCAATGTGGGTATGGCGATCGTGATCGGCGGCATCGGCGGCGCACTGCCCGTGATCTTCGTGCCGCTGCTCGACAAGCTCAAGATCGACGACGTCGTCGGTGCGATCCCGGTTCACCTCGTCGCCGGCATCTGGGGTACGCTCGCCGTTCCGCTGACCAACACCGAAGTGCCCTTCATCGCGCAGCTTACCGGCGTGGTGGCAACCGGGGCCTTCGTCTGCATCACCTCGGCCATCGTCTGGTTCGCCCTCAAGGCCACCATCGGCGTACGTCCGAGCGAAGAAGAAGAGTTGGCCGGTCTCGACGTCGGTGAAACCGGCATCGAAGCCTACCCGGAATTCTCCCGGGCCAATTGATTACCAGTTCGGCGGGGCGCCTTCTCTCTCTCCTCTCTCTCCCGGCGCCCCGCCTACCCATGTTCCTCCTGCGAACACCGACTTAATTGGGCCGGAGATCAACTCTCCGGCCCCTTTTTTGTCGGGTTGCACAGCGGGGCCGCGGTGATTGGTGGTCACGCTCGCACATACGAAAACGGGCCGGAGGAAACCTCCGGCCCGTTCGTCTTTCGGGCCATGTGAGCGGGTTCAGGCTGCGAGGGCGTCCTTGACGAAATCGGCGCAGCGTTCGCCGATCATGATGCTCGGTGCATTGGTGTTGCCCGAAACCAGCCGCGGCATCACGCTCGCATCCGCGACATACAGGCCCTCGATCCCCCGCGCCTTGAGCGTGTGATCGACCACCGCATCGCTATCGCCGCCCATCCGGCAGGTGCCCACCGGGTGATAGACCGTATCTGCGCGGTTGCGGATCATGGCGTCGAGCGCGGCGTCGTCTTCCAGATCGATCGGATAGCGATCCTGCGGGTCGTATTTCGCCAGGCTGGGCGAGGATACGATGCGATGCGACAGCCGCACGCCTGCGCGCAGCGTTGCCATGTCGCGCTCGTCATCGAGGAAATTGGGATCGATCCGGGGCGCCATTCGCGCGTCGGCGCCGTTCAGCCGCACCGTCCCCCGGCTTTCGGGCCGCAGGACGCAGGCATGTAGCGAGAAGCCGTGACCTTTCACCTTCGTGCGTCCGTGATCCTCGAGCATGGCGGGAACGAAGTGCCACTGGATGTCGGGCGCCGGGGCATCGGGCATGACCTTCCAGAACCCGCCCGCTTCGGCATAGGGCGTGGTCATGATGCCGGTGCGCTTGCGGCGGTGCTCGATGATGGCCTTTGCCATGCGGACCGTACCCGCCAGGCTGTCGCCGATCAGATCCTTGCTCTCGGTCTGCCAGCTCGACACATAATCGATATGGTCCTGCAGGTCCGCGCCGACCGCCGGCTTGTCGAGCACGACGTCGATACCATGCTCCTTGATATGGGCGCCCGGTCCGATGCCCGACAGCATTAGTAGCTGCGGCGTGTTGAAGGCGCCGGCGGACAGCACCACCGCGCCCCGGGCAGTGACCGTACGTTCCTTGTCGCCGACCGAATAGGTCACGCCGGTAACGCGGCCGTCCTTGATCACCAGCCGCTGGACGCTGACCCCGATGCGGACGTCGAGATTTTTCGAACCGCGCTTCGGTTCGACATAGGCGCGCGCGGCCGACCAGCGTTCGCCGTTCTTCTGGGTAACCTGGTAAAGCCCGAAACCGGCCTGTTCCTCGCCGTTGAAATCGGTGTTGCGTGGGAGCTGCAACTGCGCTGCCGCCTCGACAAAGGCCACGCTGCCCGGATTGGGCCATTTCTGGTCCGAAACCCACAGCGGCCCCGAAGCTCCGTGATAGGCGTCGCCGCCGCGCACGTTATGCTCTGCCCGCTTGAAATAGGGCAGCACGTCCTCGTAGCTCCAGCCGGTGCAGCCGAGCTCGGCCCAATTGTCGTAGTCCCAGCGATTGCCGCGGATATAGATCATCGCGTTGATCGCCGAAGAACCGCCCAGTCCGCGCCCGCGCGGCTGGTAACCGACGCGGCCGTTGAGTCCTTTCTGGGGCACCGTTTCGTAGCGGTAGTTCGACCCTTCGCGCAGAAACGGCATCAGGCCTGGCGTCTTGACCAGAATGGTGTCGTTGCGCGGTCCGGCCTCCAGCAGGCATACGCTTTTCCCGGCCTCGGCCAGTCGACCGGAAACCGCGCTGCCCGCGCTGCCGCCACCGATCACGATGACATCGAATTCGTCCATGGTATCTCCTCTCGATTCGAGAGGTTAGGCAGCCTCGGCGTCGCCCGCAATCAGGTTTTCAGATGAAACGGACTTTTCCGTCGACCCGGTCCGTTCGAGCCAGTCGCTGCGGATCTGGTCGGATGTCTGGCGACTGCCATCGTGCGTCCAGCCCGGTTCGCGCAGCAGGTAGGACAGCTTGTGCTTCCACGGCGCGCGCCACATGTCCTGCGCAATCCCGATCCATTCGTGAAAGACCGCCCATAGCAGGTTGAAACTGCCCAGTTGCTTGACGATGCCGTAGCGGATTTTTTCGCCCCGCACTTCGGGTTCGAAGGTGCCGAACAGCTTGTCCCAGACAATGAAGACCCCGGCATAGTTGCGGTCGAGATAGCGCGGGTTGGTTGCATGGTGCACGCGGTGATGGCTGGGCGTGTTCATTACCGCTTCGAACCAGCGCGGCATCCGGTCGATTGCCTCGGTATGGATCCAGAACTGGTAGATCAGGTTGAACCCGCCGCAGATCGCGATCATCGCCGGGTGGAAACCCAGCAGCACCAGCGGGAGGGCGAAGACGAAACCCAGTGTGAGAAAGCCGGTCCAGGTCTGACGCAGTGCGGTGGACAGGTTGTAATGCTGGCTCGAATGGTGGTTCACATGGCTGGCCCAGAACCAGCGAACGCGGTGACCGAACCGGTGGACCCAGTAATATTTCAGGTCGTCGAGCACGAAGCACAGCGCGAAGGCCCACCAGGTCCACGGCACGTCGAACAGGCGGAATTGCCACAACCCCATGTACAGCGCGACGAACACGCCGCCGAACAGCAAAGCGGAAACGGTGCTGCCCAGTCCAAAGGCGAGGCTGGTGAGCGTATCCCGCGGTTCGTAGGCATCGCGCCGTGCGCGGCGGGCCCACAGCATCTCGATCAGCACCAGCGCAACGAAGCCGGGCACGGCATATTCTGTCGGCGAGAAATCGGGCATGGTGGCTATTCCTGTATCGCTTCTACCGCGCGAACCCAAGCGCGCGGGTCGTCGAGCACAAGGCGCGCAGCGCCGAAGCGCTTTTCCGCGGTGTCGATTACCAGCGCTTCCCCGTCGCTGCTGGCCCGTGCCTGCGGGGTCAGTATCCGGCCCGCGAAATGGCCGCCATGCGGGCGCAACAACAGGACCCTGCCGCCGGCATCGCGCAATATCGCGCCGCGTCCGTCGCGATCGAGCCCGATGGCCACGGGCGCAAAACCGCTGACCGCTTCGTCGGCGGCTGTCCGCGCATCCTCTTCGTCGGCCAACTGCGGCGGCGGACCGAGCTTGAGCCAATAGGCCAGGCCCGCCAGTGCGAGAATGGCGATCAGCGATCCGGCGAACTGGAACGTGGTGGCTGAAAAATCCATGTCGCAGGCGATTGGCATGCAGCGCGCTTTCCGGCAAGCAGGACCCAACAGGGAGACGCCAATGAAATCGTTCGCCATTCTTGCTGCCGGGGCAGCACTGATTGCTTCACCGCTCGCCGCCCAGCAAGCCGATCCGATCGCGCAGGTCGAAGCGCAGCAGGAGCGCACCCAGCGGGTGGCCCAGCAGATCTGGGACTTCGCCGAGCTTGGATATCTCGAGACCCGCTCGAGCGGCCTGCTGATCGACGAGTTGGAAGGTGCCGGCTTTTCGATACGCCCCGGCGTGGCGGGCATCCCCACTGCCTTCGTGGCCGAATGGGGAGACAGCGGGCCGGTCATCGGCCTGCTGGCGGAATTCGACGCGCTGCCGGGGATCACCCAGTCCGCGCAGCCGACGCGGGATCCGGTGGCCGACAAGCATGCCGGCCATGCCTGCGGGCACAATCTGTTCGGTGCCGGTTCGCTGAGCGCGGCCATCGCGATCCGCAACTGGCTCGAAGCCACGGGCACACCGGGCCGGGTCCGCCTATATGGCACACCGGCGGAAGAGGGCGGTTCGGGCAAGGTCTACATGGCGCGCGCGGGCCTGTTCGACGATGCCGATTTCGTGATCGACTGGCACCCGGCAGACCGCAATTCGGCGGCCTCGCGCAAAAGCCTCGCCAACCGCTCGGGCAAGTTCCGTTTCCGCGGTGTTTCAGCCCATGCGGCGGGCGCGCCCGAACGCGGGCGCTCGGCGCTCGACGGGGTCGAGGCGATGAACATGATGGTCAACATGATGCGCGAACACACCAGCATGGATACGCGCATTCATTACGTGATCACCAGCGGCGGGGCGGCGCCCAATGTCGTGCCCGACTTCGCCGAAGTCTTCTATTACGTCCGCCATTCGGATGCGGACGAGGTGCGGGCGCTGTGGCCCCGGCTCGAGGCTGCGGCGCAAGGTGCGGCGATGGGAACGGGCACCGATGTCGATTGGGAGATCATCCACGGCAACAATCCCACGCTGCCGCTCGAATCGCTGCAGACCATGATGGATGCCAAGCTGCGCCAGCTCGAGCCGATTGCCTATACTGCTGAAGAGCTGGCCTGGGCCGGGACGATCCGCGACAGCCTGGGCGAGGATGCACCGGCCCTGGAGCAAGCGCAGGAGGTCGAGGACTATGCCGTGCTGACCGGATATGGCTCGACCGACGTCGGCGATGTAAGCCGCGCGGTGCCGACCGTGAGCGTGCGCACGGCGACCTGGGTTCCCGGAACGGCGGCGCACAGCTGGCAGGCGGTCGCCGCCAGCGGCCACAGCTACGGGGCGAAGGGAACGCAGCAGGCTGCCAAGGCCATGATCCTCGCTGCCGTCGAACTGTACACCAACCCGCAGCTACGCGAGCAGGCCAAGGCCGAATTCATCGCCGAGCGGGGCGAGGATTACGTCTACGAATCGCTGCTTGGCGACCGCGAGCCGCCGCTCGATTATCGCCAGTGATCACTCAGCCGCACGGGCGGCGAACATATCCATCGCTGGGCGCACGGGGCTGACATCGTAGCCGACCGATGCGGCGGCCTCGGCAATCGCGTCGGGGTCGCCGCCGCTGCGCGCCTGGGCGAGCGACCACAGCAGGGTCGAACGCGTGCCCGAACGGCAGAAGCCGAGGACCGGGCCCTGCGCCGAGGCAAGCGCATCCTGCAGCCGTTCCACCTGCGGTTCGCTGAACCCTGCGCTGCCGATCGGGATCGCCAGATAGTCCATCCCTGCAGCACGCGTCGCTGCTTCGATGGCGGCGCCTTCGGGCTGATCTGCCGCTTCCCCGTCGGGACGGTTGTTCACCACCAGCGCCATGCCCATCGCTGCCGCTTCGGAAATGTCCTGCGGGCTCACCTGCGGGCTGGCATAGAAAGTGTCCGAAAGTTTGCGGAATTCGCCCATTATACGTTCCCTCCAGCAGCCGCCTGTCGCGACACGCGCCGATTGCGTTGCATGATGTTGAGCAGTTCGACACCGATCGAAAAGCCCATCGCGGCATAGATATAGCCCTTGGGCACATGGAACCCGAATCCGTCGGCGATCAGCACCAGGCCGATCATCACGAGGAAGGCAAGCGCAAGCATCACCAGTGTCGGGTTCTTTTCGATGAACCTGGCCAGCGGATCGGCTGCCACCATCATGATCCCCACGGTGATCACGACTGCCATGACCATGATCGGGATTTCGTCGGTCATGCCCACCGCAGTCAGGATCGAATCGACCGAAAAGACGATGTCGATCGCTACGATCTGCGCGATTACCGCACCGAAGGTCGCCTTAGCGGCATCGGCGACCCCGGGGGTCTTGTCGAGCAGGTCACCCGAATCATCCTCCGGCTCCATCGAATGGTGGATTTCCTTGGTCGCCTTCCACAGCAGGAAGAGTCCCCCGGCCAGGAGGATCAGGTCGCGTCCCGAGAACGCGGTTTCGAAGCTGGGCTTGCCGTATTCGTTCGGGGCCCCGACGAGGCCGAGGTCGAACAGCGGGGCCTGCAATGTCACCAGCCAGCCGATCAGCATGAGCAGGCCGATCCGCATGATCAGGGCAAGCGCCAGCCCGATGCGCCGGGCCCGCTGTTGCTGGTGTTCGGGCAGCTTGTTCGACAGGATCGCGATGAAGATCAGATTGTCGACGCCGAGCACGACTTCGAGCGCGATTAGCGTGAGCAGCGCCAGCCAGGCGGCGGGATCGCTGAATAGGGCGAGTAAATCCATGCCTGCCCTGTGCCGAACCAAGTGGCTGCGTTCAAGCGATCATTCGCTCGCAAAGCCTATGCGAAAATGTCACATTTCTGCGCTTTGCTGGTACTTGCAGCTAAATCATTCGCGCGTGGACATCTTTCGCGCTATAAAGGTTGCGTGAGGGTGGGTTTCGTGCCTGTCCGCGTCGGTGTGAACAGCAGTTCTTCGCTCTGGCGGGTTTGGATACTGGACTGCACGACAAGGTATTGTTCGAGTTATGGGTTACGACAGAGGGCGCCGCCGCGGTAAGGACAAGCGCGACGGTTTCGGCGAAGACGGTTACGACAATTTCGGCGGGCCCCCGTCCGATTTTGCTCCCCACGAGGCATTCCAGGGCGATCGTTTCGGCGGCGGTGACCGCGGTGGCGATCGTGGCGGCGGATTTGGCGGCGGCAATCGCGGTGGCGGTTTCGGCGGCGGCAATCGTGGCGGCGGCGGTGATCGCGGCGGCGGTGGCGGAGGCGGCGGCTTCAACCGCATGCCCGCTCAGGTCGTCGGCACCGGCAAGGGCACGGTGAAATTCTTCAACGGCCAGAAGGGTTTCGGTTTCATCCAGCAGGAAGGCGGCGGTGAGGACGTGTTCGTCCACATCAGCGCGGTCGAACGCGCGGGCCTCGAAGGCCTGGCCGAAGGGCAGGAACTGGAATTCAACCTCGTTGATCGTGGCGGCAAGGTGTCGGCTCAGGACCTCCAGGTCGTCGGCGATGTGATTGCCGTCGAATCGCGCGGTGACGCAGGCGGCGCACCCCGCCGCGAGCTGACGGGTGAGAAGGCGACCGGCACGGTCAAGTTCTTCAACTCGATGAAGGGCTTCGGCTTCCTGACTCGCGACGACGGACAGCCGGACGCTTTCGTTCACATCAGCGCGGTCGAGCGCTCGGGCCTCGCCGGGATCAACGAAGGCGAACGGTACGAATTCGATCTCGAAGTCGACCGACGCGGCAAGCATTCGGCGGTCAACCTCGTCCCTGCCCAGGGCTGAAGCCATGCCTCCCGCGATCCGGTTTGACCGGAACCGCGAGACGCAATAGATCGCTGGCAAACACGCAGATGGCGGTTCCTTCAGGGGCCGCCATTTGTCTTTCACCCCGAGAATGCACTGCCCAACCGGTGCCGCTGGAGGACCCATGTCGATTTCACCGCTGATGCCCGTCTACCCGCGCTGCGGCGTGCGCCCCGTAAAGGGCGAGCACTGTCATCTGATCGACGAGGATGGCACGCGCTATCTCGATTTCGCCAGCGGGATTGCCGTCAACCTGCTCGGCCACAGCCATTCGGGGCTTATCGGGGCGATCCAGCGCCAGGCCGAGACCTTGATGCATGTCTCCAACCTCTATGGCAGCCCGCAGGGTGAAGAACTGGCGCAGATGCTGGTCGACAAGACCTTCGCCGATACGGTGTTCTTCACCAATTCGGGTGCCGAGGCGGTCGAGGCGGCGATCAAGACGGCGCGGGCGTACCACCAGCATGAGGACGGTGATGCGCAGCGTACCGAACTGATCACCTTCACCAACGCATTCCACGGGCGGACGATGGCGACGATCAGCGCCTCGAACCAGGAGAAGATGCACAAAGGCTTCATGCCGTTGCTTCCCGGGTTCCAATATGCGGAATTCGACAATCTCGACCACGCCAAATCGCTGATGAGCGACAAGACTGCCGGTTTTCTCGTCGAGCCGATCCAGGGCGAGGGCGGCATCCGTCCCGGTTCGGACGAGTTCATCCATGGCCTGCGCAAGCTGGCCGATGACAACGATCTGATGCTGGTGTTCGACGAAGTACAATGCGGTGTCGCACGGACCGGCAAGCTCTACGCTTACGAGCATTACGGGATCGAGCCCGATATCATGGCGACCGCCAAGGGTATCGGCGGCGGCTTCCCGCTGGGTGCGTGCCTTGCCACCGAAAAGGCCGCCCGCGGGATGGGCTTCGGCACACACGGCTCGACCTATGGCGGCAACCCGCTCGCCATGGCAGCCGGGAAGGCAGTCATGGAAGCCGTAGCGAACGACACATTCCTGAACGAGGTGGCCGAGAAGGGCGAGCGGCTGCGCAGCCGTCTCGAGCAGTTCATCGGCAATTACCCCGAAATGTTCGAGCTCGTCCGCGGCAAGGGCCTGATGCTCGGCCTCAAGATGAAAGTCGAAAGCCGTCCGTTCTTCGTCCACCTGCGCGACAACCACCAGCTGCTGACCGTGGCCGCGGGCGACAATACGCTGCGTATCCTGCCGCCGCTGGTGGCGGGCGACGCCGAGTTCGACGAGTTCTTCGACAAGCTTTCGGCGGGCGCCGCAAGCTATGACGCAGCCGGCTAAGCGGAGCGACACGATGCGGCATTTCCTCGATCTTTCCGATGCAGGCGGGGACGCAATCGCCGCCATGATCAACGACTCGCAAGACCGCAAGGCAGCGCGCCAGGCCTGGCCGAAGGGCCGCGCCGATGCCGATGCGCCGCTGGCGGGCCATGTGCTGGGCATGATCTTCGAAAAGAATTCCACGCGCACCCGCGTCAGCTTCGATATCGCGATGCGGCAGCTGGGCGGTTCGGCGCTGATTCTCGATTCGGGCACCAGCCAGCTGGGTCGCGGGGAAAGCGTGGCCGATACCGCACGCGTGCTCAGCCGGATGGTCGACGCGATCATGCTGCGCACCGACGATCACGAAAAGGCGCTGGAAATGGCGCGGCATGCGACCGTACCGGTCATCAACGGGCTCACCGACCGTTCGCATCCCTGCCAGATCGTTGCCGACCTGCTGACGGTGGTCGAACATGGCAAGGCGCTGCCGGGTCTCGAACTTGCCTGGCTCGGCGATGGCAACAATGTGCTGCATTCGATCCTCGAGGCTGCCGCGCTGATGAAGTTCAATGTCCGGGTCGGTACTCCGAAAGGCTATGAACCCGAGGCCGAATTCATCGACATGGCGCGTGCAGCCGGGTGCACAGTCACGCTGACCAACGATGCGCGGGAAGCCGTTGCCGACGCCGATATCGTCGTCACCGATACCTGGGTCTCGATGGGTCAGGAGCATGTCCATAACAAGCTGGCCGCGATGGCACCCTTCCAGGTTTCGGATGCGCTGATGGCATCGGCCAAGCGCGAAGCGAAATTCCTGCACTGTCTGCCCGCGCATGTCGGCGACGAAGTGACCGAGGAAGTCTTCGAAGGTGACCAGTCGGTTGTCTTCGACGAGGCGGAAAATCGCATCCACGCCCAGAAGTCGGTGCTGTTGTGGTGTTTCGACAAAATCTGATGGCGTTTCGCCCGCTCTAACATTTTGCCGAACGCGCCCCATATGGCGGCGATGGACGCTATTCCCGCTACGACCGACGAAACATATTCGGATCGCCTGCTCGCCTTCACCATTCCCGCACGGCATGCGCGGGGACGGCTCGTGCGGCTCGATGAGACGCTCGATGTCATTCTTGCCGCGCATGATTATCCGCCGCCGATCACGCATCTGCTGGCCGAAGCGCTGGTTCTTGCCGTGCTGATGGGCGGCCTGGTCAAGGATGACGGCTCGCAGGTCACCATGCAGGCACAGACGGAGGCCGGTGCAGTCAACCTGCTGGTTTGCGACTACAAGGGCGGAGAATTGCGCGGCCATGTCGATTTCGACCCGGCCAAGCTGGCTGAACTCGGCGCCAACCCTTCGCTGTTCGCGCTGTTCGGCAAGGGCTATCTGGCGATCACCTTCGATCTCGCCGGTGGACAGGGGCGGTATCAGGGAATCGTCCCGCTCGAGGGCGACACGCTGGCCGAAGCGTGCGAGCGCTACTTCTATCAGTCGGAACAGGTCCCCACGCTGCTCCGCTGCGCGGTCCGGTCCGATGACGACGGCGTGCGCGCTGCGGGCCTGCTGGTCCAGCATCTGCCCGAAGGCGAGGAAGGCCGCGAGCGCCTCCATGCCAAGCTCGATCATCCCGAATGGGAACATGTCGCGATCCTCGCCGGTTCGCTGCGCCATGACGAACTGCTCGACGACGAGCTTTCGCTCGAGGCGATCGCCTGGCGGCTGTTCCACGAGGAAACCGAAGTGCGCGTCCAGCCAGGGGCTGCCATTGCGCGCGGCTGCCGCTGCTCGGTCGAACACTACCGCTCGGTTCTCGAACGGTTTCCCGAAGACCAGCGGGTCGAAATGCGCGACCCTGACGGGATCGTCCGGGTCGATTGCGCATTCTGCTCGAAACAGTTCGAGATAACTGTCTGACGAGACGTGTCGTTGTTTTACAACGGTTCAGAGTGATTGTGATGTAATGCAGGCGAATCACGGGCGCGTCTGGTTTCACGGACGAAAGGTCAATTCCGATATGGCTCGCAAACGGGCATTCATTCTCGCGGCGCTTGGTGCGCCGTTCGCACTTCTGGCGGTTCCGGGCGTTGCGCAGGCATCGCTCGACATGCTCGACACGCTCGACCGGGGCGAATGGGAGCTGCGCTTCCGCGACGGTGGCAATGTACGCAAGATCTGCCTGCGCACGGGGCGTGAATTCCTCCAGCTTCGCCATCCCGGGACGAACTGCAACCGGTTCGTCGTTGAGAACAGCGCCAGCGACGTCACGGTGCAATACACTTGCCGTGGCAATGGATATGGACGGACGCATATCCGCAAGGAATCGACCGGACTCGTCCAGATCGATGGCCAGGGGATCGCCGGGGGCAAGCCCTTCCAGTTCACCGCCGAAGCGCGCCAGACGGGCCGCTGCAACTGATCGCCCGGCTTGCAGCGCGCTGCATTCGCGCATAGCGGGCGGGCATGACCCAGTCCGACACTCCCGGCCCCGCCGTCATCCTGCTTTCGGGCGGGCTCGATTCCATGGTAACTGCTGCGATCGCGCGCGAACGGGGGCATTCGCTTCATGCGCTGACGATCGATTATGGCCAGCGGCATATCCGCGAGCTGCAATCGGCGCGGGCAATCGCCGAGAAACTGGAGGTCGAGCGGCATGTCGAGCTGCCCCTCGATCTGCGCCAGTTCGGCGGTTCGGCGCTGACCGACGAGATCGATGTTCCCAAAGACGGTGTCGGCGACACGATCCCCGTTACCTATGTGCCTGCGCGCAATCTGGTGTTCCTGGCACTGACCACGGCTTTCGCTGAAACTGCGGCATCGCGCGATATCTTTATCGGGGTGAATGCACTCGATTACTCGGGCTATCCCGATTGTCGTCCCGAATTCATCGCGAGCTTCGCGGAAACCGCGCGGCTGGGCACCAAGCAAGGTGTTGAGGGTCGGCCGTTCGCGATCCATGCTCCGCTGCAGCACATGTCCAAGGCCGATATCGCGCGCGAATGCGACCGGCTGGGGCTCGACCCGGCGTGGAGCTGGTCGTGCTACGATCCGACGGCG
>Ga0098069_100193_pt1 | contig 34776 bp, 29 predicted proteins | sample 27_taG_FD_92584 | JGI IMG/M metagenome (GOLD analysis project Ga0098069, IMG submission 92584) | Marine viral communities from Cariaco Basin, Caribbean Sea - 27_WHOI_OMZ | ecosystem: Environmental > Aquatic > Marine > Oceanic | place: Caribbean Sea: Cariaco Basin | collected 2014-11-09
AAAAAAATAATATTATGAAAAGAAATGGAACCGCAATTTGGAAAGGTAGTCTTAAAGAAGGTAAAGGAACAATTAGTACCCAAAGTGGTATTTTAGATAAAACGCAGTACTCTTTTAAAACCAGGTTTGAAGATGGTAAAGGCACCAATCCTGAAGAACTTATAGGTGCTGCACATTCCGGGTGTTTTACCATGCAGCTTTCGGCTAATCTTACTGAAGAAGGTTTTGAGCCTGATGAATTAGAAACTAAATCTGAAATCACTTTTGAAGATGGAGCGGTGAAAAAGTCACACTTAATTTTAAAAGCAAAAGTAAAAGGAATTGAGAAAGAGCAGTTCGAGAAAATAGCCAACGATGCTAAAGAAAATTGCCCTATTTCCAAATTACTGGATACAGAAATAACATTAGAATCTGAATTGATCCAATAAATTTTTGAGGAGCTTATCCTAAAGAATGTAAGCCACGAATTCACCAATATAAATTAGTGAATTCGTGGCTTTCTTTATTTTAATAAAGCTTTTAAAGCTAGAAAAGTTTGCTGTTTAAAAGCTGATTTCATTTTGTTATTATTTACAAATTTCTGGTTTACTTCAAGTTCTATTCCAATATAATTCTCAGGAAAAATCTTTCGTAAATAGGTAGTAAATCCATCTGCTTTTCCCAAATAGGGATAATTAAACCTGATTTTTAATTCAGGATTCTGATCTTTCAAATTTCGCTTGAAATTTATACAGAATTCTTTTTCTGCACTCCTCGCTGGATCATAAAGTAATCCAATATCTGTATTTCTAATCTCTTCGTTGAAATTTGGAGTAAAAGTATGAATCGAAAAATGTAGCAGCTTCTCCCCTTTTCCTATTAAGCTTGAAATTTGCTTTTCTACCGAATTGCGATAGGGAAAATAGTATTGGTCTAAAAGCTTAGTTTTCGATGTTCCGGAAAGCTTTTTAGTGAATTCAGAAAATAAATTAGAATGTCCTTTAGACCTATTTACTTCCACTAACAAACGTCCCGTTTCATGAAAAAATGAAAAATCGGCTAAGTCCTTCAGCTCATTAAAGAGATCGAAAGCACCGGGATCATAACCACGATGAGATTCCAAAATTTCCTGAGCATTAATAAACAAAGCCTGATATTCCTGCGGAATAGTATTGAAAGCGTGCTCGCAGGTTAGAATCAGTTTCACGGATTGAAGAATTTATTTTCTTCCAGGCAATTGGCTATCTCAAAATAGGTTTTTTTGATATTTTCTTCTGAAAAATCATTCCCCAAAGCTTTTAAAATACGGGTAGAAAGACTCCCATTGTTCAATAAAAACCTGATACTTTCCTGGTGTTTCTCCGCAATATTCCTTTTTACTTTTGAAAATAAAATGCGCCAGATTTCTTTCACTTCTATCGCTTGTGAAAGTCCAAAAATCTTGAGGTATTCTTTATTACTAATTTTAGTATTTTCAGCATCTTTAATTACCATGTCAAAAATCTCAAAGAGCTCATTTTCGTGCCACTTTTTCTGATCTTCAATAGAAATCAATTCTTCACTAACCAGCAGTTTTAAACATTCAATAATAAAAATAGCAATTGCTAAATCTGCTTTAGGACATTCCTGAATATCTATAACGCGAATTTCTATAGCATTTCTATCAAAACGAGCAATAGCACCACGGGAATTCAAAAAGTGATGATCCAGGATATTTTCGGTATCGTGCGGTTTTATTGCTTTATTGATCGGTTCAAAAATAGTTTTGTGATAATCATCTTTAGAAAAAACCTGCTCCGGAATTACCTTTCCCGTCATTTGTGGAATTTCCTTTTGATTAGTTTTATAAACCTGCATCCTTGCATCTTTAAAACCGGTATCTTTTCCTTCAAAAATAGGAGAACTTGCACTTAACGCAGGGATTATAGGTAAAAGTAAACGAACCGCAGCGTGCAGTTTTTCAAATTCTCCATCATCAAAAAACGGAAGGTTTATATGCATACTTTGCACATTGCTCCAGCCGTGGCCACTGCAATCAAAAATTCTGTTATAAAGTGCGTAAATCTTGCTGGAACTGTGTTTCCATAATTGGGTTTCGGTTTCAGGATGCATTAAAGGATGTGCCGCCGAAGGTAAAAGTTTGGTATTTTTTTTCTTCAGCAATAGATTTACTTCTTTTATATTTTCAGCAAAAAGTAGATCTAGATTTTCTATATCTCCGGTTGGACCATTGGTTTTAAGTTCTACTACATGCGCTACCAGCTCATTGCTCCATTCAATTTTACCGTTTTCAATATCTGAAGTGATTTCGCCATGTTTGCTAATAAAAAGTTGATCTACGATTGGATTCACTTTAAAACTGGACTCATTGATAAGCATATATTCCAGTTCAATTCCAAAAACTTCAAAAAGATGATATTTCATAATTACTTCTTTTCTAATCTTTCTTTTAACGCCGAAATAATTTCGATATAAACCTGATCGCCATAGTAGCCATCTTCCACACCAAAGTCGATGTTCGGATTATCGTTAATTTCAATCACAAGGGGCTTTCCTCCTACTTCTTTGATATCTATGCCGTAAAGTCCTTTTCCCATTAATTTAGCCGATTTTAATGCGGCTTCCAATATTTTCTTCGGAACCTTTTCTATAGGTAAGCAATCTGCATTTCCATCCTGGTCATCTTTCGCCTTTGCGTCCCAGTTGTAGATCTGCCAGTGCCCTTTGGCCATATAATATCGGCAGGCATAAAAAGGTTTATTGTCTAATATTCCTATTCTCCAGTCATATTCAGAAGGAGAAAATTCCTGGGCAATAACAAGTTCAGATTTTTTAAGCATCGTGCTAACCAACTCCTGATATTCAGCAGGCGTAGTTGCTTTCTTTACTCCGAAGGAAAAAGTAGAATCGGGAGATTTTAAAACCACCGGCAGCCCTGTAATTTCCAAAACCTTATCTATATTTTCTTTATGAACTATCAATGTTTTTGGTGTAGGAATATTAGCGTTTTCCAATGCTTCGGCCATAAAAACTTTGTTACAACATTTAAGGATTGCATCGGGATAATCAACGAGGGCGATGCCTTCCTGCTGGGCTTTCCTGGCAAAAGCATAGGCCTCATTATTAACTTCGGTACTTTGGCGAATAAATAAGGCATCAAAAGCCGATAAACGCGAGAGATCTTTAGGAGAAATTATTTCTACATAGAAATTCATCTTTTCAGCAATCTCTACAAATTTCTTTAATGCTTTAGCATTACTTGGTGGCGCCGGATCTTCGGGTTGCACTAGAATAGCCAGGTCAAAATCAGCAGTACTGGCTCGAGGAGTATCATAACGTTTTTTAGCAAAATATTGGGCTGCAAACGCATACATACTTTCCAAATGTTCTTGCGGAATTTCAGCTTCAGAAATCGCTTTTATACTTTTAATATTCCATTTCGTGGTGAAATTGAATTTTACCCTCAAGAACGGGATCTGGAAATGCCTATGAAACATCGCGCTTAGCTCTTTATATTTGTGAGCCACATTTTGTCCAAAATAAATACTCAGCGTAAATTCCTGCGATTTGATTCCTTTTAAGCTGGTTTGCATTAGATCGTCAAACTCTTCAGAAACTATTTTAACCAACTTTGGTTCCCTAAGATCCACTATGTTTTTTACCGTTGGAATCGCCAAATGTCCTCGTGCTTCGGCTAAAAGAGAAACGTAATAACCTTTAGACTGGTAAGAATAATCTTTGCAAAGATTGAATATTCTGGCGTTTTTAAGCCTGGAAAATTCTGGAATGGTAAGATAGGATTGGGCTGAAACAATCTCTATATGATCCAGTTTTAACTTCCACTTTTCAGGGTGGTTTACAATAATATATTTTTTCATTTAAAAATTGAAAATTCTATCAAATGTAATCGAAAATCAAATACGCTGTAAATAAATTTCGATGGTAATTTAACTTCATTTCTGAATCAATTTTACCAAAAATTACTATTCAATTTAATTCTTTAATTTTTATTAGTAATTTCAGGGCTTCACTAAATTGAAATACACTACTTATGAAATTAAAACTTTTTAGCCTTGCCCTATTATTTACGGGAACACTGGTGTTTGCTCAACAAAATAGCGATGAAGCTCTGTTGGAAAAAGCCAAAGTAATTCACGAGAATATAATTACCATAGATACACACGCCGATATTAATATCAATAACTTCACGGAAGACAGGAATTATACCATGGACCTGGGAAACCAGGTCACTCTTCCTAAAATGGAAGCCGGCGGACTTGATGTGGCCTGGTTTATTGTATATACCGGCCAGGAGGAACTTACCGAGAAAGCCTTTAAAAATGCTTACGAAAACGCGATGAGTAAGTTTGATGCGATCCATAAACTGGTAGAAGACTTCGCCCCGGAACAAATAGGATTAGCAACCAACTCTCAGGAAGTACGCAAATTAGTTGCTGAAGGCAAAAAAGTGGCAATGATTGGTGTTGAAAATGGTTATTCTATAGGACTTAATGTAGAAAATGTAGAAAAATTCTATAATCTTGGCGCCCGATATATGTCCCTTTCTCACCAGGGTCATAGCCAGTTGAGTGATTCTAACACCGGTGAAGAAAATGATGAATGGTTACATAATGGACTTAGTGATTTAGGAAAAGAAGTAATTGCTGAAATGAATCGCCTGGGAATGATAATAGATGTTTCACACCCTTCTAAAGAAGCTATCAAACAAATGTTTGAGCTTTCTAAAGCCCCGCTTATTGCTTCCCACTCTTCTGCACGCGAGCTTTGTAATCACAGCCGTAATTTAGATGATGAACTTTTAATGTTATTTAAAAAACACGGTGGGGTTGTACAAACGGTTGCCTTTAGCGCATATGTAAATACTGAAAAAGATAAAGCATTCTCTGAGGCAAGCGAAAAAGTTTATGAGGAAAAAGCTGCCGAAATGAATTTTGAAATTCTACCGCGAGATGCCGTTAGAGCTTTAAGTAATACCGAAAGAAATGCTTATTATGCAGATTACCAAAAAGTGAGAAATGCAGCGTCTCCAGACATTGAGTTGCTAAAAGAAGAAATTGAACCTGTAGGAGTTTCAGACTTTGTAGACCATATAGATTATATGGTAGATCTAATAGGAATTGAACACGTAGGTATAAGTTCAGATTTTGATGGCGGTGGCGGCATTGATGGCTGGGAAGATGCTTCTAAAACTTTAAATATTACCAAAGAATTAGTGAAAAGAGGTTATACCGAAGAGGAAATAGCAAAACTTTGGGGTGAGAATTTACTTAGAGTGATGGATGAAGTTGATGCAGTAGCTGCCGAACTTCAGAAAGCATAATTTTAAAATTTGAATATTAAAAAAGCCTGTCTAATAAATTACCAGACAGGCTTTTTCATTCTAATATCTTAAATATAAGATTATGCGTGTTGCAGATCGTGTTTTCCTTCTTTAATCTCTTCGATCATCTTAGCATTAAATGCCGGAAGATCGTCAGGATTTCTTGAAGTTACAAAAGCTTCATCTACAACCACTTCTTTATCTACCCAAAGAGCTCCTGCATTTTCCAGGTCTTTTTTGATAGAGTTAAAAGATGTCATTGTTCTGCCTTCTACAACTTCTGCATTAATTAAAGTCCAGGCTGCGTGGCATATAGCGCCTACAGGTTTACTTTGCTTAAAGAAATCACGCACAAATACAAGTACATCTTCGTTTCTTCTTAATTGATCTGGGTTAATTACCCCACCTGGAAGTACTAAAGCATTATATTCTTTAGCGCTTACCTCATTAATGGTGCGATCAACATCTATTTCTCCAGACCAGTTAGTACCTTCCCAGCCTTTAATTTTTCCTTTTTCCAGGCTTATAACATCAACTTTAAAGCCTTCATTTTCTAAAGCCTCTTTCGGAGAAAATAATTCACTTTTTTCAAATCCGTTTGTGGCTAAAATTGCAATTCTCTTTTCCATAATTCTATCTTCGTTTTTTGGTTTATACAAAGATAAAATACGTTTAGAGGATAGTGTGCTAAGGACATTATAAAAGAAAAGTGGCCTAAAGTTAAACTTTATTAATTCTCTTAAAAGGTTCTAAAATGAAGTTATTTCTCCTTTTTAGATTTCCCTTTCTTTCCTCTATTCTTTTCCCAGTCCATATTATTTTTAAGCGTATCTATTATTTCCTTTTCTTCCTCTAATTGTGTACGCTTTTCCTGCAGTTTTTCCAGTTCCTGGTAAATTGCAGGTTCACCATATTTATTGGGTACCACTCTTTCATTTTTAAGCAGGGCGTACTGTACAGTAAATTCGGCTCCAAAAAATAAAATTAAACAGGTATAGTAAACCCACAGCAAGATAAGGACCACCGAAGAAGCACCACCATAAACCGAAGCAGGTTCACTTTGGCCAAAATAAAAACTTATAAGAGCTTCTCCCAGCAAAAATAATATGGTAGTAACTGCAGCTCCCAAATAGGTTATTTTCCAACGCAACTTAATATCGGGTAGTAATTTAAAAATAGCCGCAAATAAAGTTGTGATCACCAGAAATGAAATACTAAAATTAGCTACCTCTACCATAAATTCGGTAATGTTTGGCGCATATTGTTCTATTTCATCTTTTAATACTCGAATTAAAGCAGAAATAACAAGAGATAACAAAAGCAAAAGCCCTATTACCATCACCATTCCAAACGAGATCAATCTATCCAGCAGTATTCTTAAGAAATCGGTTCGTTTTTCGGCAACATTCCAAATATTATTCATCGCCATTTTAAGCTGAAAAAACACTCCGGTAGCACCAAAAAGCAACGTTCCTATACCAAATATAATGGCCCAGGTAGACTCTGTGGCCAGGGCGGCGCTGGCAATCATATTTTCTATAGCATTTGCAGGCTCCTCCCCTACAAAACCGCTAATTTCTGAAGTTAATCTTCCCTGAACAGCCTCCTGTTCAAAGAAATATCCTGCAAGGGTCACTACGATTATCAGTAAAGACGGTAGAGAGAACAACGCGTAATACGCAATAGTAGCGCTTCGGGCGTATGGTTCATTCTTTATCCAGCTCAAATAGGCCTGTTTAAACAGCGACCATGCAGTTTTAAAAAACTTCATATAATATTATAATTCTCTTTAAAGAGTTCAATATGATGTTTGGTATGCCCTGCGGAAATAAAACCTAAGGCACGGCAACTTGTAGCGCTGCCACTTACAAATCCTTTTCGCACCAACATTTCTTCTGAAAAGCTCTGATAAAGCGATATTCCCGAGTCTCTAACTGCTTTAAATTCCTTTTTAAAAGATTTCAAAGTTCTATTTTGGGCAGAACTCATAGGAACATATGCATCGTGATCAAAACCGGGTAATTTAATTCCGGGCTCTCTTGCCAGGGTAAGTGATCTATATTGAAAAATTCTTTCCACATCTATAAGATGCTGAATTACTTCTGCTACGCTCCATTTACCTTCGGCATAGCTATAAGTTAGGTCTTCAGGCTTTATCTTATCCAGTAATCGAAGAAATTCTTCTTTATTTTCCAGAAATAAAATCCCCAGCTCTAAATTGCCGGGGATTTTTTGTAAATACCTGTCGTAGTACGCATTGTACTCATCAGAATTTAAACTGTTTGCTATCATATTAAGCTGAATTTCTACTTGCATTAATATTTCCGTAAAGGGAACGCGTCACCATTTTTTCGTAAACTTCCAGCATTTTCTCTGCATCTTTCCCTTGCTCCTGCAATTCCTGCACTTTTCTAAGCGCGTGCTGCTGTATGGTTAACAATGGTAATACAATGCGCTCTCGCGCCTGAATTGAAGCTTTACCGGCAGGCTGATTTTCCATAAGCTCAGCATAACCCGTTACTTTAAGTAACATGGCATGGGTGCGCTTATATTCAGCATAAATGATCTTCCAAAATTCACCAAATTCTTTATCCTTCTCCATATAATTGGTAAGGGCAAAGAAAGATTTTGTAAGACTCATCATAGAATTCTCCAGTAAAGTTTTAAAGAAAACCGAATTATTATAAAGATGTTTTACTTTTTCAAATTCGCCCGCTTCTTCATACTTTTCCAAAGCGGTTCCTACTCCAAAAAATCCTGGAACGTTTTGTTTTAACTGGCTCCAGCTTCCAACAAATGGAATTGCCCTAAGATCGTCTAAATTAAGTTTAGCCGATTTATTTCTTTTAGAAGGGCGACTACCAATATTGGTTTTAGAATAATATTTAAGCGTACTCATTTTTTCCAAATAAGGAATAAACTTTTCGTGCTGTTTAAAGTCAGTATATGTTTTATAACTTATTTCAGCAAGATTTGTCATTGTCTCCCGATCCTCATCGGTCAACTGGTTTTTATCCTGACTAAAAATTTCATTAGAAACCCCCGAACTTAACAATTGCTCCAGGTTATATCTACAAGAGTCACGCGTTCCAAAATTAGAACTAATAGTTTGCCCCTGTACGGTTAATTGAATTTCTTCATTTTCGATACCAGATCCTAAAGAAGCATAAAATTGGTGAGTTTTACCCCCTCCACGTGCCGGTGGTCCTCCTCTACCATCAAAGAATACGACTTTAATGCCGTGTTTCCTGGAAACCTCTGTAAGCATTTCTTTGGCTTTATAGATACTCCAGTTGGCCATTAAATATCCACCATCTTTAGTACCATCACTAAAACCAAGCATAATGGTTTGCTTATCTCCTCTTCTTTTTAAATGTTCGCGGTAAACAGGATTATTGTATAAAGTCTCCATAACATCTGGAGAAGCCTTTAAATCGGGAACCGTTTCAAAAAGCGGGATAATATCTACTGTTGGTTTCTTCCATCCACATAGCTTTAAGAAGGCAAAAGGCTCTAAAATACTTTGTGGCACTTCGCTATGACTGATTATGTATCTATTGGCTCCATTTTCTCCATTTTTCTTCTGAATTTCCTGCATCGCATAAATAGAAGAAAGCGTAGATTTTGTGATTCCATCTTCGTATTTATCAGGATCTATATTCCCCTCAGCTTTTGTAAGGATTTCAATTTGTTCTTCAGTAGAAAGTGAAGCATAGTTCTTTGGAAATATCTCTGGATGAGTTTTAATTACTTCCTCTAAAACTTCAGCGTGTTTTCCGGAATCCTGACGAATGTCTAAGGTTGCGAAATGATATCCGAAAATATTTACTTTATTGATTAAATCGTTAATCTCTTCAACAAATAACCCCTGGTGTTTCTTTTCTACTATATCTTTGATCTGGTAGAGTTTGGACTTAAAGTCTTCAAGTGACATTTTAATCTTTCCAGTCTTGGAAATTGCACTTTGATACAGCGGAGTTTCCATTTCGGAAATGATCACATCTACTTCATTAAAAGTCACTCTTCTTTTAAGCGCTCGAAGATCTCTGTAATAATTCAGTAAAATTGTGCTTCTTAATCTTTGGGCTACTTTCAAAGTGATTTCGGTAGTTACGAACGGGTTTCCATCACGGTCTCCACCCGGCCAAAATCCTAAATTAATAACCTGGTTACCTATATCTTCGCCATCAAAAATATTCTGCTGAATATAATTATAAATCTTACTTACACTTTGGTAAAATACATTTTCAAAATACCAGATAAGGCTTACGGCCTCATCGTAAGGAGTTGGTTTTTCTTTTTTGAAAAATGGCGTTTTACCAAGTTGGGCTAAAAGCTTTTTGATAAGGGTAATATCGTTTTTCTGAACAGCCTTATCTAAATCGGTTATAATTCCTAGAACTGCACCCGGGTAGAATTGTGTAGGGTGAGCAGTTAAAGTTGGCCTCACATTAAAACGTTTAAGATATTCACGAAGCTGTGGTACTTTATCTTTAGCTTCGGCTTCTTCCTTAACGTTTCTAAGGGTACCACGGCCATCCATATTATTCACCGTAGTAAAAGAGGCATCTTCAATAGCATCAAAAAGCACTACCTGTCTTTCTATATACTGAATGAATCTGAAAAGTAAACTGATCTGGTCTTCTTCTGAAGGATCATCCTGATATTTACTGAAGAAATTTTCAATAATTTCTGAAGGGTTTTTGTTGTCTTTAAAGCCCGCTTCGCAAATTTCCTGAAAAAGAGGCAGCAGCGATCCTGTTTTACTAATATCGTCAAAAGGCAGCGTTAAAAATATACTGTTATAAACCTGATATTTTGAAAGTACGCTCTCATTAAAACGTTCTAGTTTTGGTTCTCTGTGCATAATAAATTTTAGTTGATTAAGATTAAATTTAAAGTTATAAAAAAACCCTTTAAACACGTAAGCCTAAAGGGTTTTTATAATAAGTTTAGGATTGCTTACATATCCTGAAAGATAGAGTGCATTAAGCGTTTTTTATCGTTTAAGCTCTCTTCTAAAGAAATCATGGTTTCTGTTCTGTAAACTCCTTCAATATCGTCTAACTGAAAGATCACTTCTTTAGCGTGTTGTGTATTACGCGCTCTAATCTTACAGAATACATTAAATTTACCTGTAGTAACGTGGGCTACAGTTACAAACGGAATTTCGTTAATACGCTCTAATACAAATTTTGTTTGCGAGGTATTCTTTAGGAATACGCCTACGTAGGCGATAAACGCATAACCTAATTTTTTATAATCAAGGGTTAGTGAAGAACCTTTAATGATTCCTGCTTCCTCCATTTTCTTTACACGCACGTGCACGGTTCCAGCTGATATTAATAGCTTTTTCGCGATATCGGTAAATGGGGTCCTTGTATTCTCAATTAACATATCGAGAATCTGGTGATCTGTTTCGTCTAATTTAAACTTGGCCATTTTTTAAACTTCTTTATTTATATGAAATTCAAAATTAATACAAAATCCTTGAATTATTGCTAAGGTTTTTGAGAATTATTCACATTTAAGAGGTATTTCCACACCATTTAAGACTATTTTATTAACTATAACGTTTTCGGTGAGCGTATTTTCATCGTTAATTTCAATTTTTTTATTCTCACAAAATATTTCTTTATGTGCGAACTTCTTAATTTTAGGTGCTATTTTTTCAATTTCCGGAAAAAAAGCCAATTTCCCATCTTTCACCATTTCCTTACACTGAATAGCAATATCCACTACTCCATTTTCTGAATTAGCTTCCCTCAAAATAATATCGTTGAACAACTTTTCATTTTCTGGGATTTCCTGGTATTTCTGATAATCTATCTGCTGGAAATTATTTTCACTAATAGAGTTTAAAACCGAAACCAGCGCTAAAAAGACGTACCTCCTGGTTTCTTCCCGCTTGTAATCCCCCGGAAAATGCCCTGCTTCAAAAAGAATGGTAGGAGTTTGTGTACTTTGAAAGGTATCTCCGGTACAATTTATATTAAACCCATCATCATACCTTCCTATTCTTCCCGGCAACAAATCAGCAAGATCCTGCTCTATTTTAGCGATAAGCTGCATGCTCTTAATACGCGAAGGGAAGATTTGCCGGTCTTTATCCATGGAAGGCGTTAAAAATGACAATACAGCCGGTTCAGGATTACTGCCCGCACTAAATATAGTACGCTGATCATGCAGATTAAGACAGAAATCTGGATTGAAATTCTTAAAAACCTGGCTAAGAATTCGGCTTTCCGGTTGACTCAAATCCTGCGCATCTCTATTTAAGTCTATTTCATTAGCGTTTGTGCGCGTGTAAGCTTCGGCTCCATCGGGATTCAACATCGGGATAATACAAAGACTGCAGTTATTTAAAATAGATTCTACTAAAGGTTCTCCTTTATATAGACTTATATAATTAAGCAGATCAAAAATTGCCTTTGTGGTGGTAGATTCATTTCCATGCATTTGTGACCAGGCAAGAATTTTAATAGAGCCATTACCAAATTGAATACTATGAATAGGTTTTCCTAAAACCGATGCTCCAATTTCTTTTAGCGAAAATTCCTCTCCTAATTTATCCAGTAAAACTTGAATGTCTTTTTGCTGAATATATCGCCCTGAAATTGTATGGTTTTTAAATGAATTATAATCTTCAAAAAGTGCTTTAATAAATCCTGTTTTTTCCATGTTTACAAAAGTAAACAATACAAATTTCACAATTGTAAACAGTTAAATTTACTTTTGTTAGTTACAAGTGTAAACACCAGGGTGTTCTAATCAATCTCTAAATTGGAATAAATCCTAGAATCTAATTTTTCATGTTTAATTTATTTATTTTTAGTTATTTAAACGGTTTAATATGAAGTTTAGGTTTATACAGATTTAATTAATTACAATTGTAATTTGGTGGCTATTCAGGGTTTGATTACATTTGTAAATAGCAATTTGGCTTTATATAATTTACAATGGTAAACACCGAAGATTTTTCTAAAAGGTTGCACAGAATACTTGAATTTTATGAATTATCAGCCGCTGGTTTTGCAGATAAAATTGAGGTTGGCCGCTCTTCTATTTCGCATATTTTATCTGGCAGAAATAAGCCAAGTTTAGACTTTGTAATGAAGATCGTAAAGTCTTTTCCAGAGGTAGAATTATATTGGTTGCTAAATGGAAAAGGAAGTTTTCCTGCTTCAGAAAAACCCACACCTCCACCTGTGAGCAAACAGGAATTTAGTGCAACTCAACCAACGCGTGAAGAAAATATCCAGAAGAAAAATGAAATGCCCTTTCCTCTTCCTCAGCAAGGAAAAAGTAAACCCATTAGAAAAATTGTGATTTTTTATGAGGATGGCACTTTTGAGGCCTTTGAAAATTGACAGTCCGGGGAAAATAGGTTTATTTTGCAGTTCAAAAGGAATTGCAATAATGAAGAAGCTTTTACTACTATTAAGCCTGGTTTTTATTTTTACGGGCTGTTTTGAACCTGAAAGAAACTGCACCGATTTTAAAACCGGCACATATGAGTATAAAACCTATTTAAACGGCGAATTAGTCACTTCTACCTTTATAAGGAACGATTCTATAGAAATTGATAAATTCCAGGGGAAATCAGACACCTCATCGGTTAGATGGATTAACGATTGCGAGTATATCCTTAAAAATCTAAATCCAAAGAGTATGGCCGAAGAAAAACCCATTCATATGAAGATCTTAACCACCAATAAAGATGGTTATACTTTTGAATATGGAATTGTTGGCCAGGATAAAAAACAACGCGGCCAGGTAGACCGCGTTAAATAGATTAATCTTTATTCGAAAAATTCTTTTTGAGCAATTGATTTTGCTCTTCCATTAGATGGTTCATCTTCGATAAAAGTTCAATATCCTTTGGAGTCACTTCCCGCTTGTCATCAGGGTTTTCGGCCTTGGTTCTAAAACGATTCATGACCTTTATAACCAGGAAAATGGTAAAACCAATAATAAGAAAGTCCAGGAAAGCTTCTATTAAGGCACCGTAGCCAATCGCCACTTCCTCAATAGCGGTAATACCTTCTGCTTCCTCAACACCATCACGCAATACCCATTTTTTATCGGCAAAATCAATACCGTTGGTCATAAGGCTTAAAGGTGGCATCACCACTTCTTTAACCAGGGTATTGACAACAGAGTTAAAAGCGGTACCTATTATAATACCTACCGCCATATCTACCATATTCCCTTTTATGGCAAACTCTTTAAATTCTTTTATAATTCCCATTTACTCATCAAATAATGTCCCCTGGCTTTCTGAAGAGTCAGCTTTATCTTCCTTTTTACCAACGATATTTAACTTATTCTTTTCATCCGAAACCGCTTCATCATCTACCACCTCAATATCTTCTGCAGGTGTTTCGTCTTCCTCTTCGTAGGGTAAAGGTTCTAACGGATTTATCTGTTTAACCTTATCTGTAGTTAATTGGTTTCCAAGAGCCTTAATACCTTTTACCGAAATGAATTCTTCAATATTAACTTCTTCGTTAGGACGCTGTTCTTTACCACGTTGTTTTGAGAATACAATTTCCGCTTGCGGGTAATAATCGGTAGAAACCAGTTCTAAATAGGAGTTTTCATGTTCGCTGATAAATTTTTCCTCCTTATCCGGATTTTCTATTAAAAAACGTTTTACATAAAAACGCTCTTTTTCCGGCTCCCAGTAAATTGCTGAAATTGGTTTTTTCGGCACCCATTTTTCCAACACTACCATTTCTTCATCAAAACGGGTAGTAAGTTCAGGAATTATGGTTTTTGCAGTTCCGTCCTGTGTAATGATCAAAATGCGATCTTCTCCTCTAAATTCTCCAAGAAGTTCTCCGCGTTCATCAACATTCAATCTTTTTACCGTTTCATCAAACCAGATTCTTCTTGGCTTTAAGGTAGAAACACCTTCTTCTTTTAGCTCTACGCGTTTTACAGCGTATTTAGTAACAATATTTCCTTTTACATTTCTGCCCTTAATAAGCATATCCGCAAAGTCTACATCAAATTTTAGTTTTTTAATGCTCCCAACCTGTCTTAGGAAAATAGTCACTACTTCAGCTTCCCCATTAGGATTTGCTGTAAAGTAATGCACTTTTGAATCTTTTTTACCCTGGGTTAAATCGTATTCCCTATCACGGGTTACCGAGGTCACCGAAAATCTTTTTATATACGATGCTCCGCCTTTCCCATCGCGATAAATCATATTATAAATGGTACGCTTATCCTTTTTCTTGAATATGGCGACGTGAATAATATCTTTTCCAATAAAGGTTTTAGTATCTACCTTGGTGACCATCATTTTACCATCTGCAGTAAAGCAAATAATATCGTCTATATCACTACAATCGGTTACATACTCGTCTTTCTTAAGTGCAGTACCAATAAAACCTTCTTTACGGTTTACATAAAGTTTTGAATTTCTAATTACCACCTTGGTTGCTTCTATATCATCAAAAATACGAAGCTCGGTTTTTCGATCTTTCTCCTGTCCGTAATCTTTCTTCAGTTTAGTAAAATAGGCAACGGCATAATCTACCAAGTGATCTAAATGATGCTTCACATTGGCGATTTCATCTTCTAAAGACTCAATTTTTTGTTGCGCTTTATCTAAATCGAATTTTGAAATTCTTTTGATCCTAATTTCGGTAAGCCTGGTAATATCTTCGCGGGTTACGGCGCGTTTTAAGTGTTTTATATGTGGTTTTAAACCTTCATCTATGGCATTGATCACACCATCCCAGGTTTCTTCCTCTTCTATCTCACGGTAGATTCGTTTTTCAATAAAAATTCGCTCTAAAGATGAAAAATGCCATTGCTCTTCCAATTCGTCAAGCGTGATCTCCAATTCCCTTTTCAGCAAATGAAGCGTATGATCTGTGGAGCTTCTTAATATTTCTGAAACACCAAGGAAAATAGGTTTATTATCTATAATTACACAGCCAAGCGGTGCGATAGAATTCTCGCAATAGGTAAATGCGTACAGCGCATCTATAGTTCTATCTGGAGAAATATTATTTGGCAAATGAATAAGGATCTCAACTTCAGCAGCCGTATTGTCCTCAATCTTCTTGACCTTAATCTTACCCTTATCGTTCGCTTTTAGAATAGAATCTATTAGCGAGGTAGTTGTGGTTCCATACGGAATTTCGGTAATTGCCAGGGTATTTTTATCGTACTGGCTTATTTTAGCCCGCACTCTTACACGACCTCCCCGCATTCCATCATTATAATTTGAAATATCAGCAATTCCACCCGTAGGAAAATCGGGAAATAAAGTGAATTTTTTTCCTTTTAAATGTTTTATAGAAGCATCTATAAGTTCTTTAAAATTATGGGGAAGTACACGAGTACTTAAACCTACAGCAATACCTTCGGCTCCCTGAGCAAGCAACATAGGAAATTTTACCGGTAGGTTTACCGGCTCTTTTTTTCTCCCATCGTAAGAAAGTTGCCATTCAGTTAATTTCGGATTAAATAAGACTTCCAGCGCAAATTTAGATAAACGGGCTTCAATATATCTTGGCGCGGCAGATCGGTCTCCGGTTAAGATATTACCCCAGTTTCCCTGGGTATCTATAAGAATATCTTTCTGGCCCATTTGTACCATGGCGTCACCAATACTGGCATCGCCGTGTGGGTGATACTGCATGGTATGCCCTACGATATTTGCTACTTTATTGTAACGGCCATCGTCCAGATCTTTCATAGAATGCATGATACGGCGCTGCACCGGTTTGAAACCATCTTCCATGGCAGGTACCGCACGTTCCAGAATTACATAAGATGCATAATCAAGAAACCAGTCTTTATACATCCCGGTTACTTTTATAAGCTCTTCTTTTGGTTGTTCTAAATGTTCATCTTTAGCTTCTTCCTGGTTTTCTTCCATTAAGCTGTAGTTTTTTGATTTTCCACTATTTTCTGCATAGAAGCTATCATGCCACGCTTCTTTTTACGGCTGAGAAAAGTAGTATTAAAAGTATATTTTTTGTAACCGCGCCTTCTACGCGAACTTATGTAAATTGTTACTGCGGAATAAAAAAAGTAATCACTAAATCTAAATTTACCCAACTTACGCTTGGGGAATTCGGCCTTCTTTACCCGGTATTCCATAAATTTTGAAAAGAAAACCCCGTTGTTCTTTAGATTAAGGGTTTCACCATCGCTATCAAAGTCAAAACTCTGACCTATTTTATGCACATAAAAACCAAGTATAAGCACTACAATATTTGGTACATAATGGCTAAACCTTACCGGTTCTTCACTACTCATTAGCTCAATATTCACGAAAATATTGGTAACAAATATTGCCACCAAAACGATGTACATTGAAGGAACTATTTTCACTTCATTTCTATTGGTGAATCTCATAAGCCCAACTCTTCAATAAGGTCAAGTTCAACTTTAAGATTGTCGATAATAAATTCCTGCCTGTCTGGCGTATTTTTGCCCATATAGAAATTAAGCATTTCGTCTATAGACTTTTCTTTGTCCAACATCACGGGATCTAATCGAATATCTTCTCCAATAAAATGCTGAAATTCATCTGGTGAAATTTCCCCTAAACCTTTAAATCGAGTAATTTCTGCTTTTCCGGTTAATTTTTCTACCGCATTTTTACGTTCCTGTTCACTATAACAATAAATAGTTTCTTTCTTATTACGAACTCTAAACAACGGAGTTTGCAGAATATAAAGATGATTTTCCTTGATTAATTCGGGAAAAAACTGGAGAAAAAATGTAATCAACAAAAGACGAATATGCATTCCATCTACATCGGCATCAGTTGCAATTACAATGTTATTATATCTAAGATCTTCTAAAGATTCTTCAATATTTAAAGCGGCTTGCAATAAATTGAATTCTTCATTCTCGTAAACGATTTTTTTACTTAAACCATAACTGTTTAAAGGTTTTCCTTTTAAACTGAAAACCGCTTGAGTATTGACATCACGAGATTTGGTAATAGAACCACTCGCCGAATCTCCCTCGGTAATGAACAAGGTGGTTTCTAAATAGCGTTCTTTTTTACTATCCCCAAGGTGAATACGGCAATCGCGTAATTTTTTATTGTGAAGACTGGCTTTTTTAGCCCTATCCTTTGCAAGTTTTCTAATTCCAGAAAGATCTTTACGTTCTCTTTCTGCCTGTAAAATTTTACGCTGAAGCCTATCGGCAGTTTCCTGGTTTTTATGCAGGTAATTATCCAGCTGTGTTTTTAGAAAATCGTTAATGTATGTACGAACGGTGGGCATTTTTCCACCCATATCTGTAGAACCCAGTTTTGTTTTGGTCTGACTTTCAAAAACCGGTTCCATTACTTTAATACTAATGGCTGAAACTATAGATTTCCTAATATCGCTGGCATCGTAATTTTTTCCGTAAAACTCGCGTACGGTTTTGACGATTGCCTCTCTAAAAGCCGCATGGTGTGTTCCTCCCTGGGAAGTATTTTGCCCATTTACAAAAGAATGATATTCTTCACTATATTGAGCTTTACTATGGGTTAATGCAACTTCAATATCATCACCGCGCATATGGATAATATCATATAAACGCTCATCTTCGTTGATACTATCCTTTAAAAGATCTTTAAGTCCGTTTTCTGAATAGAATTTTTCACCGTTAAAAATTATGGTTAACCCGGGATTCAGGTACACATAATTTTTCAGCATTTTTTCTATATACTCATTTCTGAACTTAAAATTTTTGAAAATAACCTCATCGGGAACAAAGGTAACTTTGGTTCCGCGACGGCGGGAAGTTTCATCAAGATGTTCTTCGTTTTTTAATTCTCCCTGCTCAAATTCGGCAGCGTGGGATTTACCATCCCTGGAAGATTCTACTCTAAAATATGAGGAAAGCGCATTTACCGCTTTAGTACCAACTCCATTAAGTCCAACCGATTTTTTAAAGGCGCGGGTATCGTATTTCCCGCCAGTATTCATTTTTGAAACTACATCAACGACTTTCCCTAAAGGAATTCCACGACCATAATCCCGAACAATTACACGCTGATTTTGCACCGAGATCTCAATGGTTTTACCAGATCCCATTACAAATTCATCAATACTGTTATCCAGCACTTCTTTTAGGAGTATATAGATCCCATCATCGGCACTGGAGCCGTCTCCCAGCTTACCAATGTACATTCCGGGACGCATCCTAATATGTTCTTTCCAGTCTAAAGACCGTATATTATCTTCAGTATACTTCGTTTCCTGGCTCATAAGTAGTTCATGGAGTTGTGGCGCTAATATAAGGCATAGCCCAAAAAGTTAAAACAATGCTAGACTATTTTAATTAACAAAAATTTAAATTTTAATGTTGATTAAAATTTTAAGGAAAAATAACTATTTAGAAGGAAGTTTTACCAAATTCACCCAAAACTCTTCAATTTGATTAATGGCTTTCATAAAATCGCCAACTTCTATAGGTTTTGTGATATAACAGTTGGCATAATTTTGATACGAGTTATCAATGTCTTCCTGGGATGAGGAAGTGGTAAGCATTATTACCGGTATCTTTTTTAATTTCTCGTGTTGCTTTATATATTTTAATACTTCGTGCCCATTCATTTTTGGAAGATTCACGTCTAATAGAATCAAATCTGGAGTAAGTGCTTTTTTAAAAGCTCCATCTTTATTTAAAAAATCTACGGCTTCCCTGCCATCTCTAACCACACTTAACTTGTTGAGAATTCTACCTTCTTCAAGAGCCTCTGTAGTTAAGATTATATCTCCTTCATTATCTTCAACTAAAAGTATGTGTACAGATTCCATAGCCTTAAAATTCTTTAATAAATTTTAGTATTATAATATAAGCATATTAATTGAAAAGAGTTTAACTAAAACTACGAACTAAAATGTAAGAATTATATTACAATTTAGCAATACTTTTTGAAATTGTAAAATGAAATGTAGTCCCTTCACCTTCCAGGGATTCCAGCCATATTTTACCACCGAGATTTTCAATGATCTTTTTAGTCACCGCGAGCCCCATTCCGGTACCTGAATATTCTTCACGGCGATGCAAGCGCTGAAAGATCACAAAAATACGGTCAAAATATTCCTGCTCTATTCCAATTCCATTGTCTTCAATAGTAAACTCCCAGAAATCTTCAGTTTCATTAAATTTTATATTTATTTCGGGGCTTACTCCTTCTTTACTATACTTTATGGCATTACTAATTAAATTCTGAAAAACCTGCCTTACCGGGCTTTTTGGTGCTTCTATTACCGGCAACTCTTCGGCTATAATACTCACTTTTTTATCTGATATCTTTTTTCGGTAGAGGTGTTTTACATCATCCAGAACGTCATTTATATCAACAGCCTCTAGTTTATCTTCGGTTCTGCCCACCCTTGAGAACTCTAGAAGGTCCAGGATAATTTGCCGCATTCTTTTTGCTCCATCTACCGCAAAATCTATATACAACAGGCCTGTTTCATCTAAAACATCACCATACTTCTTTTCTAATTGCGTTAGAAAACTAGTTACCATTCTCAAAGGTTCCTGGAGATCGTGAGAAGCCACATAGGCAAACTGCTCTAACTCGGCGTTAGAAATTGCAAGTTCTTTAGCCCGTTTTTTTAAATCTGAATTTAATTTTTCAAGTGAAATTTCGTATTGTTTCTTTCGGGTGATATCCTGCATTGCTCCAACCATTCTTTTGGCTATTCCATTTTTGTCCCTAACTATAAAGCCCCGGTCAAAAACATCTAGATATTGCCCATGAACATTTTTAAATCTATACTCCTCTTCCCAAATCTCAGTATTATCACTTACTGCTTGCTGAAAGCTTTCATCAATTCTTTTGCGATCATCGGGATGAATATTTTCGTACCACGGGCTAAGGTCTGGCTTTAAATTTTTGAGTTTGAAACCAAATAAATTTTCAAAACCGGCACCCCAAACTACACTTTCATCCTCGGCATTGTAGTCCCAAATAGCATCTGAGGTTGCTTTTGTGGCAAAACGGTATCTTTCATTCGCATTTTCAAGTTCTTTCTCGTAGGCTTTTATATTGGTGACATCACGTAAAACCCCTATCATTCTTATCGCTTCGCCCTCTTCATTCCTAATAATATACCCGCTTTCAATAATATCAAGGTAACTTCCGTCAGCTTTCCTGAAGCAATATTCAGAATTCCATCTATTTATATTAGTATTTTTTAGGCTGGCTTCCAGATCTCGTTCTACTGCAGCAACATCATCGGGATGCACACCAGAACTCCATTTATCTAAGTTAGAATGTTTGCCGTCACGCTCATAGCCAAACATTTTATAAAAACCATCTCCCCATTGTAATTCATCGTTTATAGCATCCCAATCATAAATAGCATCTTCGGTAGCTTTATTTACAAATTCGAAACGCTGGTTACTTCGTTTTAAGGCGATCTCATTAAGATGAAATTCTATAATTAATTGTAGCAGCCCAATTGTTCTCCTAATAGTTCTTTTCTCCTGGATTTTCTCTGGTAAGGGATCATTTTTATAGAAAACAGAAAATATTCCCAGCGTTTCTCCTTTTGAATCTATAATAGGAAAAGACCAACAACAATCAATTTTATTTTCTAAAGCTATAGTTTTCAATGGTGAATCTATTGCATCTTTTGTTTTTAAGATATTTGATTCTTTTCCCTTAAAGCTTAACGAACAAATTCCATTTTCCTCCTTTATTGATCGCCCCTCCAGGGCATCAACCAAAGTTAGAGGGGTGCCTCCAGAAGCCCAATTATGTAATTTGCCATTTTCCAATTTCTGTATAATGAAAAAAGCATTAGGATTTATAACCTCTAATTTTTCGAGGTAAAAATTCAAAATTTGCTTTAGTCTTAAACCTTTTTTAAAGTTCATTTCCAGGATTTTGCGCTCCAGGTATTCCAGTTCCTGAAAACGCAATTTTTCGGTAACATCCCTGGAATTTGCAACAAAACCTTTTACAGCTGGGTCGTCCATAAGGTTGGTTACCGTAGTTTCCAACCAACGCCAACCGCCATTTTTATGACTAAATCTAAACGGACTTATTTCTAATCTTTTCCTGGATAAAATCTTTTCAAATTTCTCCTGAACTCTTTCCACGTCCTCCGGGTGAACAAACTCAAAAGCATTTCGATTACTGAAATCCTCAGGAGTATATCCCAATACGGAAATGGAAGTAGGGCTGGCATACAAATAATCCCCATTTTCATCTAATAAAGCAATAAGATCTCCCCCCTCCTGCACCAGGCCTTTAAAACGTTGCTCGCTAAGCTGCAGCTGCTCTTCTGCGAGTTTCCTCTTTGAAATATCGGTCATTATACCTCTAAGCCACTTTACCTTTCCATTTTCTTTAACTATTGAAACCACATCACTTACCCAAACATAACTGCCATCCCCTTTTAGCATCCTATATTCAAAACTGTGGTTTTTTTCTTCTCTAACCTGATTCATACAGAAATTGATGGCATATTCCCTATCTTCAGGATGAATGTGTTCTTCCCAGAATTTAGGATCATTATACCATTTGGAAGGTTCAATTCCTATAAGGTCTATAGCCTGCCTACTTACAAAAGTGAATTCAAAAGTTTCAATATCCAGTTCCCAAAAAACACCTTCAATACTCTGTATCAATCCTTCGTACTGTTCCTTTGCTTTATTCAAAGCAATTTCGGCCTCTTTTTTCTTTGAAATATCTATTCCTATACATTGAATTTCTGTAGGATTCCCTTCAGCATCAGTAAGAGCTACAAAATCCCAAACTGTAGTGCGCACCTTCCCATCACGTCTTGGTTTCCCTATTTCTATTTGAAAGGTTTCGTTAGGGTTTTCCAGGCACTTTAGGGCTGTAGCTTCAACTTTAGGCCTATCTTCTTCAATTACAGCAACCATGCAGTTATCTCCTATTACGCCAGATTTTTCGTGTATCCAACCAAAATCTTCCTTAAATTTATTATTGTAATAAGTATAATTTCCGTAAATATCTGTTCTAATCACATAATTAGTCTGCGAATCCAGCAAACTACTCTGCCTGGATTCATTGATCTCCAATAATTCGTAAGCTACTTTTTCTTCGGTTACATCAAGCACTATAGAATCCCAAACTATGCTTCCGTCAGAAAGTTTTTGAGGAGCTCCAATTCCTCTATTCCACCTAATCCCTTTATCTGGGTGGTTTATTCGCCATTCTTTGGACCAGACCTGCAAATTTTTAGCAGACTCCATAATAGTTTGGTTCACATATTCAAAATCTTCTTTACTGTATAAATCCCATACTCTTTTATTATCGAGAGTAGCCTCATCTGCAGAAACACCCCAAACCTCTTTCGCTCCTTCACTCACATACATTAATTCATCCTCACCGTTAGGTTTAAGTTTATATCTAAATACAACTCCGGGAATATTATCGTTTATATGCTTAAGCCTGGTTTCAACCAATTTTCGAGCAGTAATATCCTGGGTAGCGCCGTATAGACGAATACACTTTCCATTTCTTAACTCTGCCTTTCCGGTAGCCCTAATCCACTTATCGTTATTTTTAGCGGTAACTATTTCCAGTTCAAGGTCAAAACCCTTTCCAGTTTCAATAGCGTTGGAAACCGCATCACTTATTATGGCTTTATCTTTATCTGATTTATAAAAAGCTATGGCAGTCTCCAGTTTAGGGATATAATTATGTGGAACTTCGTGAATCTTCTTAAGCATATTGCACCAATGAAGCTTATCTTCTTCTAGATCTAATTCCCAGCTTCCTATTTGCGCTAACTCCTGAGTTTCCTTTAATAGATTTTCATTTTCTCTAAGATTTTTTAAGGAATTTTGCTCTTTTTCTTTAGCTACAACGGTATGCGTAATATCCCGAAGACGGTGCAATATAAAGTCGGTTTCCCCTTTATCGTTTGTAATAGGAATATTATCTGCCTCCCAGAATTTACGCTGTAAAGTTCCGGTCTCCGAGTCGGTTAGATCGTATCTAAACGATGAAATATGATCTGGCTTTCTAGATTCCAATGCATTTTGCAAAGAGGAAGAAAGTATATCTTCAAATTCCTTACCTACGCTCTCACCGGTAAAAAATTCTATTAGATCACTCCCTAAAAGCTTTTCCTTTTTGATTCCGGTAATTTCTTCAAAAGAACGATTAACCTCAATTATATTGAATCTCGGCAAATCTGGTTTTAATAACACACAGTTGTCTGGAAAAGACTGGAATATTTCCTTTAATTGGTCAGGGCTTATCATTGTAGGCTAATTACGAATTTCACTATGGATACAAAACTCCATTTCAGGCTGAAAATACTTAAAATCTTTTAAATAATTTAACAGCCGGGTACAAAAAAACCGAAGCCTTCAGTTAGCACTTCGGTTTTATAAGAAAACATAAAATAATTCTATTCCATTTAAAAGATACTTCTAATACCTCCTGAACTGGGCAGCTCCCAAAACATTTAAATTAGCCATAAAAAAAGCAGGAATTTATGGCTTAAATCCCTGCTTTTATTTAATGCAATTAGCTTAATTAGATAGCTAGTTTTTCAGTAAAAACCTCGCCAGAAACACTTACTTTAAAAGTATATTCACCCTTTGGCATTTTCGAAAAGTCAAGTGTTTTATTCATAGTGTAAGTTTTCTCTTTCATCTCTCCAACTAACTCACCATTAGCATCGTATACTCTAAGGCTGGCATATGTTTTTGAAGGATTAGTCAGGAAAAATTTAACCTCTTTAGCGTTAACCCTATAGATGGGCTTAAACACTACAGCTGCTGTTTTAGCTTCAATTTTAACCCCGCTAGAAGATTTTTTAATTACCGTAGTATAAACGCCATTAAGATCTTCAGTATTTAAGAAATAAGTTCCGGCAGGAATTCGGCTAAAATCAATTTGTTTACTGTAATTGCCATCTAGCGCCGGGCTATCTTTAAATAAGATAAAGCCAGAAATGTCTTTTAAACTAATAGTACTCACCTCATCTAACTCTATAATAAGAGTTTGCTCTTCTTTTACACTAACCTCCACACGATCAGCTGCATAAATATTTATTCCTGTAATTAAAGCTACTACCAATAACGAATTTTTCAATAGTTTTTTCATAATCCTGTTTTTTAACTGTTAATACTCCTTGTATTCATTTACAAAGATAAGCCAGGTTTTCCCTTCAGAATAGAAGTGAATAAACAAGAAAATGTTCATTATTAACCTTTACAATTATTTAATATTCACTTATTGTACAGATAGCATACTTTTGAGTTAATTTTGTTTTATAGTAGAATATTAAGTTCGCATTATCTAAAAGTTAATTTATTGTTGATATGATAAAAAGCAGCAAACCTTCTTTTGAAAAAGTTGATCCAAGCTTCGGAAGTTCATTTTCTTTAAAAAGTTTTAACCAGCAACATCAAAATAGAAACCATACTTTTTGGCACTACCATCCAGAGATTGAACTTGTTTATGTAAATGGCGGATCGGGAAAAAGGCAAATTGGAAGTCACATTTCCTATTATCAGCACGGCGACCTTATATTGATTGGATCTAACCTGCCTCATTGCGGTTTTACAGATAGTTTAACCGATAACGATAAGGAAACCGTAATACAATTTAGCCCGGATTTCCTCGGAAAGAATTTTTGGGAACTTCCAGAAATGAGAAATATAAAAGTTTTACTGGAACGTGCTAAGAAAGGAATTGTCTTTCATGGAGAAGATAAAATATTAATAGGAGAAAAGATTGAAGCTTTAAGCACTCTTACCAACTATAAACGCCTTTTAGGCCTATTGGATGTGCTTAATATGCTTGAAAATGCAAAAGACTTTACCCTATTAAATGCTGAAGGATTTGTACTTGATACCGAGCTAGAAGACAACAACAGGATAAATGTGATCTTTAATTTTGTAAAAAACGAGTTTAAAAGGAACATAACTTTAGAAGAAATTGCCAACCTGGTAAGCTTAACGGTTCCGGCATTTTGCCGGTATTTTAAAAAAACAACTGGAAAAACTTTCGTCCAGTTTGTAAATGAATACCGACTGGTTCATGCTGCTAAACTACTTCACCAAAAACAAATAAGTATTACCGATGTTTGTTTTGAGAGTGGCTACAATAATTTTAGCCATTTCAATAAACAGTTTAAAAAGTTTACGGGAAAATCTCCCTCAGTTTATCGAAATGAGATCAAGTTTGCAGTTTCTTAAATAATGAAACTATTTAATTTCATTTAGAGTATAAACTAAAAAAGATCCTGCTTCTATAGAAACAAGATCTTTTACATATAAATTTTCGGTAGTTAGAACTACTCGTCTTCGTGCATAAATTTTTGCTTCGCAAGTAATTCTTCTTCGGTTTCTACGTGCTCATCATCTGGCACGCAGCAATCTACGGGACAAACCGCTGCACATTGTGGTTCTTCGTGAAATCCTTTACACTCAGTACACTTATCGGGTACAATATAATAGATCTCATCACTAATAGGTTCCTGTGCCTCATTTGCGTCAGCTTCTTTTCCGTTTGGCAGTACTACATTTCCTTCCAGATCTGTACCATCGGCATAACGCCAATCGTCTGCACCTTCATAAATAGCTGTATTTGGGCACTCGGGCTCGCAGGCTCCGCAGTTTATACACTCATCTGTTATAACAATTGCCATAGCTTTCTTTCTTTGTAAATTAATTAACTCAAAACTTAAGTGGTATTTCCCCTGTAATTTTAGGAGTTTGCTTGCTTAAGTTTTAATTTCGCATACAAATTTAAAGCCATTGGCTATCATAACCAAATAAGGAAATGACAATCGAAGAAAGAAAATCATATTTTGTTGAACTGGGAAAATTCCTAAGTCTTTTTGAGGATAAGACTAATAATTCGGTAAAAATCGCACCTCACTACGAAAGATTTTTTAATGAATTGAACGATAAAATAGACCAGTCTATTCATTATAATGGTTGGTTTACCCGGGAAAATGTAATTTTTTCTATTCAGCAATGGAGCAAAGCGCTAACCCCAAGTAATTTGGATACCTGGCTTAAACCTTATGAATTTAACAATGATGAGCAAAAAACAGTAGCTATTGTTATGGCCGGAAATATTCCATTGGTTGGGTTTCACGACTTTCTTTCCGTTCTAATCTCAGGGCATAAAGTATTGGTTAAACAATCTTCCAACGATAAACAATTGTTACCGGTTATTGCCGCTTTTTTAATGGAGATCGCTCCAGAATTTGAAAATCGAATAAAATTCACAGAGGACAGACTAAACGATTTTGATGCGGTTATCGCTACCGGAAGCAACAATACAGCCCGTTATTTTGAATATTACTTTAAAGGAAAACCAAGTATTATTAGAAAAAACAGGAATTCGGTAGCCATCCTAACTGGTAAAGAAAGTAAGGAACAACTGGAAGCTCTTGGGGAAGATGTTTTTAGGTATTTTGGTTTAGGTTGTCGTAATGTTTCTAAACTTTATGTTCCAAAAGAATATGATTTCGATAATTTTTTCAAAGCCATTTATTCCTGGAATACTTTATTGAATTCAGCTAAGTACGCCAACAACTACGATTATAACAAAGCCGTATATTTAATGAGTGAATTCAAATTACTGGAAAACGGTTTTCTTATCCTGAAAAAAGACGAAAGTTTCGGCTCCCCTATCGCCACTTTATTTTATGAAGAATATGAAGATAAAAAAGACTTACAGGAAAAACTTCAGCAAAATAAAGAAAATCTACAATGCGTTGTAGGCCATGAAGCTGAAGTTGATTTTGGCCAAACCCAACAACCAAAATTATGGGATTATGCCGATGGGGTAGATACTTTAAAATTTTTAGAAGAACTTTAAAACATAAGATTAACCACTTTTACAAACCAACTATGAAAAAACATAATTATAGCGCTGGCCCGTGTATATTACCACAGAAAGTTTTTAAGGAAGCCGCCCAGGGCATTTTAGATTATCAGGATTCAGGATTGTCTATTATGGAAATTTCTCACCGCAGCACCGCTTTTGTTGAGGTGATGGAAGAAGCCCGCAGCCTCTCGCTCGAACTTTTAGGGCTCAAAGATAAAGGTTATACCGCCTTGTTTTTGCAAGGAGGTGCAAGTATGCAGTTTTTAATGACCGCTTATAATTTATTAAATAAAAAAGCGGCCTATCTAAATACAGGAACCTGGTCTTCTAAAGCGATAAAAGAAGCCAGGCTTTTTGGAGAAGTAATTGAAGTCGCATCTTCTAAGGAAAAGAACTTCAATTATATCCCTAAAGATTATCAAATTCCTGGAGATATAGATTATTTTCACTGCACCAGCAACAACACCATCTTCGGAACTCAAATGAAAGATTTTCCTGAAGTTGATGCTCCAGTAGTTTGTGATATGAGTAGTGATATTTTTTCCAGGGAACTTGATTTTTCAAAATTTGATCTTATTTACGCGGGTGCACAAAAAAATATGGGGCCGGCGGGAACTACACTTGTAGTAGTTAAAAAAGATATCTTAGGAAAAGTGGAGCGTGAGATTCCATCCATGCTAAATTATAAAGTTCATATAGAAAAGGACAGTATGTTCAATACGCCTGCTGTTTATGCAGTGTATGTTTCCTTATTGACATTAAGATGGATCAAGAAGAACGGCGGAATTAAAGCTATGGAAAAACGAAATGCAGAAAAAGCCGACCTATTATACAAGGAAATAGACCGAAATCCATTATTTAAAGGTTTTGCTGAAGTTGAAGACCGCTCAGCCATGAATGCCACCTTTAACCTTACCGATGAAAGCAAAAAAGAAGCTTTTGATAAGCTGTGGAAAGATGCCGGTATTAACGGACTTAACGGTCACAGAAGCGTTGGAGGTTATCGTGCCTCTATGTATAACGCCTTGGATTTAGAAAGCGTAAAAGTTTTAGTCAAAACCATGCAGCAATTAGAACAGCAATCTTAAGCAGCATTATACCAATAGATTCGGCATAAAGCCGGAAGCAAAAATTAGCAATACACGGGATAATTATGAAACTCCTGTATGAAATTCCCACCCGAGGGATTAAAATATAAACAAATGAAGCCTGAAGATTTTTTTAATAAACCAGCAACTCCTTCAAAATCGGAAAAAATTAAAATACTCGCTAACGATGGTCTTGCTAAAGCCGGTGTAGAGCAGCTTGAAAATGCCGGTTTTGAAGTAATAAGCACTAAAGTAGCCCAGGAACAATTGGCCGAATATATAAACTCAAAGAATATCCGGGTTTTATTGGTTCGTAGTGCTACCCCGGTAGATAAAAAGCTTATAGATTCCTGTAAAAATTTAAAATTAATAGGTCGCGGCGGTGTTGGTCTAGATAATATTGCGGTTGAATATGCCGAGAGTAAAGGAATTAAGGTAATTAATACTCCGCAGGCAGCTTCAGGCTCTGTAGCCGAATTAGTTTTTGCACATCTTTTTAGCGGAGTTAGAAAATTATTCGATGCCAATAGGAATATGCCCCTGGAAGGTGAATCGCGCTTTAAAGAATTAAAGAAATCTTATTCCGCAGGAATAGAACTTAGAGGAAAAACGCTGGGAATTATTGGTTTTGGAAGAATTGGTAGAGAAGTCGCCAAAATAGCCTTAGGCCTCGGAATGAAAGTAATTGCGAGCGATAAGGAAGTAGGAGAAGTAAAAATCACTTTAGAATTTTACAATCATCAAAGTATAGAAATACCCATTAAAACTGAGCCTGTTGAAGAACTCATAAAACATTCAGATTTTATAACGCTACACGTACCAGCTCAGACTAAACCATTAATTGGTAAAAAGGAGCTGGATGCGATGAAACCCGGAGTTGGTATAATTAATACAGCTCGCGGCGGAGTAATAGATGAAGTAGCGCTTTTGGAGGCTATAGAGGAAGGTAAAGTTTCATTTTCTGGTTTAGACACTTTTGAAGCAGAACCAAGACCGGCCATAAAATTATTGATGAACGAAAAGCTTTCTTTGAGTCCGCATATTGGTGCTTCTACTCTTGAGGCACAGGAGCGTATAGGTTTAGAACTTGCTCAACAGATAATTTCACACTTTAAAAAGTAGATTATAATAAAGCTTTAACGCCCCATACTGGTTAAAAGCCGTAAATTCAATAAAAAAATAATTTATGGCTTCTATATTAGATTTACTGAATACACAAATGGGAGAAGAATTGGTAAAGAAAGCCAGTTCAAAAACCTCTGAAGATAAGGGAAAAGTAACATCGGCCCTTGGAATGGCTTTGCCATTAATTCTTGGTGCGATGAAGCGAAACACTACAGATCCGGAAGGTGCTGAAAATTTAGATAAAGCTTTACAGAGCGAAAAACATAATGGTGACATCTTAAACAACCTGGAAGAAAGAGATGCTGAAGAACTTACCGGCGAAGGCAGTAAGATTTTAAACCACGTGCTGGGTTCCAGGCAAAGCGGAATAAGTAAAACCATTGCCAGAGCTTTAAATATGGACGAAACTTCTGTAAACAAAATTTTGGAAATGGCTGCTCCTGTTATCATGGGGCTATTAGGGCAACAAAAGCGAAAAGATAATGTAGGCGCTTCAGGATTAACTGACTTATTAGGCTCTGTTATGGGATCCAATTCTTCACACGATCAATCTTTAGTGGAAACTTTATTGGATGCCGATGGCGACGGTAGCGTGATAGACGATGTCGCAGGAATGTTACTGGGCGGCAAAAAAGGAAAAAAAGGTGGAAGTTTGCTTGGCGGTATGTTGGGTGGCAAATAAAAGTAAGGTATAATTTTTGCCTTAATTTGTTTACTGAATATCTTTAGGGAAGTTTAAATTTAAAAATAGACTCACCACTGGGTTAAGTTAAAGAACAAGAATGAAAAATTTCATATATATAATATTATTAGGATTATTTGTTTACAGTTGTGGAAGTACACGGGATAGAAATCTTGGAGATTCTCAAACTAATCAGGACACCGTGCGTATTGCTAATGATAGTTTAGAGTATGAAATAATTATTATTGAGCCTGGTTTTAATTTATTTATCAATTCTATCGCGAGACCGGAAGGCTATTACTCTCAGCAGTATTTAGAAAATAAAAACAGATTTTTGGTATCAGAATTTAATCAACGGGTAAGCCAGCCGCAAAATTATAATCCCGATCTCTATCTTCAGGAAATAAATTATAATCCATCCATAGATTATGGGTACGAAGTGAATTACTTACTCTACAATTATTTTGTCTTTTTTAGCAGGCATTACAACCAAAAATTCTCTGTCCCTACACGCATTTAACAGTGTTTATTTTAATTCTTGAATGCTTTTAGTACTTTTGTGATATGAATAAATTAAAAGCACGTTGGGGTATAGATTCTAATTGGCAAATATTTATAATTCTTATAGTATTCGCTATTACGGGATCTACATCGGCTAAATTAGCTGAACCTCTATGTAATTTTTTAGGTATTTATGAAACCACTTCCCATTGGGCCGTTTATTGGAGTGCCAGAATTTTCCTGATTTTTCCAATTTACCAGGTATTATTAGTTAGCTTCGGCTGGATCTTTGGCCAGTTTCAGTTCTTTTGGTCTTTCCAGAAGAAAATGTTAAGTAGAATGGGACTTGCTAAGTTATTTCAATAATATTTTTTGAAGATCTTTAAACACATATTCGCCATCTCGCTGGGAGTTTTACTTTTACTTCCCGCGGTTATTAGCTTCTCGCATATATTTAGCGGGCACGGGCACGAATTGTGTTATAATTATGCCGATGAGCATTTTCACGCAAGCAGCATTGACTGTGAATTACACTCTTTTCATAAAAACCCTGCACTAGTTGGAAACTTCATTAATTTTGAACCTTTTGTAGAAAAGCAGGTAAAAAAACAATTCTTCGATTTTTATCAATTTTTAAGTGATTATCAGAAGCTACCTTTCCAGCTTCGCGGTCCACCAGCGACTGCCTAACATTTCAATTTTTATTTGTTAGAAGTACAATTATTTAAAAAATTACTATGAAAAGTTTACTTTTCTCATTGCTATTCTTAGCAGTGAGTCCTATTATATATGCTCAGAATACTTTTTCTGGCAATATTACCAATGCTGAAACCGGAGAACCTGTATTTAGCGCAAATATTTATTTTCCAGAACTCGGTAAAGGCGATATGAGTGATATTGATGGGAATTTTAGCATACAAAATATTCCTAATGGAAAATTTAAAGTGGTAATTTCATCAGTAGGTTTCGCTACTTATTCTAATGAACTGGATTTCCCTGGAACTTCAAGTTTAAACATCACTTTAGAAAAATCTGCCATAGAAATGGAAGAAGTAATCGTCTCTACTCCTTTTCACCAGTTACAAAGTGAAAATGTAATGCGTGTAGAGCGTGAAAATGTGGAAGAATTAAACCGAAAAGGTGCAATCACTTTAAGCGATGGGATTACACAAATTGCCGGGGTAGAAAGCTTAACCACCGGCGTGGGAATTGGTAAACCTGTAATACGTGGTTTAAGTTCTAATCGCGTTTTGGTTTACACCCAGGGCGTTCGGTTGGAAAATCAGCAATATGGAGATGAACACGGACTGGGAATAAGCTCTAAAGGAATAGAAAGTGTTGAGGTTATAAAAGGTCCCGCTTCGCTACTCTACGGAAGCGACGCTATTGGTGGTGTTCTTTATCTAAATCCTGAACGCTATGCTGCAGAAAATGAAACCAATGCTGAAGCAGATGTTAATTATTTCAGCAATACCCAGGGTTACCAGGGAAGTTTGATGGCCAAGACTTCAGGAGAAAAATTGAAGTTTATTGCTCGGGGGAGTTATGCCGCGCATAGTGATTATGAGACAGGAGATGGTGAAAGAGTTACTAATACTCGGTTTAATGAAACCGATTTCAAAGCGGGAGTTGGCTACCAGGATGCTAAGTTCAAAACCGATTTAAGATACAATTTCAATAAATCTAATATTGGAATTCCGGAAGAGATTGGGGTACAATCTACAGATAAAGACCCTCTTCTTCCCTATCAGGAAATAGATAACCATATTCTAAGTTTAGAAAATAAGATTTACTTCAACAAATCGAGTCTGGATTTTAAGATTGGTTATCAATATAATGACCGAAAGGAATTTGAAGAACATCATCACGAAGAACACGGAGAAGAGGAACACGAAGGTGAGGAAGAACACGCTGAAGAAGAAGGTGTAGATCATCCTGCGCTAGAGATGCATCTTGAAACTTTAAATTATAACTTAAAATATAATTTGCCACGAACCGGAAGGTTTGAAACTATTTTAGGGGTTCAGGGAATGCATCAAACCAATACTAATTACGGCGAAGAAATTTTAATTCCCGATGCCACAACAACAGATTTTGGAGTATTTGCCACTACCCACGTGCATTTTGATAAATGGGATTTTCAAGGTGGACTTAGATATGATGTACGAAATATTGATAGCGAAGCGGTAGAGCCTCACGAAGAAGAACACGGCGAAGAAGAACACGAAGAGGAGGATGAGCACGCGCACGAAAGTGGAGAAATTGCGGCGGTAGATAGATCTTACAAAAGTATAAATGGAGCCTTAGGAGCAAAATATATTATAACCGATAAACTAAGTGCTCGTTTGAATCTTGCTACCGGCTTTCGAGCTCCTAACCTATCTGAATTGACTTCCAATGGTGCTCACCACGGAACTAATAGATATGAAGTTGGAGATCAAACTTTAGAAAACGAACAAAATTTCCAGGTCGATCTTTCTTTAGAATGGCGAAATAAGCATTTTGAAGCTTTCGTAAACGGGTTCCATAACTCGATAAACGATTATATTTATTTGCAACCTACCGGAGAATTGATTGAAGAAAACCCTGTTTTTGAATATACACAGAATAATGCCGAATTGTATGGTGGAGAAATTGGACTTCATATTCACCCTCATCCATTAGACTGGTTGCACCTGGAAAGTAGTTTTGAAACAGTAACAGGAAAAAGAAATAACGGTGAATACCTACCTTTAATTCCTGCCAACTCTTTAACCAATACTTTTAGAGTAGAGTTTGAAGACGTAGATGAAAAGATTTATAGCAAATATGCATTTATTCGATTAAAAAATGTTTTTGATCAAAATAATGTGAGTGCTTTTGAAGCCAGAACCGGAGGCTACGGTCTTCTAGGTGCCGGATTTGGAGGACAGTTTGCTATTAATTCAACTGAAATGATAATTGGAGTAAGTGGAAATAATATTTTAAATAAAGATTATATCTCACATCTTTCCCGTTTAAAACCTGATGGAATTTCAAATATTGGAAGAAACATTTCGGTATCGGTTAGATGGTTACTTTAATAGTTTGTCTAAAAGCTCGACCAGTTCGGTTTAAACGAAAAAGGCCTCAAAAGTTTTATAAACTTGTGAGGCCTTTCTATTTCTAGCAGTTATTTATACTACTATTTTCTTTTTTCCTTCTACTTCAGGACTATTGTGTTCAATATTATCTATATGAGTTAAATCGTTCTTTTTTCTTTTTTTGATAAAGCTGTAAGCAGCAATTCCTGCTCCTGCTGCCAATGCTCCAATTCCCAGCGCACTTGCCGGTTTTTTCAGGATAGCTTTACCCGCTTTAAGAATAACAGCTCTTTTAAGCCATTTTATACCTTTTTCTACTACTTGATTATTCATAATTGTATGTTTACTGGTTGATACCATTGTCGGTAGTCTAAATGTCGCAGTAATTTTATAGTATAAGCGTTAAAGAGATTTCAAATAACACAGTTTTAACGATATGAAGTTTATTTATAGAATTCAGTGCAACTATTAACTGAAAGAAGTAAGCTTCCTGGCATACCTTTCTGAAGCAGAATTAATTTGAGCTCCTAATAAAACCGTAAAACAGGTTATAGAAAGCCATAGCATCAAGACAACTACGGCAGCAATAGAGCCATAAACTTCACCATAACTTCCGAAGTTACTTACGTAGAATGAAAAACCCCAGGAAGCTATCAGCCACAAAATAGTAGCAACCAGCGCACCGGGAATTACCCACTTTAGTTTAGGATTATTTCTTTGTGGTGCATATTTATAAATAACACAAAGGAAGCACCCCACAATTATTGCTAAAAGAGGCCAACGCAGCCAGTTAATTAGGACTTCAATATTTTTAGGCAAACCAAATTCGCCTATAATAGCCGGAAAAGCTACAATTAAAGCCATACTTAGAATTATCTGTATTATAGCTCCAAAAGTAAATAGTAAGGTAAGTGCATTTTCTTTTATAAAGCCACGTTTACTTCGGGTATCGTAAGCTACATTTACACCCTTGAACAATGATTTCATTCCCTTATTAGCACTCCAAATACTAAAAAGAATTCCGAAAACCATACCCCAGCCGAGAGTATTTCCTGAAGTTGAAATAAATTCCTGCAACCTTTCCTCTACAATTCCAAAAGCCTGTTCCGGGATCATAGACCCAATTTGAGCTAATTGTTGTTCGATTTGAGTCGGGCTCACCGCCAGGCCAT
>Ga0098069_100197_pt1 | contig 33965 bp, 23 predicted proteins | sample 27_taG_FD_92584 | JGI IMG/M metagenome (GOLD analysis project Ga0098069, IMG submission 92584) | Marine viral communities from Cariaco Basin, Caribbean Sea - 27_WHOI_OMZ | ecosystem: Environmental > Aquatic > Marine > Oceanic | place: Caribbean Sea: Cariaco Basin | collected 2014-11-09
AGGATTTTCTCCATCGGCGCTCACCACCTATATCAGGAATCCTTTAGATTTTTATAAACAGTATGTTCTGGGAATAAGGGAGCGCGAAGAGGTAGAAGAAACAGTCGCCTATAATACCCTGGGAACTGTAGTGCATGATACCCTGGAGGTTTTTTACAAAAATATGCTCGAGGAGCAGGTAACTGTTGAAAAGCTTGAATATGCCCTTGATAACAGCAATGCCGAAATTGAAAGGCAGTTTAGGGAGCACTATACCAAAGCACCTCTCAACAATGGGCAAAACCTGCTTATTTTTGAAGTTGCACGCCGCTATGTGCGCAATTTTTTAAAATCAGAGATTGATCATATAAAAGAAGGAAATACTATAAAGATCCTTAAAATAGAAGACAGGCTGAAGGTGCAGATTCCCATTGAAGAGCTTGATTTTCCTGTATTTTTAAAGGGAACTGTAGATCGTGTTGATGAATTTAACGGCAAGGTGCGCATCATTGATTATAAAACCGGAAAGGTTGAACAAAACAAGGTTGAGGTAGTAGACTGGGAAGAGATTAGTTTAGATTATGACAAGTACAGTAAGCCATTTCAGATACTCACTTATGCGCTCATGATGAACCAAGATTCGCCACTTCCACAAGATCTTGAAGCAGGAATTATTTCCTTCAAAAATCTGAAAGCCGGATTCCTTCAGTTCTGTAAAAAAGATAAAAAAGGTTATGGGGCCAAGAAAGACACCAATATAACTTCAGATACGCTCGCAGAATTTAAAATTCAGCTTAAAAACCTTATTTTAGAGATATGTGATCCCGAAGTTCCTTTTGTGGAAAAAGAAATAAAACAACATTCATGGTAGTAAAAAAGCAGAAAAATATAAGCCTTTCGGGTCTACACGGGCGGCCAATTCCAACAGATGTATTTTCTTCGGAAGAAGAAGGGCAGAAACCGGTAGTACTGTTCTGTCATGGTTATAAAGGCTTCAAAGACTGGGGCGCATGGAACCTGATGGCAGCCGAATTTGCCCGGGATGGCTTCCTGTTCGTAAAGTTTAATTTCGCCTTCAATGGCGGTACCCTTGAAAACCCTATAGATTTTCCCGATTTAGATGCTTTTGGGGAGAACACTTACACCAAAGAGCTCGATGATCTTAAAGTTTTGATAGACTGGATAAGCAGTGAAGATTTCCCTTACGCTAACCAGGCCGATCTTTCCCGTCTCACTTTGATGGGCCACTCCCGCGGCGGAGGTATTGCGGTGGTTAAAGCTGCTGAAGACCCTCGTATTCAAAAGCTCATTTCTCTTGCGGCAGTTAGTGACTTTGAAGACCGTTTTCCCAAAGGGGAAGAACTGGAGGCCTGGAAGCAAAAAGGAATCTCTTATATAGAAAATTCCCGCACAAAGCAGAAAATGCCGCACCTCTTCGACTTTTACGAAGATTTCAAACAAAATGAAGAGCGACTGAATATCGCCAAGTCGGCGGAAAAGCTCAATATTCCTTATCTCGTGGTTCACGGCACCAATGATCCTACAGTTGCTGTAGATAATGCCCGTCAATTGCATAAATGGTCATCACAATCGGAGCTGTTCCTGCTTGATGGCAGCGATCATGTTTTTGAATCTTCACATCCCTGGGAACGTGAAGACCTGCCGCCGGCCATGGAGAAGATTATAAAAAAAGCTACTGATTTCATTAAAGAATAACCTCTCAAAAATGGCATTTTTGGAAGGTGTTTTCTTCAAGGTTAATTGATCGTACCCTGGTTTGACAAATTAAAAAACCTAACAGGTTTTAAAAACCTGTTAGGTTTTTTAATTTCTAATTATAAATAGAATGTATAAATTCCTGGTACTTTTCGATGATCATTTTGCGCTTCAGCTTGAGGGTAGGCGTTAACTCTCCTCCTTCAATAGTCCAGGTATTAGGAATCAACCGGAACTTCTTGATCTGCTCCACCGAATTAAAATGCTTGTTAAAATGAATAACAGAGGCACCAATTAACTCCTTTGCGTGCCGGTCTTCCAACACCTTTTCGTTTCCGGGATAGGGTTTGTCCTGTTCCAGGTACCATTTTTTAAGAGCTTCAAACGCAGGGACCACGAGCGCGCCCACAAACTTCTGTAGCTCTCCCACCACCATGATCTGTTCGATCCATGGGCTTTCTACCATCTTATTTTCAATGGGCTGAGGTGCTACGAATTTTCCGCCGCTGGTTTTGATCAATTCTTTCTTCCTGTCGGTGATCTTCAGGAATTTTCCGTCAATAAATGTTCCGATATCGCCGGTACGCAGCCATTCGCCCTCTATCACTTCTGCGGTGAGATCGGGACGTTTATAATAGCCCATCATTACATTAGGACCTTTACAAAGAATTTCACCGTCTTCGGCAATTTTAACCTCTACACCTTTTAAAAGTGGTCCCACAGTACCAAACATCCTGTTCTTTTCATTGTAGCGATTTCCGCTGATAATGGGAGAGGCTTCAGTTAAACCATAGCCTTCCTGTATTACGATTTTGGCGGCAGTGAAGATCTTTAAGAGGCGTACCTGGCGTGCAGCCGCACCTGTGATGATAGATTTCACTTCTCCTCCCAGGGCATCTCTCCACTTACTAAAGATAAGTTTGTCGGCCACGGCAAGTTGAAGTTTATAATTAAGGCTCTTGGGTTTGTTGATTTCAAATTCCTCGGCCAGTTTTAAAGCCCAGAAAAAGAGTTTTCTTTTTATTCCGGTAAGTTCGTTGCCCTTTGCAAGTATGCCCTCATATACTTTTTCCAGGAGTCTTGGAACTGTGGTGAAAAGCGTGGGTTTTACTTCTTTTAGATTTTCTGAGATCTTCTCCATACTCTCGGCATAGTACACAGCTGCCCCGCTATAAAAGAAGCAGTAGGTTGCCATTCTTTCAAAGCCGTGGTTAAGGGGGAGAAAACTTAATACTTTCTTGTGTTTGACCCCCACTTCCTGGATAACATGGGCCGCACCCAGAGAATTGCTTACAATGTTGCCGTGGGAGAGCATTACACCTTTTGGAGTCCCGGTGGTGCCCGAAGTGTAAAGAACGGTCGCAAGGTCTGTCTCTTTAACGGCATCTTTGCTCTGGGTTACCTGCAGTTTAAGTTGGGGCGTTACATCGATCATCAAATTGGTTAGCTGCGGAATTCCGGGAACAGGTTTGAAAGAATAGATCTGTTCTAAAGCCGGCAGATCTTCGCGTATTTCAACGATTTTTTGGTACAGCGCAGCGTCTCCTACAAAGATCATTTTCACATTGGCATCGGCAAGGATAAATTGTAGTTCATGGTTGGTAATGTTGGGATAAACCGGTACAGATACTGCTCCGGTTTGTTGAATTGCCATATCGGCCATTATCCACTCGGGGCAGTTCTGGCTAAAAATGCCAATTTTATCTCTACTTTCTATGCTTCCGTCACCTCCCGAAAATCCCATTTTTAAAAGTGCAGCACTTATCTGCTCAATTTTTTGTCCTACTTCGGCGGTGCTGTATTTTCTCCATGCTCCATTTTCTTTAGCGGCAAGCATATCGGGCAAGGGAAAATGTTCAAGCTGAAAGCTAAGGCAGTCAAATAGGCGTTTCGGAAATTCGATAGAAGTTGTATTTTAATCCATATGTCAATCCTCACTAATCTTTTATTGTAGAAAATAGCCGAAAAGTCTTCTATTGTTATGACTCATTCGGGAAGTGCAAAAATATTGCTTAATCTAACAATTAGGGAGGGGTGCAGGCACTTTTTTGCGGAGGTCTAATTTCTTTTCCGTAGATAAATTCAGAAAAAAGGAAAGCCGGTCATGTTACTCACATTCCGGCTTTATATACCTTTCAAAAAGGCGGAAACTGGTTAGCTTTCTTCTCCCAGTTCTACTGCCCTGTCAAAAGCGGCGTATGCGGCATCTTTGATCAGTTCTTTTACATTGTTGTCATCCATAGAATCGAGCGCTGCCCTTGTAGTACCACCTTTTGAGGCCACACGATCCATCCAAAGGGTTGGCGAAAGGTCGTTTTGATTAAAGAGTTCTACCGCTCCTTCAAAAGTTTGGCTCACAAGTACTCTTGAATCGTGCTCCGAAAAGCCCATTTTTAACGCCGCTTCAAGCATAGAATTCATAAAGTAGAATACGTATGCAGGTCCACTTCCCGAAATTCCCGTAGAGGCATCAATGAAGTTCTGGTTCTTCACATGAATAGATTCTCCCGTTGTGTCCAGAAGATTTCTTACCATCAATAATTCTACTCTCGAAACATCTTTTGATTCGGTGTAAGAGGTAACTCCTTTTCCAACCTGGGCCGGTAGGTTAGGCATTGACCTTACAACTTTTTTGATGCCCAGCCCATTTTGTATAGTCTCAATGGTAACTCCAGCCATTAAGGAAACCGCGATTTGCTCCTTGTTCATCATCGGTTTCATTCTTTCAAATAATTCCTCGCTGTGGTATGGTTTTACAGCAATAAAGATTAGATCGGCCTGGGGTAAAGCATCTTCCAGTTGTTCGTGTACATCAAAGATCCCCATGCCCTTCAGCAAAACAATTTTATCAGGCGACACATCGTAAATCATGAGCTTACGCTGGTTTAAAAAAGTTGATGAGGCCATGCCTTGTGCATAAGTGAGACCCATATTTCCTGCTCCAATAACTAAAACTTTCATTACTTCTAATATTTTGTAGTGTTTGTGCAAAGACTGTACAGGACAAAGCCTTAAATATAATTAATTCTGAAATTCTTTCTCTGTCATGGCGTAGCTCTCTGATAGCAAGGGCTTTGTTTATAGTTTTTAATTTCCGAAGTGACCGACATATCGTCAAAAACCTGAAAATCCGTCAGTAGTAGAAAAGGCTTCCTAAGAGAAAGTGGTTGATTTTATTGATATATTTGGCTGAAACTGATCTTAAAATTTATTACACGCATGAAAAAACTTTCGGGATTATTCACACTGTGTCTACTTTTGTCGGCTCACTTCTCATTTGCGCAATCAAAAGATGAAGTTATACAGAATATTGTAAAGGAGGCCGAGCAAAATTCGAAGCTTGAGAAGTTGGCGCACCAGTTGCTGGACAGCATTGTGCCACGCCTGGTAGGAACACCTCAAATGAACAATGCTCATAACTGGGCCGTAAAGAAATTTGAAAGCTGGGGCATCCCTGCCGAAAAGCAGAAGTGGGGAGAATGGCGCGGCTGGGAACGCGGTATTACCCATATTGATATGGTTGAGCCACGGCTGCAAACCCTGGAGGGAAGACAGCTCGCCTGGAGCCCTTCTACCGGAAAAAAACCTGTAACCGCCGAGGTCATTACGCTGCCAGAAACAGTTACCGATTCTATGGCTTTTCAACGCTGGCTGCCACAGGTAAAAGGAAAGTTTGTTCTCATTTCTATGCAAGAGCCAACCGGCAGGCCCGATTATAACTGGGAAGAATATGCTACCGAAGCTTCTTTTGAAAAGATGAAGCGCGAGCGTAGTGAACAATCAAAAGCCTGGAGAGATAAATTTAGCACTATGGGCTATACTTCCCGCACTTTACCTGCTGCGCTGGAAAAAGCCGGTGCTGTTGGAGTGATTACTTCCAACTGGTCTGAAGGTTTTGGGGTGAACAAGGTTTTTGGAGCCTATACAAAAGAAGTTCCTACTCTTGATCTCGCACTCGAAGATTACGGAATGCTTTACAGGCTTGCAGAAAACGGGAGTAAGCCTAAAATTAAGGTTACCGCCCAATCTAAAGAACTGGGAATGGTGCCAACATTCAACACCATTGCTACTATTAAAGGAACCGAATTACCCGAAGAATACGTGGTGCTTTCAGCGCATTTTGATTCTTGGGACGGTGCTACCGGGGCGACAGATAATGGAACCGGAACTATCGTAATGATGGAAGCTGCCCGAATTCTTAAGGAATATTACCCTAACCCTAAAAGATCAATAATCATTGGGCTTTGGGGTAGCGAAGAGCAGGGGCTTAATGGGTCACGCGCATTTGTGGAAGATCACCCGGAAATTGTAGATAATATTCAGGCGGTATTCAATCAGGATAATGGAACCGGAAGAGTGGTGCGTATCACCGGTAATGGGTTCTTGCACGCTTATGATTACCTGGAAGACTGGCTTTCAAAAGTGCCCGATACGGTTGCCGATCATGTACAAACCACCTTCCCCGGAAGACCGGGTCGTGGTGGGTCAGATTATGCTTCTTTTCTTGCAGCAGGAGCTCCGGCTTTTAATCTTACTGCTTTAGACTGGGCCTACTGGAACTATACCTGGCATACAAACCGCGATACTTACGACAAGATCGTTTTTGACGATGTGAGAAATAATGTTATTCTTACGGCTGTACTTACCTACATGGCGAGTGAAGACGACGAAAAGGCATCGAGAGAAAAAATCAAACTACCAATCAATACTCGTACAGGAGAACAGGAGACATGGCCTGAGCCACGATCTCCCAATCGCCGTGGCGGAGTGGAGTAAGAAAAAAGAGAGTCTGTAGAACAGGCTTTCCTTATTATTTGCATTAAGCTGCAGAAGGTCCTTTCATCTAAGGTGTCAAAAAGGGGATTTTCTGCAGCTTATTTTATTTAAGGCCTAAAGCCTTTTTCCCTTCAGCCACCTCTTTTCTGGCTTTTTCAAAAAGAATTGGATCACCGCCAATGAGTACCTGTGTAAGCTTTTCCATTTCCCAAAGGTATTTGCGGCCAAAACCCGGGTCATTTCTCACAATATCGGGAGTGTTGTCAATAACATCGGCTAATTTGATGGTTTTTGCCTCTTTGCTAATGTTTGCCTGGCGTTGCACTTCCCTTTCTTTACGCGCCCTGCGGTTGAGGTGCGGGTAATTTACCTTCATGTATTCATCGGTTAGTTCTGCAACCAGATTGGCTACTTTTTGACCAAATTTTCCCCTTATTTCTTCGATTTTCACAGGAGTATCTTCCACGACATCATGAAGATATGCCGCGCAAATCACTTCTGCGGAATGTGGTACGCTTTTTACGATTTTTGCCACCCGCTTCGGGTGTTCTATCTAAGCTTCTTCTGAATATTTCCGTTGCTGCTCTCCGTGAGCTTTAGTTGCGAACGCCAAAGCTTCCTCTTCCATTTTTTACTTCTGAAAATAAGAAATTTTCCGAAGTAAAAGGGGAATAATTCAATTTCAGTCATAGTTCAACTTCATTTTCAGAAAAAAGAAAATATAATTTTTTCTGAAAATGAAGTGATTTAATGCTGAAGGAGATTCAGAAATACCATTTTTGATAAACTTTTTACGAGTGTCAAAAATGGCATTTTAGGAAACTATTTTTGCAGCGGTGCTCCAACCGGAATGGTACAGTCATGACCCGGTTCCCCATGTGGCGGATTGACCTGTGGCGTTTGGTCTACCCTTACCGGCGAAACTGAAGTTGAAGGTGCCTGGCTCGAGGCAGCAGGGCTCGTAGTGCCTGCCGAATTTGCCGTTAAGGGTGCTCCCACGGGAAGATCGCACCTATGACCGGGAAGCCCATGTGCCGGATTTACTTTTACTTCTTCACTATCAGCTGCCTGCGTACTGGTTTTGGCAGTTTGTTGTGGAGTAGATTGGGTCGCATTCTTTTCATCTTTACAGGAAGACATCAAAACCAGCCCGAGGATTATCGTAAGGTAGCTGAATTTTAAATTTTTCATTTTCATCTTATTTTACCAGGTTTAGCAGTTGTTGTTGCGGTATGTTTAGAAGGCCGGCCGAGGGTAACCTGCGGGTCATTTCCTTCCAGTTTTCATCTTCTTTAAAAATAGCTTCAAAAATAGGCTTTGCTTCGTCCATTCTTCCGCTGTTGGCAAGGGCCACAGCTGTCCAGTATTGCATTTCGAGGTTGTCTGGGAAAAGTTTCATGGCATTACCGTATTCTTCAAGTGCTTTGTCAACATTATTTTCTTCCATAGCCAGGTCGCCCCGATTCATAAATTCATAGGCACGGGCAACTTTGAGCAGGCGTTCCAGTTCTACCAGTGGCTGTTGATGGTCGTCTACACGCAGGTCGATCTTTTTTTCTTCCCATGGATTTTCCACTTCTTCGGGACCAACAACAATGATTGCGGCAGATTGGCTTCCGCGAAGGTCACCACCGGCAGCCTGTGCAGCCTGTAGTACTTTTAATACTCTTTCGGCCAGGGGTAATTTGGCATTTTCAAGAAAAGCTTTTTCCATAGCGGGTACTATAGTGGCATTGAGCATCATATTAGCCTGTACCGAATAGTTTTTACCGCTAATATGATCTGCAGCTTCTACACAACTTTCGCCGGTGTGGGCAGCAGTATTTCCTGATGTATCCAAAAAGGCCACCTGCCGGTATTCTTTTCCTTCATCTTGTGCCAATAAAATACCCAATGCTTCGGAAGGGTTTTTCCCCTGTTGCATAAGTTCTAAACCCTGTGGGCCATAAGCCGGATTTACAAATGATTGTGTTGCCACAACGCCCACCCCCGATTTTCCCCAGGAAACGATTGAACCCACAGAAAACCAATGACTTTGAACCCCCACGGCCATCTCGCCTGTCTCTGCATCTCTTGCCACAATAGAATAGGTATGTGCAAAGGCATCTTTCATGATTCCGGGATTTCCCGATTGGGAAAAGAGTGTAGTGCAACAAAAAATGGTAAGAAAAGAAAGGCTCTTCATGATTAAAATATTTTTTTAAATGTAATAAATATTCTTTTAGGAGGTTTTATGAGCTTAAGCCTCAAAAAATCTATATTTCGGGCTTAAAACTGAAAGGAAGTTTTTAAATTTGCGCCCCATGGCCTCGTAGTTCAATGGATAGAATAGAAGTTTCCTAAACTTTAGATCCAAGTTCGATTCTTGGCGAGGCTACTTTTAACATTTTAAAGGAAATCAAAATCCTGTTAATCTAAAGATTAATGGGGTTTTATTGTTTCATCTCGATGTAAAAATATAAGAGAGGGTTAGAGCATTTGTCTTCAAGAATAATCATGTAAATTTTGACAACCTTCCACATTTAACTTAATTAAATTTTCTCAAACATTTTTTTATTTAGCTTTGTAATGCCCTAATTTAAAGCCTGAAACGGTTATTATAGATGAACCCCTACTTAGAATCTACTCTGCATACGTGGCTAAAACAATACTCATAATCCAGGAAGATCTGGTTATCCTTAAAATTTTACAGCGGCTAATGATGCTGCATAATTATGAGTGTAAGGCAATACGCTCCATAACAGAATTGGATATAGATGATCAAAAAACGAATTATGATTTCATCATTTCAGACATTCTGTTTGAAGGAATTGCACCTTTAGATTTTGTGTTCCAGATAAAGGAAATTTTTTATCATAAAGCTTTGATCATCGTTACAAATATGGGCCAGAAAAAGGTTCGTGAGGAGGTCATGGCTACTAAAAATGTGAGTGGGTTCTTTTCTGTACCATTTAATATGGCCCAAATAGAAAAAATGATTACAGGATGATTATTTCAACTCTCTTTACGGTCATCATTTTTTTATTATTTTGTCTAATAGGACTGTGGCTTATGATAGGGATGAGTCTGATCTACAGGAAAAGGCGAACCAAAAAGCTACAGCAAATAGAAAATGTATTTGCCGAGCTAATTTCCTGTTATTTGTATCCATTACCCGGTGAAAAGATGGAGGTCTTTCAAATACAACGACAATTTCGGAAATTGGGAATCGTGGAGGGAAAAACAAAGAATGTACAGTATCTTCAAGATTTAATGCTTCGTACTCAGGCTGCTCTTATAGGGGATAATTACAACAAAATTAAAATTTTTTATACTCAAATCCCACCATATCGGGCTTCTTTACAAAAATTGAACAGCAAAAAATGGTATATTAAAGCCAGGGGAATTCGGGAAATTTATCAAATGGATCAGGAGCAGTATATAAAGGAGATCCTTAAGGAACGAAACAACAAGAATATTTTTGTGAGAAGGGAAGCTCAGATTGCTATAGTTGTTTTCCTGGGCTGGGAAAGCCTAAGATTTCTACCTTACCTGAAACGGGAAATGACCCTTTGGCAGCAAATACAAATTGTTGAAAAGCTTTGGGATTTATATCCTCAACCGGACTTTAAGCGGCTTAGAAAATCCTATACGAGTGAAAAAAAATATGCGAATGAGCTAATAATGAGAATTATTAGAAAATTTGGGATAAGGGAAGAGATAGACTATATCATAAGGTTTCTTGACGATCCAAATTTTGATACAAGAGAATCTGCGGTATACTGTATTTCATCATTTGAACCTGGAGAAGAACAGTTAAGAGCAATTAAATCAAAGCTATTCAATATTCCTAATACTGAACAACAAAGGCAGTTAGTGAAATACATTAGTAGCCTTCCAGTAGAAGTAGACATGGCCTTTTATTCAGAATTACTGCACCGTGGAAACGATGTAATTAAATTAAGTGCTGCAGAAGTGCTTTGGAACAACGGATATGTAAAGGAAGTTCAGGATTTCTATTATAGGCAGTATTCGTATCAACCCACACCAGAATTTTCGCTGTTTAATGATTTCTGATATACTCTATTATTTATACTTGATAGCAAACGGCTTTTTCTTTACCTACGGAATTGCCCTAATACTTATTTACTTCCTTGGGATGATCTTATCTAACAGGGCTGTGAAGAGAAACAAAAGGCGAGCTACTTTTTTAAATGTAAATGATATTGTGAGTGCAACTGATATTCCATCAGTTACCCTGGTTGCACCGGCTTTTAATGAAGGTCTTACAATTGTGGAGAACGTAAAGTCTTTACTTTCTATACAATATCCTTTTTATGAACTTATCATCGTTAACGACGGAAGCACCGATAATTCCATGGAGCTGCTTATCCAGAAATACGATCTTGAGCCACACGATTCCACTTTTATAACTCAACCTATTCCAACAGCAACCGTAAATAGAATCTATAAAAGTAAAAAGGTACAGTATAAACAACTTACGGTAATTGATAAAAATAATGGCGGTCGTGCAGATGCTCTAAATGCCGGGATAAATTTTGCGGCGACCGAGCTCGTTTTATGTACAGATGCCGATTGTATTATTGAACAGGACGCTTTACTTAAAATGGTGAGGCCTTACCTGGAAGAAGGGGAACAGGAGATCATTGCTTGTGGTGGTGCAATAGGGATTGCCAATGATTCGGTGATACACAATGGCATTTTAAAACAACTTAGGTTACCAAAAAATTTGGTGCCAACTATTCAGGTTGTAGAATATATTCGGGCGTTTCTTATAGGAAGAATGGGTTGGGGAGAGATCAACGGACTGATGTTAGTTTCGGGAGCATTTGGAATGTACCCAAGAACAAGAATGATTGAAGTAGGAGGGTTTAATGCTAAAACAGTCGGCGAGGATCTTGAGTTGTGCATAAGGCTTAGGGTGCACATGGAAAAGCTAAAAAAGCCTTACAAAGTGGTATACGTTCCTGAAACCCTGTGCTGGACAGAAGCCCCATCAGATTATAATATTTTTATCAAACAAAGGGACCGCTGGGCCCGCGGACTTTGGGAAACAATTAAGCTGCACAAATATCTTTTTTTCAATCCGAAGTATCGAAAAATGGGATTTTTCTTCTTCCCTTATTGGTGCTTCTTTGAATTTGGAGCTCCTATCGTTGAATTCCTCGGGATTATTTGTATCTTACTCTTCGGAATTCTGGGGCTCATTAACTGGACCACAGCATTGTTATTGTTTTTTGCTGTTTATTTAATAGGTTGTATTTTTTCTACTATCTCAATTTTCCTGTACATAAAAAATTTCAGGCATTATAGCAGCGCAAAAGAGGTGACAGAATTGCTGCTCGCATCTTATCTCGAACCTTTTGTTTTTCATCCGGTGCTGGTTTATGGGCAGATGAAAGGCTACTATAAGAAAATCTTCAAAATAAAATCTGGCTGGGGAGTAATGACCCGCAAAGGTTTCAATACAACCGGAAACTAAAACCTGTAGCGATAACCCAGGTTTGCCATGAGCTGGTTTCCTTCAATTGTACCTGTAATATCTTCAGTAAGATATCCTGCACTTACTTGAAAAATATGGTTTATTCCCATAGTTTTATTTATTCCCAGAGTGAAATAATAAGCTTCCAGATCGGGATATTTTACCTGCGTATAATCTGTACGTTCATCGGGAGAAATTCCGTTTCCCAGCCGGGAAAAAAGGTAGTTGTCGGCATTTCCGAAGTAATAGCGTACATTGAACTGGTAGTTTTGAATAACCTGATCAAGACGCTTAGGCCCCACAAAAGTACGGGCGTTGAGGTAGAATTTTCCGCAGTAAGCGGTGAGACCAAAAACTCCTGAGAAGTAGCTTTGGTCGTCAAGAGCAATAAGTCTTCCTCCCAATTCTCCTTCAAAAATTTTGGCGAAATTATAGAAGAAAGAAGCACTTCCACGAAATTCTGGAAACAACTCACCATTGGAAAAGCCAAAATTCACAAAAGCGTAAGCCCTATCATTAAAAACAGGATAAGCTTCCACTTCATAAAGGCTACCCGAGTTAATTTCCCGGTCGGCGTAATTTATACGGCCAATAACCGCAGTACGATTAAAATTGTGTTGATATTCGGCACTTACGGTGTGCCAGTTGCTGTAATTTCGGTATGCTTCACTAAAGTTTATGTAGCTGTAGTTAACTCCTACTTCATTGGAAACCGTTCTGTTTAATATGAACTGTAGATCGTATCGATCTTCTCCGGAAAGTTTCCTGTCTTTGATAAGTTCTTGCGCCAGGTCTCTGGCTTCGGCTCTTCTTTTATCTTTTAGTAGAATCTGAGCGCGTTTTACTTCAAGGCCAGTATCTTCAGGGTATATTTTTGCAACTTTTTTTAGAAATGATAAGGTATTTTCATTGCTGGAAAACCTACCCACTCGTTGATGCACCAGGGGAAGTACATCTACATATTGTGGAGCTTCTTCTAATAAAAAATTAAGATCTGTATCGGCGGCTACAAAACGATCAAGAGCCCAAAGATTTCTAATTTGTAATATCCTTATGTCGTGATATTCCGGCGCCAGTTCCAGGCCCCTGGTGGTTAACTGAAGGCTGCGCTCGTAATCTTGATCTTTGTACTCCTTTAAAGCTAATTTGTAGATCTCATCTGTATTTGTTTCAGTGATTTCTTGTGCAAACAGAAGGGCAGGCAAGAACAATTTAAAGGATATAAATAAGCTGAAATATATTTTTTTCATCGAGGGACAAATTTGTTCAAAAGTAAAACATAAATAAGGAATGGTGCTTTTAAATCTCTCCTGATGCAATTAAAATAACTACTTCATTTACAAATTAAAAGAAATAGAAATGTCTCAAGATTAGTACAGGTTTTCTCACCTGGGTATCGCAGATGGTTTATCTACCGGCTCCATTAATTGCTTTTATAGAGATAGTAGAGGATTTCTTTGGATTGGAACTTCTTCAGGTTTAAATAAATTTAAAGGGTATTACATAGAAATTTTCAACCCGATCTGGCAGAACTATTGCTCCATTTAAAATATTATCGCAAAATTTTTTAAGGTCCGTGCGGTATTCCCTGGATTCAAAAGTTACTTGGGATGAGTATTTTTGATCCCATGACCGAAAAATTTTCAGCAAGTCAGTTTGATCTTCTTAGAAAGATGGAACTTCCGCAGACAGAGGTAAAAGAAATTAGTCGGGATTTCCATGGAAATTGCTGGATCATTCAGGAGGGGATGGTATAAGTAAGTAGTGTTAAGGCTAACTTCTTCAGGAGAAAAAAGTTCCTTAAGTACAAACCACATATCCTGGTTCTCTGAAGATCTAAGGGGTAATTATTGTATTATTCACTCAAATATCTTTTTTGATGATATTAATGTATTTGCAGAAGATGAACAGGACAATATCTGGTTGGGAACAAATGGCCATATCCAATATTGCTGATTAGGGAATAGATTATGTAGTTGGTAATTAGCATTTTAGGGTATATTTAATAGCAATTTCAGCCCATAATTTTTCCTTAAGATTTCGTGAAATAACGTGCAGTTAACAGTCTGTGAGAGTCTAATTCAGTAATTTAAGGTCATAACCATAAAATATTATTTAGTTATGAAAAGAATTTCTTACAAATTGTACAGCGGATTAGTAGTTCTAATGTTACTTCTTGCCTCTGGACAAGTGACTGCTCAGGACCAGGAGCGAATTATGGACATGGAAAAGCGCGAAGTAATAAAATCTGATGCCATGGATGCTAAAATGGCATTTATGAGAGCAAATCCAAAACTTGAGACTATGCTCAATGATGCAGCCGGATATGCCATTTTCCCCAACGTAGGGAAAGGAGCCTGGATTCTTGGTGGAGCAGCAGGAAACGGTATTGTTTATGAAAACGGACAAGTTGCTGGGTATGCAGAGCTTAGACAAATTGACGTAGGATTCCAGTTTGGAGGAAAAGCCTTTAGAGAGCTTATAGTTTTTGAAACTCAGGAAGCTCTAAATAAATTTAAAGAAGGAAATTTTGAATTTGGAGGTAGTGCATCTGCAGTGATCTGGGATGAAGGAGCTGGTGGAGCCATTACTTTCGAAAACGGTGCCGGAGTAGCAATTATGCCTAAAGCCGGAGCCATGGCAGGTATCTCTGTAGGTGGTCAGGAATTTGATTATCGCGCCGCCAAATAAGATGCCCAAAAAATGACATTTTAAAAAACCGGATTTTTGATCCGGTTTTTTTTATTTCGAGTTGTGAAACTAGTTCTTTTATAAACCTTCGGGGGCAAAAAAAGCTGCCGTAAAGGTTTTTTTTAATAGCCTTATCGAAATTTTCGGTAGGCATCTCGGCTACTTTAAAACCCTGCCCCTCAATTTCGGCATTGTTCATAAGAATGTGCAATTTCCCCAAAATCTTTGATGGCCAGATCAAACATTTTTAATATTTTTTCTTCAGAAATATCTACCTGTAGCAGTACCCCTTTTCTCTCTGTTCCTTCCACTTTTTGGAGGATATCCTTAGCTCCCTTTTCATCCGAATGATAGGTGATCACCACATCTGTTCCTTCTCTTGTAACTTCAATCGCCTTAGCCTTACCAATTTCTGAATCGGAGCCCATAATGAATGCAACTTTTTCTTCTGGTTTTCCTATATCTCCAGTTATAGTTGACTTTAATAGCTTTTCAAGCTAACAAGAAAATTTATAAGCTGCAGTTAACAAAAAGGTAAAGGTGATACTGGCTTTAGAGCTAATATTTAAAGTTGAGCATCACGCTTAAGCGATTGCCGTCGCCCCCGTGGTAAAGGCCAATATTTCCTGTCACCGCGAGACCGGCACTTATCCACACAGAGCCTCCGTAATTGCTATGCCATTGTTGGGAATCTTCCCCGGGAATCCACACCCTTCCATAATCAAAGCCTGCCGTCACTCCATAAACAAAGGGTATAAATTTATTTTCCCATATCCCCAAAGCAGATCGCAAGTCGGTACTGTGATAGAAAGCCTCTTTTCCATTAAAACGATGATTGCGATATCCGCGCAAGCTATGATTTCCGCCTATTGTGGCAGCGTGATATATCTCGAAATCTTCTCCAAAATTTACCTGGCCTCCCAGTTTAGTGGCAAATACCATATAGCCATTTGCACTTATGGGATAATTTAATGAAACCGAAGGTTTAACGTAACCAAACTCATTTTTTGCCTCATCAATGCTTTTCTTATAGCCAGTAGTAAGACTTAAATCGGATCCCATACTTGGAAAGGCTCTGGTGTTTTTGCTGTAGAACCGATAATTAGCTTCGGCACCTGCATAGAATTGCTGGTCAAAAATGTCATTTTTGGGAGCTAATATTTCTCCCAGGTAAGAAGAAGCTTCATATTCCACATTGTAAGATTCAAGAATAGTTCTTACATCAAATACGCTGCCTGTGTCATTGCGCCAAATAAGTGCAGGAGAAAAATGCCATTTTTGAATCTTCAGCCGGTTGTAGTCCCTGTCAACTTCTTCTTTATCGTAGATAGTCTCACTCCCTGAGCCAAAATAATTTAGAAAGTAATTGGGGCTGGTATAGCGGGCGGTAAAGCCAAAATTCCAGTTGTAAAACAGGTGCGCAAATTCACCATTATAGCTTACGGCAAAGCCATTACTGTCAAAATAATAGTTAGCCAGTAGTTCGTGCCGGGCATTAAAAGGATTATTTACCAGCGCGTATTTTGTCCATATGGCTTTGGCGCCGAGGGTGAGCCCTGCATCAGGTTCGAAATTCACATAGGGTAAAGCTCTAAAAATGCTGTACTTGAATTTTTTATAGTTGAAGTTGTTGATCTTATAAGAATCTACCAGGAGCTTTCGGGAGCCGGGTTGTAAAATGTCATTTTTGGAACTTTTAAAGTCATAGAGCTTTATTTTTTTGTTATTCTGAAAGTTATAAGTGTCTTTACCAGGGCCACCCAGCACCTTGATATTTATGAGGTCATCTCCGGTTCCTGAAGTGGTAAAGCTGTCGTCACCCGCCATGCCGTAGATCCAGATGTCTTGGGTTTCGCCTGCGGTGTAGGTGTGTCTAAAGATCTCTTTACCTTCGCTCTTCTGGATAATTTCTGTCTCACTGTTGTTTTTCCTTATAATTTCAAAGATTTCATCTTCGTCTGTACCTGTAATAATTTTAAATTCCTGGATATGCTCGTAATAGTCGCGGGCAATGCGCATCAGATTTTTTCTGCGACGTTTCAGTTTATGTTTTATTTCTTCAATAGTTTGGTCTTGTGCTTCCGCAGGTAATTCAGCAAAAGCATTCTGAATTTCTTCATCGGTTATAGAATTTTGAATCAGCCTAACCTGCTCTTCCCATTTTTCCCAGTTAGTTTGGTAAAGTATCTGGAGATCTAAGGGGTAGCCAGACCAGTTGAACCATTTAATGTTGTCAATATCTTCATCATAGGTCTGCATTTTTCTAAGCCGTGGTTCGGCCAGTTTTATTAAACTAATGAGCGGGCCGTCATATTTTGAAAAAGCCTGATCGCGATCTCGTGGAATGGGCGTGTAAATTTTCCCGGTTTCGTCTTCATATTCGGCCCAGCGCCAGTTGTCCTGGTGGCGGTCCCAATCGCCAATCAACATATCAAAAAGCCGGGCCTTGAGGTATTCATTTTCATCCACACTGGCCTGTGGATCTTCCCGAAGTTCTTCCAGGAGATCAAAGCTGCTTAAAATATCCTGTGGCTTCTCAAATTGTGCAAAAGATTTGTTCTCACTGCCCGCATGCGCCTGTAGCTCGTAAAGCTCATTGCCGTACTCATCGTTGTGAATTTCTAGTGCAGGTTGGCGTGGCACGTAATAGATTTGGGGTTTAATGTGGGGCAGGTCAAGAGCTTCAGCAAAATTATCTAGCGCAAATTTCGCGTAAGGCTGCGAAGTAGTAAAATAATCGAGAACCAGGCGATGTGGATAGGTGTTATCTACCCGGTCGCCAATAAAAGTAGTGGGCGCCAAATCGGCCTGTATATAACGGGACGCACTCTTTCTAAGCGCCCGTAAGGTGTATTCATTATCATCTTCATTAATAAATCTGATGGAGCGGGATTGCTGTCCGCCGCCTTCTCTTATTGGAGTGAGTCCGCCGTATATCGTGTCCAGTAGTAAGACCGGAACTTCAATTTTGGTGTTGTAGACATTGCGGTAACGATCACCCCAAAGGAACCTGTAAAAGCTGCTTTTCTGAGTTTCTTCGGTAGTATAAATTGAAGCTGAATGAGTTTCTCCCAGGGTTTTCCACGCTACTCCTTCCAATTCTATCTTTGTATTTCTTTCCTGCGGAATTTTTTTACTGAAAAGCAATTCTTCCCCTGAAGGTTTCACGCTGAAAAAATCTACTCTTGAAATGCCATTTTTGAATACTGTGAGTTTTGCGTATCCATGTACTTCTGAAGTAAAAAGAGCATCTCCGGTAGATTTTGCAGGCTCTGTAGTGGCAGCAGTAGCACTAATGATTTGCGGATTCCTGCCGTTATGTAAATATTGAAGGTTGGCATCGTTGCCCGAAACAAAAATAACATCGTCAAATTGGCTGGCAAGGGTTTCCAGCCTTTTTCTGAATTCACGGTAAAGTGGATTTTGAAAATCCTGCCGGGAAAAAGGAAAAATCTTGTTAAAAGCACCGGGTGTTGAGGCGGTGAGCACGGGATGATGGACTGCGACGATCTTTACCTTTCCAAAATTGTCTTTTAAGGCATCTTTCACTTCTGTGAAGAACCTTTCTTTTGTGCGTATGTCGCACTCTACGTTATAATCACTACTGCGGTCCCAGTCTTGCAGGTACCACTGTGAATCTACGATTATTAAGGCTACTTCGTCATTAAATTCTATGTCTTCTACTGGGCAACCATCATTGGGCAGAAACTTCCCGTTGCTATTGTCCTGCAAGAAACTTTCCAGGTCATCAAGGCTTTGTGGAGACCCTGGTGCCCACTCATTTATTCCCGGTGTAAAAATGATATTTCCATTAAAACTATCGAGGGGTTCCAGGAGGTTCTTCCGAAGAAATTCTTTGGTCTCCTGCCTTTTTCGCTCCGCTATAGGGAATCCATTTGAAGGGGTGATATTTCCGGGAAGAAGAATTGACGCCGAAACATCATTTTGAGAGGCCTTTACCACATTTTCAAACAGTGGTAGCGTAGCCATTTTTGTACCGGGCCCTGTGTTAGATAATATATAAAAAACCCGGCTTACAACAGCGGTATCGGGTTTTTGTTCCTGTGCAAGAGCAGAAAATGAACAAAGAACTAAAAGAAAAGTATACTTGCCAAGCAATCTCAAAAAGAGATGAGGAGATGCCATTTTATGGATCATAAAAATTATGGGTTTATGAATTTTGTTTTAATATAAAGGCAGTAGTTCACCTAAAACTTCAATTTCCAAAAAAAATCGCCCATTCTGTTGATATTTAACCCCCTTATAACAGATGGAGAAGCTTTTACAAAAAGAATTCTTAACCTCCCTGTCTCTAAAATGCCAAATTCACCTCACATTTTTTAAAATCATTTTTTCTATAGAATAAGTTGATGTATAGGAACAGTAAGAACTTAATTAAAGTCTGGAAGAGACATAACAACGTTTTCTCGACTAAATCTGTAGAGGGCGATGTAGAGCTTTTCAAAATGCTCTCAAAAAATTTCCTTAGACACAAAATGCGGTTATATTTGTTTGAATGAACCCGTGACTTCTTGTGAAAACTAATTTCCCTCTCCTGATCCTTCTTTTTTTTAGCCTGATGGTAAAGTGCCAGGAATTACCACCTGTCACCAATTATTCGCCAGGAGAATATGGTGGCGGAAACCAAAACTGGATGATCTCCCAGGGGCCAGATAAAAAGATATATGTAGCCAATAACGCCGGATTACTTCAGTTTGACGGAGAGCACTGGAGCTTATACAAGGTTCCCCGCGAGACAGCTGTACGATCGGTACTGGCCTCATCTCGCAACATATATACCGGGGCTTACATGGAGTTTGGGTATTGGCAACAAAAGGAGAATGGAAGGCTTAAATACTACTCTCTAAAAGACGCTGTTGGTGGGGAAATGATAGATGGGGAACAGTTTTGGGATATAAAAGAAGTTGGGAATCATGTGATTTTTCAAAGCCACCAACGCCTGTACAGTTTCAATAAGGAAACTGGAAAGGTAATGAGCATAGTTGCCGAAGATAATATTTCAAACCTTTTTAAGGTGCAGGATAAAATATATTATCAGGTTGCCGAAAAAGGTCTTTTTGTTGTTGAAGATGGAGTTGGTAGGAATTTAGTAAACAATGAAACAATCAACAACAAACTCATTATTGCACTGTTTCCATTCGCTGGCGATAAAATTCTTGCAGTAACGCGGGATGATGGGCTATTTACTATTTCTGAAAATTCCTGGGAATCATTTCCGGTAGAAGGTTATCCAATTTCCGAAAGTTTCTTTTCAGCGCTGTACCTCCAAGATGGCTCTTTAGCTCTGGGTAGTATTGGCGATGGACTGTACATTTTCAATCTTGAAGGAAGGTTGGAATATCACTTGTCTCAACCCTCTCTCTTGAATAATACCATGCTGGCTGTTATGGAGGATGAAGAAGGTAATATTTGGGGCGGATTGGATAATGGGATTGCAATAATTAATAAGCAGAGCCCTTTCCGGATTTTCGTTGATACTTTTGGTAAGATTGGTACCGTCTATTGCAGCGTGGAAGTTGATGGTGTCATGTACCTGGGAACCAATCAGGGGCTGTATTATAAGGATACTGAACCTAATGAAGCATATCAGCTAATACCGGGTACTACTGGGCAGGTATGGAGCTTAAATTATCTGAATGGCCAGCTTTATGCAGGCCATGACCGGGGAACCTTCAGAATTGAAGGAACAAGGGCAATACACATATGGGACGGGCTTGGAACCTGGACCATGAGAGAAATTGGTGCAGGAATTATTCAGGGGCATTACAATGGCTTAAGTTACTTTGAAGATGATGCTCCCAATGAAGAAGTAGATTATTTAGATGGCTTTGACCTTTCTGTGCAGCACATGATAATAGAGAACGATTCAACTTTGTGGATGAGCCATTTTCACAGAGGGGTTTTTCGCGTGAAACTTAATGAGGCTTATTCGGAAGTTGAGACTATGGTAAATTTTGGTATATCTGGAAAATCAGGTCTCGGACCTCAAATTTTCAGGTTTGAAAACCAAATTTATTATTCTACAGAAGATTCTGTTTACAAGTACAACAGCGATTTGAATGAATTTACTGTAGAAAACCATCTTAATAGGCTTAGTAGTAAAACCAACAGAATAAGTGGAGCTTCCAGTGTACTCCATGACGGTAGCTGGTGGAGTTTTGGAGAAGACAACCTATATTATATAAATAGGGATCCCTTTGAACAAAAACTTGTTGCCCAAAAAGTTCCCTTACCATTAGAAAACAGGATTATTACCAAAGGGTTTGAAAATATTTCATTGATAGGTAAAAACCGCTACTTGGTAGGATCTAACGGAGGTTACATAGAATTTTCCTTGCCTGTTGACAATTTGCCATCGGGAGAGCTTATGCTCAATGCTGTTAGCACGTCTTCCAAAAGGAAAAATTTCGCATATCAGCAGTTGGGAGTTAGTAAACTGGAATTGGAAAGCGAGGTAAAAAACATTCGATTTCTCTATAGCATTCCGGCGTACCAGAGCTTATCCAGGGTCGAATACAGTTATCGGCTTCTCAATTATTCCTCTGCCTGGTCGCAGTGGGACCAAACCGGTATTGCCAGTTTTGAGAATCTCCCGGCAGGGAGCTACACCTTTGAAGTAAAAGGAAGGATAAATGACCAGGATACTCAAACCCTGAGCTATAAATTCACTATTGCGAAACCCTGGTATTACAGCAATTTAGCCGTTGTGGTTTACCTGTTGCTATTTATACTTGGGCTGGGGGTGATTCATTACACTTATAACCGGCGACATAAAAAGATCATAGAGGAAAGGGAGAGGAACCTCAAGTTGAAGAACCTTGAAGCAGAACAGGAGATCATTAGGCTTCAAAAAGAGCATTTAGAAAAGGATATGCAGGAAAAGAACAGTCAGTTGGCAGCTTCTACAATGTCTATTATAAAGAAGAATGAACTTCTTTCGACTCTAAAAGCCGATCTTAAGGAAGCCGACAATCCAGAAGTGAAAAAGGTGATAAGAACAATTGATCGGGAGTTAAAGGAAGAAGACAACTGGAAGATGTTCAAGGAAGCCTTTAAAAATGCAGATAAAGAATTTTTTGATAAGATTAAAAGCAAACACCCGGATCTGACTTCCAATGACCTTCGCCTTTGTGCGTATTTACGATTAAACCTTTCTTCTAAAGAAATTGCACCACTGGTAAATATTTCAGTAAAGAGTGTGGAGATTAAGCGATATCGTTTAAGAAAGAAGATGAATTTACCCCGCGAGACTAGTTTAACAGACTATATTATGAATTTATAGCCTTAACATGTCCGTTAATTACCTCTACAACACCTCTACATTTTTAACAATACCTTGATTTTCTGCCCTTTTCCATACCTCTATATTTATAGCCTTTCCCGGTATATTCCATGATTGTAGGGGATGTTTTACTATCTATACATAATACTTTTTCCACTGTAGGTTTTTTGTAAAGGCGCCGTTTGCGCCGTCTTCTCTTTTACTTGATAAATTAGTAACAAGATTTTAACAGCAATCAACGGAGATTTTGTCTTTTCCATAATTGCCGACCGTAGTGATTTATATTCTAATAAATCGCAAACGATTTCGATTATGGATGACATTTTTACGAATTGAATGTTACTTAAAATTTTTAGACTAATAACTAAATCAAAAAGTCAATGAAAATTAAGAACTATTTAATGATGTTATTTTTATTCGTTATGAGCACAGCTTTAGCTCAAACGAAGCAAATAACCGGTACCGTAGTAGATGGTGATGGTATTCCCTTACCGGGTGCCAATGTCATTATTAAAGGCACAACAACCGGAACTCTTACCGATTTTGATGGCAAGTTTGCAATAGAAGCAACACCGGGTGACGTTCTTGTATTCTCCTATATAGGATATGAGACTATTGAAACAGTAGTAGATGACCAACAAAACCTTGCAATTACTCTTGCACCAGATACTGCGGCCCTGGATGAAGTTGTGGTTATTGGATACGGTACTCAACAACGTAAGGATATTACAGGATCTGTTTCTGTCGTGTCCGAGGATGTTATTGAAGAGCTTAATCCTATCAAGGTAGAGCAGGCTCTACAGGGTACCGCAGCAGGTGTGAATGTTTTGCCTTCCTCGGGTTCTCCGGGAGCAGGAATTAGCATCAACATTCGTGGGATCGCGTCCAACACCGTTAACGCTCCTCTTGTGCTAATAGATGGGTATCAGGGTGATCTGGGAACTATTAATCCTAACGATATCGCTTCCATATCTATTCTTAAGGATGCTCAGGCTGCCATTTATGGTATTGCCGGTGCGAATGGGGTGGTGTTGATCACTACAAAATCGGGGAAAAAGAATACCGCTCCTACTGTTAAGTATGATACTTATGTTGGGGTGCAGGAAACTACCCGTAAAATCCCTTTATTAAATGCTACAGAATATGCTCTCATTCTTAATGAGTCTTATGCAAATAATGGCCAGGAACTTCCTTATCCAGATGTTAGTGGTTTAGGAACAGGAACAGATTTCCAGGATGAGGTTTTTGACACGGCACCGGTTTACAGCCATTTCCTGAACCTTTCAGGAGGTACAGACAATATCGTCTATTCTGTAGGCGGATCTCACCTTTACCAGGAAGGTATTGTGGGTGCCGAAAAATCGGACTTTACCCGTAGCACAGGAAGATTCAGTATAGGTATAGATTTATTTGAAGATTTTAATTTTAGTGCTAACAGTGTTTATACAAATATTGATCGAAGATCAATTAATGAGAACGGTTTGGGCTCTGTGCTGTTCAACGCACTAAACATTGCTCCTACTTTTGAAGTAGATCAGGAAGACCGTCAGGGTATTTTAGGAAATGAAATTATCAACCCTCTTTCTCAAATTGAAAATACCTTTAATGATTATAACCTTCAGAAAATAAACGGAACTTTTGTTCTGGATTACGAGCCAATTGAAGAACTTACTTTCACTTCAAGGTTTGGTTACAGTATTGCAAATAGTAAGGGTAAAGATTTTTCCCCAATTATTGATTATGGGTCCGGAAAGGTTTTTAACAACTCCCGAAGCCAGGTAAATCAAAACAGGATAAATGATAACAGTTATACCTATGACTTATTTGGTACTTATGAAGATATTTATGACGAAACTCATCATGTCACCCTGACGGGAGGTATGACAGTGATAAGGAATTATGGGGATGGTTTATTTGCTTCCGGTTATGATGTTCCCAATAATTCATGGAAGTTTGCAGACATTAGTTTAACTACCGGAACAAGTGATGCGAAAAGCAACAGTTCTTACCTTTACGATGTTCGTAAGCTATCTTTCTTCGGAAGACTTCAATATGACTACGAAGGGAAATATTTAGTTTCCGGTATGCTGCGAAGGGATGCTTCAAATAACTTTAGTTCTTCTAACAGGGTAGGATACTTCCCATCGGTTACAGCGGGATGGATCCTCACCGAAGAAAACTTTTTGCAGGATAACGATGTGTTGACCTTTCTTAAGATAAGAGGTAGTTATGGTATGCTTGGTAATGATGAGACCGGAGCAAGCCGTTACTATAGAAGTTTACTTAATGGAGAGGCTACATACGTTCTTGATGGTCAATTGATCAATGGTACTGCGATAGGTGGTCTTGCCAATCCTGATGCAGGATGGGAAGAAGCCGAAAAAATCAATTTTGGTCTAGACCTTCGTCTTTGGAATAATGCATTGGATATTTCTGCAGATATATTCAGAGAAGATAGAAATAATCTTCTTATCTCCGGTATTCCTGTTTCGGGAATTTTTGGAGGAGGAGCTCCAGGTTCTGGTTCACCAACAATTAATGCGGGAACTACCAGGAATGAAGGAATAGAATTTGCTATTAAATATTCCAAGATTGTTAATGAGGATTTCGATTTCAATGTTTCCTACAATGCCATGTTCCTCAATAACGAGGTGCTGGAAGTAGAGGGAACAGATTTTATTACAGGTGGTCAATTTGGAGTTGGACAACCTCAACCGGCAAGATTTGAAGCTGGTTTCCCTGTTGGATACTTTTATGGATATAAAACTGACGGAATTTTCCAAACTCCTGCAGAAGTTGCAGCCCATCCTTCACAGACAGCTCTTGGAGCGCCTGCGGCACCGGGAGACTTGAGATATTTAGATCTCAATGGTGATGGAGTTATCAATACAGATGACAGAACAAATATTGGTGATCCAATTCCAACAGCAACTATGGGTCTTAACCTTACTTTAAATTATGGACCCGTAGACTTTGTGGCATACACTTTTGCTTCTATTGGAAACGATATGGTAAGGAACTATGAGAGAAATCAGCCAAACGTAAACCGTGCTGCCTATATTCTTGACCGCTGGACAGGTGCGGGAACAGGAAATGAAGTGCCAAGGGTTACTACAGGAGCAAGCTCCAACCTGGCCTTCTCTGATTATTATGTGGAAGATGCTTCCTATGCCAGAATTCAAACTGTGCAGTTAGGATATAATCTTCCCGTGGATGTACTTGAAAGGATAGGTATGAACAAGTTGAGAGTTTATGCTGCAGTTAACAACCTTTATACCTTTACAGAATATCGCGGTTTCGATCCAAGTGCCACAGGAGGTGCAGCCATTGGAGGTGGTATTGACTATGGATTCTATCCTTTGCCACGCATATATCAGGTAGGTCTTAATCTTAACTTTTAAAAATTGCAACATGAAGAAATATATTTTTGTTAAACCACTTCTAATAATCCTCGGGCTTACCACCATGTTTGGTTGCACCGAAGATTTCTTAGATGACACAAAGGAATATACCATAGACTCGGAGAATTATTTTAATTCTGAAGAAGACTACTATAATGCTCTTATTGGTGTCTATGATATTCTACAATCCACTTATGTCAATGTATTATTGGGAGAGATTGCTTCAGATAATACTTTGAGTGGAGGGGAAAGCGCTACAGACGTTATTGGTTTCCAGCAGGTAGATGAGATGTCTCACACACCTATTAATGATAACCTGGATGATATATGGGACTGGAATTTCGCAGGTGTGCAACGTGCTAATTACATCCTGGAATTTCAGGATAAGACAGATTTCGAAGGCAAAGAACAAATCATTGCTGAAACACGTTTTTTAAGAGCATATTTTACTTTCGAATTGGTGAAATGGTTTGGACCTATCCCTCTTAGTGGTGATAAGCGTTTTAAACTTGGAGATGAAAAATCCATTCCCCGTTCTCCGGTAAATGAAGTGTATGATCAAATAGAATCAGATCTTCAGTATGCTATTGAGCACCTTGATTATACTGCACCGCAAGTAGGTCGTGCAACTAAAGGTTCTGCCCAGGCATTACTAGGAAAAGCATATCTCTATCAGGACCAGTTTCAGGAGTCAGCTGCGGTACTTACAGATCTAATTAACAATGGACCATATCACCTTTATGGAACCCAGGAGGGTGAAGATTACACTAACCTTTTTGAATTTGTTGGTGAAAACAGTGCAGAGTCTGTTTTTGAAGTACAGTATACCGGCGCAGAAGGGGCAGGATTTGGATGTTTGCAGTGTAGTGAAGGAAACGTAGCTGTTGGATTCCAGGGAATAAGAAATTATTCAGGACCATTGTTTGAACCTGGGTTTAGTTTTAATGTACCCGTTCAGGAGGTTTATGATGCCTTTACCGAAGACGACATTAGAAGGGATTATTCTATCCTGGATATCGAAGCCTGGGCTGAAGAAACCGGAGCTTCCTATCTGGAAGGTTACAAGCACACAGGATATTTTAACCGGAAGTATCTTCCGCGCAAAAATGACAACGTTGGAGATGCTAACCTTACGCAACCAAATAATTATAGAGCTATTAGATATGCAGATGTTTTGTTAATGGCTGCAGAAGCGCTGGTAAGAGGGAATATTGATGAAGATAGAGCAGTGACTTACATTAACATGGTAAGAGACAGGGCAGGTTTGGATACAATAACTTCTCAAAGTGCGCTGCTGGATATTATCTACGCGGAAAGAAGACTAGAATTGGTAGGAGAAGGCCATCGTTTCTTTGACCTTGTTCGTACAGGTAGAGCTGCTCAGGAAATAGAAGGTTTTACTGAAAATAAGAATGAATTATTTCCTGTTCCTCTCGAAGAAATAGAATTTTCTCAAGGTAATTGGGAACAAAATCCCGGATATTAATACTAGAACGATATGAAAAAATTTATAAAAATATTTTTATCTCTCTTCATCACCTTGGCTATAGCTGGTTGTGATAAAGATGATGACGATTTAGGGGTAGATCTTGCAGGATTGGATGCTCCATCAAGTTTAGCAGCCACCTTTGATATCACTCAGGACAACACCGGATTGGTCACTATAACCCCAACCGGAATTGGAGCCAATTTATTTACAATCGACTTCGGGGACGGATCTCCGGTTTCTGAGGAATTTAGAGTGGGAGAATCAGTTCAGCATGTATATGCCGAAGGAAATTATGATGTAGTAGTGAAAGGTAAAAACTTGGCGGGAGAAACCGCACAGGGCATTCAGCCTCTTACGGTATCATTTAGAACTCCAGAAAATCTTGAAGTTTCTATTGCAAAGGACCCTGCAGATAACTACACCATTTCAGTCACCGCTACAGCCGATTTTGCAGCAATGTTCGATGTGTATTTTGGTGATGTGACCGATGAAGAACCTATGCCGTTAATGCCGGGAGAAACTGTTACCCACACCTATGAAACCATAGGAACATACAATGTTCGCGTGGTTGCGCTAAGTGGAGGCGAAGCTAGTCTTGAAACTACTCAAGAAGTTGTTATAAATGACCCATTATTCCTTCCTATAGATTTTGAATCTGAAAAGCTGGATTATACCTTCATTAATTTTGGGCCAGATGTAGTAGATGGTGTTGCAATAATTGATAATCCTGATCCTAATGATGTGAATTCAAGCGGCAAAGTGGCCGAATATACAAAACCGTCAGGATCTGAAACTTGGGCAGGAACCACTATCGCTCTGGATGAGCCTATGGATTTTTCTACAAAACGTCACATACAGATAGATGTGTGGTCACCCACAGCAGGCACTCCAGTCACCTTGAAATTAGAAAATCTTGGGGATGCCAATATCAACGTTGAAACAACTGTTAATACTACAATAAGTCAGGAGTGGGAAACCCTAACCTTTGACATGACTGCTATTGATCCGGCTGTGAAATATGGTAGAATCGTTTTATTCTTTAATCTGGGAACTTCGGGTGCCGGTGAGACCTATTATTTTGACAACATTCAAACCACTACCTTGGAGCCACTGGAGCTTCCAATGACATTTGATAGCAGTGCCGTAAATTATACACCTGCAACTTTCAATGGAACTTCTTTTGAAGTGGTGGCCAACCCGAATCTGTCTGGAGCAAACACTTCCGCTTCAATGGTGGGAGCGATTACCAATGCAGGAAATGCCTGGGAGGGATTAACTTTTAATCTTGAAGAGCCTGTTGATTTTAGTAGTGATGATAAAACTATAAAAATGCTTGTCTGGTCCGATGTTGCCCTACCCGTTTTACTTAAATTTGAGGGTGGTGTGAATGGAGAACGCCAAAATGAAGTGGTTGCTAATCATAGCGGTTCCGGCTGGGAGGAACTCAGCTTTAATTTTACTACAGATGCTGTCAAGAGCTACATAGACGGTAATCAGGGAGTTGGTGAGCCCTTTATTCCGACAGGACAATATGCATCAATGACTATTTTCCTTGATGGTCCCGGGAATACTGCAGGGACATTCTATGTGGACAATATCCGAAAGGGAGTTAATGAAATATCTTACATTTCTTTATTTAGCGACCTGGCAGAGGATGTCACCGTGGATACCTGGAGAACAGACTGGTCAATTTCAGATTTTGAAGAAGTAACCTTTGAAGGTAGAGAGGCAAAACGGTACTATAACCTTTCGTATGTAGGAATTGAAACCATTGCCAATCCTGTGGATGCATCTGATATGACTTTCTTTCATACAGACATTTATACCGATAATGCAACAGTTTTCAAAGTAAAACTTGTTGATCTTGGTCCCGATGGTGTATATGGTGGTGGTGATGACACAGAACACGAGGTGACGATTGAAAATCCTGCCCAAAACGAATGGGTAAGTTTGGATATTCCTCTTTCTCAATTCGAAAACCTTGCAGAAAGAGCACATATCGGTCAGTTAATTTATTCAGCTGCCCCTGCGGGATCAGCCAATGTATACGTGACTAACGTATATTTCCATAATTAAAAAGAAGAAACATGAAAAAAATAATGAAAATTAAGACCGTATTCTTCGTCCTTTTTCTTTCTGTTCTTACAGTTGGTTGCGTGGATGATGACTTTGATTTCGGTGAACTCGCCAGTCCAACTAACTTAAGCGTTGACACGCAGGTTGTTGGGCAGAGTGATGAAATGCCTTATGGGGATGGTTCGGGTCAGGTAGTTTTTGATGCCTCGGCAGATGGAGCTATGACCTATAAGTATATTTTTGAAGATGGAAGTTCAAAAACTATCTCCGGTGGATCTTATACACACCAGTTTTCACAAACGGGAACAAATGTTTATACAGTAACCATTATTGCCTATGGGCCGGGAGGTACAGCCAGTTCAACTATGGCCGAAGTAGAAGTACTTGTGACTTATGAGCCACCGGCAGAACTAATTGAAAAATTAGTAGGGAAAGAATGGCGTATTAAAGCATCAGCTCCAGGACATTTTGGATTAGGACCTGTAGGAGGTTCAATTCCGGTTGAATGGTATGGTGCAGGACCAAATGAAAAAGAAGGAACAGGTATGTACGATGATCGATATATCTTTATGGAAGATGGCACCTTCGTTCATATAGTTGACGCTACTAATGACGATCCAACTCCGGATCCATCCGGGACTATTACCGGAAGGATTAATTTAGTTGATCAATTGAATTACACTTGTAGTGAAGAAGGAGATTGTGAAATCCAGGGAGCAGATGTTCTGAATATACCATTTACAGATTATACCGAAAGTTGGTCTATTTCAGCTCCGGGTGGTGTAGAAACGATCAATATTACAGGGATTGGCTTCATTGGTTATTATATTGGTGGAGATCACAGGTATCAAATTTTTGATCGCTCAGGAAACAATGAATTGATCCTAAGGTCTACAGATGGTAATGGGGAATTTGACTGGTGGTTTGTACTTACTTCTGCACCTGAGGGAACTCAGGAGCCGGATGAATTCGAGAGCCAGTACAATAACCTTGTGTGGGAACAAGATTTCGAATCCGGGTCCCTTGATACAGATATCTGGAATATTGAGACCGGTAACAACAATGGCTGGGGTAACAATGAAGATCAATATTACACAGGAGACAATGTAACTGTAGAAGACGGGAATCTTGTAATTACAGCCAAAGCCGAAACAGAAAGTGGTTTTGACTATACTTCTGCCCGAATAACCACAAAAGACAATTTCGAATTTAAGTATGGAAGAGTTGAGGTAAGAGCGAAGCTTCCGGATGGCGGCGGAGTATGGCCTGCGATCTGGATGCTAGGTGGCAACTTTGATGAAGTGAGCTGGCCGGCCGCAGGGGAGATTGATATTATGGAATATGTAGGAAATAATCCCGGCGTAGTACTTTCAACTGTACATTACCCTGGAAACTCTGGTGGAAATGGTATTTCAGGAAGCACTAATGTGGATAATCCTGAAACAGAATTCCATCTTTATTCTCTTGAATGGACACCAGAAAAACTTTATTTCTTAGTTGATAACGAGGTTTTTCATACCGTAGACAATACTGCTGATTTACCATTTAATCAAGACTTCTTCCTTATTCTAAATGTAGCAATGGGAGGAAACCTTGGAGGGGAGATAGATGCATCATTTACAGAATCTTCTATGGTGATAGATTATGTGAAGGTCTTCCAGGCCCAGGAGTAGTTTATAGCCAAAATTAATTAATCTCCAGGGGTCAAAATGTTCCCTCTGGACTTCAATTACCTTAAATGAAAAAATCAAATATAATTTTAGCGGCTCTATTCACCTGTTTTGCAGCCACAGCCCAAAATTCTGAAATCAAAAGTTCAGTTAAAAACGTAGAAACAAAAGTAGACTCTGTACTTTCCCTCATGACCCTCGAAGAAAAAGTGGGGCAAATGGTGCAATATAGTGGTACGTGGGATCTTACAGGTCCTGCCACCGGCGATCAAAACCAATACCGCAAGGAACAGCTGGAAAAAGGACTTGTAGGCTCTATGCTAAACGTCCTGTCTGTTGATGCCACTAGAGAAGCGCAAAAACTGGTGATGGAAAATTCCCGCATCAAGATTCCGCTCATGTTTGGATATGACGTGATTCACGGGTATAAAACAATATTCCCGGTTCCTCTTGGGGAAACTGCAAGTTGGGACCTGGAGGCCATGGAGGAAACAGCACGAATTTCGGCTCTTGAAGCAGCGGCAGATGGCGTGAACTGGACCTTCGCGCCAATGATCGATATTTCCCGTGATGCCCGCTGGGGCCGAATTATGGAAGGAGCAGGAGAAGATCCATATCTTACCTCCCGCGTGGCCGAGGCTAAGGTGAGAGGATACCAGGGAGAAGATCTTTCCAATCCTGCATCTATTGCCGCAACTGCAAAGCATTTTGCAGGCTATGGTTTTGCCGAAGCCGGCCGTGATTACAATACAGTACACGTAGGTGAAAATGAATTACACAACACCATCTTGCCCCCCTTTAAAGCAGCAGCTAAAGCCGGAGTGGCGACATTTATGAACTCCTTTAATGATATTGACGGAACTCCTTCTACCGGAAACAGGATCCTCCAAAGGGATATCCTGAAAGAGGGATGGGATTGGGACGGTTTTATTGTTTCCGACTGGGCTTCAATTGCCGAAATGAGGGATCACGGCTTTGCTGAAGATCTTACTCATGCCGCCGAAATCGCTGTAAAAGCCGGAAGTGATATGGACATGGAAGGCGGTGCCTACGAAACCGGACTCGTAGAACTGGTTAGGGAAGGAAAAGTAGAGGAAGAACTTATCAATGATGCGGTAAGAAGGATCCTAAGAGTGAAGTTCAAACTTGGCCTTTTTGAAGATCCATATCGATATTCAGATCCACAAGCCATGGCTCAAATTGATCAGGCTGCTCATAGAGAAGTTGCCAGGGATGTGGCAAAAAAATCCATCGTTCTTTTAAAGAATGAAAAGAACCTTTTACCGCTGGCTTCTTCAGTGAAAAATATTGCAGTAATTGGACCACTGGCCGATGATAAGAACACTCCCATTGGAAACTGGCGCGCCCAGGGAGAAGCTAATTCGGCTGTCTCTATTTTGGAAGGGGTGAAAAATGCCGTGGAAAAAGACGTTAAGGTAACCTATGCTAAAGGAGCCGATCTTGGGGTAGGGGAAAGAAGCTTTCTTAAACCTCTTGAAATAAATACTACCGACAAATCTGGATTCAAAGCCGCTATTGATGCTGCAAAAAAGGCCGACCTTGTGATTCTTGCCCTTGGGGAAGATGCTTTCCAGAGCGGCGAAGGAAGAAGTCAGGTGAATATTGGGCTGGCAGGCGTTCAAAAGGAGCTTATGCAAGAAATATATAAAGCTAATAAGAATGTGGTTCTGGTGCTTCAAAACGGCAGACCTTTAGAAATTTCGTGGGCTGCGGAAAATATTCCTGCGATCGTAGTGGCATGGCAACTGGGCACCGAAAGTGGGAACGCTATTGCCGATGTGCTCTTCGGAAAATACAACCCTTCAGGAAAACTTCCGGTTTCATTTCCAAGAGCTGTAGGTCAGGAGCCGCTTTATTACAACCAGAAGATGACCGGGCGCCCAACCAACCCGACAGATGTGACTTATTCGGCATATACCGATGAAGAAAAAACTGCGCTATATCCCTTTGGTTACGGCCTTAGCTATACCAGTTTTGAATATGGAGACTTAGCTTTGTCTTCCAAAGAAATGACTCCGCAGGAATCGCTAACGGTTACTATTCCCGTTACCAACACCGGCAAAAAACCCGGAAAAGAGGTAGTGCAACTTTATTTACGCGACCTGGTGGCAAGTACTACAAGGCCCATTAAAGAATTAAAAGGATTTGAGCTTGTTGAACTGCAACCGGGTGAAACAAAACAGGTGAGCTTTACTATTTCCAATGAACTTCTGAAGTTTTACAACGCCAATAAAGAATGGGCATCAGAACCGGGTGAGTTTGAGGTAATGATTGGAGGGAATTCCATAAATCTTAAAACAGAAAGCTTCCGATTGAATTAACAAAAAGGGGTCTCTAAAATGACATTTTTGAGACTCCTTTTTTAAATACGCTACAAGATATGTACAGGAAAAATTTTAAAAATATTCTGCTGGGGATAATGATCTCTGCTGGCGGAAACCTTTTTGCACAGCATGTAGAGGTGAAAGCTCAAAAAGACACGCTGTTCTTTGACACTTTTTCTGAAAACACGCTCGATCGCCAAAAATGGAATGTTCAGGGCACCGATTTTTGGGTGAACAATGAGCAGCAGATCTATATTGATTCTTCGGCCACTGTCTTCACCGTAAAAGGCGAAAAGGCAGGGGGAGTGGAAGATGCACTGGTACTTAAGGCGCACTACAGTCCCAATTATATCAAATATAAGGGTAATGATTTCGACTTTATCTCGGGAAGGATCAACACTAGAGATAAGGTGATGTTTACCTACGGCACTGCGGCCGCCAAAATGAAACTTCCTAAGGGTGCGGGTTACTGGCCGGCTTTCTGGGCACTTGGTGGAGGCAACTGGCCCGAAACAGGGGAGATTGACATCATGGAATATGTGGGCGAAACAGACTGGATCGGAGTCGCCCTACACGGCCCCGGTTATTCCGGAGATACGCCGCTGGTCAATAAATATTTCTTTTCTGAAGGCGAGGATGTGACCGACTGGCACGTATATTCTGTAGACTGGACTCCTGAAGGCTTTAACTTCAAAGTTGACGGCAGGTTAATTTATCGCGTCACAAAACCTATGGTGGAGATCTATGGAAAATGGGCTTTTGATAATCCTAAATATCTTATTCTCAATCTTGCTCTTGGGGGTGCATATCCCTACAAGACGAACGGAGTGGAAGAACCTTACAACGGTCTGCCCGCATCAACTGTAGAACTAATAAAATCTGGCAAAGCCGAAGTGCTGGTCGACTGGGTTCTAATTACGAAGTAAGCAGGTTGAATTAGCCAGAAATCCTCTTCAAAAATGTCATTTTTGAAGAGGATTTCTTATTTACGGGCATAAATAAATAAATAAGCGAACGCCGCATCAGTCATAATGTAA
>Ga0098069_100198_pt1 | contig 33907 bp, 29 predicted proteins | sample 27_taG_FD_92584 | JGI IMG/M metagenome (GOLD analysis project Ga0098069, IMG submission 92584) | Marine viral communities from Cariaco Basin, Caribbean Sea - 27_WHOI_OMZ | ecosystem: Environmental > Aquatic > Marine > Oceanic | place: Caribbean Sea: Cariaco Basin | collected 2014-11-09
AAGTGTTGGAACCGGGAACGGGAATAGCTGGAATGACGGCGGATTGATAGATCCGGCGGCCGGGGAATGGGTGCATATCGGATTTGTGATTACCGAAAACAAAAGCAGGATCTACATCAATGGAGATCTTGCAACCGAAGCTCCCGTTACCGGAGGGGTTGACTGGACCGGTGCCGATCTTGTTTCGGTAATGTCTGGTGCTCCGCGTTTTGTGGAATGGAACCACCTTTCAGATCAAAGTGCTATAGACGACCTGCGTTTCTACCGGGTTGCTCTAACAGAAGAGGAAATCGAAGCCGATATGAATAATTGATCATAAGCCAAAACACTCCTCAAAAATGCCTTTTTTGAGGAGTGTTTTTCTAAAATTTTCCAAACCCCTACTAAATGAAAAGTCTTCTAAAATACTTTTCCCTGCTGAATATTGTCGTGCTTTTCCTTGCCTGTTCAGATGATTCGGGCCCGGGATATCAGGAACCCTACATTCCTGACCCTGGTAATGGCGAAGAACCGGTGCCACAATTGACCGATGAAGAACTGCTGGACCTGGTACAGGAGCGCACTTTCAACTATTTCTGGGATTTTGCCGAACCCAACAGCGGCATGGCCCGCGAAAGGTCTCAAAATGATGCCTATGGCGGCGATGCGCCGCATATAGTCACCACCGGGGGCACAGGTTTTGGTCTGGCATCATTTCCTACGGCGGTAGAACGCGGCTGGATTAGTGAAGCTGAAGCTTTAAGCAGGTTAGACAAAATTTTGAGTTTCCTCGAGGAGGTGCCAACCTATCACGGGGCATTTTCTCACTGGTACATGGGGAATACTGCTAAGACAAGACCTTTTAGCAACTTGGATAATGGCGGCGATCTCGTGGAAACCGCATTTTTGATGCAGGGCCTGTTGATCAACCGTGAATATTTCGACGATGCCCCAATTGATGAGCGAATTACCACTTTATGGGAAAATGTAGAGTGGGACTGGTACACTAACGGGCAGGATGTGCTTTACTGGCACTGGTCGCCTTCTTATAAATTTGAGATTGGCCTTCCCATTAAAGGCTGGAACGAATCTTTAATTGTTTACGTCTTAGCCGCTTCTTCGCCCACGCACCCAATTTCTGCGGAAGTTTACACCAATGGCTGGGCTTCAAACGGAGGGATCGTTACCAACAGGAACCATTACGGCTTAAACCTGCCGCTGGGACCATCTTACGGCGGACCGCTATTTTTCAGCCATTATTCCTTCATTGGTTTAGATCCGCGTAACCTGGAAGATCAGTACGCCAATTACTGGCAGCAAAATACCAGTCATACCCTTATCAATTATGAGTATGCCGTTCGCAATCCGAAGAATTTTGAAGGCTATGGCGAGAATTCCTGGGGCCTTACAGCTTCCGATAATCACCAGGGCTACGCCGCGCACAGCCCAACCAACGATTTAGGAGTCATTACGCCAACCGCGGCTTTGTCCTCCTTTCCCTACACACCGGAAAAATCTATGGCTGCGCTGCGGCATTTTTATGAAGATTTAAATGATGAACTCTGGGGCGAATATGGATTTTATGATGCTTTTTCTGAAGAACACAACTGGTTTTCTAACGGCTACCTGGCCATAGATCAGGGGCCTATAGTAGCCATGATCGAGAATTACCGCACTGGGCTTCCGTGGAGGCTTTTTATGGCGAATGAAGAAATTCAGGCAGGGCTTGATAAACTCGGCTTTACCTATTGAATTCAGATGAATAAAAAATACAATTAGATGTTTAAAAAATATTCTTTACTGGCTTTTTTATTAGTTCTCACCAGTGTTGGCTGTAAAGAAGGCAGGACAAAGGAGCAGGAGCTTCCGGCTGATAAATCTCAGCAAAAAAGTCTGTCAAAAGAGGCACTTTTGGATACCGTGCAAAAGCAAACGCTTAAATACTTCTGGGATTATGCCGAACCCAACAGCGGCATGGCCCGGGAGCGCTTCCACCCCGATGGCAATTACCCGCGCAATGACTCTCATGTGGTCACTACCGGCGGCTCAGGCTTTGGGCTCATGGCCATAGTGGCAGGAATGGAAAGAAATTTCATTCCCCGGGATTCTGCCGTTGCCCGATTAAACAAGATTGCCGATTTTCTTGACAAAACTCCGAGGTTCCATGGCGCATGGCCGCATTGGATCAACGGGGAGACCGGCGACACCCAAGCCTTCGGGAAAAAAGATAATGGCGGCGATATTGTGGAAACTTCCTTTCTCGCACAGGGATTTATTGTGGTGAGGGAGTATCTCAAAAATGGCACTGAAGCAGAACAGGCAGTAGCCAAAAAGTACAACGACCTCTGGAAAGGCATCGAATGGGACTGGTACACCAATAACAAGAACGGGATCTACTGGCACTGGTCGCCTGTTTTCGAATGGGAGATGGATTTTATGATAGAAGGTTATAACGAATGTTTGATCACCTATATCATGGCGGCTTCGTCACCCGGCCATGCTATTGAACCTGCAGCCTATCACGAGGGCTGGGCCAGGGGCGGTGACATTGTTTCTGATGAAGAAGCTTACGGCCTACCGCTTATCCTGAAGCACAACACTTCCGGAAGCAGGGGCGGGCCACTTTTCTGGGCGCATTATTCCTACCTGGGGTTAAATCCGAAGGGCTTAAGCGACAGGTACGCCAACTACTGGGATGTGAACGTAAACCACAGCCTCATCAATTATGAATATGCCCTGGAAAATCCGAATAATTTTGATACATACAGCAAGAATTCCTGGGGCCTTACCGCCAGCTACACCCGAAATGAAGATGACGGTATAGGATATTCTGCACACTCACCCGATGATGACCGTGGTGTGGTTTCGCCCACTGCGGCCATTAGTTCAATCCCTTACACCCCAGAGAAATCTTTGGATGCCATGAGGTTTTTTTATGAAGATTTGCATGAGTTATTGTGGGGACCTGCAGGATTTTATGACGCCTACAGCCTTGAAGGCGAAGATTGGGTGGCACCTTATTACCTTGCAATAGACCAGGGGCCGCAGGTGGTCATGATTGAGAATTACCGTTCCGGATTGATTTGGGATCTTTTTATGCAGGCTCCCGAAATTCAGGAAGGATTGAAAAAACTGGATTTTACCATCCAAAAATGACATTTTTAGAACAATTTTTCTTAAAATCTGTCAGCTTTAAATTTTACAATTATGAAAAATAACATTTCCCTTAATTTTCTTCTGTTTGCAGGCTTTTTCATGCTTATTTCAGCTTCAGGAATGGCCCAGGAGCGGTCAGAGTTTCAAAAAAAGCAGTTTATTCAGCAAAACGACACTTTAAATTATCGCATTCTCTTTCCGAAGAACTTTTCCGAAGAAAAAGAGTATCCGTTAGTGCTTTTTTTACACGGCGCGGGGGAAAGGGGAAGCGATAATGAAGCCCAACTCGTGCACGGGAGCGATTTGTTCCTGAAAGAGGCGAACCGGGAAGATTTTCCGGCTGTAGTTATATTTCCGCAGGCCCCAAAAGAAGATTATTGGGCAAAAGTGGAGGTTGACCGAAACAAAACCCCTTTGGAATTTAATTTCAAGAATGAAGAGGAGCCTACCAAAGCCCTACATTTGGTGATGGCTCTTCTGAATTCTGTTACTTCGGAAGATTATATCAATAAAGACAGGATTTATGTGGGCGGACTTTCAATGGGGGGAATGGGCACCTACGAGATCCTTTCCAGAATGCCCGAAACCTTTGCTGCGGCTTTCGCCATTTGTGGCGGCGCAGATCCTGCCATAGTTGAAAAATACCCTGAAGGATTTAATATCTGGATTTTTCACGGCGAACAGGACAACGTGGTTCCTGCCGAACTTTCCAAAACCATGGCCCGCGAGATCAACACTGCCGGCGGTAATGCAAAATTGTCCCTTTATCCAAACGATAACCACAACAGCTGGGATTCGGCTTTTTCTGAACCCTATCTCCTGCCGTGGTTATTCTCTCATCAAAAAAAGGATTAGATAAATGAAGGCCTTAAATCACATTATCACGGCAATAGCGGTATTCTTCAGCTTCTTTGCGCACTCGCAGGAAGTTGTGCCCAAGACCTATATCAATCCGCTGGATATCGACTATTCCTACATGGTTTATAATTCCAGCAAGAATATTTCCTACCGTTCGGGTGCAGACCCTGCGGTGATTGAATTCCGTGGGGAATACTACATGTTTGTCACCCGTTCTTTTGGCTACTGGCATTCAAAAGACCTGGTCAATTGGGAATTCATTAAACCTAAACAGTGGTTCTTTGAAGGTTCTAATGCACCAACTGCTTTCAATTACAAAGATTCGCTGGTGTATTTCGCCGGAGACCCTGCGGGTTATGGCAGTATTTTATACACCGATGACCCCAAAAGCGGGGAATGGACGCCCACGGCTTCCATCACCAGCAACATCCAGGATTCCGAATTGTTCATAGATGATGACGGCAAGGCCTATCTTTACTGGGGTTCTTCAAATGTGTACCCGCTTAAGGTGAAGATGTTGAACAAAGATGATCGTTTTCTGGAAACCGGCGTGGAAAAGGAATTGATCAACCTGGTGGAAGAAGAGCATGGCTGGGAACGCTTTGGAGAAAATAATTTTCATCCTACTTTAAAAGAAGGATATATGGAAGGAGCTTCCATGACAAAGCACAACGGCAAATATTACCTGCAATATGCTGCGCCCGGCACCCAGTTCAATGTTTATGCCGATGCAGCTTACGTTGGGGAAACCCCACTGGGCCCCTTCAAATACATGAAGAACAACCCCTACAGTTTTAAGCCCGGTGGGTTCGCCAATGGGGCAGGTCACGGTATTACTGTGAAACAAACTAATGGGCAGTACTGGCATTTTGCGACTATGGCACTGGCTTCCAATTCCCACTGGGAACGGCGGCTGGCTATGTGGCCAACTTACTTTGATGATGAAGGCCTGATGTATGCCAATACCAGCTACGGAGATTATCCGCTGCACGCACCCGGCCATCCTACCAAAGCAGGCCTGCATACCGGCTGGATGCTGCTGTCTTATAAAGGAAAAGCTACAGTTTCTTCCTCACAAAAGCAGATCCGGAAGAGTACTTCTACCGATGGCGATTACGACATCACTGAAATGCCGCTCGAAAAGAATAGCGACGGGGAGATCATTTCTAAAGTGCTTACAGATGAAAGCCCTAAATCTTTCTGGGTTGCCGAAGCTAATGATGATCAACAATGGGTGGAAATAGAAATGCTTTCCCCCGGAAATATTTACGCTTTTCAGCTGAATTTTCACGATGAAGACTCTGGCATCTACACCCGTACCGAAGGCCTGAGGCATAGATTTACTTTGGAGGTTTCAGAAAATGGTAAAGACTGGAAAACCGTGGTAGACAGGAGCAACAGCTATATAGATGCACCAAATGCTTACCTGCCGCTGAATGAGCCTGTACAGGCAAAATACGTGCGTTATAACAATCTGCAAGTTCCGGGGAAGAACCTTGCCTTGTCAGAAATCAGGGTGTTTGGAAAAGGATTGGGTAAGAAACCGGCAAAAGTAAAAGGTTTTACCATAAACCGCCAGGAAGACCGAAGAGATGCTGCCTTTAAGTGGGAACCGGTGAAAGGAGCCCAGGGTTACAACATCCGCTGGGGAATAGCACCAGATAAATTATACCAGTCGTGGTTGATATACGGTGAAAATGAGCATTTTATGCGGAACCTCGATAAGGGAACTACCTATTACTTCAGCATAGAAGCATTTAATGAAAATGGCATTTCAGAAAAAACTGAGATCCGGGAAGTAAAATAAGAACAGGCAATTATAATTTTTAAAGGATACAAGAATGAGAAAATTTAATCTTTCAGTCGCATTTCTGTTATTTATGGGGCTTTCATATCTCCAGGCACAGGAAAGAATCCCGCAGGTGGAAGCCCTGCTGGAGAAAATGACTTTTGAGGAAAAAATAGGGCAGCTCAACCTGCTCACTCCCGGTGGCGGGATAGCCACAGGATCTGTAGTGAGTGAAGATGTGGAGGCCAAGATCAAAGCCGGTCAGGTAGGTGGTGTTTTTGGGGTATCGAGCCCCGAGAGGGTGCGACAGGCCCAGGAGCTGGCGGTGAAGAACTCCCGCCTGGGAATTCCGCTGCTTATCGGGTCCGATGTTATTCATGGTTACAAAACCACTTTTCCTACTCCGCTGGGGCTTTCTTCCAGCTGGGATATGGAGTTGATCAAAGAAACTGCTAAAGTGGCGGCAAAAGAAGCTACTGCTGATGGGATCAACTGGAACTTTTCCCCTATGGTAGATATTTCCCGCGATCCAAGATGGGGCCGTGTAGCCGAAGGTGCCGGGGAAGATGCATATTTGGGCTCTCAGATTGCGATAGCTATGGTAGAAGGTTACCAGCAGGATGATCTTGCCGAGCCTCAAACCATGATGGCAACGGTGAAGCACCTTGCGCTTTATGGTGCTCCCGAAGGGGGGCGCGATTATAACCGCGTAGACATGAGCCGCACCAAGATGTTCAATGAATACCTGCCGCCTTACAAAGCTGCTGTAGACGCCGGCGTGGGAAGTGTGATGACTTCTTTTAACGATATAGATGGTGTGCCTGCAAGCGGGAACAAATGGCTGCTTACCGACCTGCTTCGAGAAAGATGGGGCTTTGACGGATTTGTAGTCTCCGATTACACTTCGGTAAATGAGATGATCGCCCACGGAATGGGAGACCTGCAGGATGTATCGGCAATGGCTTTAAAAGCAGGTTTGGATATGGACATGGTAGGCGAAGGGTTCCTCACAACCCTGAAAAAATCTGTGGAAGAAGGAAGGGTTTCCGAAGAAGAGATCACTACTGCCGCCCGTCGTATCCTTGAAGCCAAGCATAAATTGGGTTTACTTGATGATCCTTACAGATATTCTGATATAAGCAGGCCCGAAAAAGATATCCTAACGGCAGAGAACAGGCAGCTGGCACGTGAAGCAGCAGCCCAGTCATTTGTTTTGCTGAAGGATCACAACCAGGTGCTTCCGGTATCAAAAAAGGCAAAAATCGCACTCATTGGTCCGTTGGCAAATGATCAATCAAATATGCTGGGAACCTGGGCGCCAACCGGAGACTTCAAACTTTCGGTTCCCGTACTTGAAGGTTTCAAAAATGTAGCCCCAAAGGCAAAAATCACTTATGCTAAAGGTGCGAACATCACCAACGATACAGCTTACGCGAAAAAAGTAAATGTATTTGGCCCCAAAGTAGAAATTTCTGATCGCTCTCCCGAAAAATTGCTTCAGGAAGCCTTAAAAGTTGCCAAAGCAGCCGATGTTGTTGTGGCTGTGGTGGGGGAAGCCAGTGAAATGAGCGGGGAAGCGGCCAGCCGTACCAATATTCAGATTCCGGAGAGCCAAAAAAGGCTTATCAGGGAACTCGTTGCCACCGGCAAGCCTGTTGCCCTTGTGCTTATGAGCGGCCGCCCTCTTGATATTTCCGAAGAAATGGATATGCCCCTAAGCATCCTGCAGGTTTGGCACCCGGGTGTGGAAGCCGGAAATGCCATTGCCGATGTGGTTTTTGGCGATGTGAACCCTTCAGGAAAACTAACGATGAGCTGGCCGAGAAACGTAGGACAAATCCCCGTGTACTACGGCGAAAGAACTACCGGAAGGCCTGCTGCTTCAGAAGAATTTGAGAAGTTCAAATCGAATTACCTCGATGTGGTTAATTCCCCGCTGTTGCCGTTTGGTTACGGGTTGAGCTACACCAGTTTTGAGTACGGGAAAAGCAAAGCCAGCAGCGAAACTTTGCGTGCAAACGAAGAGATTATCATTAGCACCACCGTGACCAACACCGGGAAAAAAGCCGGAAAGGAAGTTGTACAGCTTTATATTCACGACAAAGTGAGAAGCCTTACCCCTCCAAAAAAGCAACTTATCGCTTTCAAAAAGATCGAGCTGAAACCGGGAGAATCAATGACTGTTGAATTTCCGGTTACTGTAGACGATCTTAGGTTTTACAACGGGTCTTTGGAATATGTGTATGAACCGGGGGAATTTGATTTCTTTGTGGCTGGTAGCTCTGATAGTGATTTTGACGGCACATTTAGCGTGGTAGAATAATACAATGAATTGAATTTATAAGCCCTGTTACTGCGGAAGCGGTGCAGGGCTCTATTTTTTAGCGGCAACCCGGGCAGGCTATTTTAAAGCAAGCTTAAACTGAAGCTTTAAAAAACAATAAATAAAAGTAGCTTAGCTTCCAAAAAGGGGATTTAAAATGCCATTTTTGGAAGTTGATTTTAAAGTTGGTACAAGCATTACATTATAATTTTTCCAGTTTAATTCCTGAAAGCAGCGATCTGCCTGCATTTTCAGAAAATTCTACGCTAATACCTCTTTCTGTCTTCACCCTATAAGAAATTTCTACGGCGCGAATTCGGCCGTAATCGCGTGCCAGGTTAAGGTCTTCAGAAACAATTTTCCCGTTAATTTTCACATCAAAAGTCCGCACTCCTTCCGGTTTCTTTTCTTCGGAAGTGTTGAGGTTGTAAATGTTCTCTTCGGAAGCGTTGAACTCGGGTTCTGCAAACAATAAGGTGACTCTGTAGGTGCCTGCTTCCACATCAAATTTATAAACTTCGATGCCTTCGCGCATGGTTTGGAACAGCGGATCATTCCCGGTTCCCTGGATATCTGAAGCCGTGCCCTGGAACTTGGCAGCCGATTTCTGGTATACCTCGCCGCCCACATAACCAAAGCCGCCGGGTTCATACTGCTGGTCGCTGATCCAGATTTCTTTTGTTACGGGATCTTCGTAATTCACATATGTGCCCACATTGATGGACAAATCCCGCTGGTCGAGGTTTTTCAGAAGCTCTTTTCTGGAGAGCACGTGGATTGTTCTGGAATGGGAGATGTCGCCGGTGGTGGCGGTGAGCTGGTGGGTTCCTTCAGGAAGCTGCAGTTCAAAAAATGCGATTCCGTCGGTTACTTCCGAAGAAATTTTAAGGCTGTCATTGATGCTTAGGCTCAGCCTTTCAGCATTTGAAAATACAGGAATGCTGATTTTGTGGTTTTCGCTCTTCGGAAATTTTTGTTCATAATTCTCACCCGCAATATAGATCTTTGGTTCATCTAACAGTCTCGCCTGGTAGTAATAGAAAATATCTTTTTTGCTGCGGTCAAAATTGAGCAGACCTTTTTGGTTGATGTACGGCATGGCGTCCTGCCTGAAGGAGGAACCGAAATCGGCGAAATTCCAGGCGGCCATTCCCACCACAAAGTCACGCGCCAGCACCTGGTTGATGTAGCTGCGGTGCAATTTTAACTGGTAGGCCTCGCTGTAGTCCCAGGGTTTGGGATCTTCGGTCTGGATGCGCACATCGGCGCCCGGCCCGTATTCCGAAATGATAAGTGGCCGCTTTGGATAATGTTCGTGCTGCTCATCAAGAAATTTCCCGAAGTTTTCAAGTCCCGGCGAATACCAGCCAAAATAGAGGTTCCAGCCAATCACATCGGGAATGTCGGCAATTCCCGAGGTATTGTAAAGTTCATTTTCGTGCAGTGCCATCACGCTCAGTCGGTGAGGATCGAGTGCTTTGGTGAGCTTTTCAAGCTTTTCGGCCAGGGCTACAGAGGTTTCAATTTTGTCTTCTTTTTCGCTTTCCGTCAACTCGTTGTTGAAAACCAGCCGAATGAAGATCTCGTTCATATAGCCCCAGAAGATCACCGAAGGATGGTTGAAAAACTGCTGAATCTGCTCCTTCTGCATTTGCAGGGCTACGTTGTGATACTCATCTGTCGCGGTAACATCGTTGATCACCGGCACTTCAGACCACACGATAAGTCCCAGCTCATCACAGATCCTGTAAACTTCGGGGTCTTGCGGGTAATGAGCAGTTCGCACAAAATTCGCCCCCATTTCTTTGATCAGCCTGTAATCGCTCTTGTGAATGGCGTTGGGAAGTGCATTTCCAAGCCCTTTCAAATCCTGATGTCGGTTTGCACCAATAAGTTTAATTGGTTTTCCATTCAGGAAAAAGCCTTTTTCGGGATCGGCTTCAAACCAGCGAAATCCGAATTTAGAACTGAATTCATCCAGCTTTTCCGAAGATTTCCCGCTCGTTAAACTGATCTCAAAGCTGTACAGCTGCGGATTGTTGGGAGACCAAAGGGCGGGGTTTTTTACTGAGGTTTCAAAAATGACATTTTTTGACTCCTTTGCTTTTAACCTGACTTTTTTAGTGAGTGTTTTTAATTTTTGAGCATTGGGATCAAGTATTTGTAAGCTTACAATGGTATTCCTGAAAGCTTCACCGTCATTTACCACTCTGGCTTCTACCTGTACCAGGGCTTTTTCTTCTGAAACTTGGGGCGTGCGAACCAAAATATTGCCCGCAGCAGCATTTTCCAGTTCAAAATGAAGTTTATCGGTGATAATTAATTCGAGATCGCGGTAAATTCCGCCGTAAAAATTGAAATCGGCATCCAGCGGCGGGATATTGGTGTCGTGGCTGTTGTCAACGACTATTTTTAGTTCATTTTCGGAAGCGAACTTCAATTCTTCAGAAATATTAATGACAAATCCGGTATAGCCGCCAATGTGTTTTCCGGCAAAAGTGCCGTTTACAAAAACTTCGGTCACCTGGTTGCTGCCTTCAAACTTCAGGAAGACCTGTTTATTTTGCCATTTTTGAGGGGCAAAGAGGATCTTTTTATACGTGCCTTTTCCGCGGAAATATTCCTTCCCGTCTTTAAAAGCGTCTTCGGCATTCCAGGTATGAGGAATATTCACAATTTTTTCAGGTTGAACTTCCGAAGAAAAACGCCAGGCCGAATTAAGGCTCTGCACCTGTCGCTGGGCGATTGCCGTGCTGCCTAAAAGAACAAAAAGGTAGAAAAAACAGGTGGTCTTCATGATTAAAGGTTTTTAAATGTTAGCGCCTAACTTCTATCTGGAGCTGCTCTTTGTTAAGGAAAACCCGGTGGAAGAAATCGAAAACCTGATCGAGTTCATTAAAGGGCATACCCGAATGCTCGTGTTGGCCGCCTTCAAAGCTGTACAACAGGTAGGAGGTGTTAAGATCCTTGAGTTTTTGGGTGATGGTTTTAGAGCCGTCCAGCATCAGGTAACCGGGCGCACCTGGTTCGCAAAGATGGTGTGGCGCGGTGGCGTAGGGCACGAGCTTGTCTTTAGTGCCGTGAAAAAATACGCCGGGAACGGCATTTTTGGCAGTGAGGTAGCGGGCGTCAACAATGGCACCGGCCAGGGAGAAAACCCCGTCTATATCTATATTTTTATATTTACCCGGTTCGCTGAACATGAGCTGGGGGTTGTAAACCGCATTTAAAACGGCTTCGGCGCCGGCACTGCTGCCGCCCACAATGATCTGTTCGGGATTGATGCGGTATTTTTCAGCATTTGTTATCAGAAATTGCACGGCGTCCATAAAATCTTCAGCAGCTTTTTGAAAGGTTTCTATTTTTCCGGAAGCTTCATAACCACAGCCAAAAGACCGGCCTTTTCGGGTGAGGCGGTAAGAGATTTGAACCGCGACGTAGCCTTTGCGAGCGGCTTGTTGCGAAAATTTCACCAGATCTTCATGGATGCGGGAGCCGCCAGAGAATCCGCCGCCATGCATAAAAACGATCAAAGGCCTTGAGTGGGCGGTATCATTTTTAGGAGTATAAATATCCAGTTTTAAAGCTTCGGTGTCTTTTACGGCATAAGTTTCGGTAAGGGCGGGAGCAACTTCAAAAATGTGGTCTAAAAAACGTTCCTGAGCGGGGCATAGGCAGTAAATAAGAAGGAAGCAAAAGCTTAAAAAATAGCGCATAAGATAGGGGTGTTAAAAGCCTCTAAGATAAGTTTTTTCCTTGTTTTTATTGGGCTGAGGCCTGTTAATCTCCACTTGAATTTCCCTTTTTGAGAAGATTTGAATGAAGCTGCCACAGCTTATTTTGAAAAAAATCTAAAGCCTCAGGCAACCTTTTGTAACTTTCACTCGTCTATGTTAATAGAAGGCCTTTTGAAAAGCTAAGCAGGTGAAAGTAATTCAACTCTTTAAAAATGATGCTCTGTTGATCAAACGTGCGGCTGCGGGCAACCGGCAGGCACAGCGAAAGATCTATGAGAAAAATTCGGGGAAGATGTTAAGCATTTGCAGGCAATATGTGAAAGATTTGCATCACGCCGAAGAAGTGATGCTCAACGGCTTTTTTAAGGTCTTCACCCACCTGGAAGATTTTAGGGAGGAAGGCAGTTTTGAAGGCTGGATGCGCAAGATCATGGTGCGGGAGGCAATTTCTTTTCTCAGAACCAATAAGCGCAACATTTTTGCTGAAGACGAGCTGCCCGAAAATGCAGATTTTTCATACTCTTTTACGTCCGATTTTAACGTGGCGTACATTCAGGAGGTGATTGACGGATTGCCCGAGGGTTACAAAATGGTGTTTTTAATGTATGCTGTTGAAGGTTATAAGCACCATGAAATAGCAAAAATGCTGAATATCACAGAAGGAACTTCTAAATCGCAGCTTTTCAAGGCGCGAAAAATGCTCCAGGAAAAGCTGGCACAGGAAAACAGGACAGGATATGGAACCGGAAAGATTTGAAAAGAACCTAAAAAAGCTGCTCGATGGCAGGGAGATCAGGCCCTCGGCCAGTGGCTGGGAAAAGCTGGAACAGCGGCTGGAGCACAAAAAGAAAAAACGGCCTTACCTGCTGTGGATAAGCGCAGTTGCAGCTGTTGCCACTTTCTTCTTTGTGGTGGAGACCTATTTTAATACCCCATTTACTTCGGAAGAACCACAACTGGTAGAGGAAAAGCCTGCACCACCCGTGCTGGAAGAAAAAACTTTAGAGCCGGAAATGATTCAAATAGCTGCTGCTGAAGAAAACGAAAAAGCAGAAGAGGAAGAGAAAGCTTCAGAAGAAACACCTGTCAAAAATGCCATTTTTGAGGCCCCTGTAGCTATGGTTTCTGAAGCAGAAAGCGAAGTAGCTTCGGGGAATTTTTCCGAAGTAACCGAAGAAAAAAAGCCGCTAAAAGAAATCTATCCCGCCGAAGCTAATGTGGAAGTTGCCGTAAATGAAAACCGTGCTGCAGTGAGTGATAATGAGGTGGAAGCCCTGCTATTGCTGGCAACTGCCGAATTAAAAGCTGATACTGTTTTTACGGTAAATTCTAAAGACCTGCTTTACCAGGTAGAATACGAGCTGGAGCAGTCTTTCAGGCAAAAGGTCTTTGAAGTGGTAAAAGAAGGCATTTCACGAGCTAAAACGGCAGTGGCAAATCGCGATTTTTAATACGAAACAATTCATCAATCAATCAATTAACGGGCTTATTTAAAAGCCTCTAAAAACCAGAACCATGAAAAAAAATATCTTTTTAATGCTCCTCATCTTTTGTTCGGTAGTTGTTAACCCGGCTGTAGCCCAGGAACCAACGAATTCAGAAAAGATCGAACAGCTTGAACAGCAGAAGGAGCAGATCATCGCCGAAGAAAAGCAGGAGCTTAAAAAAGAAGTGGAGGCCATAAACCGGCGTGCCGAAGCAAAAGAAATTGACTGGGAAGAAGCCGAAAAGCTGAAAAGTGAGGCGGCCCGAAAACGCGCAATGAACATTCAAAATCGCGTGGCCATTATCGATAACCAGATCGCTTTACTTACAAGGGAAGAAAGTCGCGATGAATGGTCGTGGGGTGAAGCAGAGGAAATGGAAGACCAGGAGGATGACAACTGGTTTGACAAAAGCCGTTACAGCCGCACTTCTACGCACCTTGTAATGGCGGTGGGTTTCAATAATGCTTTGGCCGACGGGCAGTCGGTCAATGATTCAGATTTTAAAGTAGGGGGCAGCCGTTTCTTTGAAATTGGGATGGCATGGAGGACCCGGGTGTTCGAAAAATCTAATTTTATGAGGTTGAGGTATGGGTTTTCCTTTCAGTTTAACGGCTTAAAACCTACAGATAACCGCTATTTTGTAGAGGATGAAGGAGAGACCGGACTTGAAGAATTTCCGCTGGAACTTGACAAGTCGAAATTCAGAATGGATCACCTGGTTTTCCCGGTACACTTTGAATTTGGCCCTTCAAAGAAAGTGGAATCTCCCCGCAGCGTTTGGTTCTCAACCCGAAATCAATTCAAGATTGGGCTGGGGGGTTACGCAGGGGTGAACCTGGGAGAACGTCAAAAACTGAAGTACGAAGAAGACGGGGAGAAGGTAAAGGAGAAACTAAAAGGTGATTACAACACCAATGACTTTATCTACGGCCTTAGCGGATATGTGGGCCTTGGTGGCACAGCCTTGTATGTGAAGTACGATCTTAATACGATTTTTAAAGATCAGGCTACCGATCTACATAATATTTCTGTGGGATTGAGATTTGATGTGAATTAGTCGTTACTTTCATTACAAATAAAGGACTGCTGTATTTATCAGCTCCATACCTGAGAGTAAGAAAGATTCCGTTTTTTATTATCTTTAAAACTAAGAACAATATCACGACAAATGGATACTTTAATTATTAATACAAAGAAATCTGGGAATGCCGAGTTAATTCTTGAACTGGTTAAAAGATTGGGAGAAGAAGGAAAAATCCTTTCTAAGGAAGAGCAGGAAGATTTTTTTTTAGGGCAAATCATGGATACGGAAATAACCGGTAGGGATGTGAGCAAGACTTCAATATTGAAGAAACTCAGGGAATAATGGAATTAGAATTTGATCGCAGTTTTGAAAAAGCACTTGATAAAATTAAGGACAAAAAACTTTTTGAAGCTATTGAATTTTTAATTCTGGAATATGCAGAAGCAACGACTTTAAAAGATCTTAAAAATGTCAGGAAAATTGTTGGCTATTCTAATTACTACAGAGTTAAAATTGGGGATTATAGAATGGGAATACAGTTTCTTAAACCAAACACTATATGCTTTGTGACTGTACTGCACCGCAAGGATATATACAAAAAATTCCCATAATGAATTATTAGAAAAAAATTAGATGTTATAAGGGAGGCCATATTTTTACTGGGGTAAATCTGTAAAGGAAATAGAAGGAGGTCTCAAATAGTATAATCTCATTGTGATACGTATTAAATATCCTCATCCTCACCATCTGGGACAGCCGGTAAAATCCTGCTAAATTGAGCTTGTGAGTATCATTAGAAGAGAATATACAATAAAGCCTCACAGGAAAACCAGGTAAGTATTTTCAATAGCCTGATCCTTTTCTTTTTTTTAGATAGCTTACATTTGCCAAAATTTCTGCAGTAAAAGTGATCTCAAAAAACACCATAGATAAGGTTTTTGAAGCTTCCCGCGTAGAGGAGGTGCTGGGTGATTTTGTGAACCTGAAGAAATCGGGTAGTAACTACAAGGGATTGAGCCCGTTCAGCGATGAGCGTACACCCAGTTTTATGGTGTCTCCGGTGAAGCAGATATGGAAAGATTTCTCCAGCGGAAAAGGTGGAAATGTGGTGGCTTTCCTGATGGAACACGAACATTTCACTTATCCTGAAGCTATAAAATACCTCGCCAATAAATACAGTATTGAGGTGGAGGAGACCGAGCAGAGCCAGGAACAAAAGGAGCAGGCCAATGAGCGGGAAAGCATGTACCTGGTATCTGAGTTTGCTGCAAAGTACTTTCAGGATAACCTGCTTAAAACCGAATTGGGCAAGGCAATTGGCCTGAGCTACTTCAGGGAGCGCGGATTTACCGATGAAACCATTGCTAAATTTGGCCTGGGCTATTGTCTTGATGACTGGAACGCCTTTACCAGTGAAGCCCTGGGCAAAGGTTATAAACTGGAATACCTCGAGAAGACCGGGCTTACTATAGTTAAGGAGGACAAACAGTTCGACAGGTTTAAAGGCCGGGTGATGTTTCCCATTCAGTCAATGTCGGGCAGGGTTTTGGGTTTTGGCGGCAGGATACTCGGAAATGACAAAAAAGCTGCGAAATACCTCAACAGTCCCGAGAGCGAGATCTACCATAAAAGCAAGGTGCTTTACGGGATTTACCATGCCAAACAGGCTATCGCCAAAGAAAATAACTGTTACCTGGTAGAGGGATATACCGATGTGATACAGTTCAACCAGGCGGGGATAGAAAATGTGGTCTCCTCTTCGGGAACTGCTTTGACTCCTGAGCAGATAAGGCTTATTAACCGCCTCACAAAGAATATCACGGTACTTTTTGACAGCGATGCCGCAGGGCAGCGCGCTTCCATTAGAGGGATAGATCTTATTCTGGAGCAGGGCATGAACGTGAAGGTGTGTGCTTTCCCGGAAGGAGAAGATCCCGATAGTTTTTCAAAGAAGAATTCCGAAGAAGATATAAGGCTTTACCTGGAGCATAATTCCAAGGATTTTATCAATTATAAAGCTTCCCTGTTAATGGAGGAGGCAAAGAATGATCCGGTAAAGAAAGCTTCCCTTATCAGGGATATGGTGAGCAGTATCTCCAAAATTCCGGATAATATTCAGCAGGAAGTTTATGTGCAGGAGACCTCGCGCATCATGGATATTTCTGAAGATGTTTTGTTTACCACTTTGGCACAGCTGTCCGGGAAATCAACTGCTAAATCGGCACCAAAGAAAACGAAGCAGTTTGAAGTAGTGAGGGATGAGCCGGGGCCACAGGTGAAAGTTGATGAACTCTATGTGTTGGAGCGAACTATTATAAGCCTTTTGCTGCATTATGGCATGATAGAAGAAGATTTTGAAGACCTGGTGGTGAAAGTTGATGAGAAAGGCGAGATCTCCCTGGAACCCGAAATAGTGAGGGCCAAGGTATACGAAAAGATCTTTCTTGATTTGCAGGAAGATGAGGTGGCTTTTGCCAATGAACATTTTCAGAAGATCTATCAGTTGGTCATTAAGAAATACAATGAAGAGCAGGAATTTTCTATAGACACTTTTGTGAATGAGCTCGCGCCTGAAAATGCTTCGGAAGTTACAAGTATTCTAATGGACGAAGAGCAGTATGTGCTTCACGACTGGGAGAGGATGGAAATTTTTGTGAAGGGGAAAAAAGCTGAAATCGGCCGACTCGTAAATGAGACCATTCTGGCTTTAAGGAGGTATCTTGTCAACAGGAAAATAAACGAACTCAACCGTAAAATTAAGGAAGTTCCCCCCGAAGAATCAACGGGTATTCTACAGGATATTATGGATTACATTTCCCTTAAAAAAGTCCTTTCGGGCAAGCTCAACCGGGTTATGTAGGTCTAATTTGCAGCAGGCGTGCCTGGTTAATAAGATCGGCAAGGTTGTCTACCCTCAATTTTTTAAGCAGCCTGGTCTTGTATGTGCTCACCGTTTTTTCATTAATATCCAAAGCTTCGGCAATATCTTTATTGCGTTTCCCGGTAGAAAGCAGGTTGAGCACTTCAATCTCACGGGTAGAAAGTTTTTTGTACCGGGAAACAAGGTTGTTTGTTCTCGTGGTGCCGGTATTAATTTTTTCACTTATTTCCTTGTTGAGGTAGATGCCGCCGCGTGCTACCTGGTGAACTGCTTCGGTAAGCACCTCTGTAGATGCCGTTTTTGAGAGGTAAGCAGAGGCTCCTGCCTTTATGGAATTGAGGGCGTACATCTCTTCGGGATGGCAGCTAAGAATGAGGATCTTTGTTCCCGGGTTTTCAGATTTTATGGTTCGTAAGGCGGTGATTCCGTTAATTTCGGGCAGGTCAATTTCCAGGATCAGTACATCGGGATTTTTGGTTTTCAAGGCTTTAAAAAGATCCTTCCCGTTGGTCACTTTTCCCACTACTTCGTACACCCCTTCCTTCTCCAGGAGAGAAGAAATTCCCATTCGGGTTATGGGGTGGTGGTCTGCAATTAGAATTTTAGTCATTGTTCGAATTTTAGCACAAGAAATTCCATGGGCATTCCCATCATAATCTTCTGATTAATAGTTTTCGATCGTAAAGTAAGGGGGAGAATGAAATTTACTGCCTAATTCTCTCGAAAAATAATTTTTTCGATAAACTGCAATTATTTCAGGTCAAGAGGAATCTCACAAACGGGAATGGGTTCCATTTTGTGTTTATTGGCATTATGCCGCATTTTGTAAATGTGAAAAACTTCCTGCTGGCGTCCTGTAAAATCGTCCTGGGTTTTGCCTTTTTCGGCTTCCTTCATAGCCCATTCGAGTTCGTCGTAACTGGCTCCTATCTGGTCCTCATCGCTGCGGCTATCGCCAAATAGGCCATCGGTAGGGGCAGCGATTACAATACTGTTAATCACATCGAGTTCCCGGGCAATCTCGTAGACTTCACTTTTCATGAGGTCGGCAATGGGAGAAAGGTCTACACCGCCATCCCCGTATTTTGTAAAGAATCCCACGCCAAAATCTTCCACTTTATTGCCTGTTCCGGCTACCAGGTAATTGTGCAGTCCTGCGAAGTAGTAAAGGCTGGTCATACGCAATCTTGCGCGTACGTTGGCCATGGAGAGATGCAGCTTTGGGCTTTCCTCTATCTGGGGCACTGCCTGGGAAAAAGTATCGAAAGTAGAAGTGAGGTCTACCTGCACATCGGCCACGTTGGCAAATTTCTTCTTGAGGTTACCAATGTGTTCCTGTGCCCTGGTCACCTGGTCTTGAGACTGGTGAATGGGAAGTTCAACACAAAGCGTTCTCATTCCGGTTTTGGCGCAAAGGGCCGAAACCACTGCCGAATCTACACCCCCACTTATTCCAACCACAAAACCGTTCATTTTGGCCTGAGCAGCATAATCTTTTAACCAGTTTACAATGTGATCAATTACATGTTTAGTTTTCATAAGTGTTGGTCAGTTTCTTTTGGAGATATATCTTTGTTAACAAATATAGTTCTTCAGCCAATTATCTGGAAATAGCTTGCGTTAAACCATTCTTAATTTGCTTATGTTAAAAAAAGTCCTTTTTTACTGCCTGTTTGTCAGCCTTTTATCTTGTGCCGAAGACGACAGGAAGGAAAAGGAGATCGCAGCTATTCCTGTAGATTTGGAGGTGCAGAGATTTGATCAACGCTTTGCAAATGCCACAGCCGATAGTCTGCCGGCCCTAAAAAAAGAATTTTCTTTCCTTTTTCCGCGGCAATATCCCGACATTCTTTGGGTACAAAAAATGGAGGACACCATACAACTGGAACTCAATGAAGCCGTGGCTACCCAGTTCCCCAATCTAAAGGAGACAGAAGATGAGCTGGAGCAGCTTTTCCAGCATATAAAGTACTATTTCCCGGAGCGCAACATTCCGAAGGTAATTACCCTCACTTCTGATGTTGACTATCGCAACCAGGTGGTGTGGGCAGATTCCCTGCTGCTGGTGGCCCTCGATACGTATTTGGGCATGGATCACCCGCTCTATGTAGGCGTACAGGATTACATAAAAAAGGAAATGCGCAAAGAGCAAATCGCCGTTGATGCCGCCGAAGCATTTGCTCAAACCCTGGTACCCGGGCCTTCTTCACGAAGTTTCCTTGCGCACATGGTTTACTACGGAAAGCTCCTGTACCTCAAAGATATTTTACTACCGTTTAAAACGGAAGCTCAAAAAATGACCTATTTACCTGAAGAACTGGCCTGGGCTGAAGCTAATGAAGACCAGATTTGGCGCTATTTTGTTGAGCGGGAACTGCTGTATTCGTCAGATTCCGATCTGCAGACGAGGTTTTTGTATCCGGCGCCTTTCTCTAAATTCTTTCTGGAACTTGATGCTGAAGCTCCGCCACGCCTGGGGCAATATCTTGGCTGGCAGATAGTGCGGCAATTCATGGAAAAAAATGACGTTTCTGTTGAGGAGATGATAAAGACAGATGCAGAAAGCATATTCAATAAATCTAAATACAAACCCCGAAAGTAATGGCAATAGCAAAAAAATCAAATATCAATATTAAAGTATCTCTAGACGAAAACCGCGTACCCGAAGAGCTCCATTGGAGCGCCGAAGACGGAGGGGTGGAAAACCAGGAGGCCAAGGCCATGCTGCTTTCCATGTGGGATGCCGAACAAAAAGAGACGCTAAAAATCGACCTGTGGACCAAAGATATGCCGCTTGACGATATGAAGATGTTCTTTCACCAGACCCTCGTCACCATGAGCGACACCTTTTACCGCGCCACCCAGGACGACAAAATGAGAGATACCATGAAAGATTTCTGTGACTTTTTTGCTGATAAAATGGAGATTAAGAAGTAGTTTTTTAGTCATTAGTCATTAGTCATTAGTCATCAGTCGTTAGTGGTCAGTAACCTGAAATTTTTGAGACGAGATTGTATATGAATTTTTAGCTGAAAAAGGTTCTAAAAATCACATTTTAGAACCTTTTTTTCAGAATTCCATCCTGACATTTTTGGTAGAATAATTTCGTATAAGCAGGTTTTTCAGAAGTATTTCCAAAGAAATGTTCGTGGATTCGTGGCAGAAAGGTTAGCCTTCAAAAATGACATTTTCAGGACCTTTTCAGAACGATGTTTTATGAGTGTTTCCGAAGGATTATTCGTTATTGTTGGCTGAATTTTTTTTCAAAAATCACATTTTAGATCCTTTTTTTCAGAATTCCATCCTGACATTTTTGGTAGAATAATTTCGTATAAGCAGGTTTTTCAGAAGTATTTCCGAAGAAATGTTCGTGGATTCGTGGCAGAAACTTCCCCTTCAGAAATGACATTTTCAGGATCTTTTCAGAAAGTTTCAGAATGATTTTTATGGGTATTTCCGAAGAAATATTCGTGTATAGGTAGCAGAAACTTTCCCTTCAAAAAAGGCACTTTTAGGGCCTATTCCTGAAGGTTGTCGTTGATGTTCTGGATGTATCCCAAAACTTCTTCGCTTCCCAACCCGTTGGCCGATGAAGTGACAAAGTACTGTGGCATTTCTTCCCAGACCTGCAGCATTTCTTCCTGGTAATTTTTAATATTGCGCTCCAGGGCATTGGGTTTTAGCTTATCGGCTTTGGTGAAGATGATGCAAAAAGGAATCTGGTGTTCACCCAGCCAGCTCATAAATTCCATGTCTATGGCCTGTGGCTTATGGCGGCTGTCTATGAGCACAAAAGCACAAAGCATTTGCTCGCGCTTCTCAAAATACTGCGTGATAAACTTCTGAAACGTCTTTTTAGCCGATTTTGACACCCGGGCATAGCCATAGCCGGGCAAATCTACAAGGTACCAGCTCTGGTTGATCAAAAAATGGTTGATGAGCTGTGTTTTTCCGGGCCGACCAGAGGTCTTGGCGAGATCTTTTCGGTTTGTGAGGGCGTTGATGAGCGAGGATTTGCCCACGTTACTGCGGCCAATAAAAGCATATTCGGGCAGTTTGCTATCCGGACATTTGGAAACATCGGAATTGCTGATCACAAATTCGGCCGATTTGATCTTCATAAGACAGGTTTAGTATTTACGGGTCGTAAACCACCTGTAGAGAATCTCGTTGAAGGCGTCGGGATGTTCCATCATGGCTGCATGGCCACATTTCTCGATCCAGTAAAGATCGGAGTCGGGTAGCAGGCGGTGAAAATCCTCGGCGACTTCGGGAGGGGTAACATTGTCATTGCGGCCCCAGATAATGCAGGTGGGAGTTTGCATTTTTGGAAGGTCTTTAGACATATTGTGGCGAATGGCGCTCTTGGCAATGGCCAGGGTTTTGATCAATTTGTTGCGGTCATTAACCGTTTCAAATACGTCATCAACTATTTCTTTGGTCGCCACTTTTGGGTCGTAGAACACATTTTCGGCTTTTTTCCTGATGTAGTCGTAATCTCCCCTTTTTGGATAGCTTTCGCCCATGGCGCTTTCGTAAAGGCCAGAACTTCCGGTGATTACCAGGGCTTTGATAGCTTCAGGATAAAGTTTTGTGCAGAGTAGTGCGATGTGGCCGCCAAGGGAATTCCCCAAAAGAATGACTTTCGAATAGTTCTTGTGATCTATAAACTCCTTCAGGTATTTGGCAAAGGTGGCAACACTTGTTTTTAAAAGGGAGAGTTCGTAAAGAGGTAATTTAAGCAGAACAACTTTGTACCCCTTTTTCGGGAAAAAACTCAGCACGCCCTCAAAGTTGCTCAATCCTCCCATTAAACCGTGGAGGATGATAATTGGTGTTCCTTCACCTTCCTCCACATAACTGAATTTTCCTTCTTCCCGTAGATTATTTTCCATTGATGCCTTTGCTGTTAGCTTCGCAAATATAATGATTTCCCTACAAGTATATCGATTTTGCAGAAGCTGCCATAATTTTCAGGGACCCAATTTTCACATTTTTCCGGTTAATCACTCAAAAAAATCCTAAAATTTTTTAACAAATTCTTCTTACAACTAAAACTGCTTCAAGTAGTTGGTTTAACAGGTGCTTTAGTGGGCAGATGGGGAAAATTTATCAACAATGTGGTAAAAAGTGGTAAAATGTGGTTTAAAATTCAATATATTTGAATCATAAACTGTAGGAGTGGTAAATCTCATTGGTACATACGAATGCAAAGTAGACGCAAAGGGCCGGCTCATGGTGCCTGCGCCTATGAAAAAGCAGCTTGTGCCCATCATTCAGGACGGTTTTGTGCTTAAACGTTCCCTGTTTGGAAACTGTTTAGAGCTCTATCCCATGCAGCGATGGAACGAGGTGATGCAGGAGGTGGGGAAGCTCAACAGGTTCGTTAAAGAGAACATGGACTTTATAAGAAAATTTACGGCAGGTGTTAAAATTGTAGAAGTAGATACCAACGGGCGGCTTCTCATTCCAAAAGACCTTATTCGCATTGCAGGCATCAATAAAGAAGTGGTGATTACTTCTCCTATTGATACTATTGAAATTTGGGATAAGGATGAGTATGAGAAAGCTATAGATACACCGCCTGAAGAGTTTGCCGAACTTGCCGAACGTGTAATGGGTAATAAAAGTGTAGAAGGAAATGGCTTATCATAACCCTGTATTGCTGAAGGAGAGTGTAGATGGTTTGAATATCCAGCCTTCGGGGGTTTACGTGGATGTGACTTTTGGTGGTGGCGGGCATTCCCGCGAGATCCTAAAAAGATTGGGGCCCCAGGGAAAGCTTTTCGCTTTTGATCAGGATAAAGATGCTTTGGCGAACAAGATCGACGATGAAAGGTTTAGCCTTATCAATGAGAATTTCAGGTTCATAAAACGCTTTTTAAGGTTTTATGGCGTAAAGAAAGTTGATGGCATTTTGGGTGATTTTGGGGTTTCTTCCCATCAGTTTGACGTGGCCGAACGCGGCTTCTCCACACGCTTTGAGTCAAAGCTCGACATGAGGATGAATCAAAGTAGTAGCCTTAGCGCTTTTGAGGTGGTTAATAATTATGAAGAAAAGCAGCTGCGCACAGTGCTCTCCCAATATGGAGAACTGCGTAATGCCCCAAAAATAGCGCGTACTTTAGTCTCTGCGCGCAAGGACGGGGAGATAGCGACCAGTGAAAAATTAAAGGAGGTGTTGCAGCCTTTTTTGCCTGCGGGGCGGGAGCATAAAATTCTGGCGCAGGTATACCAGGCCATAAGAATAGAGGTGAACCAGGAAATTGAGGTGCTCAAAGAATTCCTGCTTCAAACCGAGACTTTGCTGAAACCGGGAGGCAGGTTGAGCCTTATCAGTTATCATTCTTTGGAAGACAGGCTGGTGAAAAGGTATATAAGAAACGGGATGTTTGAAGGAGAGCCAGAAAAGGATTTCTACGGAAATATTTCTGTGCCTTTTCAAAAAGTGGGAAAAATGATAGTGCCTGGTTCCGAAGAGATTAAGCAGAACAACAGGGCGCGCAGTGCAAGATTGAGAATAGCCGAAAGAACTGAGTAGTATGAAAGAGAGTTTGTACAACATCCTTAAAGGAAAGTTTCTTATTAGCAACGACGCCTTTAACAACTGGCGTTTTATCCTTTTTTGTACGCTGCTGGCAATTTTTATGATTGGCAGCTCTCACAGTGCAGAACAAAAGGTGCATGAAATAGCGAGGCTTAACGATGAGGTGCTCGAGTTGAGGACAGAATTTCTTGACGGCAGGTCTAACCTCATGAAGCTTAAAATGGAATCGACAATTACAGGGAGAATGGCGCAAAAGGGTATCAAGCCGTCTGATGTGCCTCCCACAAAGATCATAGTTAAAGAAAAAGAGTAATGGCAACTACCGAGAAGCACATACTTTATCGCATCTACATAGTGGCGGGTTTTATGTTCCTGCTTGCTTTTGCTGTGGGCTTTAAGCTTCTTAATATACAGGTGGTTGAGGGGGAGAATTACCGGGAGATGGCCGAGCAGCGCACTTACCGGAATTTTGTTATTCCGGCAAACCGCGGAAATCTTTACGATGCCAACGGTAATTTGCTGGCGACTTCAATACCCAAATATGATATAAGGTTTGATGCGGTCACGGTTTCAGATAAGAACTTCCAGGAAAATGTGGGCCCGCTTGCCAAAGAACTCGCCAAAATGTTTGGGGAAGATTCTTCGCGCTGGGTGCGAAAACTGCGTTCGGCCAGGGCTAATAAACACAGGTATTTGCTTATTGCACGTAACCTTGGATATTCAGAATATATTAAGGTAAAGAATTTTCCGATGTTCAAACTGGGTTCTAACCGCGGCGGAATTATCGTGGAGCAGAGAACGGTTCGGGAACATCCTTTAGGGAAAATGGCCGAACGCACTGTGGGTTACGAGCGGCAGGACGACAGCGGTTACTATACGCGGGTGGGCCTTGAAGGCGCTTTTGGACCCTATCTTAGGGGCAAGGAAGGCAGGCGTTTAAAGCAGCGTATCGCCAAAGGCCAGTGGAAACCGATAAGCGACAATAACGAGGTGGAGCCAAAAGATGGCTATGACCTTATTTCAACCATAGATGTGAAAATTCAGGATATCGCCCACCACGCTTTGCTGAAACAGTTGGAGAAATATGAGGCCGATCATGGTTCGGTAGTGGTGATGGAAACCGAAACCGGGGAGATCAAGGCAATCTCAAACCTGGGGCGCACTTCCAAAGGCACTTATTTTGAAAAACTGAACTACGCCGTGGGGGAAGCCCATGAACCGGGATCTACCTTTAAGCTCATGTCTATGATCGTGGCGCTTGAAGATAAAGTAATTGATACCAGTACCGTAGTAGACACAGAGAAGGGCCAGATGATCATTTACCGAAGAAGAGTGCGTGATTCCAAACACGGGGGCTACGGAAAAATTTCAGCAGGAAAAGCTTTTGAAGTTTCCTCAAACGTGGGGATCGTAAAGCTGATCTATGAGAACTACAAAGATCAGCCCGAGAAGTTTGTAGACAGGCTAAAAGACATGCACCTTGATGAAAGCCTTGGCCTTGCCATCAAGGGCGAGGGCACACCTTATATTCCTACTCCGGGAGATAAGACCTGGAGCGGGTTATCGCTGCCGTGGATGGCTTACGGGTATGGAAGTATCCAGATCACGCCCTTGCAAACCCTTACATTTTACAACGCCATTGCCAATGGGGGCGAAATGGTAAAACCCCGCTTTATCAAAGAGGTCAAAGAGTGGGATAAGACCATCGAGAAGTTTGATAAAGAGATCATAGATCCACAAATATGCAGCCCCGAGACTGTGGCCAAAGTTACCGATCTGCTTAAAAATGTGGTTGAAAAGGGTACCGGAAAAGGGCTTTATGACCCAAATTTTTCCATGGCCGGAAAAACCGGAACTGCCCAAACCGAATACTGGAAAGAGGGCTGGGCCCAGAATCCGCAGTACATTTCTTCTTTTGTGGGCTTTTTCCCGGTAGAGAACCCTAAGTATTCATGTATTGTGGTGATCCACAAGCCCAACAATAAAACCGGTTATTACGGGGCCGATGTAAGCGGACCGGTCTTTAAAAGGATCGCCCAGAAGATCTTTACAGATACGCCTGTGCTCGATGAGTTTGAGACGCTGGAGCGGGTTGACCCTGCTATTGAAAAGAATTACGAAAAATATTATGCCGCCGCCAGGAAACTGGGCAAAGTAGTGCCCGACCTGAGGGGGATGCCTGCCATGGATGCAGTTTCCCTCCTGGAAAATCTTGGGGTGAAATATGAAATATCCGGAAACGGAGAGGTAAGTCAGCAGTCGGTTAAACCCGGAACAAGCATTGCTGAAGGCCTTACCATAAAATTAAAATTGAGTTGATTTATTTAAAAGACATATTATACAGGGTTTCTCTTGAAGCAGTAGTGGGGAATACAAACATTGCTGTTAACAACATTCATTTTGATTCCCGGAAAGTGGGGTTCAATGATGTTTTTGTAGCTATTCGCGGAACCCAAACCGATGGGCATGCTTATATAGCTAAAGCTGTTGAGCAGGGCGCCCTGGCCGTGATCTGTGAAGAAATGCCCGGCAACACCGTCAACGGGATTACTTATGTGAAAGTCAAAAATTCACAGGAGGCCCTGGCTTTTATGGCCGATAATTTCTTCGGAAACCCTTCTGAAAACCTTAAACTGGTGGGGGTTACGGGAACAAATGGAAAGACTACCGTGGCCTCGCTCCTGTACCAGCTCTTTACAAAAGCCGGGTATAAGGTTGGCCTGCTTTCTACGGTAAATGTAATGGTGGGCGAAGAGAAATTTCCGGCCACCCATACCACCCCAGACTCCCTTAGCATCAACTCATACCTGCAAAAGATGAATGAGGCCGGTGTGGAGTTCTGTTTTATGGAAGTAAGCTCTCATGGCATTGCCCAGCACCGCACTACCGGATTGAAATTTGCCGGCGGGATTTTTACGAACCTCACTCACGAGCACCTCGATTACCACAAAAGTTTTGCAGAATACAGGGATGTCAAAAAGGCCTTTTTTGACCAGCTTCCTGCTTCGGCTTTTGCCCTTACCAATGGAGATGACAAGAATGGAAAAGTGATGCTTCAGAATACAAAGGCGAAGAAATACTCTTATGCCCTAAAGTCTGTAGCCGATTATAAAGCCCAGATCCTGGAAAACGGATTTGGCGGAATGCTGCTGAAGATCAATGAGCAGGAAGTCTGGACCAAACTGATAGGAAACTTCAATGCCTACAACATACTCGCAATTTATGCGGCTTCAGAATTACTTGGGTTAAGCACTTTGGAAAGCCTGAAGCACATTAGCGAGCTCAATGCTGTTAGCGGCCGGTTTCAGTATTATATTTCCGAAGGAAAGATCACTGCCATCGTAGATTACGCACATACGCCCGATGCTTTACAGAATGTGCTCGAAACCATTAACAGCATAAGGACCAAAAATGAAGAATTGATCACGGTTGTGGGTTGCGGGGGAGATCGTGACCGCTCAAAAAGGCCAAAAATGGGGCATATTGCCTCGGCCCTAAGCACCAGGGTGGTGTTTACCAGCGACAATCCGCGTACCGAAGACCCCGATAAGATCATAGAAGAAGTGGAGGCCGGGGTGGAGCCGCAGCATTTTAAGAAAATAATGTCGGTTACCAGCAGGTTGCAGGCCATAAAGACAGCCTGCCAGCTGGCCAGTAAAAATGATATCATCCTCATTGCCGGGAAGGGCCATGAAACCTACCAGGAAATTAACGGAGTGAGAAAGGATTTTGACGATTTTAAGATCGTAAGTGAATATTTAAACGAGTTAAAAAAATAATTTCTCCAGGAGAAGAAGCAAAAGCATATGTTGTACCATCTGTTCGAATATCTTGAAGATGCCTATACCTTTCCGGGGGAGAGACTTTACCAGTACATCTCCTTTAGATCGGCTGTGGCAATAATCCTTTCTTTGGGAATATCGACCATTTACGGAAAAAGGATCATCAATTTCCTTCAGAAGAAGCAGATAGGTGAGAGTGTAAGGGATCTTGGGCTTGAAGGTCAAAGCCAAAAAGCCGGCACCCCAACCATGGGCGGAATTATCATTATCATTTCCACGCTCATACCGGTTTTGCTGGTAGCCAAGCTGGACAATATCTACGTTATCCTGTTGATTGTGACCACCCTCTGGATGGGCGCGATAGGGTTCCTGGATGATTATATAAAAACCTTCCGTAAAGATAAGGCGGGCTTAAAAGGCATTTTTAAGGTGGTAGGCCAGGTAGGGCTTGGTGTGATTGTGGGTGCGACCATTTATTTTCACCCCGATATCACCATTAATGAGAATCCGCAGTTGCCGGGAAGTACAGAGGCGGTAGAACTCATCTCTTCAGCTGAAAATCCTGTCACTACTTCTGTGGAAGAAAAATCGACCAAAACCACTATCCCGTTCGTGAAGAACAACGAGTTTGATTACGCGAGCCTTATTACCTGGATCAATCCTGAATACGCCAAATACGCCTGGTTGATCTTTATCCCAATCGTGATCTTTATTGTAACTGCTGTTTCAAACGGTGCCAATCTCACTGATGGGATTGATGGGCTTGCAGCCGGGACTTCGACTATCATCGTGCTTGCCCTGGGGATATTTGCATGGGTCTCGGGGAACATCATTTTTTCAGATTACCTGAATGTGATGTACATTCCCAGAACAGGGGAAATGACCATTTACATTTCAGCTTTTGCAGGAGCTTTGGTAGGGTTCCTCTGGTACAATACCTTCCCGGCCCAGGTCTTTATGGGAGACACCGGGAGCTTGACCATTGGCGGGATCATCGCCGTACTGGCGCTGGCCACAAGAAAAGAGTTACTGATCCCCATTTTGTGCGGGGTATTTCTAATTGAGAACCTCTCGGTAGTGATGCAGGTGGGCTGGTTTAAATATACCCGTAAGAAATACGGGGAAGGACGAAGGATTTTCCTGATGTCACCACTGCACCACCATTTTCAGAAAGCCGGCTTTCATGAGAGCAAAATTGTGGTGAGGTTCTGGATCATTGGGATCTTTCTGGCTATTGTAACCATTGTAACCCTAAAAATTCGATAATGTCTACAGGAGCAAATAATAAAGAACGCAATCTACTGGTCATTCTTGGCGCAGGCGAAAGCGGTGTGGGCACGGCCATTCTTGGAAAGAAAGAAGGCTTCCGCGTATTTGTTTCAGACCAAGGCAGGATCAGGGATAACTTTAAAGCCCAGCTGGAGGAACATGAAATTGAGTGGGAAGAAGGGCAGCATTCCGAAGAAAAAATATTTGAAGCGCACCTGGTAATGAAAAGTCCGGGGATTCCCGATGATGCGCCGCTGGTGAGCAGGCTTAGAGGAGAGGGCATTCCAGTAATTTCAGAAATCGAGTTTGCCTACAGCTATACCAATGCCGTTCTGGTGGGAATAACCGGCAGTAATGGCAAGACCACCACTACCAAGCTCACCCATCACCTTTTGAAGAATGGCGGGCTAAACGTGGGAATGGCAGGCAATGTTGGCCAGAGCTTTGCCAAGCAGGTCGCCGAAACCGACGCAGATCACTATGTGCTTGAGCTTAGCAGTTTTCAGCTTGACGGGATTGAAGATTTTAATCCGCACATAGCAGTATTAACCAATATCACCCCCGATCACCTTGACCGTTACCGGCATGATTTCAACCAGTATATCGCCAGTAAGTTCAGGATTGTTAAAAACCAGACAGAAAAAGACTATTTCATTTATGACGCAGATGATCCTGTGATCATGAAATGGCTTCAGGAAAACCCGATACTATCTCAAAAATTGCCTTTTTCACTCCGGGAGGAATTCGAGAAAGGAGCTTTTATAAAAGATGAACAACTTATTATTCGTACAGATAATTCAGAAATGACCATGTCAACATCCAAATTAACCATAGAGGGAAAACATAATGCCAAGAATGCGATGGCAGCAGCGACCGTTGCACAATTACTACGCATTAGAAAAGAGACCATAAGACAGAGCATGGAGAGTTTTCAGGGGGTGGAACACCGCCTTGAAAAAGTGCTCAAAATAAATAACGTACAGTATATTAATGACTCTAAGGCTACAAATGTCAATGCCACGTACTACGCGCTGGAAAGCATGGAATCTGAGACTATCTGGATTGTTGGAGGGGTAGACAAAGGCAACGAGTATGCCGAATTGCTCCCATTGGTGAACGAAAAAGTAAAAGCCATTGTTTGCCTTGGGCTTAACAATGAACCCATATTGAATGCATTTGGAAATTGCGTAGACCTTATCGTAGAGACCCGCTCTATGGAAGATGCCGTGCAGCAGGCTTATAAACTGGCAGAAAAAGGGGATACCGTACTGCTTTCACCGGCCTGTGCAAGCTTTGATCTTTTTCAGAATTATGAAGACAGGGGGCGGCAATTTAAAGAAGCCGTAAGAAATTTATAAAAACAGAAGTGTCAAAAAGGGGATAATGACAGGATTTTTTTCAAGGGTAAAAGGAGATAAAACTATCTGGGCTGCGGCTGCACTACTGGCGATTTTTTCGTTTTTGCCGGTGTACAGTGCCAGTAGCAACCTGGCCTACCTTTATGGCGACGGCAGTACGCTGCCTTACCTGGTGAGCCATTTTATCCATCTTTTCCTTGGTTTTGTCATTATGTTCTTTGTGCATAAAGTGCCTTATCATTACTTTGTAGGGCTGTCAATCATTACGCTTCCGCTTTTAATTCTCCTGCTGTTGTTCACAGTATCACAGGGGGTAGTGATAGATGGTGCCAATGCCAGCCGGTGGATCAATATCCCCATTCTCAACAAGACCTTTCAGCCTTCAACCCTGGCCTCGGTAGTATTGTTGACCTACGTGGCCAAGTACATGGCAAAAGTGAAAGATAAAACTTACACTTTTAAACAGACCATACTTCCGCTTTGGTTACCCGTTGCCGTGGTGATGGGCCTTATTTTGCCGGCTAACTTTTCAACCACCGCCATATTATTTCTCATGGTGCTGTTGGTCACTTTTATTGGTGGTTACCCCTGGAAGTACCTGCTGGGCATTATAGGTGCGGGGATTGTGGTGCTGGGAATATTTATGTTAACAGCAAAGGCTTTTCCGGGGCTATTCCCAAACCGGGTTGATACCTGGATAAGCCGAATCGAAAATTTTACCAATGACGAGGTTACTGAAGCCGATTACCAGATTGAAAAGGCAAAAATCGCCATTGCCAGTGGGGGGGTGACCGGCCAGGGAATTGGAAAAAGCGTACAGCGGAATTTTCTTCCGCAGTCATCTTCAGACTTTATTTACGCCATTATTGTTGAAGAAATGGGATTGATTGGGGGCATTGGTGTCATGTTTGCCTATTTGCTGCTCTTTTTTAGAATAATTATTGTGGCTACAAAAGCCAATACGGTGTTCGGGAAATTACTGGTGATAGGCGTAGGCCTGCCCATTGTTTTTCAGGCGCTGGTGAATATGGCCGTTGCCGTAGAATTATTTCCCGTAACCGGCCAAACCCTGCCGCTTATAAGCAGCGGGGGTTCTTCAATCTGGATGACCTGCCTTGCGCTGGGAATGGTGTTGAGCGTGAGCGCCAAGCGGGAAGAAGAACTGCAACAAATAGAAGACGAAACAAAAACGGATGAAGACAATCCGTTGGAAATATTAAGTGAGGCAATATGAAAAATCAGTTGAGAGTGATCATATCGGGTGGCGGTACGGGAGGACATATATTTCCGGCAATTTCTATTGCCAATGAACTCAGATTGAGGTACCCATCCTGTGAGATCCTTTTTGTGGGGGCGCAGGATAAAATGGAAATGCAAAAAGTACCCGAAGCAGGCTATGAGATTGAAGGCCTTTGGATAAGTGGTTTTCAACGCCGCATCACCGCCAAAAACCTGCTTTTCCCTGTAAAGCTTGTAAAAAGCCTTTGGAAGGCGCGTGATATTATAAAAAGATTTAAGCCCAATGTTGTGATTGGCACCGGCGGTTTTGCCAGCGGGCCATTATTGCAGATGGCCAACCGGGAAGATATTCCCACATTGATACAGGAACAGAACTCCTATCCCGGCATCACCAATAAACTTCTGGCAAAAGGAGCCAATACCATTTGCACTGCTTATCCCGATATGGGAAGGTTCTTCCCCGAAGAAAAGATCGTGCTTACCGGAAATCCTGTACGCCAGGATCTGCTGAAGGTGGATGAAAAGAGGAAAGAAGCTCAGGATTTCTTCGGAATTGACCCTGCCATGAAGACCGTGCTGGTTCTGGGAGGAAGCCTGGGTGCAAGAAAGATAAATCAGCTGATAGAAGATAACCTTAAGGAATTCGAAAAACACAAGCTGCAGGTATTGTGGCAAACCGGGACCTTATATTTCGAAGAATACAGCAAATATGCCGAGCTGGAAAACATTCAGACTTTTGCCTTTTTAAAGAGGATGGACCTGGCTTACGCCGCGGCAGATGTGATCATCTCACGCGCAGGTGCCGGTACGGTGTCTGAACTGTGTATTGTAGGGAAGCCGGTGGTATTTATCCCTTCACCAAATGTGGCCGAAGACCATCAAACCAAAAATGCCATGGCAGTAGCCGAAAAAGATGCTGCCGTGATCCTTTCCGAAAGCCATTTGGAGCAGGGCTTCAGGTCCATATTTTTCCCATTGGTGGAGTCAGATGAAAAGATGCAAAACTTAGGAAAGAACATCAAGAAGCTGGAAAAGCCGAATGCTACGGCAAATATTGTAAATGAAGTTGAAAAATTATTGACAACCTGGCCATAAATGGGGCACTACGATAACATACAAAATATTTATTTTATAGGCATCGGCGGGATCGGGATGAGTGCCCTCGCCCGGTATTTTAGTGCCCGGGGTAAAAATGTTTCAGGGTTTGATAAAACTGAAACACAGCTTACCCGAGAGCTTCAAAAAGAGGGTATAGAAGTGATCACTTCCCCCAAAGTAGAAGACCTTCCAGATGCCATTTTAGAAGATAAACAATCACTTATCGTTTATACGCCGGCTATTCCGCTAGATCATGCACAATACCTGCACTTCGCAGCCGATGGTTATACCATGGAAAAACGTGCGGTGGTACTTGGCAACCTCACTAAAGGGCATTTTACGCTTGCTGTTGCCGGAACTCATGGTAAAACCACTACCAGCAGTATGCTGGCGCATTTATTAAAGGAAACAGGCAGCTCGATAACGGCATTTTTGGGAGGTATAGCCGAAAATTATCATTCTAACCTCATTCTGGATGGTGACAGCGCAATGGTTGTGGAAGCCGACGAGTTTGACAGGTCTTTTTTGCAGCTTTCGCCCAACCTTGCGGCCATTACCTCGATGGATGCCGATCATCTCGATATTTACGGGGAAGATGCCCAGATAAAAGAGTCTTTTCACGCGTTTGCGGCCCTGGTGCCAAAAGACGGGAAGTTGTTTTTTGCCAACGGCCTGCCACTAAACGGAACATCTGTAGGCGTAAATGATGATGCCGATATTTCGGCGGTGAACGTGGGTGTCAAAAATGGCACTTATCAGTTCGATTTAAGGACAAAAGAGAAAACCTACCCAGGCTTTGAATTGAGCCTTCCGGGAAAACATAATTTACAAAATGCAGTTACAGCTTTAGCCATGGCAATGGAATTTGGTGCCCCCCCCGAGTTCCTTGCCAAAGCTTTGGCTACTTTTAAAGGTGTGCACAGGCGTTTTTCATACAGGATTAAGCGAGACGACCTGGTAGTAATTGATGATTATGCACATCACCCGGCCGAGATCGCTGCAGTGCACCAGGCAGTGCGGGAAATGCACCCGGGAAAGCGCATTTTAGCGATATTTCAGCCACACCTCTTTAGTCGTACCAGAGATTTTGCTGAAGGCTTTGCAAACAGCCTTAGTCTCTTTGATGAGCTGCTGCTAATGGATATTTACCCGGCCAGGGAGAAGCCCATTGAAGGAATTTCTTCAGAATGGCTTCTGAAAATGGTCAAAAATGACAAAAAAGAGCTGGTTCAAAAGGAGGATCTTTCCGAAGTAATCAAAGCTAAAAAAGCTGAGGTAGTGGTGCTTATGGGAGCCGGTGATATAGGGGAAGAAGTAGAGAAAATACGTAAAGAACTGAGTGGTGAAAATTAATTGGAATTACATAAAAACATTCTTGCT
>Ga0098069_100199_pt1 | contig 33573 bp, 28 predicted proteins | sample 27_taG_FD_92584 | JGI IMG/M metagenome (GOLD analysis project Ga0098069, IMG submission 92584) | Marine viral communities from Cariaco Basin, Caribbean Sea - 27_WHOI_OMZ | ecosystem: Environmental > Aquatic > Marine > Oceanic | place: Caribbean Sea: Cariaco Basin | collected 2014-11-09
AAAAAAATAGCTAAAAAGGGTCAAAAATTTTCAGATTTTGAAGTGCTTACTTTTGAGGCTCAAAAAGAAGAGCCCGGTGCTAAAGAATGGACCTATATAAGAAAGGATGGTAGTAAGTTTACGGTATTGCTATCTGTAACTGCTATTAAAAAAGATGATGAGATTACCGGCTACCTTGGAGTGGCGGTAGATATTTCAGAATTAAAAAGAGTTGAAAACGAAATTAAATCTTTACTGGATATCACCCAGGATCAAAATAACCGCCTGAAGAATTTCGCCCATATCGTTTCTCATAATTTAAGGTCTCATAGTTCTGGTATTATTGGTCTTTTGGATGTTTTAGAGACTGATCATCCAGAGTTGGAGAGCAATGAACTTTTTAAAATGGTTAGCCGTGGTGCCGAAAATTTACAGCAAACAGTAGAAGATCTAAGCGATGTAATATCGGTTAGTTTTAATAAAGCCAATCTACATGCTGTTAGTTTGTACGAGGTGATAGAGAAAAATATAGATAGCTTATCTAACCAGATAAGAAACGCTAATATAAAGATTGAGAACCAGGTTGATATAAATACAAAAATTCAGGGGGTTCCTGCTTATATAGAAAGTATAGTCTTAAACTTTATCACCAATGCTATTAAATATAGATCACCTGAAAGAGATAGTTACTTGACGATTTATAGTAAAGTAAAGAAAGATAAAACTATTCTGTTTTTTGAAGATAATGGTTTGGGAATGGATTTAAAAAGGCACGGAGACCGCTTGTTCCAAATGTATAAGACTTTTCATACCCATAAAGACTCCAGGGGCTTAGGCTTATTTATTACTAAAAATCAAATAGAAAGTATGAACGGGAAGATTCAGGTGGAGAGCATGGAGAACGTGGGGACAACCTTTAAAATTATTTTACCTAATGAAAAAAATTAATCTTGCGTGCATCATAGAGGATGATCCCGTGCATCAAATGCTTACTCAAAAATACGTTAAACTTACTGGCCTTGTTGATAATCTAATGGTTTGTAAAAACGGAAAAGAGGCCTATAACTTACTTAGTTCTCTTATAACCACAGGAGAACCGGTGCCCGAGGTAATTCTGTTAGATTTGAATATGCCTGTGTGGGATGGATGGCAGTTTCTTGAAGAATTTCTTAAAATTCCCATAGAACAAAAGATCACCATATTTATTTTAACCAGTTCTATAAATGAAGATGATTTTATAAAAGCCGAAATGTTTAATTTGAGTAGTAATTACCTAATTAAACCTATAAAAGTAGATAAATTAAAAACTGTGCTAAGTGAAATATAGAGATTAAACCTTTTAGCACATTATTTAAGAATAATAATAGTACCTAATTAAACCTAATTACCTTATAACAGCTGATTTTAGAGATATTTTTATCTAAATTTATTTTTTATAGTGCCAGATAAAAGCACAAAGTTGTCTGGTAAACTCACTTCCGTAGTAATTTAAAAGCCTGTGCTACGTTCTGAACACGCTTAACAAAAGACCATTTATTCCTAATGGTGTCTTGTTTAGAATCATTCTTATTTATTTGTTAAATACTATAGAAATAGCTAAATATGAACTATTTTTATGTTTAATAAAAGCAATTAAAATCTAAACAAAATGAAAAATTTTTGTTTCTTCATATTATTCAGTTGCTGCTATTTCTCTCAAGCCATTGCTCAGGGTCCAGACGAAGATCAACTTGGTGCCTGGTATATGTATTTTTGGAACACAAATTTTGGAGAATCTAATTGGGGCCTACAAGGTGATTATCAATATCGCGATTGGCGCGGGTTGGGCGACCGGGAACAATTATTATTAAGAACAGGTGTTACATTTACTCCTAAAGAATCTGGTGTTAAATTTACGCTGGGTTATGCAAATATTACCACAGGGCAGTATGGAACTAATATTGACTCCCCCGTTTCAGAAAACAGGATCTACCAGGAAGCATTGTTTGGACAAACATTATGGAAAAGACTACTACTTACCCACAGGATAAGATATGAACAAAGATGGGTAGAAACCCAGGATTTTAGAACACGCTATCGTTACAATCTTTTTGTGAACATTCCATTTACCGGAACTACGCTAGAAAAAGGCACTCCTTACTTTGCCTTTTATAACGAGGTATTTATAAATGGAGAACGAAATATTGGAGACGGGCGTGAGGTACAATTTTTTGACCTAAACAGGACCTATTTAGGTCTTGGGTATGCCTTAAATAATAAATTGAGAATGCAGCTGGGATGGATGGAGCAAACCACGGTAAATTGGCAGAAGGGACAATTACAGATTAGTCTGCATCAAACCTTTTAGTATTAACTTTAAATAGTCATAAAATGAAAAAGCTAAGGTTACCATTATTGATGTTACTGGCAGCATTTGTTTTTACTTCCTGCCAGGATGAAAAAAAGACTGAAACTGCCCAGGAACAAAACCAGGATGAAAGGGTAGAAGAAGGAGTGGTAGAGAGTATTCTTACCGCTGAAGAGCAGGCCGATATGACGCCGCAAGAAATTATAGGAAGACTTAAAAAAGGGAACGAGAATTTTGTAAATAACAACCTTACCCAACGTGATCATTCGGCACAACGTAGAAAAGCAAGGATTGGTCAGTATCCAAAAGCGATAGTACTTTCTTGTGTAGACAGCCGTGTACCGGTAGAAGATGTTTTCGACCTGGGAATTGGTGATATTTTTGTAGCCAGGGTAGCCGGGAATATCGAAAACGAAGATATTGTTGGCTCTATGGAATTTGCCACTGCAGTGGCAGGTTCAAAAGTAGTGATCGTAATGGGCCATACGGCCTGTGGTGCAGTAAAATCTGCCATAGACCAGGTAGATGCAAAATCGATGAATATGAATTCCCTGGCCGATCTGCTAGACGAAATTCAACCTGCCGTGGAAGAAACCGAGCTTGATGGGGAGCGTAATGATGAAAATACAGAATTCACCAATAAGGTGATCAAAACAAATGCGATGCGCACCGTAGAGAATATTCGTGAAGCCTCTCCAACCCTTGCAAAAATGGAAGATGAAGGTAAGATCATGATCGTTTCGGCAGTTTATGATATGGAAAGCGGGGTTGTAGATTTTCACAACAACTAATCTTTTCTAAAAAATAGAAATATCAAAAAATAACAGAAGAGGATTCTCTTCTGTTATTTTTTTGAATACTTAGAAAATATATCGATTTTAATTGGTAATCAATTCTTCATAAGAACTCTCGTAAAACTATATTTCAATGTTATTTTCCTGAAATAAGGTAGGAGACAACTGCCTTTGCTTTCTGCGGGTAAGATATTTTCTTAAGACTCCTCCCGAGACTTTGTTTACATCAAATTCAATCACAAAAGCGTCTTTATCTACCTTTTTTAATACCCGGTAAACTTTTTTTGTATCGATCCTGTTCACCACCGTATGGATAATCTCAAGATTTTGCTTTTCTCCCTGGCTTCCATAACCTTTAGTGCCCTGATAGATGGTCATTCCCTGCCCAATATCTTTTAGTAGGGCCTTTCGCATTTCCCCCGATTTGGAGGTCACTATCATAAGGCCCACATAATCCTCAAAACCCTCCAGTATAAGATCTATAGTTTTTGCGGTAGTAATATAGGTAAGTACAGAATACATTGCCACTTCTAGCGAGAATAAAAATCCGGCCAAAAGGAAAAGCACCACGTTAAACCAAAAAATTATCAGGCCAATGGAAATTCCTGTTCGTTCATTAACGAATATTCCAAGGATTTCTGATCCGTCCAGTACCGATCCATTTTTGATAGCGATCCCAATTCCTGCGCCTAAGAATAGCCCGCCAAAAATGGAGATAAGCAGTTTATCGTCTGTGATTGGCTGAAAATTTTCAAAATGAATTACGAGAGATAATATCAAGACAGATATTAGCGACCTTATCACTATTCTTTTAGAAACCGTGAACCAGCCAATTACAAAAAATGGAATACTAATAACCGGAAGAATTATGGAGATTTCGAACCCGGTAATTTTATTCAATAAGATCGAGATTCCGGTTACTCCGCCATCTAGAAAACCATTTGGAAGGAGAAAGGCTTTAAGGCCTATACTTGCTAGCACTATAGCAATGGCGAGTTGAAAAAATTCCCAGAAAATTATTGGTTTTATTTTCATAGAAGTAATCAGACCTAAATTACCATTTCTGGCTTTTCGATTGCCGCTATTGTTTTAAATAATTCATTTAAAGATATGATAAATACATTTCTACAGGATAGGTAGGTGTTATATTTTTCAGTTAAGCTTTTATTTATCGTATAGAATATAACTTTTCAACAGAGCAAGGGTTAAAAAGTATTTTTTAAAGCAATTCATTTCCTAAGGAATTAAATCCGTATTTTCAAATATAGATTCGCATGCTTTATTAACCACTCTCATCAAAGGCGCAAAATCAAAAGATATTGAAATGAAAAGGATAAAATCATTTATAAAATACAAAACTTAACCGGCATACTTTAATCGAAAATTGCAACAATGATTTTCTAAAAATATTCTTCTTAGTAAAAGCCCATATTATTTAGTAATTTCCGTTTTTTTGCTAAACTATGCGTTTACTAGCCTTCTTTTTATTTTTTAGTTTCAGCCTGTTTGCGCAGGAATTACCGCCAATAACCAATTTTGATCCCGGTATTTACAACGCCGGCAATCAAAACTGGATGATTTCCCAGGCGCCTAATAATCATATTTATGTAGCCAATAACCTGGGGTTGCTCAGTTTTAACGGAGAGCAATGGAATCTTCATAAAGTTCCTAATGCAAGTGCAGTTCGCTCGGTTTTGGCCCAGGACGATAGGATCTACCGGTTCTTATATGGATTTTGGCTTTTGGGAACACAGTAAAAAAGGGGAGCTAACCTACACCAGTCTTACTGATCTTTCTAAAGAGGAGATTTTGGATGGCGAACAATTTTGGCATATTGCTGCCTTAGAAGAATATATTGTTTTTCAAAGTTTACGCAGACTGTATAGCTACAATAAAAAAACCGGGCAGTTAAGTACAATTACCGCCGGCGATATTATTTCAAATTTATTTAGGGTAGACAATAAATTATATTACCAGGTAGCCGAAGATGGTTTATACGCTATTGATAATGGTGTGATAGAACGCGTAATTACCAATGCCGAAATTGAAAATAAACCTATTGTTGGACTTTTCCCTTTCGAGGAAAATAAAATGCTGGCTGTCACCCGAGATGACGGACTTTTTACCATAGAGGGAAATAACTGGAAGCAGTACCAATTTGAAGATTATCCTATAGAGGAAAGTATTTTTACCGCGCAATTACTCGAGGATAAAACATTGGTGTTGGGCAGCATTGGTGATGGTTTACATGTTTATAACCTAGAAACTTCCCTGAAATACCAATTGTTACAACCGGTGATTAATAATAACACGGTTTTGTCAATCATGGAAGATAAAGCAGGTAATATTTGGGGCGGACTGGATAATGGGCTAGTGCTTATTAATCGCAAAAGTCCGTTTAAATTGTTTACAGATATTTACGGAAAAGTAGGTACGGTTTATTCCAGCTACCAATTCCAGGATCACTTATATTTAGGGACTAACCAGGGCTTGTATGTGAGTAATGAAGCTTCTAAAAATTATGAACTTATTCCCGGCACCAGCGGGCAGGTTTGGAGTATTAATGAAATAAACGGAAAATTATTCGCCGGTCACGATCGTGGGGTTTTCGCGATAAAGGGTAATACTGCTAATCATATTTTTGATGGTCAGGGTGTTTGGAAAATTAAGGAATTTAAGAACGGGTTGCTCCAGGGACATTACGATGGAATTAGTTTTTGGGAAGATGGCAAATTTGAAAACGACCCGGAGTATTTAGCTAATTTCGATCTTTCTTCACGTAACCTTATAGTTGAAAATGATTCGATAATTTGGGTGGGCCACGATCACAAAGGAATTTTTAAGCTGAAAATTGATACTGAGGTCAGGGAAGTAAAAAGTAAAGAAAATTATAACGTATCCTATCAGGGCGGGATGGGCTTAAAAGTATTTCAGTTCAATGAGTCTATATATTATTCTACTGAAGATGAAATTTATAAATATGATTCTTCCAAAAATAAATTCCTCCAGGAAAACAATTTAAACGCGCTTATAGAGGAACCTCGAATTACTGGAATTTCTGAAGTTTTGCCAGACAACACCTGGTGGAGTTTTGGCAAAGAAAATCTTGTTTATGTAACCAGGGATGCATTTCAGGATAGGTTAAGTGCAAAGTCGGTAGCAATTCCTATAGAATATAGAAGTATAGCTAAAGGATTTGAGAATATTTCGCTAATTGGTGAACGCGAGTATTTGTTGGGATCTAATTTAGGATATACTATTTTTTCTACGCCTTTAGATCATCCAGAGATGGAGAAACTTAGTATTAATAAGGTTTCTACGGCTAGTTTAGAGAATAATTTCAGTAGTCATGGATTACAGCTCGAGAATCTGGAATTACCCAATGCCGAAAATAATATCAATTTTGAATTCAGTATTCCTGTTTACTCTAAACTTACAAAACCGGTTTACAGCTATAGAATTAACGGCTTTAGTAAGGGTTGGAGCGATTGGCAAACCAATGGGAGTGCTACTTTTGAAAATATGCCATCGGGCGATTATGTTTTTGAAATAAGAGGTAAATACAATAATAAAATTAGCGAGATCGCTTCCTATACTTTTAGTATTGCCCTGCCCTGGTATGCTACTACCACTGCAATAATTATTTACGTTCTGTTGTTTCTACTGCTCATTTTTATCCTGCATAAAATTTATACAGGATATTTCCGAAAACAACGCAACAGGTTGATGGAGCGTAACCGCAAGAAAATTGAAATTAAGCAGTTAGAATCCCAACAGGAGATAATCACGCTTCAAAATCAAAAGTTAGAGTCAGATATGGCATCTAAAAACCGGGAACTCGCTGCTTCTACGATGAACCTGATTAAAAAGAATGAATTTTTAAATGAACTGAAGAAAAGATTGACTTCAGCGAAAAATGAAGATGATATCCAAAAAGTTATTTCAGTAATCAATAAAAATATTGCCGAAAAAGATAACTGGAAACTGTTTAAAGAGGCCTTTGATAATGCCGATAAAGATTTCCTTCAATCGGTAAAAGAAGCACATCCAAACCTTACTTCCAACGATCTTAAACTTTGCGCTTATTTAAGGTTGAATTTATCTTCAAAAGAGATTGCTCCATTGCTAAATATTTCGGTGCGAAGTGTCGAAATAAAACGATATCGTTTGCGTAAAAAGATGGATTTAGACCATGATCAGGGTTTAGTGGGGTACATCCTCAAGTTTTGAGCACTTAACATTTAACCATTTTACCACAACATCGCCTCAACATTCTTGTTAAAAGCCCTAAAATCAATACTTCAAGTGATTTTTTTTGAAACTGCGTAATCTTCGGTTTCAGAGTGCTATAATAACAAATTCGTAAAATTTTCTCCTTATAATTCTCATGTTGAAGTATTGTAAAGGCGCTTTTTCTATGGCCTTAACAATTAATTAATAAATTGAATTCGAATTAAAATCTCAACAAATGAATAGAATACTTGTACTAATTTTGTTTTGTATTGGAACCTTTTCCTTGCAAGCACAAAACTTTTCGGTTTCGGGAACCGTAGATGAAGCAGACACCGGTCTTCCGCTCCCCGGAGTGAACATTATTTTAAAGAATACTACTAATGGTGTGGTAACCGATTTTGACGGTAATTATACCATTAATAATATTGCGGCTGGAGATGTTCTGGTTTTTTCTTATGTAGGTTTTTTACCGCAGGAAATTACCGTAGGGGAAAATCAAACAGAAATTAATGTTAGTTTAAAAACAGATTCTGCTGCTTTAGATGAAGTGGTGGTAATTGGTTATGGAACGCAGCAAAAGAAAGATATTACAGGAGCTGTTTCGGTAGTATCAAATGAAACTATTGAGCAGCTTAATCCTATTAAGGTAGAACAAGCCTTGCAGGGTACTGCGGCTGGGGTTAATGTAACACCATCTTCTGGTGCACCCGGTGCAGGTATTAATATTAATATTCGTGGTATTGCATCCAATAGTGAAAATGGACCGCTTGTACTTATAGACGGTTACCAGGGAGATTTAAATACTATTAACCCTAACGATATAGAATCTATTTCTATTCTAAAGGATGCTCAGGCTGCTATTTATGGTATTGCCGGTGCTAACGGGGTTGTTTTAGTAACTACTAAATCTGGTAAAAAAAATACCGCTCCTACTATACAATATGATGCTTACGTAGGGGTTCAGGAAACTTCAAGAGAACTTCCTTTACTTAATGCTACAGAATATGGTTTGCTTTTAAATGAAAGCTATGCCAATAACGGGCAGGCTTTGCCTTTTCCAAATGTTAGTGAATTAGGTAGAGGTACAAATTTCCAGGAGGAAGTTTTTGATACTTCTCCAATTATGAGTCATAACCTTACCTTAAATGGAGGTTCAGAAAAAGTGACTTACTCTTTTGGGGTTTCGCACCTTGACCAGGAAGGAATTATTGGCGCTAAAAAATCTGATTTCCAGAAGCACCGCCAGGTTTAATATTGGGGTAGATATTTCAGATGCATTCACTTTTACCGGGAATACTATTTATACAAGTATAGACAGGAGATCAATAAACGAGAATGGTTTAGGATCAGTACTTTTTAACGCCCTAAACATTCCACCAACTTTTGGTGTAGATCAGGAAGATGTTAATGGAACCCTGGGGAACGAGATTATTAACCCGCTTTCGCAAATTGAAAACACTTTTAATGACTATAATCTGAATAAATTCAATGGCTCATTCAGCCTAGACTATATGCCGCTAGATGAATTGACATTTACCTCAAGAATAGGGTATAGTCTTTCTAACTCTAAAGGAAAAGATTTCGCGCCGATTATAGATTATGGGCCGGGTAAGGTTTTCAACAATGTGCGTAGTACAGTAAATCAAAATAGAATTAACGATAATTCTTATACGTATGACCTTTTTGGAACTTATGAAAACACTTTTGATGAGACACATCACCTAACAGGAACTGCCGGGATGACGGTAATTAGAGACTGGGGCGATGGTTTATATGCTACTGGTTATGATGTTCCTAATAACTCCTGGGACTTTGCTGATATTAGCCTAACTACGGGAACAAACGATGGTTTAAACAATAGCGCTTATAAATATGATATCAGGAAACTGTCTTTCTTCGGAAGGCTACAGTACGATTATCAAGGAAAATACCTTGTTTCGGGTATGCTTCGTAGAGATGCTTCTACAAGATTTGGCCCCGAAAACCGTGTAGGTTATTTCCCCTCAGCAACGGCTGGTTGGATTCTTTCTGAAGAAGATTTCTTAGAAGATTCTAATGTAATTTCATTCTTAAAATTAAGAGGAAGTTTTGGTATACTTGGTAATGATGAAGCCGGTGGCGCAGAATTCTATCGTTCATTATTAGATGGTGAAGCTACTTATGTGTTAGATGGAAGTTTAGTAAACGGAACCGCTTTAGGTAGAATTGCAAATCCCGGGGCGGGCTGGGAAGAAGCCGAGAAAACTAATATTGGTATAGATCTAAGACTTTTAAATAACAAAATCGATATCTCTGCCGATGTCTTTAGAGAAGATCGTAAAGATCTATTGGTTGCCGGTATTCCTGTTTCAGGAATCTTTGGTGGCGGTGCACCGGGTTCTGGAGCTCCAACCATTAACGCAGGAACTACCCGAAATGAAGGTTTAGAATTTGCTATAAATTATAAAGAGAATTTTGGAGACGATATTCGAGTTGGAGTTGGTTATAATGCCACTTTCTTAAGAAATGAAGTAACCGCGGTAAATGGAACCGAATTTCTTCCCGGCGGACAGTTTGGTGTGGGACAACCACAACCGGCACGTTTCCAGGAAGGTTTCCCAATTGGTTATTTCTACGGATATGAAACTGACGGGATCTTCCAAAATCAGGCAGAAGTAGATGCGCATCCTTCACAGGAGACTTTAGGTGCAGCAGCTTCTCCAGGAGATATTCGTTATGTAGACACAAATGGGGACGGAGTGATAAATGTAGACGACCGTACCAATATTGGTGATCCAATTCCTACTGCTACAATGGGCTTAAATCTTAATTTCAATTATAAAAATTTCGATTTCACGGCTTATACCTACGCTTCTTTAGGAAACGATATGGTAAGAAATTACGAGCGTAACCAGCCAAATGTTAACCGTCACGCTTATTATTTAGAAAGATGGACAGGGCCGGGGACCAGTAATGAGGTACCTCGAGTAACTACCGGAGCCACTTCTAATGTTGCTTTCTCAGATTTTTATGTAGAAGATGCTTCCTACGCAAGAATTCAAAATGTTCAGTTGGGATATAGCCTTCCTGAAACATTTTTAGAGCAGGTAGGTATAAACCGCTTAAGAGTTTATGCTTCGGTACAAAACCTTTACACATTTACTAATTACAAAGGTTTTGATCCTTCGGCCTCTACCGGTGAAGCTATTGGTGGCGGAATTGACTACGGATTCTACCCTCTACCAAGAATTTTCCTTGCAGGTTTAAACCTTAACTTTTAAAAAATCGCACAATGAAGAGATATAACAACATATTCAATAAAATGCTTCTTCTGCTCCTGCTGGCTTTCAGTTTTGGTTGCAGCGAAGATTATTTGGAAAAAACCGAAGAATACAATATAGATTCTGAGAATTATTTTAATTCTGAAGAAGATTATTACAACGCGTTAATTGGCGTTTATGATATTCTGCAATCTACTTACGTAAACGTATTACTGGGTGAAATTGCTTCAGATAATACACTAAGTGGAGGTGAAAGCGCCAATGACGTTATAGGCTTTGAACAAGTAGATGAAATGACGCACACTCCCGTAAACGATAACCTGGACGATGTTTGGGATTGGAATTTTGCCGGTGTACAACGCGCAAACTATGTTCTGGAATTTCAGGACAAAACAGATTTTGAAGGTCGCGAAATGATTATTGCTGAAGTTCGCTTTTTAAGAGCTTATTTCACTTTTGAATTGGTAAAATGGTTTGGACCAATTCCAATAAAAGGAGATGAGCGTTTTGTGTTGGGAGACGAGAATTCTGTACCAAGAGCTTCTACTGAAGAAGTTTACGCACAAATTGAAAGCGATTTACAATTTGCTATAGAAAACCTTAATTATACCGCACCTGAAACTGGCCGCGCAACCAAAGGAGCTGCAATGGCTTTGCTTGGTAAAGCGCATTTATATCAGGAAGAATTTGATGAAGCTGCAAATGTATTGACAGATTTGATTAATAATGGTCCTTACGCTTTAGCAGATTTTGACACACTTTTCTTACAGGAAGGTGAAAATAATGTAGAATCTGTTTTTGAAGTACAGTATACAGGTGAAGAAGGAGCAGGTTTTGGATGTTTACAATGTAGTGAAGGTAATGTAGCCGTAGGTTTCCAGGGGATAAGAAATTATTCGGGTCCTGTTTTTGAACCTGGTTTCAGTTTTAATGTTCCTACTCAGGAAGCTTATGATATGTTTACTGAAGATGATATTAGGAGAGAGCCTTCTATCTTGGATATTGAAGCCTGGGCAGCCGAAACTGGCGCAACTTATGCTGAAGGTTACAAGCATACAGGTTATTTTAACCGAAAGTACCTTCCAAGAGAAAATGATAACGTAGGTGATGCTAACCTTACCCAGCCTAATAATTACCGCTCTATTCGTTATGCAGATGTTTTATTAATGGCTGCTGAAGCCCTGAACCGTGGTGGAATAGACGATAGTGAGGCTAGAACTTACCTTAATGAAGTTCGTGAGAGAGCAGGATTAGATGGCGTAGATGCTGCAGGAAATGCTCTTACCGAAATTATCTACGAAGAAAGAAGAAAAGAATTAGTAGGCGAAGGTCACCGTTTCTTTGATTTGGTGAGAACCGGCAGAGCCGCAGATAACATTGAAGGATTTACTGCAGGGAAAAACGAACTTTTCCCTATTCCGTTAGAAGAAATAGAATTTTCTCAGGGTAACTGGGGGCAAAATCCGGGATACTAAAACATTAGAATTATGAAAAGACATTATAAAATAATTTTTGCATTCCTTCTTGCTCTGCCATTTTTTGGCTGCGAGAGTGATGACGATGCCCTAGTAGATCTTGAGCAGGTACAGGCACCGGCAAATTTGGGTGCAACATTTCAAATAACTCAAGATAATTCCGGTTTGGTAGAGATTACCCCAACCGGTGAAGGAGCTGCGGTGTACACCGTAGATTTCGGTGATGGTTCTGCTCCTGCAGAAGGGATTAAAGTAGGAGAAGCTGTAGAACACGTTTATGCAGAAGGTGAATATGAAGTAGAGGTTACCGGGACTAATATTAACGGTAAAATGGCTTCCGGAATTCAGCCTTTAACCGTTTCTTTCCTTGCTCCAGAGAATTTGGAAACTGAAATTGTAAAAGATGCCAATAATAATTATTTGGTAACTGTTTCAGCCAGCGCTACAAATGCTGCAATGTTCGAAGTTTATTTTGGTGAAAACGAAGATGAAGAGGCAACTCTTCTTATGCCGGGAGAAACTGTTTCTTATACTTACAGTAGTATAGGTACTTACAATGTTCGCGTAGTTGCCCTTAGTGGTGGTGTAGCGACTACTGAAGTTACTGAAGAAATCAGTATTACAGATCCGCTTTTCCTTCCTATAGATTTTGAATCAGAAACGCTTAATTATACTTTCAATAATTTTGGGGGAGGCGAAGGAACAGGAGCACCGGTAATTGATAATCCAGATGCATCTGGTATAAATACCAGTGCGAGAGTAGCTTCTTATACTAAACCTGCAGGTTCTGAAATATGGGCCGGAACCACTATTGGATTAGATGAGCCAATAGATTTTTCTTCAGATAAATACATTAGTGTAGATGTATGGTCGCCGGCGGCCGGAACTCCGGTTATTTTTAAGATAGAAAATCTTGATGATGCCGATCTTTTTGTTGAAAGTACTGTAGAAACTACAGTTGGCAATGCCTGGGAAACACTGACTTTTGATATGTCGGCGGTAGATACAACCATTGATTACGGTAGACTGGTGTTATTCTTTAACTATGGAACTCCAGGAAATGATGAGACGTATTATTTCGATAATATTCAAACAACCACTTTAGAACCATTAAAACTTCCTATAAATTTTGAATCTGAGAACCTTACCTATGCGTGGGGCGGATTTGGCGGAGCAGGAGCAGGTGTGATAGATAACCCAGATATGTCGGGCCTAAACAACAGTGCTAAAGTTACCGAACTTTCTAAAGGAGATGGATCTGAAGTATGGGCCGGGGTTTCTTTAAACCTTGACGAAGCTTTAAGTTTTGAGAACGGAACTACCGTTAAAATGAAAACCTGGTCTCCAGAAGCTGGAGTGCCGATTTTGTTGAAATTTGAAGACTCCGATTCAGCACCAGACAATAATGGAAATCCTTCAGTATTTGTTGAGGTAACTCAAAACACTACGGTTGCTAATCAATGGGAAGAGCTTTCTTTTGATCTAAGCACTTTTGAAGCTTTTGATGAAAGTGTAGGTTACGACCGTTTAATCGTATTCTACGATTTCAACAGCCCGGGTGAAGGGACTAGCTTTTACTTTGATGATGTTACTATTGGCGAGGTACAAACCGAATATATTTCACTTTTTAGTGATGTTGCCGATGATGTGGCAGTTGATACCTGGAGAACAAGCTGGTCTGTTTCAGACTATGAAGAAGTAGAGTTTGACGGAAAATTGTCTAAACATTATTTCAACTTAGATTACGTTGGAATTGAAACAATCGCCAGTCCTGTAGATGCTTCAAATATGACACATTTCCATACTGAATTCTATACCGATAACGCCACTGTTTTTAGAGTGAAGTTGGTGGATCTTGGTCCTGATGGTGTTTTTGGAGGAGGAGACGATTCCGAATCAGAAATTGTTATAGAGAATCCTGCCCAGAATGAATGGGTAAGGTTGGATATTCCACTATCAGAATTTGAGAACCTTGATGGGATGGCCAACATCGGACAGCTTATTTACTCTGGTTTACCTGCTAGGGGTTAATGTTTATGTGAACAACATTTATTTTCGTAATTAAAAAGCATAAAAATGAAAAATATATTTAAAACAAGTCTTGCGGTACTTTCGCTGGTATTTTTCAGCGCCTGTTCCAACGACGATTATGATATAGGTGATATTACCACACCTTCTAACCTAAGTGTTACCGCTGAAGTGGTAGGGCAAACTGAGGAAATGCCTAATGGTGACGGTAGTGGAGCGGTAAGCTTTACTGCCAGCGCCGATAGCGCCATGACCTACAAGTTTATTTATGGCGATGGTTTTGAAGAAGTTTCTGCTTCTGGAGAAACCACCCATAGTTTTAACGAAAACGGGGTAAACGATTATACGGTAGCGGTTGTGGCCTCGGGTACAGGGGGAGCTTCCTCGAATATGACCACCACCGTAACTGTTTTTAGTGATTTCAGCGATCCGGAAACTAAGGAGTTACTTACCGGCGGAAGTTCAAAAACCTGGTATGTGGCAGCTTCACAGCCGGCTCACCTTGGTGTAGGGCCAAGCTCTGGAGAAGGATTTACGGCTCCTATATACTATGCAGCTGCTCCTTTTGAGAAAGCCGGTGCAGATGTTAGTTCTTGTTTCTATACCGATGAAATGACGTTTAGCCTAAACGAAAATGATAATATAGTTTACAATTACAATAACAATGGGCTAACCTTTGTGAATGTAGCTTACACCGGTGATTTTGGTGGAGATGGATCTGAAGACCAGTGTCTTGATTTTGGTAACACGGGAGACTTTAGTGCTTCTCTATCTCCTTCAACTTCTGGGTTGCCAGAAGATGCTACTACCGGTACGGTAATCAATATCGCTGGCGGTGGGACAATGAGTTACTATGTAGGTTCAAGTTCTTACGAAGTTCTTAATATTACACCAACTACAATGGATGTTAGGGTAATACCGGGTAACGATCCTGCTTTGGCGTGGTATTTAAAATTCACTACTTCCCAGGGTGGAGAAGAAGAGGAAGAATTTGAGAGTCAGTTTAACACCGAGATCTGGTCAGATGAGTTTGATGGTGATGCACTTAATACCGATAACTGGAACTATGAAACTGGTAACGGCAGCAATGGCTGGGGTAATAATGAAGCTCAGTATTATACAGATGCTGAAGACAATGTAAAAGTAGAAAACGGAAACCTTGTAATTACAGCAAAAAGAGAAGCTGAAAGTGGTTTTGATTTTACTTCTGCCAGAATAACTACTAAAGATAAATTCGAATTTACCTTTGGTCGTGTAGAGGTTCGTGCAAAATTACCTGCAGGAGGAGGAACCTGGCCTGCAATCTGGATGCTTGGCGCTGCATTTCCTGAAGAATCATGGCCAGGAGTTGGTGAAATGGATATTATGGAATTTGTAGGAAACGATCCCGATAGAATTTCATCTGCCTTACATTTCCCTGGAAATTCAGGAGGTAATGCTATTGTAGGAGACACAGAAGTTTCTGACGTAACCTCTCAGAGTTCCACATATATGAAGTTGAATGGACCTCCGAAAAAATCACTTTCTTAATGGATGGTGTGCCGCATCTGGAGTTTGATAATAATGATTCAACTCCTTTTCAAGAAGACTTTTTTATCATACTAAATGTTGCTATGGGAGGTACTCTTGGAGGTAATATTGCTGATGATTTTCAAGAATCTTCTATGGAAGTGGATTATGTGAAAGTTTTCCAGGAATAATATTATTTTAAAAATCAGACTGCCTGATTACTATGTAACTTTACGGTTGAAGATAATTTGTTTGTAGGCCACAAACTTAATTACCACACACATAGTCCAGGCAGTTTTTTTATGCTCAAAAAAATGAAAAAACGTTATCTGTTAGGTGTTTTCCTGTTGAGCTGTTTTATAGCAAAAGGGCAGGATTCAACCATAAAAAGTTCGGTTAAAAATGTAGAAGCCAAAGTAGATTCGGTTTTAGTATTAATGACCCTGGAAGAGAAAGTTGGACAGCTTGTTCAATACAACGGCAGCTGGGATCTTACCGGTCCTGCTTCTGAAATGAATAACAAACAAAAAGAAGAAAATCTTAAGGCGGGTAAGGTAGGCGCTATGCTAAATGTACTTTCGGTAGAAGCTACCAAAGAGGCACAGAAGCTGGTGATGGAAAATTCTCGGTTAAAGATTCCTTTAATGTTTGGTTATGATGTAATACACGGGTATACTACTATTTTCCCTGTGCCGCTGGCAGAAACAGCTAGTTGGGACCTGGAAGCTATGGAGAAAACAGCAGAAATTGCAGCATTAGAATCTGCAGCTAACGGGGTGAACTGGACCTTCTCGCCTATGATAGATGTTTCCCGGGATGCACGTTGGGGAAGAATTATGGAGGGATCTGGTGAAGATCCTTATCTAACCTCTAAAGTAGCAGTTGCTAAAGTAAAAGGTTATCAAAGTAACGATCTTGCCAACCCGCGTAGTATAGCTGCTACGGCAAAGCATTTTGCCGGTTATGGTTTTGGTGAAGCCGGTAGAGATTATAATACCGTGCATATTGGTGAGAACGAACTTCATAACACCATTCTTCCGCCTTTTAAAGAAGCAGCAAAAGCAGGAGTTGCGACTTTTATGAATGCTTTTAATGATATAGATGGTACTCCAGCCACTGCGCATAAAACCCTTCAACGTGAGATCTTAAAAAAGGAATGGGATTGGGATGGATTTGTAGTTTCTGACTGGGGTTCTATTCCAGAAATGATCGCGCATGGATTAGCGCGTGATAAAAAGCACGCAGCTCAAATTGCTCTAAATGCGGGTAGCGACATGGATATGGAAGGCGGCGCTTACGAGTCTAGCCTGGTAAACCTTGTAGAAAAAGGAAAAGTAAGTCAGGAATATATAGATGATGCCGTAAAACGTGTTCTTCGTGTAAAATTTAAGCTGGGACTTTTTGATGATCCTTATTTATATGCTAATCTAGAACTTTTAGAAAATATCTCTTTTGAAGAGCATAAGAATGTAGCTCGGGATGTAGCTAAAAAATCTATTGTTCTGCTAAAGAATGAAAATGACCTGCTGCCAATTCAGGATTCTATTAAGAAAATCGCTGTGATTGGGCCATTAGCCGATGATAAAGATACACCTATTGGAAACTGGAGAGCACAGGGAGAAGCTAATTCGGCTGTTTCTTTACTAGAAGGTTTAAAAAACAATATGAATGAAGAGGTAGAAATTAGCTATGCTAAAGGTGCAGATCTTGGTTTGGGGGAAAGAAGTTTTTTAATGCCTTTAAAGATTAATGAAACCGATACATCGGGATTTCAGGAAGCTATTAATAAAGCTTCTGAGGCCGATTTGGTAATTATGGCACTTGGTGAAGATGCTTTTCAAACCGGTGAAGGAAGAAGTCAGGTAGATGTTGGTTTAGCTGGCGTTCAGCAGGAATTACTTAAAGAAATTCGCAAAGTGAACAAGAATATTGTTTTGGTGCTTATTAACGGGAGACCATTGGAGATCACGTATGCTTCAGAAAATATTCCGGCTATAGTTGAAGCCTGGCAATTAGGATCAGAAAGCGGAAATGCGATTGCCGATGTTTTACTGGGAGATTATAATCCTTCGGGAAAACTTCCGGTGTCTTTTCCACGTGCAATAGGTCAGGAGCCTCTTTACTATAATCAAAAAAGTACAGGACGTCCTTCTAATCCTACTCGTGTGACTTATTCTGGTTATACCGATGAGAAGAAAGATGCACTTTATCCTTTTGGATTTGGCCTTAGTTATACCTCTTTTGAATACGGTGATTTAACAATTTCTGAAGAAGAATTAACTCCTGGCAGCCCTATTGAAGTTAGCTTTAGTCTTAGTAATACCGGTGAAAAGGAAGGTAAAGAGATCGTTCAGTTATATATAAAAGACATAGTGGCGAGTACTACGCGCCCAATTAAAGAACTTAAAGGTTTTGAAGCCGTAAGCTTAGCTCCCGGAGAAACAAAGACTGTCACTTTTGAAATTAATGAAGAGATGCTTCAGTTTTATACTGCCAATGAAAAGTGGGAGTCTGAGGCTGGTGAATTTGAAGTTATGGTTGGCGGAAATTCGAGAGACCTTCAAAAAGTTAAGTTCAGTTTAAAGAAATAAATATGAAGAAGAGAAATATAATTTCTGGACTTTTCCTATTTGTAGGTCTACAGCTTACTGCCCAGGAATTGATTTGGGAAGAAAATTTTGAAGGTGATTCCCTAAATATGGAGAACTGGAGCTACGAAACCGGTGACGGCTGTCCCGATCTTTGCGGCTGGGGAAACAACGAGCGGCAAATTTACAGTGAAGATTATGTAGCTGTAAAAGACGGAAATTTAGTAATTACTGCCAATAAGGTGGGAGATGCTTATTATAGCGGAAAAGTAAACAGTAAAGATAAGTTCGAGTTTCAATATGGAACTGTTGAGGTTAGAGCGAAATTGCCAGATGGGCATGGACTTTGGCCTGCAATCTGGATGCTGGGTAATAATATAAATGAAGTGGGTTGGCCTGCTTCAGGTGAAATTGATATTATGGAATTTGTAGGCAGGAAACCAGATACTATTCATAATGCACTGCATACACCGGCAAGCCACGGCGATACTGAAAATATTGAGACTACTCGAATAGAAAATGTAACTTCAGATTTTCACGTTTTTAAAATGAATTGGACTGAAGATGCAATAACCTTCTATATAGATGATGAGAAAACCTATACGTTTTCACCATCAGAAAAAAATGAAGAAACTTATCCTTACAGGCATCCGTTTTATTTTTTACTGAATCTTGCGGTAGGCGGCAATTTTGGCGGACCTGAAGTTGATGATTCTATTTTTCCGAAGCAGTTCTTAATAGATTATGTAAAGGTTTATAAATAAAAAAAGGTCAATTACTGAATTTTTGACTTGGCCCTGTAGATTTCGGTTTGCAGGGTTTTTATTTTCATTTTTAGCTACTTTTAGAGATAGGAAATATAATTCTTGATTTTCAGTAAATTCACGGTTAATATCATTCTAAGGCTTCCTTTTTTAATATATTTGCCATTCATAAATGCCCCTTATGAATATTACTAGTACTGAAGATATTAAGGAAATAAAAAGGCTTCAAACCTTACTCTCCTACAATATTTTAGACACTCCCTACGAAGAGGATTTTGATGAATTAGCGCAGCTCATTGCGCTTATTTGCGATGTGCCAATTGCTGTTATCTCTATGATAGATGATAAAAGGCAATGGTATAAAGCAAAGGTGGGTATAGATGGGGCCGAAACGCCTAAAGAGGAGACCTTCTGCCAACATACCGTATTGCAGGATGAGCTCCTTGAAATATCTGATGCATTATTAGATGAACGCGTTAAGAACAACCCCCATGTAACTTCAGAAAATGGAATTCGGTTCTATGCCGGAATGCCTTTAAAAGCCGAAAACGGTTCCAATATTGGAACTGTATGTGTGGTTGATGGTAAACCTAAAGAGCTAAGCAACCGGCAAAAAAAAGCATTAAAATTGCTTACAAAGCAGGCTATGCACCTTATAGAGGTTAGGCAGAAAAATAAAAGCCTGGGAACCGAATTGAATAATATTCTTGAGAAAAAAATAGAGCAAACCCAAAGGAAACTTGAGCTCAAGGAAATTGAGAATAAAGATCTGATGAAGGCCGTCAAAAATTCTAGTGGAGTTGTAGAATTTAATCCAGACGGCACAATAATTTCCATAAATAAGAATTTTGAAGAGATTTCGGGTTATTCTGAAAGTGAACTCTTAGGCAGTCATCACAAACTGCTAATTACCCCAAAAGATTATGCAGAAAGCAACCAATTATGGAAATCTTTAGGCCAGGGAATATTTAAAACCGGCCGGGTGCGTAGAATACACAAAGACGGATCAGAATTTTATTTACAGGCGAGTTATAATCCTATACAGAATCTTGAAGGAAAAGTGATAAAAGTGGTTAAGATTTCCCAGGATATTACCAAAGAAATTGAAGCCGCCATATCACTGCAAAAAGCCAAGGAAATGGCTGAAGATCTCAATGAACAAAAAGACAATTTTATTGCCAATGTGAGTCACGAGATTAGAACGCCAATTCACGCAGTGCTTGGATTTACCGATCTTTTATTAGAAAATGAAGGCGATAAGCATAAAATTAATTACTTAAATGCAGTAAAAATTGCTGGTGATTCCCTGCTGTTTATAGTAAACGATATTCTGGATCTTTCAAAAATGGAAGCTGGGCTATTGCAAATAGATAAGGATATTTTTAATGTTAGAGAGGTAGTTAGCAGGGTTTTTTCAATTTTACACCTTAAAGCGCACCAAAAGAGAATTGAATTTGAACCATTTGTTAGTCCGGATGTTCCAGAATTATTGATTGGTGATAAAAACAGGCTTTCCCAAATACTTATCAATCTTTTAGGAAACGCCATAAAATTCACCGCGGAAGGGAGTGTAAGCCTGGAAGTGACTGTAATTAAGGATATTTCAGAAAAAGCGGTATTGAATTTTAAAGTTTCAGACACCGGAATTGGAATTCCACAAGATAAATTAGATACTGTTTTTCAACGTTTTTTACAGGCAGAAGAAACCACTTCGCAGAAATATGGCGGTACCGGCCTGGGCCTTAATATCTCCAGGCAGCTTATAGAAAAACAGGAAGGGAGTATCGAAGTGAAGAGCGAACATGGAAAGGGAACCGATTTCATTTTTGATATTCCTTTTGAGAAACCATTAGAACAGGTTGAAATTTCCCAGGCTACGGCAGACGAGATTTCTCAGGATTATCAGGGTAAAATACTGGTTTGTGAGGATAGTGAATTAAACCAACGCCTGGTTAGAGCTATTTTAAAGCGAAAAGGCTTAAAAGTAGATGTTGCATCAAATGGCGAAAAGGCACTTTTGTTTTTAGAAGAGAAAACCTACGATCTTATTTTTATGGATGTACAAATGCCGGTTAAAAACGGCTATGAAACCACTAAAATTATTAGGGATCAATTAAAACTATCTACGCCTATTGTTGCGTTAACAGCAAATTTTATGGCTGCTGAAAGGCAAAAATGCAGAGAGGTAGGAATGGACGATTATTTAGCAAAACCATTTCAAAAGAAACAGTTATTTGAAAAAGTTGAAAAGTGGGTTAATATAAAAGAATAGTACAAAGCTGAGTGAAATTTGTTGAAAGAACGTTGGAAAGAGATTCACCTTAATACCATACCAGCAACTGTTAATGTAAAGCGAATTTTAGTTATATTTATATAGTGTTGCCCCCACACAAAACCATCTTACCTATTTTTACGTTATATAACGCAAACCAAAGTTTTTGGGAGATAATATTATTGTGGTACATTACGCACGAATTATGGAGGTTAAAGTTAAGCACATAATCGCCTTGGTAGTTTTGGGACTATTACTATCGAATGCGACCTTATTGGCTGGAGGTGACCAAAATCCGCCTCCACCAGATAATGCAGTTATGGATGGTGGTCCACCTCCACCTCCCCCCGGTCTTCCTATAGATTTAGGGATTTCGGCCTTAATCGCTGCCGGTTTGGGATTGGGTATTCATCATATTAGAAACAGGAAGTAACTATTTTAATTCCTGAATACGCTTTACATATTTTCCTATTACATCAAATTCCAGGTTTATAACATCCCCTTCTTTAAAATATTTAAAGGTAGTATACTCGTAGGTGTAAGGAATTATAGCCACGCTAAATTCATTCTTCTTTGAATTCACCACGGTAAGACTCACGCCATTTACAGTGATAGATCCTTTTTCTATGGTAATATTTTGCAAAGTAGGATCGTACTCAAAAGTAAATTCCCAACTCCCGTCTTTCTCCTGTACTTTTTTACAAACTGCAGTTTGATCTACGTGTCCCTGTACAATATGACCGTCAAGTCGGTCGCCAAGCTTCATTCCACGTTCCAGGTTTACCGGTGAGCCTTCAGCTAAATCTTTTAAATTCGTTTTTTCCAGTGTTTCGGCTACTGCAGTAACGGTATACTCATTATCATTAATTGAAACTACGGTTAGACAAACGCCATTATGCGCTACACTCTGGTCTATTTTTAATTCAGGTGTCATTGCTGCTTTTATGCTGAAATGCATATTTCCACCTTCCGGCTTTATGCGACTTACTTCTCCTACTTCTTCAATAATTCCGGTAAACATATCTTTGGATTATTCTTACATTTGTGATGTAAAAATAGAAATAAACAGGGGAAGTTTAATGAAATATCCAGGAACAAATTCATATTTATACCTGGGTTAAGATTGATAAAAGTCGTAGAATAGCTAACCCAAATAATTTGAGCAGATGAAGCACGCAGAAAAGGTGAAATTAGGAATAAGTATAGGAGATTTGAATGGAATTGGCAGTGAAATAGTGCTTAAAACCTTTGATGATTCCCGAATGCTGGATTTTTGTACACCGATTATTTTTGCTTCTACTAAAGTGCTTACTTTCTTAAAGAAGCAATTTAATCTTTCTTTAAATTACCAGGGAATAGATGATGCCTCCAAGGCAATTGACGGAAAAATTAATGTGGTAAATGTCTGGAAAGAAGGCGTTAATATTAATTTTGGAGAAGAAGATCCAAAAATTGGGGAATATGCATTTAAATCTTTGCAGGCTGCTACCACTGCACTTAAGGCAGATGAAATAGACGTTTTGGTAACCGCACCAATTAATAAACATAGCATTCAGTCGGCAGATTTTAATTTCCCCGGGCATACCGATTATTTAGCAAAACAACTGGAAGGGGAAAGCCTTATGTTTATGATTACCGATACCTTAAAAATAGGTTTGCTTACAGACCACGTGGCTTTAAAGGATATCGCTAATACGATTACACCAGAATTAATTGAAAAGAAATTGAAGATTATACAGGAAACTTTAAAACAAGATTTTAGAATCCAAAAACCTAAAATCGCTGTTTTGGGTATAAATCCGCATAGCGGAGATAATGGGGTGATTGGTAAGGAAGATGAAGAAATCTTAAAGCCAACGCTTCAGAAGTTACGCGATAAAGGCGACCTGGTTTTTGGCCCATTTTCGGCCGATAGTTTTTTCGGTTCAAAAAATTATGTGAATTTTGATGCAGTAGTGGCTTCTTACCACGACCAGGGCTTAATTCCGTTTAAAACCCTGTCTTTTGGAAACGGCGTTAATTTTACTGCAGGATTAAGCAAGGTGAGAACTTCGCCAGATCACGGTACCGCTTTTGAGATAGCTGGCACTAATTCGGCAAATATTAACTCATTTAAAGAAGCTGTTTTTCGTGCTATAGAGATATATAAGTGCCGTGAAGAATATAAGGAGCTCACTAAAAATCCTTTAAAGAAACAGGGTAAAAAGTTATAAACAAAAATTTGTTTATAACAGCGCTCTAATTTATTAATTTTTATATATTTGCACCCGCCTAAGCAGAAGCTGCTCGGGCAAGAAACTGATGATGAGATGAGGAATTTAGCAGCGTATACGATCCCTTTTGTAGGGTTAAAGCTGGGAAAACACCAGTTTGAATACGATATTGATAATGAGTTCTTTGAGCATTTTGAGTACGACGATCTAAACAGTTCCAATGTAAAAATTGATTTGTTGTTAGAGAAAAAAACAACAATGATGGAGCTTACTTTTAAAGCATCCGGTTCTGTGAACGTAAATTGTGACCTTACCAATGAGCCATACGACCAGCCAATTGATGGAAGTTTGTTTTTGGTTATAAAATTTGGTGAGGAGTTTAATGATGAAAATGAAGATTTACTAATTTTGCCGCACGGTGAATATGAGGTGAATGTTCAGCAATATATTTACGAACTTATTGTTCTATCTATACCATTAAAGAGGGTTCATCCAGGGGTAGAAGACGGAACTTTAGATTCAGAAGTACTTGATAAACTTGAGGAATTAAGTATTAATAATAACGAGAATAAAAATGATGAGGATGAAATAGATCCTCGCTGGGATAAATTAAAAAACTTATTAAACGATAAATAACAGCAAGCCATGGCACATCCAAAGAGAAAAATCTCTAAAACAAGAAGAGATAAAAGAAGGACACATTACAAAGCTTCGGTACCAAAAATAGCTACAGATCCTACAACAGGAGAAGCTCATTTATACCACAGAGCACACTGGCATGAAGGTAAATTATATTACCGAGGTCAGGTATTAATTGATAATACTGAAGAAATAGAAGCTTAGTTTAACATAGAGCTTTAACTTTTATATAAACTCTCACCTCGTGGGAGTTTTTTGTTTTAAGTTGAATAAGTGCTAAAAAGGCCTTAATTTGCACGCCCAGTCAAAGAAAAATTAGTACTTTTCTTTAGATATTTTTGCGTTTTTATAAGCGTAGAAGGGGTTTAAAAGTCAAATCTATGAATAAAATCACAGCAGCTATTACCGCTGTGGGCACCTATGTGCCCGAGGATGTATTGACCAACAAAATGTTGGAAAAGATGGTGGAGACCAATGATGAATGGATCTTCAGCAGAACCGGAATTAGAGAACGCCGAATACTTAAAGACCCTAGTAAAGGAACTTCATACTTAGGAATAGAAGCAGCCAAAAACCTTATAGAAAAATCTAATCTCGATCCAAAAGAGATAGACCTGGTGATTCTTGCTTCTGTAACTCCAGATCTACCCGTAGCCGCTACAGGTGTACATATTGCTACCCAAATTGGCGCTACCAATGCATTTGCATACGATCTTCAAGCTGCCTGTTCAGGATTTTTATATGCGATGTCTACAGCATCAGCCTATATAGAATCTGGGCACTATAAAAAAGTATTGGTGGTAGGAGCCGATAAAATGTCTTCTATAATTGATTATACTGATAGGACTACTTGTATTATCTTTGGTGATGGTGCAGGTGCGGTACTTATGGAACCAAATGAAGAAGGTCTTGGCTTACAAGACGAGATTCTAAGAAGTGATTCCATAGGAAGAGAATCTTTAAAAATAGAAGCTGGTGGCTCATTAATGCCACCAAGTGAAGAAACTGTAGCTAACAAATTACATTATGTAAGGCAGGATGGTAAAACCGTTTTTAAATTTGCGGTTTCTAATATGTCTGGAGTTAGTGAACAAATTATGGAGCGCAATAAATTAATGAATGATGATGTAGATTGGCTTGTTGCGCACCAGGCAAATAAAAGAATTGTGGGAGCCACGGCTCAACGCATGGGACTTGACGATAAAAAAGTGCTTATGAATATTGAGCGCTATGGAAATACTACATCGGCTACTTTGCCTTTATTGCTTGGAGATTATGAAAAGCAATTCAAAAAAGGAGATAATTTAGTTTTTGCTTCATTTGGAGGCGGCTTCACCTGGGGAGCTACCTACTTGAAATGGGCATATAATTCTTAAAAAACCAACACCCTAATATTATGGATTTAAAAGAAATTCAGAATTTAATTAAGTTTGTGGCCAAGTCTGGTGCCAGTGAAGTAAAACTGGAGACTGGCGATGTAAAAATCACTATTAGAACAGGCTCAGACGAGAAAGAAACTATTGTTCAACAAGTGCCTATGGGTGGCCAAATGCCACAAATGCCTGCACAGCCGCAACCGCAGCAACAACAGCAAGCACCGGCACCTTCACAGGAAAATGCACAGCAGAGCAGTGAGGATCAAAAATCGGCTGGTGAGGATAATTCAAATTATATCACGGTAAAATCTCCTATTATTGGAACGTTCTACCGCAAACCTTCTCCAGATAAACCAACATTCGTAGAAGTTGGAGACTCTGTTAAAGAAGGCGATGTACTTTGTGTTATTGAAGCGATGAAACTCTTTAATGAAATAGAGAGCGAAGTTTCAGGAAAAATCGTAAAAGTGCTTGTAGACGACGCCTCTCCGGTAGAGTTCGATCAGCCTTTATTCTTAGTAGATCCATCATAAATTACTGCCCATTTAGCTTAAGGTACTTTTTCCTGGGCCAAAAAAACAATAGGTATGTTTAAAAAAATATTGATTGCAAACAGGGGCGAGATCGCTTTGCGCGTTATTCGTACCTGTAAAGAAATGGGAATTAGCACAGTTGCGGTTTATTCTACTGCTGATGCTGAAAGCCTTCACGTAAGGTTTGCTGATGAGGCCGTATGTATTGGTCCTCCCCCAAGTAATTTATCTTATCTTAAGATCTCGAATATTATCGCCGCCGCAGAAATTACTAATGCCGATGCAATTCATCCCGGTTATGGTTTTCTTTCTGAAAATGCTAAATTTTCAAAGATTTGCGAAGAGCACGATATAAAATTCATCGGAGCTTCTTCTGAAATGATTGCGAAAATGGGAGATAAAGCTACGGCAAAAGCTACAATGAAAGCTGCCGGAGTTCCATGCGTACCAGGATCAGAAGGGATTATAAAAGACTTCACCGAATGTAAAAAGCTAGCTAAAGAAGTTGGTTACCCGGTAATGCTTAAAGCTACTGCTGGTGGTGGTGGTAAAGGGATGCGTGCCGTATGGAAAGAAGAAGATCTCCAGGCTGCCTGGGATTCTGCCAGACAGGAATCTGCAGCCGCCTTTGATAATAACGATATGTATATGGAGAAGCTTATTGAAGAGCCTCGCCATATAGAAATACAGGTTGTTGGAGATAGTAGAGGTAAGGCCTGCCATCTTTCTGAAAGAGATTGCTCGGTACAACGCCGTCATCAAAAACTAACCGAAGAAACTCCTTCTCCTTTTATGACCGATAGTCTTCGGAAGAAAATGGGAGAAGCTGCCGTAAAAGCTGCAGAATATATTAAATATGAAGGCGCCGGTACAGTAGAGTTTTTGGTAGATAAACACCGAAATTTCTACTTTATGGAAATGAATACCCGTATTCAGGTAGAGCACCCTATTACCGAGCAGGTGATAGATTACGATCTTATTAGAGAGCAAATTCTTGTAGCGGCAGGAGTGCCAATTTCCGGAAAAAATTATTTCCCACAATTACACTCTATAGAATGCCGAATTAATGCTGAAGATCCCTATAATAACTTTAGGCCTTCTCCCGGGAAGATCACTAATTTACACGCGCCAGGTGGTCACGGGGTGAGAATAGATACACACGTTTATAGCGGGTATATTATTCCGCCAAACTACGATTCTATGATCGCCAAATTGATCACTACCGCCCAAACGAGGGAAGAAGCGATCAACAAAATGAAACGTGCATTAGATGAGTTCGTGATAGAAGGTGTGAAAACTACCATTCCATTTCATAGACAACTTATGGATCACCCAGACTATGTTGAAGGGAATTATACCACTAAGTTTATGGAAGATTTTAAAATGAAACCACTCGAAGAAGATTAAATTTTAACGTCATTCTGAACTTGTTTCAGAATCTAACATCTAGAATAGTTAAAGCATAAGACCTCACAGATTTTCTAAACCTGTGAGGTCTTTTTTTATTTCGTATTTTCATTGAAAATTAACCAACTCCATGAACCTTTCTTACTGGGAAACCAAAACCTGGTTTTCAAATATTGATTTTTGCGTTATCGGCAGCGGAATTACTGGGCTAAATTGTGCACTAAACTTAAAAAATCGTTTTCCAAAATCTAAAGTCCTGGTTTTAGAACGTGGCACCTTACCAAATGGAGCTAGTACAAAAAATGCCGGTTTTGCCTGTTTTGGAAGCGTTTCTGAGATCCTAGATGATCTAAATTCCCATACAGAGGAAGAAGTGATGCAACTTATTCAAAAGCGCTTAAAAGGCTTGAATTTACTTCGGAAGAATCTGGGAGACCAAAATATAGGCTATAAAGAATATGGTGGTTACGAACTTTTTACAAAAGAAGATCAGCCACTTTTTGAAGTGTGTAAAGCAAAGCTGCCTGAACTCAATAAAATGCTAAAACCGGTATTTGGTGACGCCGTTTTTAATATTCAAAAAAATAACTTCGGTTTTAGAAATATTCAGAAAAAACTCATCTTTAATCAATTTGAAGGACAATTAAATACCGGGAGAATGATGGAGACTCTGCTGTACAAAGTGCAGAAGGCCGGCATCAAAATTCTGAATAATATTACTGTAGAAGAATTTACCGAGACCAAAAATTCTGTAGAGATCAAAACCGATAAATTAGAATTTTCGGCAAAGAAATTATTGATCGCTACTAATGGTTTTTCAGAAAAATTGGGCATTGCTCAGGTAAAACCGGCACGCGCCCAGGTGTTGATCACCAAACCGATTAATGACCTGGAGATCAAAGGCACATTTCATTTAGATAAGGGCTATTATTATTTCAGGAATATTGACGATCGCATTCTTTTTGGCGGTGGCAGAAATTTAGATTTTAAGTCTGAAAAAACCACCGAAATAGCTCAAACAGAACTTATTCAGGGGAAGCTGGAAGAATTGCTTAACACCACTGTTTTACCTGAAACCTCCTTTGAAATTGATCAACGCTGGAGCGGAATTATGGGCGTGGGAAAACAGAAAAACCCCATAGTAAAACAAATTTCAGAAAACGTTTATTGCGGAGTGCGATTAGGCGGCATGGGCGTTGCCATTGGCACTTTAGTAGGAAAAGAACTTTCAGAATTGGTAGCATGATCAAGAAAATATTCAAATTTATCCTGAAACTTATAAGTGGTTTAATCTTATTTTCCATTTTTATGGTTTTGCTATATAAATGGCTTCCGGTACCATTCACCCCTTTAATGGCTATTCGTTATTTTGAAAATCCTGAAGAACAAATACGGCATTCGTGGGTGCCACGACAAGATATTTCCCGGCATTTGCAACTTAGTGTGATTGCCAGCGAAGATCAAAATTTTGTAAAACATAATGGATTTGATTTTGAAGCTATAGAAAAGGCAATTGAGGATAATCAAAAAGGAAAGCGGGTGCGCGGTGCCAGTACAATTTCCCAGCAAACAGCAAAGAATGTGTTTTTATGGCCGGGGAGAAATTGGTTTAGAAAAGGCCTGGAAGTTTATTTCACATTTTTGATCGAAACTTTTTGGAGTAAAGAACGAATTTTGGAAGTTTATCTCAATAGTATTGAAATGGGAAAAGGAATTTACGGAGCAGAAGCTGCCACACAGCATTGGTTCAACAAATCGGCGGCAAATCTTTCTATTTACGAAGCCGCTGCTATTGCCGCGGTTTTACCGAACCCCCGGGAATACCGGGCAAATCCAGCAAGCAACTATATAAATCAAAGAAAAAACTGGATTGTAAGGCAAATGCATAATTATGGAAAATTTACTTTGGAATAAAAGCTCTATGAAGAAAATAATTTTACTTGCACTTTTACTTTTTACGGTAAATAGGGCTTCTGCCCAGGCCGAAAAGTCAGCAGATAAAAAAGTCTCTGAAATTTTTGAACAAAAATTTAATTCAGATCATTTTAATGGGATTTTCGATATGTTTTCAGCCGAGATGAAAAATATTTTACCGCAAAAAGAAGCAATCAATTTTTTTGCTGAATTAAAGGAAGGAGCGGGTAAAATAATTAACAGGGAATTTAAAAATTATGTAAGAGGAACTTTTGCATCCTATAAAACTACATTTGAAAAAGGAATTTTTTCGTTAAATATTTCCACTAATAAACAACTTGAAATTACTGGATTTTATATTGAACCTTTTCTAGAAAATAATGTTGGGGAAATAAAAAGAAACTCCACTAAATTAATTCTTCCTTTTAAAGGTAGGTGGAACGTCGGTTGGGGAGGTGACAATGTAGATTCAAATTATCACGTTCAATATAAAGCACAGAAAAATGCTTTTGACTTTTTAATCAGAGATAATGAGGGTAAATCTTATAAAACTAACGGAAGAACCAACCAAGATTACTATGCCTTTGGAAAAGAAATAATAGCACCCTGTGATGCAGAAGTTGTTTTGGCAGTTGATGGAATTGAGGATAATAAGCCCGGAGAACTTAACCCTATTTATATACCGGGTAACTCCGTTATTTTAAAAACCGAAAACGGTGAATATTTAATTTTTTCACATTTCAAACAACATTCGGTTAACGTAAAAGAAGGACAAATGTTGAAGAAAGGAGAAGTTTTAGGTCTTTGCGGGAATTCCGGCAACTCTTCAGAACCACATCTACATTTTCATATTCAAAATGTTAAGGATAGGAATAAAGCTACAGGCATAAAAAGTTATTTTTCTAATATAATCGTAGATGGTGAATTAAGAAACGATTACTCGCCAATTAAGGGTGAAATTATTGAGAATGAACCTCAGGATTAAGTTGAAAATCTGAGATCTAAAAACTGCTTAAATGAATTCAATAAAGGAAAAACTTTATAAAGCTTGCGAGGCTTATGTGGACGAACGTATAAAGCGCATTGAAGATTCTATGGCCGGACTGGAAAGTGATCAGGAAAACGAAACCAAAAGCAGTGCGGGCGATAAATATGAAACCGGCCGGGAAATGATAAACCTGGAAATAAATAAACTAGCCGAACAGCTACAGCAATTTAAAAATCTTAGAAATACGCTTAATGTTGCTAAAAGCAGAACTAACAATGGCTCCGCTCAATTGGGAACTGCGGTAAAGACCAATATGGCTAATTATTTTATCGCGATCCCGGCAGATCGTATTATTGTAGATGGCGATGAATATTTTGCCATTGGCGCCAATTCCCCGATCGCGCAATTATTGCTTCATAAAAAAGCCGGAGAAGAAATTACCTTCAACGGGAAATCAGCTGAAATACTTGAAGTGTTTTAAATTAAAATGATTAGCCACGAATACACGCATATTCTATAAAATTGCTTCTCTACTTTTAAAGGGAATGAATAAAGGTGGGGTTACGATACAAAAACAATGCGTGATAGCTCAGAAGGGACGACTGAAACATTCTGCATAGCTGATGAAATTCTCATTCAAAAGATTACCGCGCTCCTGCGTCGCTCGCAATGACGATAGTAAAGAATAAAAAACAAGAAACAAGATCAAACCCTTCCGGTCTGCGGACTTCTCTCTTTGAAGAAATGGCGTTTATCCCTGGGTATTAGGCTTGGGTTTTTGGGCCATAATTTTATATATAACGTCTAGTGACTACAGACTATCGACTGGAATTATTCGTGTATTCGTGGCGAAACTTACTTCAATCTAGATTCGATTAATTTCTCTGAAACTTTTAGATTTATTTTTTTTCCTTCTTTTAATTCCTGAGAATGATTAAAATACACAGTTTTTCCGTTTAAACTGGCTTCAATTAGCCAGGTTTCACCTTTAAACCAGGCTTTTTTTACTGTTGCTTCTATTCCGGAAGTTTTGGAAAGTTTTATTTCTTCAGGGTAAAGAATTACTTTTTTTCGGCTGCTTTCATCTTCAACGAGGTCTTTTAGCATAAGTTCATTTACATCGCCAAAAAGGGAAGCCACATATTTATTTGGCGGATTTTGATATAATTCCGAGGGAGCATCTTCCGCATAGATTTTTGCATTTTTCAGGACAATAGTTTTATCGGCGAAAGAAAGTGCATCGGTACTATCGTGGGTGGCCACAATACATGCGATATTCTGGTCTTTTAAATAAGCAAAAAGTCTTCGGCGTAAATTATTTTTCCTGAAATGATCTATATGGCTAAATGGTTCATCCAGCAAAAGCAGTTCGGGTTGTTTGGCCAGCGCCCGTGCTAAAGCTACCCGCTGTTGCTGGCCACCGCTTAAAAGTTTCGCTTTCTTATCGGCTAGCTCGGTCATTTCAACAACTTCCAGCAGCTCTTTTATGCGCTTCTTCTTTTTCTGTGGATATTGATTGCTGAGGTATTTCCCAATATTATCGGCTGCACTTAAGGGAAGCATGAGATCGAAATCTTGTGCCAGGTATTTAAACGATGGCTCTCCCGGCACGAGGTTGAATTTTGGCCCTAATAATTCCTTTTCTCCCCAAAAAATCTCTCCATCGGTATGAAGTAAGCCGTAAATAAGCTTTAGCAATGTACTTTTTCCGCAGCCACTTTCTCCAATTACCGAAAGGTTTTCTCCTTTTTCAAGCTTAAAACTTATGTTTTTTAAAACCGGTTCTTCAGCATAGGCAAAGGAGACATTTTTGAGTTTCAGCATAAAATTGATTTGTTCTTAACAAGATAACCTTTTCAGCCTTTCTTGCCAAAGAAACTATACATCGTCGTAGTCTACTTTTAGTTTTGGAGTTAGCGGTTGTGCCTGGCAGGTAAGGATCAAACCTTCTTCGATCTCTTCATCAGTTAAGATCTGGTTTTTGCGCATTTCGGCTTTTCCTTCTACGATCCTGGCAATGCAACTACTGCAAATCCCGCCCTGGCAGGAATATGGCACATCTAGATCGTGCTCTAAAGCGGCATCCAATACTGTTTCTTTGGTATCCATCGAGAAAGTAGTTTCCTCATCGTCTACCATAATGGTAAGCTCGGTTTGTCCTTCTACATTGGTTTCTATAGCACCTGTGTCTTCAGAAGTAAAGAGTTCATAAAGAATTTTGTCTTCGGTCACTCCATTTTCTTTTAAAACATCACTTACCTGGTTGATCATTTCCTCTGGCCCGCAAAGGTAGAAAGCATCAAAAGCATGTTCTTTAAATTTGTTTTTAACCACAAAATTTACCGTGCTGGTTTCAATTCTTCCAAAGTGAGAATTGTCTTCTCTAGTACGGCTGTATACAAATTCAATAAAAAGCCGATCAGGAAATTTAGCTTGCAGTTCAAGTAATTCCTTAAAGAAAATGGTTTCTTCAGGAGATTTATTTCCATAAGTAAGCACAAACCTGCTTTTAGGTTCTTCGGCTAAGACCGTTTTTATGATAGAAAGTACCGGTGTAATTCCGCTTCCGGCAGCAAAGGCTGCATAAGTCCTGGCTTCGCCGCTAGGTTTGAGAATAAATTTGCCTTCTGGTGGGTGAACTTCCAAAATGTCGCCCGCATTAAGCTTGTTGTTGGCTATTACCGAAAATTTTCCGCCTTCTACCTCTTTTACGGTCACTTTAAATTCTCCCGAATTTGGTGCCGAACAAAGGGAATATGCACGTCTTAATTCTTCGTCGCCTAATTTTGCTTTTATCGTGATATATTGGCCAGCATCAAATTTAAACTCTTCTTTTAAGTTTTCTGGAATGTTAAAAGACAAGCTCACTGCCTGTGGGGTTTCCCTAATTACTTCTTTTATCTCTAATGGAAAAAACGTACTCATCAAAAAATTATTTTTGGCAAAAATACAAAGTATGTGAAATTAAAGAGTGTAACAAATGCCTAAATTTCTATACTTGTAAGGTAATCGATATTGGTATTGTGGGGAGGAACAATTTTTTAGTCTAAGTACTCCTTAGTTTTTGGGTAGATATCAGCGCGTTTTTAATCCCAATTATTGGGTAAATTATAAATTATGTTTAAACGATTTTTATGGTTAGAATGGAAATCTTTCTTCCGTTCTGCGAGTGTTGGGAAAAGTATTGGGTTAAAAGTCCTGCTAATTTTCCTGGCCTTATATTTTTCGGTTGCTTTTCTTGCTTTGGGAATTGG